>PVMS01006225.1_pt1 | contig 31654 bp, 31 predicted proteins | sample 1853461 | NCBI WGS metagenome assembly PVMS01 (sample SAMN08582032, study PRJNA380276) | Marine sediment metagenome, whole genome shotgun sequencing project. | isolation source: ocean sediment barecode stripped | collected 2017
GACAGCACGCCTAAAGTATGCATATTATGCAGTCTGTCGGCCAGCTTTATAAAGACGAAGCGCAGGTCCTCAGCCATAGCCACCAGCATTTTTCTGAGGTTCTCCGCCTGCTGACTGGTAGCCGTACTACTACCCCGCTTTACTGTCTCCGCGGGAACCTTTAAGGATAACCGTCCCAGCTTGGTAACGCCATCAACCAGCTTTGCCACTTCAAGGCCAAATTTATCCTCAATCTGTGATATGGGGATATCGCAATCCTCGGTAACGTCATGCAGCAGGGCAGCCGCCAGAGAACCGGCATCAAGCTGGAGCTCGGCCAGGGTCAGGGCAACCTGAAGCGGGTGTTCAAGGTAGGGTCCGCCCGATTTGCGCACCTGCCCTTCATGCGCCTTGAGGGCAAAGCGGTAAGCCTCTTCAACCAGAGCCAGTTTCTCCGGGGGGAGGTACCGGCCAGCCTTTTCCAGCAGTAAGCTAACGGGCGTCATTTATCACCAACCAACAGGATTATATTTTTTAGTATAATCCAATACCGGTAGCTTGGCAAAGCAGCCACTATCTTTACAAACGGAGTTATAATGGGGTATTCTAGCTTAAAAACAGGAGCTGATGTGTACCAGGCACCGCGCGGAACAGTGGATATTCTGCCTGCAGAGCAGGCTTACTGGCGCTACATAGAACAAAAGGTGTCCCAAACCTGCCAGTTATACGGATACGAACGCATTGATACCCCCGCCTTCGAGAATACAAATCTCTTCTCACGCAGCATCGGTGAAAAAACCGATATCGTAGAAAAGGAAATGTATTCCTTCGAGGACAAGGGCGGCAACCGGATGACGCTGCAGCCGGAGGGAACAGCGCCCGTCTGCCGCGCCTATATAGAACACGGCATGCACAACCAGCCACAGCCGGTAAAGCTTTACTATTCAACCTCTATTTTCCGCTATGAGAGGCCTCAGGCCGGCAGGTACCGGCAGCACCACCAGTTCGGCTACGAGGCTATCGGTGATAACGATCCCACCCTTGACGCCGAGGTTATTGATATGGCGTGGCGTTTTTTCGAATCACTGGGGCTCAAACACCTTAAGCTGCTGCTTAACAGCATCGGCTGCATTAAGTGCCGACCGGATTACCTTGCCAAGCTACGCCAATACTATGCCGTGCATCATGATAAGTTGTGCCCGGATTGCAGGGTCAGGCTGGAGAAAAACACGCTGAGGTTGCTCGACTGTAAAAAGCCCCTGTGCCAGCAATTTACCGCTTCCGCCCCCAGAAGCGCCGATAACCTCTGCCCGGAGTGCGAAGAGCATTTTACCCTGTTAAGGGAATATCTGCAGCAGATTGAGTTGCCGTTTTCGGTGAACCACTGCCTGGTTAGAGGGCTGGATTATTATACAAGAACCGTATTTGAGATCCAGCCACAGACGGGGGGCGCCCAGAGCACCATCGGTGGCGGCGGCCGCTATGACGACCTTATAGAGGAGCTTGGCGGCAAAGCGACGCCGGCGCTTGGTTTCGCCACTGGCATCGAGCGCATCATCCTTAACCTGAAAAAGCAGAATGTCTCTATTCCACCCATCCCTGCGCCGGAGGTCTTTATCGCCCGGGCCGGAGATAAAGTTAAGAATGAAGCCGTGAAGCTGGCATCCGGCTTGAGAGAAGCCGGTATCGGGGTGTTACAGGCTTCAAGCTCTAAGAGCCTCAAAGCCCAGCTGAGACAGGCAAATAACTTCGGCGCCCGGTTCGTAATCATAATCGGTGAGGAAGAAATTAAAACAGGCACGGTGATATTGCGAAATATGGCCACCGCCGAGCAGGAAACGATAGCGCTCACCGAATTGCATGATAAGTTGCAGTGTCAGCTTTAATAGCTTTACCTGACGCCTGAAATATGCTACAATTCAATAGATGAACCTTCACAAAAAGACAGGGTCTGGCAGAGTGCACGCCACCTTTTTAATTACCTTCAGCGCCCGCCCCGGCCTCTTTTCTTCTCTATATTCTTTCCTTTCTTGAACTATTTTATTCAGGTGATTACAATTGACAAAAGAAAAGGCATCTTCAGATAAAAAAAAGAAAGTAACCAGCGATTATTCGGCAGCCGATATCCAGGTGCTGGGTGGGCGGGAGGCCGTCCGCCGCCGCCCGGGGATGTATATCGGCTCAACCGACCAACGGGGACTGCATCACCTTGTCTCCGAAATCGCCTACAACAGCATTGATGAAGCCATGGCCGGCTACTGCACCAGAATAACGATCACCCTCCAGGAAGACGATAGCGTTACCGTTGAGGACAACGGCAGGGGTATCCCGATAGATATCCATCCGACAACAAAGATTTCAGCCCTGGAGACGGTAATGACAGTGCTCCATGCCGGGGCGAAATTCGGCGGTAAAACCTACCAGGTATCGGGCGGGCTGCACGGCGTAGGCGCCTCGGTAGTCAATGCCCTTTCCTCGCACCTTGAGATCATAATCTGCCGCGACGGCAAGAAGTACCGCCAGGAATATAAAAAGGGCATACCCCTGGGGCCGGTGTGCGAGGCTGGTGAAGCCGATGGCACCGGTACCACGGTAACCTTCCTGGCCGACGTCGAAATATTCGATAAAATAGATTACAGTTTCAACACCTTGAGTGAGCGTCTGAGGGAGATGGCTTACCTGAATAAAGGGCTTGAAATCCGCCTTATCGATAAGCGGAGGGATGATGGAAAAACCTTTTACTTCGAAGGTGGAATCACCGGCTTCGTCCGCCGCCTCAACCGCGGCCGGGCAGTTCGCCACCGCCAGCCGATATATATTTCAAAACAGGTAAACCACACCATTGTTGAAGCCGCAATTCAGTATAACGACGGCTTCACCGACAACACCCTCTGTTTTGCTAACTGCGTTAATACAATCGACGGCGGCACCCACCTTACCGGCTTTCGCTCGGCGTTGACCAGAGTGCTTAACGACTACGCACACAAAAGCAAGCTGCTGAAGGAAAACGATTCCAACCTGGTTGGCGATGACTCCAGAGAAGGGCTTACCGCCATTATCAGCGTCAAGCTGTCCGAGCCGCAGTTTGAAGGGCAGACAAAATCCAAGCTGGGCAATATAGAAATAAAGAGCCTCGTAGAAAGCGTTATCGCAGAGGGCTTGTCGCTATACCTCGAAGAGCACCCGGATGAAGCCAAGAAAATTATTGAGAAATGCATCACCTCGGCAAAAGCCAGGGAAGCCGCCCGCAAAGCCCGTGACCTCGTCATACGTAAGAGCAGCCTGGATACCGGAACACTGCCCGGCAAGCTGGCCGATTGCTCTGAGAAGGACCCTGCCCACTGTGAGCTGTATCTTGTAGAGGGGCCATCAGCCGGCGGCTCGGCAAAGGAGGGGCGCAACCGCCGTTTCCAGGCCATTCTACCCCTCAGGGGCAAGATACTGAACGTGGAGAAGGCGACGCCGGATAAGATGCTCGCCCATGAAGAAATACGCTTCATTATCACCGCCCTGGGAACCGGCATTGACGATGCCCTGGATCTGTCCAGATTGCGCTATCACCGCGTTATCCTGATGACCGATGCCGATGTCGACGGCTCTCATATCCGCACCCTGTTGCTTACCTTCTTCTTCCGCCACATGCCGGAACTGATCAACAGCGGCCACCTTTACATCGCCCAGCCGCCGCTGTACAGCATAAAAACGGGCAAGACCAAGCAATGGGTATATTCGGACACGGAAAAGGAAGAGATAATGGACAAACTAAAGGGGTCCAGTAAGAAAATGGAAATCCAGCGTTACAAGGGTCTGGGAGAGATGAGCGCCGAGCAATTGTGGGATACGACCATGAATCCTGCCACCCGCACCCTGCTGTCGGTAAGCGTCGAAGACGTAGCCAAGGCGGACACCGTATTCAGTATGCTAATGGGCAGCGAAGTTCTACCCCGTAAAACATTCATCCAGACACACGCCAAAAGCGTTAAAAACCTGGATATTTAAGCTTTTCTTATTCCCGGTACAACCCGTGTTCTTTTATATATTTCTCCACTTTTTCGGGCACCAGACGGCTTATGGGAAGCCCCCGCCGTACCCTCTGCCGGATTACCGAAGCGCTGATGTCAATCAGCGGCTTATCCAGCATTATCACCCGCTGCGATATACCGGGTATAGCCGCTTCTAATGAGGCAAGGCCGAGAACAGGGGAGCCAACTCTGGGCACAACCACCAGGCGGCATAACGAAACCAGTCGCTCCGGTTGGTGCCAGCGCAGCAGTTCCACGAGGTTGTCTCGGCCGATAATGAAATATAGCTCGCCGCCATCTTTCATTTCCTGCTTCATCTCCACAACCGTATCAATACTATAGGTCGGTCCGGCACGCTCTATTTCCATAGTGGAAACTCTAAAACAGGACTTATCTGCGACAGCCAGTCTCACCATATTAAGGCGATGTTCAGCCGAAAGAACAGGGGTACCAGCCTTGAGCCACGGCTGGCCGGCCGGTATAAAGACGACCTCGTCTAAGCCCAGCTCATCTTTAACCGCATCTGCCACCACTATGTGCCCGGTGTGGACAGGATCAAACGTCCCGCCCAGAATACCCGTTTTCATCTGCTACCATCTCCATTCCAGTATACCGCAACGCACCTTATCCCCCGCTTTAATGCCGGCTTTCTCCAGCGTTTTTTTAACTGCCGTCCGGCCAATCTGGCGGTTTATCTGGCGGCGTGCCTCGTGGTCTTTCAGATTAGTACCGGCTATAATGCGCTCCAAACCGGGAGCCTGCACAACAAAGATATCCCCTTCCATGTGTACCTTAATATTATCACCCTTCGGCTTGGGGCGAAAAACCTTGACCTCGGTTTCTTTTTCTGCCACCCGCTGCATGGTAACCTTCTCCAGCACCTCAATGATTTTTTCCATTATTTCCGGCACCCCTTCACCGGTAATCGCCGATAGGAAAAGGGGATCAATACCGATCCCGTTAAAGGCCTCTTTCAACTCTGCCATCCGGGCCCTAACATCGGGCAGATCAATTTTGTTGATGGCTACCAGTTGCGGTTTCCGGGCAAGGTCTGTATCAAACAGCTCAAGCTCGTTGTTAACCCTTAACATATCATCTACCGGGGACTTTGAGCCGCCATCCACCAGGTGAACGAGAACCTGCGTCCGCATGACATGGCGCAAAAAATCATGCCCCAGCCCGCGGCCCATGTGGGCGCCGGCAATCAAACCCGGTATTTCAGCCAGGATAAAGTCCTTATGACCAATCTCGACTAAACCCAGAATAGGCTCCAGGGTGGTAAAGGGATAGCCTGCTATTTTTGGCTTTGCCGCCGATGACGATGCCAACAGAGAGGACTTGCCGGCATTGGGATAGCCGATAATACCCACATCGGCTATCAATTTGAGCTCCAGGATCAATTCTTTTATCTCACCGTCTTCGCCCTTCTGGGCTATCTGCGGCGCCTGGTTGGTTGATGATGCAAAGTGTATATTGCCCTGACCACCCCTGCCGCCCGTTGCTACAACTATCTGTTGCCCGGATTCTACCAGGTCGTATATTTCAGTATCATCACCGAGTTGAGTTCTGGCCGACACCGTTACGCCCACCGGCACATCCAGAATCAGGTCACTTCCGTTTTTGCCGTGCTTTCTCTGACCACCGCCATCGCCGCCGTAACCCGCCCTGTAAACGGACCTGTATTGAAAATTTATCAGGCTGGTAATGTTCTTACCCGCTCTCACTACCACGTCCCCACCATCACCACCGTCACCACCATCAGGACCACCGAGAGGGGCGAACTTCTCCCTGCGGAAGCCAACCTTACCACCCCCACCCCTGCCAGCGTTTACTGTTATCTCTACCTTGTCAAACAATCTATACCCCTGTCAAACTCTATTCTAACAGAATGCTTATGTATTTAATAAAATAATATATCTTACATTATAAGATATTTAATACTAATTATAATATATACATTTTAAGCTTGTGCCCGGAAATACAGGCATCGGGTTATGATAAGGTTGTGAAAAAGTGATCATTTTACATACACCGATCTGTGTAGTTATCGAAAAATAAGCGGGGTTATCCGAAAACATTTGAATGTTATAAAAAATATATGCAAAACGGATGTATTACAATGGGAATACAGCTTACCCCCAGGCTACCTGCGCATCTTCTTTTGAATACGCTGCACTTTCCGTTTTAGTATGGAGCTGGCTTGAATATCGGCGGCTATTTTCTCACAGGCATGGCTGACCGTTGATGGATTTCTACCCCCCAGTATCGAACCGATTTCGGCAAGGGAGCAGTTGTTCTGTTTCTTGAGCAGATACATGGCCACATGCCGGGCCTGGGCGACTTCCTTGTCCCTTCGCCGGCCGATAAGGTCTTCGGGGGTCAGGTTGAAATCACCGGCTACCGTGTCGATTAAAGCCGGCTGCGCCATGCTAATAGATCCTGATGCCGGGCCGGCTATATCAGAGAGTGCCCTGGCGGCCAGTTCGGCAGACGTTTCAGTCCGTAGTAGCCGGGCATAGGCGATGACGCGGTTGAGGCCACCCTCCAACTCTCTTATGTTCCGCTTTATTTGCCGGGCGATATATTCCAGAACATCCGGAGGTGCCGAGGCGCCGGCTTGCTCCGCCTTGGCCTGCAGGATAGCCATGCGGGTTTCAAGTTCCGGCGGCTGGATGTCGACGGTCAATCCCCACTCGAAGCGGGAACGCAGCCGGTCTTCTATCAGGGGCATTGATTTCGGCGGGCGGTCGCTGGCGATGATAATCTGGCGGTTTGAGTTATGCAACTCGTTGAAGGTGTGGAAAAAGCTTTCTTCAGTTTGCTCTTTGCCGCTGATAAATTGAATATCGTCGACTAAAAGCACATCCACGCTTCTGTATTTATTGCGGAATTCTTCCGTTTTTCGTTCCCTTATAGCGTTTATAAAGTCATTAGTGAACTGCTCGGCGCTGACATAGAGAACCCGTGCATTGTTTGCCTTGGCTGCAGAGCCTATAGACTGCAAAAGGTGTGTTTTACCGAGTCCGGGGCCGCCGTAGATAAATAGAGGATTATAGCTCTTGCCCGGGTTTTGGGCTACCCCCAGAGCCGCCGCGTAAGCCAGGCGGTTGCAACCGCCGACGATGAACGAGTCAAATGTATATTTATCATTCAAGCCGGTGTCTTCTACAAGAGGGGTGTCTGCTCTGGCGGGGTGAATTTCGAGGGGTCCCGGGGTTGCTGAAGTTACGCTGAAGGAAACGTTTATATTTCTGCCGGTAAGCCCGATGAGCGTTTTCTCAATAAGCGAGCGCTGGTTTTTTTCAAGATATTCGGCTACGAAGGCATTTGATACGCCGATGACGAAGCGGTCTCCCTGGTGGGTTAGCCCTTTTGATCCACTGAACCAGGTCTGGTAGTTTGGCTTATTTACCTGAAGTTGCAGTTCGCCCAGAGCGGCTTCCCAGATGTCTTGCGCAGATCTCATTCTGTAGAGATTCTCTCCTATCCTGGCGGTTGTAGAGATTATATTACGGTTTATACTATAGATATTCTGTTGTTATCAATCCGACGCAATCTGCGCTCTCTGTAGCCCCAAGCAAGACGGGGGCTGGTAGTTAACCATGTCTTATTCTGGTGAGAGAATCAACATAAGATGCTGTTTATGGTATCAACGGATAACCAGCAATGGCAAGGCTTCTGGCGCTGGTTGATAGCCGGTTTTAAATCCCCGAAACACTTGCAAGCTCTCTCAGGCTGTTTCTTTTACCGAATATTGAGCTTACAGGCAGGCAAGAACTATTTACTTAAAAAATATTCTCCAACAGGCAAAACATAAGGTATGAGGAAATCCCTTTGCCTGACGTGAGTTTTTAGCAGCGGCAGGTTGTTGGGCGGGCTTTTTAGTGCTAAAATCTGGCTGCGGGAGGCTTCAAGTGAGGATTGTTTTTATGGGCACCCCGGAGTTCGCCGTACCGGCCCTGCGGCACCTCGTGCTTAACGGTCATCAGGTGGCGGCGGTCTATACCCGGCCGGATAAGCCGGCGGGTAGAGGGCGGCAGCCGGCTATGTCACCGGTGAAAAGGGCAGCCATAGAATTAGACCTGCCGGTGGTGCAGCCTGCCAGCCTGAAAAAAGCGGAGGCGGTTGCCGAACTGGCCGGCTATAAAGCAGATGTCGTCGTGGTGGCTGCCTATGGGCAGATATTGCCGAAAGCGGTTCTTGATACCCCCGTATTCGGCTGTATAAATATCCATCCCTCCCTGCTGCCCAGACACCGCGGGGCTTCACCGATAGTTTCGGCTATCCTGGACGGGGATGAATTCACCGGTGTCAGTATTATGCTTATGGACGAGGGATTGGATACCGGGCCGGTGCTAACCAGCGCTCAAATCCCCATAGCGGACGCGGATAACACGGCATCACTTACCTCAAAGCTGTCCCTGATAGCGGCTCACCTGCTCCAGGATGTTTTGCCGGGCTGGAAGAAAGGGCAGCTTAAACCTCAACCCCAGGATGAAGACAGAGCTACCTATTCCGGGATCATCACCAAACAATCCGGTGAGATAGACTGGCATAAACCGGCCGATCTTATCTGGCGGCAGGTGCGCGCTTTCCACCCCTGGCCGGGATGCTACACCAGCTGGCGGGGGAATAGGCTCAAGATTATCGAGGCAAAGCCGGCAGCCGAAGAAAGTGATGCTGTCGAGGGACAGGTGGTGGCTATGGCTCACGGCGGTTTCGGGGTTAAAACGGGCAGCGAAATTCTGGAGATACTAGTAGTACAGCTGGAAGGTAAAAGGGAAATAGCAGCCGATGAATTCTTGAGGGGGCAGCGGCAATTAATCGGCCAAGTGCTGCCGAGCTAGATGATTTTTTCATAAGCTGCATAACTTTATTATGGATTTTCGATAACCCTGGTTCTTTTCGGTTAACCTCTTCACCAACAGCATTGATATCATTTATTGCCTTGCCCCAGAGCATCCCTGTATAATCTTCCGTGTACAACAGAAATAACTGAGGAGGTTATTTTGTCTTCTACGCAAGACCCGAGCCAGTTCTCCGCCCTGGTGGATATCATCGCCCGCCTGCGTGGGCCCGACGGTTGCCCCTGGGACAGAAAGCAGAGCCACAAGTCGCTGAGGTATAGCCTGCTTGAGGAGTGCTATGAGGTTCTGGAAGCGCTGGATGATGGTGACAGCCATCGGCTCTCGGTGGAGCTGGGTGATTTGCTGATGCAGGTCGTTTTTCATGCCCGGATTTCCGAGGAAACCGGTGATTTTGAACTGGGTGATGTAATAAAGAGCATCACCACCAAGCTCGTTCGTCGGCATCCGCATGTTTTTGGCTCTGTTAATGTCAGGGATGCCGACGAAGTGCTTGCCAACTGGGAGGAAATAAAGAAGGAGGAAAGGCAAGAAGACACCTCCATGCTTGATGGCGTGCCCGGGATTATGCCGTCCCTGGCGTACAGCCAGGAGATCCAGGGCCGGGTAGCCCGGGTGGGTTTTGACTGGCAGGATGACGAAGGCGTGATTGATAAGCTGGCCGAAGAAATCGGTGAACTAAAGGAAACGGAAACAAAAGAACGGCGGGAGGAAGAGTTCGGCGACCTGTTATTTACCCTTGCCAATATCGCCCGGCGCTGGGATATAGACCTGGAGTCGGCGCTGAGGCAGACTAACCGCCGTTTCTACAGGCGTTTTGCTCACATGGAAAAGCTGTGCCGGCAGCGGGGATTGGATTTTGCAAGCCTGACCTTTGATGAGCAGAATAAGCTGTGGGAAGAAGCGAAAGAAAATACTTAAATGACACACTGGACGGAAGAACTTTTCAAAGAGAACCCGGAATTATTCATCGGCGCCATTGAAGAAAGGCTGGAGCAGGCGCATGACGAGGTAGCCGGCCTGCTGAACTGCCTTGGCGAGCAGGGATTTCAACCGGAACGAATCCTGGATTTGAATTGCGGTATAGGCCGTCACTCGGTGGAGATGGGTAAACGGGATATAGAGGTGCTGGGGACAGACCTGTCGGCAGATTACATCGCAGCCGCCCGTAAAAGGTCCGAAGAGGAGGGAGTGGCTGGTAATGTGCGTTTTGAGGTAGCCGATATGCGGCACATAGCTTCCGTTCTTGCCGGTGAAAAACTATTTGATGGTGCGGTGTGCCTGTGGACGTCCTTCGGTTTTTACGATGACGATACGAATATTGATATATTAAACCAGTGCCTGTCGCTGGTAAAAGAAGGCGGTTTCTTCGCCCTGGAAGTCATAAACAGGGACTGGGTCGTGCAGAACTTCCAGGAACAGGGCTTCACCCGGTGGCAGGACTGGATTGTGCTGGAAGAAAGGTATATTGATGCTGTAAACTCCCGGTCCTGCAACAGCTGGACCTTTTTAAAGAAAAAGGATAAAGAGACCTATATTCTGGATAAGGTCATTAAATTCGACCATCGCATCTGGAGCTTGCACGAGCTTGTTTGTTTGCTGGAGAAAGCCGGCTGGCGCTTCGAGGCTGCCTATCCCGGTTTTTCGCCCGGCGCTATCAATAAAGATGGTGCTTCTGCGTTACAATCCGAGGAAATACTGCAATCCAGAATGCTTCTGGTTATAGGCTGCCGCCCGCAGGCTTAAGCCCTGCCTGCTGTTTAATATGTAACTTCCATGCGCTCTACCCACTTTGGACGTAAACTGCCATATTTATCCCCGGATACCAACCGCAGGGGACTGCCATGTTCGCCGGTAGTATCTGTCTGGTAACGGTAAGTAACCTTTATCATATGCTTTATATGAGAGGGCAGCCGCGCGGGAATATGTCTCGTGAATTAAAATCACCCGGGCAGGTAATTGAAAAGTGTCCGCTGCGGAGGCTATAATAGCTTTCAAGAATGTCGGGATTTTGTTAAATGGTCGGGGCGAGAGGATTTGAACCTCCGGCCTCCGCGTCCCGAACGCGGCGCGCTAACCGGGCTGCGCTACGCCCCGATGTTATTATTATAGGCGGAATTAACAACTTGAGCAAGGCGGAGTTATGAAATACTGTATTCTTATTTTAGACGGTGCCGCCGGCTGGCCGTTGCCCGAACGGGGTGGCAAGACCTGCCTCGAGCTGGCTGACACGCCCAATCTGGATGCTATGGCGAGCGAGGGGACGGTTGGCTTAACTGCCACTATACCCGAAGGGATGGAACCGTCCAGCGCCTGCGCCTGTATGTCATTGCTGGGCTATGACCCGAAGGTTTACTACAGGGGGAGAGCCGCTATTGAGGCGGTCAGCATGGGCATTCCCATTGCCGAAGACGAGGTGGTCTTTCGCTGTAATCTGGTGACAGTCGGGGATGGCAGGGTGAAGAGCTATTGCGCCGGGCATATAAGCAACGATGAAGCGGCAAAGCTGATGGAGGTGTTGAATAAAGGACTGGGCGGAGAGGATGTAAAGTTTTATACCGGCGTCAGCTACCGCCACCTTTTAAAGCTGAAGGGGCACGATGATACCCTTGAAGCCGTCTGTACTCCACCCCACGATATCCCGGGTAAACCGGTTGCCGGGTTTTTACCCAGTGGTAAAGGCAGCCTGTTCCTCAGGCAGTTAATGCAGGATTCAGCGGCGGTGCTTGAGAATCACCCGGTCAATACTGAACGGCGGGCAAGGGGCGATATGCCGGCCAATATGATATGGCTCTTCTGGGGCAGCGGGCGGATACCGGATATGCCTGACTTTAAAAAGGTCTATGGCTTATCAGCGGCGCTCACCTCGGGCGTTGATCTGTTGCGGGGCCTAGGGTGGATGATGGGAATGTATATACTTGAAATCCCGGGTATAACGGATGGGCTCGACAACGATTTTCAGGGGCAGGCTATCGGTGCCCTGAAGGCGCTTGAAGACCACGACCTGGTCGTTATTCATATTGAGGCGCCGGATGAGGCCGGGCATGCCGGCTCTATAGATGATAAGATAGAGGCTATCCAGCGGATAGACAGAGATGTAGTCAGCCGGCTGCGCAACTTTGAGCCGGGTAATCTGCGGTTGTTGGTTATGCCGGACCACCCCGCCCCGATAAAGATTAAAACACACGTTGCCGAGCCGGTGCCGTTTATACTCTGGGGGGCGGGCTTTGCCGCCAATGGCGCTAAAAGATTTACCGAGGTGGAGGCAGAAAAGACTGGTCTTTTTGTGCAGAACGGGTATAATATTATGGACAAGCTGGCGGGGAGGAAATAGACCTGTGGCATTAATTGTTCAGAAATATGGCGGCTCTTCGGTGGCGGATGTGGAGAAGATAAAGAATGTCGCCCTGCGTATAGCGGCAACCAAAGATGCCGGTAATAAGGTGGTGGTAACCGTCTCGGCGATGGGCAAAACCACCGATGAGCTGGTCGAACTGGCTTACAGTTTAACCGACCAGCCTCCCGCCCGCGAGTTCGATATCCTGCTTTCCACCGGCGAGATTGTCTCCAGTACCCTGCTGGCGATGACTCTGGAAGCTATGGGTTATGCAGCCGTCAGCCTCAGCGGTGCCCAGGCCGGCATAAAGACGGATGCCGTCTACAGCCATGCCCGCATACTGGGTATTAATCCCAGGCGGATAGTCCGCGAACTGGATAATGGTAAAATTGTTATTGTCGCCGGCTTTCAGGGTGTCACAGAGGATATGGACACGACAACTCTGGGGCGGGGTGGCTCGGATACAACGGCGGTGGCGCTGGCAGCCAGCCTGGGGGCGGAGGCATGCCAGATATATACCGATGTCGAGGGTATCTATACCGCCGACCCGCATCTGGTTCAGGAAGCCCGTAGCCTGGCTGAAATCGGCTATGAAGAAATGCTGGAACTGGCGACCTATGGAGCAAAAATAATGCACCCAAGGGCGGTTGAACTGGGAGAGCTGTTCAATATACCGATACTGGTAACCTCCAGTTTTAAGAACAGCCCGGGTACACTAATTCATGGAGGGGCGTCTATGGAAATACGCAACAAGGTGAGCGGTATAGCTCACGATTTTGATGTAGCCAAGATAACGGTGGTCGGTGTTCCCGACCGGCCGGGTATAGCCTCATCTATCTTCGAATCCCTGGCAGAGGCCGTTATCAGCGTGGATACCATTGTCCAGAATGCCAGCATCGAGAATATTACAGACCTGACCTTCACTATAGCCAAGGGTGATCTGACCAGGGCAATGAAGGTAATAAAACCGATTGCCGAATCCATCGGTGCCCGGCAGTGCGCCAGTGATTCAAAACTGGGAAAGGTCAGCGTCATCGGCACCGGTATGCAGAATACACGTGGTTTTGCCGCCAGGATGTTCAGCGCCCTTAGCCGGAAGGGCATAAATATCCAGCTGATTACCACCTCGGAGATAAGGATAACCTGTATTATTGATGAAACCAGGGTCAGCGAGGCGGTTAATGCCCTGCATAAGGCATTTGAGCTGGAGCAGGTAGAATGATAAAAGGGGATGAGTAATCTCATCCCCTTTTCTTTTCTGCTACGTTTCCGGTGGCTGTTAGGCGGAGATTACTTCTTTAACTTCCGGTATTTCCTGCCTGAGGATTTGTTCAATACCGTTCTTCAGTGTCATGGCGGACATCGGACAGCCGGCGCAAGCGCCAGTCAGCCTTACCTTTACTACGCCATCTTTAACATCGACCAACTCAACGTTACCACCATCAGCCACCAGGCTGGGTCGAATCTTGTCCAATACTGCTTCTACCCTATCTTTCATATGATAACCTCTCCTTTGTTTTGATTGTTTTCTTCAGAACAGGGATGCCCCTTTGTTTTGCCGTGGCATTCCAGTATCTGCTCCGGGGCGCACTCTCCCGGCTTGTCTTTTAACTCTTCAGGGTGCCTGCAGATACCATCATTTTTAGGTCGGCACATTTCAGGTTCTTTTTGCTGTAGTATCTGAAATTAAGATTATCACGGCTATAAAAACTTGTCAATTTCCCAATAAACTTTTATATTTAAAATATTCAATTAAAGTCAAAAATCACTTGACTTTAATTGGTTGTGCTGGAGTAAAATAGTGCTTTGGGAAAAGAATATTAAGGAACTTGTAAATCAGAGGATATATTATGCCACACGAGGCAGAAGAGCAGGCGAGGCTGATACGGCGAAGCAGTAAAAAGGCTATAGCCCTGGCTATGGGAGGGCGGTGGCGGGAGGCGGTAGCTGCCAATAAGAGTATATTAGAGAACTACCCCGATGACGTTGATGCTTACAATCGTTTAGGCAGGGCTTATATGGAACTGGGGGAGTACTCGCTTGCGCGTGAGGCCTATAGCCGCACAAAAGAGATCGACCCTTATAGCACGATTGCCGAAAAGAATTTGCGCCGCCTTGCCCATCTGAAGGAGACGGGTAACATGCCAGAGAAAGTCTTTCAGAGGGTGGAGCCGCAGGTTTTTATAGAGGAAACCGGCAAGGCGGGGGTGGTCAGGCTTTATCGCCTGGCGGCAAAAGAGATTCTGGCAGGGGTTGACGCCGGCGACAGGGTGAACCTGAGAATAACTGACTCCAACCTTATAGTAGAAAATCTGCGGCAGCAATATCTGGGGCGGGTAGAGCCAAGACATAGTCAGCGGCTTATCAAGTTAATCAAGGGTGAAAACAGGTATACGGCTACCGTCATCAGTTCTTCAGAGGATATGATGGCGGTCATTATCCGGGAGACTTACCAGCATCCTTCGCAGGAGGGGCAGCTTTCCTTTCCATCAAAAAGCCTTAGTAGCCTTAGACCATACGTTAGTGATAAAATACTTAGACGCCAGACAGAATATAGTGGAACAGCGGCGGAACCCGGTTATATTACGGCTGGCGAGGATGATGCAGAGTTATTATCTGGCGAGCCAGTGGATGAGGGAAATGAAGACGACGAGCAGGAGGGTTAACTGAACATGGTTCTTGGCAAGATACGGCCGGTAAATATTGAAGATGAGATGAAGGGCTCCTACCTTGATTATGCAATGAGCGTCATTGTTTCCCGGGCTCTCCCCGATGTACGCGACGGGCTTAAGCCGGTGCACCGGCGTATTCTTTACTCCATGAACGAAATGGGACTTCGGAGTAACACCCCGTATAAAAAGAGCGCTCGTGTCGTCGGTGATGTGCTGGGTAAATACCACCCCCACGGCGATTCTTCCGTATATGACGCAATGGTGCGTATGGCCCAGAATTTCTCCATGCGCCATCCCCTTATAGATGGGCAGGGTAACTTTGGCAGTGTCGATAACGACCCGCCGGCGGCTATGCGTTATACCGAGGTACGCCTGGCAGCCATTGCCGAGCAGATGCTGCTTGATATTGACAAAAATACCGTTGATTTTATGCCCAATTTCGACGACAGCCTTACAGAGCCGGTGGTTATGCCTAGCCGTTTGCCCAATCTGCTGGTGAATGGCAGCTCCGGTATCGCCGTCGGTATGGCTACCAATATCCCGCCACACAACCTGGGTGAAATATGTGATGCCATAACATATCTCATTGATAATCCTAAGGCTAATGTCGATGACCTTATGGAGTTTGTAAAGGGTCCCGATTTCCCCACCGGCGGCATTATTCTGGGGCAGGAAGGCATCAGGAGCGCATATGCTACCGGGCATGGCCGGGTGCTTGTGCGGGCTAAAGCTTATTCTGAAGATTCCTCTTCAAGCGGCCGCCGCCAGATAGTGGTTACAGAACTACCCTATCAAACCAACAAAGCCGCCCTGATTGAAAAGATAGCCAACCTTGTAAAGGACAAGAAGATCAGCGGCATCAGCGAGTTGCGAGACGAATCTGACCGCCAGGGTATGCGTATTATTATTGAGCTAAAAAGGGAAGCCCAGTCGCGCCAGATACTGAACAACCTCTACCGACATACCCAAATGCAGTCGGCCTTCTTTGTTAATATGCTGGCTCTGGTTGCCGGGCAACCAAGAGTAATCAGCCTCCGCGAAGCACTGCAGCATTTTATAGATTTCCGCCATAAGGTAATTACCCGGCGTACCAAATTCGAGCTGAAGGTAGCTAAAGACAGGGCTCATATCCTTGAGGGGCTTAAGATTGCCCTGGATAACATAGACGCAATAGTGGCTACTATCCGTAGATCAAAAACCGCCGAAGTAGCGCGTATCGCCCTGATGGAGAGTTTTAACCTGACCAAGATTCAGGCACAGGCTATACTTGATATGCAGCTGCGCCGACTGGCGAATCTAGAGAGCCGTAAAATCATTGATGAGTATGCAGAGGTATTAAAGACAATCGCCTATCTTGAAGAACTGCTGGCTAATCCAAAGCGGATGATGCTGCTCATAAAAGAGGAGATAGTTGCGGTAAAGTCAAAATTCGAAAACCCGCGGCGAACCGAGATAAGCGTACAGGAAGCCCTTGATTTCAAGGAGGAAGACCTCATTCCCCATCAAAGGATGGTAGTTACCCTTAGTGAGCGAGGTTTCGTAAAGAGGGTGCCGTCGAAAGCCTATACGCTGCAGCACCGCGGCGGCAAGGGAATTATCGGTATGGTGACCCGGGAGCAGGACGCCGTTAGATTTCTGGTGGTGGCTGATACGCATGATAACTTGCTCTTTTTTACCGACAGGGGTAAGGTTTTCAGTCTCAAGTGTTATGAACTGCCGGCAGATGCCTCACGGATTGCCAAGGGGATGGCGGTGATCAATCTTTTCCCCATTGCCGAAGGGGAAAAGGTTACCGCTGTTGTGGCTGTCAGTGAATTTACCTCCGGCGGCTATATGCTTATGGCTACCAGCGGCGGCGAGATAAAAAAGACCTCTGTTGAGAGCTTCAGTTCGGTACGCAGCAGCGGGCTTATAGCCATGGATCTAACCAGGGGTGATAGCCTGGTGACAGCCTGCCTGGCTATGGATAAAGATGACGTTATAGTGGTGGCGGACAGGGGGCAATCGGTGAGGTTCCTGGTATCCGAGCTTAGAGCCAGCCTGAGAGCCAGCGGTGGCGTGCGCGCTATCCGGCTGGCTAAAGATACCCGTGTAATCGGCATGGATATTACCCAACTCGAAGCCTTTGTGCTGGTGGTCACCTCCGGCGGCCATGGCAAACTTACTCCCATTGAGGACTATCCACGCCAGCACCGCGCCGGCAGCGGAGTGAGGACCTATAAGATCAATGAACAAACAGGCCTGGTAGCCGCCGCCCGGGTGGTAACCCAGAGTCAGCAGGTTATGATCATATCTGCCAATGGTATCATTACCCGCACACCGGTAAAAGAAAAAGACCCCAGAAAGGGCATTACCATCCAGGGGCGTAGCACCCAGGGAGTAAGGCTGATGAAGCTTGAAGCCGGTGATAGCGTGGTCGCCATTGCTGCCTTCGAATAGAAAAAATCGCTAAATTAGATTTTAGTCTGCTTTTGCTGGCAGTCCGGTTGTGAATATTCAAGCCCGCAGGCATTGCAGGTTTCAAGCCGGCAGTCCGGAGTTAATTTCTCCTCTATGGCAAGTTTGTATTCACGCTTCAGGAAAGCCGGATTTATGCCGATGTCGATATGTCCCCAGGGCAAGGGTTCGTCCGGGGAACGCTGCCGTTGAGCGTAGAACTCGGGTTTCAAGCCGGCTTCTTTAAATGCACGCAGCCAGATTTCGTAGTTGAAGTGTTCGCTCCAGCCATCAAATAAAGCCCCCAGCTGCCAAGCGCGGTATATAACCTTACCCAACCGCCTGTCTCCGCGGGATATGGCTGCCTCAAGCAGGCTTGTTTTGGGCTCATTCCAGGATAGTTTTACTCCCTTTCGGCGCAGTTCCGCCTTCAGGATTTCATGTTTTAAATTTAACTGCTTTTCGCTGTCCATAGCTACCCACTGGAAGGGGGTGTGGGGTTTGGGTACGAAAGTGGACACACTGATCCTTATCTGAGGCCTTCTCCCCGGTGTTTTTTTGCCCAGCGCATGTATTTTGTTCACCAGCCGGGCAATGCTTCGTATGTCGTCTTCCGTTTCCGTGGGCAGCCCGAGCATAAAGTAGAGCTTCAGCTTCAGCCAGCCCCTCTCAAAGGCAGCCGACGCAATGGCTAGAAGTTCTTCCTCCGGGATGTACTTATTGATTACCCGCTGCAACCTCTGGCTGCCGGCTTCGGGGGCGAATGTAAGCCCTGTCTTTCTGCGAGACGGCAGTGAATCTATCAGTTTTACCGAGTCATGGCTGATGCGTAGGCTGGGCAGTGATATAGCCAGGTTTTGCCTGCCGTAACAGCGGGTTATATCGGTTACCAGTTCATCAATAGCACTATAATCACTGGTGCTAAGTGATACAAGCGAGACTTCGTCATAACCGCAGTTTGTGATAAGCCCGTCTACCGCTTTTAGTATTTCTTCTCTTGGGCGCTGGCGCACCGGTCTGTATATAATGCCGGCATTACAGAAACGGCACCCCCGGCTGCACCCCCGGCTGATTTCTATCGCCCCCCGGTCGTGAACTACCTCTATATATGGAACCACCGGCCTGGTTACCGGTGGTGACAGTTTGGGGATTATTAGCCGTTTTATTTGCGGGCTGGCTTCGGCGGCAGTGGGCGTGATGCTCTTGAAAAGACCATTCGGCTGATACTCCACTTGGTACAGGCTGGGCACGTATATGCCGGGAATTGCCGCCACCCGGTGCAGCAGTTCCTTTCTTGAAGTCTTTTTGTCCTTCCAGTTGCGGAAGCAGCCAACAAGCTCCGGCAGCAGCTCTTCCGCCTCCCCGATGACGAAAAAATCAATAAAGTCGGACATCGGCTCCGGATTAAGGGCACAGCTGCCGCCGGCAATTATTATCGGGTGGCTGTCATCTCTTTCGCCGGCGAGCACCGGAATCTGCGACAGGTGCAACATATTCAGCACGTTGGTGAAAGTGAGCTCATAACCCAGCGAGAAGCCGATAATATCAAATTCATTAAGAGGATGGCTGCTTTCCAGGCTGAGCAGAGGTATCCCGGCAGCCTCTATGGCAGCTGCCATATCCGGCCAGGGGGCAAAGACCCTTTCGGCGAGGACGCCCGGCTGGCCGTTCAATATATCATAGAGGATACCCAGAGCCATATTGGACATGCCGATTTCATAAGTATCGGGGTAGCTGAGGGCTATCTTTATGTCTGCTTTATGCCAGTCCCCGGTGATGCTGTTCCATTCGCCGCCGGTATAGCGGGCTGGCTTGGTGACATTGAACAATATGTTGTCGGGATAGGGCAAATAACTTCCTCCAAGCTATAGTATACCCGTCTTTTTGAGTGATGAGCAACGTTTTCCCTTTGACGTTTAGCCTTTGAGTGATTAAAATAATATAATAAACGAAAAGGGAGTTGAAATGGACTACCTCTGGGCGCCGTGGCGCATCGAGTATATAAAAAAGGCAAAGGATGAAGAAAAAGAGGGTTGTATTTTATGCAGCAAACCGTCAGAGAAAGACGACGCCTCTAATCTGATAATTTACCGGGGGCGGCATTGTTTTATTATTATGAACAGCTACCCGTATAACTCCGGTCATCTGATGGTAGCCCCCTACCGCCACGTGGCGAACCTGGAGGATTTGAATGACGAAGAACGAAACGAACAGTTTGAGGTGGTCAGCCGTAGCGTCGCCATACTGAAGCGGGTAATTAAAGCCGAAGGGTTTAATATAGGGATGAACCTGGGGCGAATAGCCGGCGCCGGCATCGATAAGCATATCCACACCCATGTCGTACCCCGCTGGGCGGGGGATACCAACTTTATGCCGGTGACAGGTGATATAAAAGTGGTGAACGAAGCGCTTAAAGATACCTACAAAAAGCTGGTGAGTGAATTCTAGATTAAAAAAGGAACCAGAATACTATGGATAACCTTGATACTTTTACGGAAATACTGCCTTTTTTTATACCGCTACTGATTCTTCAGCTTGCTTTAATGATTGTTGCCCTTGTTGACCTTATCAAGCGTCAGCGGGTCAGGGGTGACAATAAGGTGCTCTGGGCGTTGCTTATTGTGCTGGTTAATATTATCGGGCCCGTCGTTTATCTTATTTTCGGACGGGAGGACTAGTAATAGTTGGCAGCTATCAAATGCGAGGGACTGACCAAGCGTTATCGTGATATCATTGCCCTTGACAACCTCGACCTGAGCGTTGAAGAGCACTCTATCTTTGGCTTTCTGGGTCCCAATGGCGCCGGCAAAACAACAACCATAAAGCTACTGGTTGGGCTGAGCGCTCCTTTAAAGGGCAAAGCCTGGGTTGCCGGCCATGAGATTACCTCCGGAGCCATCGGATTAAGGAGCAAGATCGGCTATTTGCCTGAAGTGCCCGCATTTTATAATTGGATGACCGGGCTGGAGTTTTTGAGCTTTATCGGCGAACTGCACCACCTTTCAAAAGCGGAAACAAAGAAGCGTTGCGATGAACTGCTGGAGCTCGTTGAATTAAAAGAGGCGGCAAAGCGCAGGATAGGCGGCTACTCACGCGGCATGCGGCAGCGGCTGGGCATTGCCCAGGCAATTATAAACAAACCCGAGGTCCTTTTCCTTGATGAGCCGTGTTCGGCCCTTGATCCCATAGGCAGGCGGGAGGTGCTGGAACTTATAAAGCGCTTATCCGTTGGAGCTACCGTATTTATGTCAACTCATATATTGTCAGATGTAGAGAGGGTGTGTGACTCTGTCGGCATTATAGACCGGGGCAAACTGATTATAACCTCGTCGATGGATGAGTTGCGGCGGAAATATGCCCGTTCCGTCTTTGAGCTTGAGTTTGAAGAAGACGCCACTCCTCTTGTTGCCAGGCTTCAGGCTATACCCTGGCTGGCTAAAGTGGAGCAGGTAGAGGTGAACGGCTCACCAACCCTCCGCATACAGGTGACGGATATTAATACAGCCAAGCGGGAGCTGCCCGGCATCACTGCCGCCAGCGGCTTGACCTTGCTGCGATACGAGTTAACCCTGCCCAGCTTGGAGGATATCTTCGTTGAAATGATAGCCGGTGGGGGGAAGAGATGAGCGGTCTGGGTGCCCTGATAAAGAAGGAACTGAAGGAACAGCTGAAGACATACAGGTTCCTCATAATAGCCATCGTCCTTCTCATTTTCGGGCTGACGACACCGTTGATGCTCAAGTATCTGCCCGAAATCCTCAAGATAGCCGGGGAAGATATAATAATTGATATACCGCCGGCTACGGCGGTGCAGGCGCTGACGGAATATGCCGATACAATTGCACAGCTGGGTGTATTGATATTGGTTCTGGTTACTATGGGGGCTATCTCCCGGGAGATTGAAAAGGGTACGGCGGCAATGGTGCTGAGCAAACCGGTAAGCCGGGAAGCTTTTATATTAGCCAAGCTTTTTACCCTGAGCACCAGCTTTGTAGTAGCCCTTGTCCTGGCATCAATAGCCTGCTATGTCTATACAGTTATTCTTCTGGGTGAGGCTGACATTACGGCATTCATAGCTTTGAACGGTCTGCTGATATTGTTTTTTATTGTTGTCATCTCGGTAACCTTGCTTTTCTCCAGTGTATTCAAAAGCCAGCTTGCCGCCGGGGGGCTGGCGCTGGTTTTCTTCGTTGGGCAGGCGGTCATAGCGAATCTCCCGAAAATCGGCGAATATATGCCGTCCGGGCTGGTAAGCTGGGGGACGGGGCTCCTTACCGGAGATACAGCCAGTGCCTGGGGCGCGGTGAGGATGAGCCTGGCGATAATTATTGCCTGCCTTTATCTGACCTGGCTGAGAATACGCAACAAAGAGCTATAGCAGATAATCTTTTATCATAGCTTGCAGAGATTGCGCTTCAGTTGAAATAGCCGTCAAGGGCAGTGTCTTCAATCTTTATATCGTTTTCATTCAATAGATTTGATAATTCATCTTTCCACTGTTGTCTTGTATTTTCGGATTCCACTAATAACTCATAGGCTTCACTAATCCACTCTGCATTGTTTCTTTCAATCCCCAAGCTCAGCTGGAAGACTGCCTGTAGAATTAGACGGCATTCGTTGCCCCATTTTTTTACTATATTTTCCAATACGTCAGGCGGCGTTGATTCATCGACATCAATTTGAATCTCCTCCATCCGGTCGAGCAGCCTGTTGAGCGCTTCTACCTTCTGGTTTTGGCTCATTACGGCATAGAGTTCGGTTAGCGTATTATAGTCCCCAAGCCAATCGCTATGCGCCTGCGCTACCGGCGCCGTATTTTCAAGATAATTTGTGATTTCCTGTGTATCCACCCTCGGTCTTGATAAGATACCGAAAGCTATCGCTACAATAAAAACCAGAGCTACGAGTATTACAGAGTTTCGTGTCGCCTTTATATTCATTTAACTTCGTCCGAATGGAATAAAGCAATTTTCTCACATTCTTTATGCTGCAAACAAGCTATAAACCAGGTATTATTACCCGGTTACCACAAATAGTGAGTTTCGGGTGCGATATGTGACCTTGAAACTTACCATAATATTATCTAAAATGAAACTGCCGTTACAAGTCCAATAAGCGGAGGAATTGATCATCTATGGCTGGCAGTATTGTTTTATCGACTTACCGGATGAAGTACGTGCTCTGTGCCTTATTTGGGGCAATAGTTGCCGACGGCATACTGAGCGAATTTATTGTTTCACGAAATCTGGGCCGGGAATGGAATCCGTTGCTTAAAACACTGATAGGCGGAGAGCAATTTATGTTGATAAAGGTATGCGGCGCATTGCTGGTAATAATTTTAATATGGAACATATACAGAAAGCGGCCGGGTATGGCTTCCATAAGCAGCCTGTGCTCCCTTGTTTTTTATACGGCAATTGTATACTGGAACCTGTTTGCCCTGGCAGTATCGAGCACCTCATAATTACCCCGGTATTGATTTGCAGTAATTAAGCGATCTTACTTCTTTCCATCCCCCAGCTCCTCCGTAATATCCTTTGCCATCTTCATAAACAGTTTCCTCAGCCTTTTCATAACATCTTCCGCAGCCTGTTCCCCGGCTAATCTTGCGCTTTCGGCGGCTTCTCTGGCGTCTGCTGCGGCTTTCTCAATCTCATCCAGGATGATGGGTAGAGGTGTATCCATAATCCCATGCTTGGTTTCATTTTCTTTTTCCATATTTCCCCCCTTCTTCATTCAATCGGATCGGTTTTTTAAAGATTATATATCAGAATCTGGTTTCAACCTTGTAACTTGGCGCCCCCAATGGAATTCGAATCCATGTTGCCGGCTTGAAAGGCCGGTGTCCTAGGCCTCTAGACGATGGGGGCGTGGTTAGAGTATAGCAAAAAAAAGCCACTTTCCACAATGTGCTGTTATGAAGCATGAAGCATGAAGCATTTAAGACAATATAAGCTGTGTATATTCCGCTATTATGCTACAATATCCAGAGATATGAAAGAAGTGGGCGATAATCATGAAGCAGAGGGGGAGAAAAAATATAGCTGGATAAAAATGAAATTGATCCCTTTACTGGGGTTGATTATCGTCATTGCCATTGCCGTTGCCATCTTTTGCCTCTATAGAGATAATCCGGAAAGGTTCGAACAGCTGGAAGAACTGGGTTATCTGGGTGTCTTTCTGAGCAGTCTAATTCTAAATGCCACCGTTGTTCTACCCGCCGGCAACTTCTTATTTCTTTTTGTTCTCGGTGGTGCACTTCCTTCGCCTTTGCTGGTAGGATTAATCGGTGGTTTTGCGGCAGCCATCGGAGAGTTAACCGGCTACGCCGCCGGTTACAGCGGTCGGGCAATCGTTAAGAAGCGCCGGTTGTATACCCGGCTGGAGGGGTGGATGGAGAGCTGGGGTTCGCTGACGATTTTTTTCCTCTCTGCGGCGCCGCTCTTTTTTGATTTAGCCGGCATTGTCGCTGGTGCGCTGCGTTTTCCGGTCTGGAAGTTTTTCATTGCCTCCTGGTTGGGCAGAACAGTACTCTATATAGCTATTGCTTTTGCTGGCGCTATGGGCCTGGATTGGGTACGTGATTTCATCGGTTGACCGGGGATTTAACTTTCAGCAGCAGCAGCCCGCCGAGCATAAAGAACAAAAGACAGGCGACAAGCATAATCTGGTAGCCTAGTCCGATAGTAACCGCTTCGTAACGGTCGATCAACGGTCCGACCAGACCTGCTAGGACACCGGCGCCGGCGGTTGCCATATTAGCAAGGCCAAGGTATCTTGCTTCCTTTCCTTTTATCACCAGGTCGGTGGCTAAAGCCCAGTTTGCACTGGAGAAGGCACCAGTAGCTATCCCCAGGATGCCGGCGGCAACCATTATTGAAGTGTAGCTCTGGTACAGTATTATGACCAGAATACCCAGTGTACCCAGAATTGCCGATAAGAAGGCTATAGGTTTACGCCCCGTTTTGTCCGATAGGCGCCCGGCAGGGTAAGCTACTATCAGCATGCCGATTACGGCTAATATGGAAAACCTGAAAACAGCTTCAGCCGGGTCGGCGGCGCCGATGACATCCCTGAGGAAATACAGGGCAAACCGCTGGATGATAGCCATAGCCAGGAAAAAGAACAGGCGGGATGCCAGAAACCAGCAAAAATTACGGTGCATCTTGATGAAACCGATCAAACGTGATAGCCGGAACCACATAAGGCAACGGCGTAAACAAATGCCGATACCTGAGATTGTGGCAGAAAACTGCAGGCCGCCGCTACCGGGTTGTTCTTTAACCGTCAAAATGGTAGCCGCCATAAATACCAGTAAGAAAACCCCCGGAAGCGCCAGCGATAACCATAACCACTGGCTTCCCTGGCCGATGGCATAATTATCCATAAAGACAGCTATGGGGTATAAAAGGACGACACCACCCAGTATCTCTAAAAATCCCTTCACGCCTGAAGCAAGCCCCCTCTTCCCTTCAGGCACAAGGTCGGGAATAAAGCCTTGGTGCGGTCCCTGCACCGTGTTACTGCTTATCTGCAGGAAACAATATGTGGCGAAGAGAACAGCATAACTGCCGGCCAGCCCTATGCCGGGTAAAAACAGCAGGAGAAACAAAGTGCCCACCAGGATAAAGGGCCGCCGCCGGCCCCACCTGAAACCGGAGCGGTCGCTGATAGCACCGATTATCGGTTGCACTATCATTGCCAGGATTAAACCGGCGGAGATAAGCAGTCCCAGAGCGGTGTTCTTTTCAGCTTCGGGGACAAAATCCAGCACTCTCAGGGGCAGGATAATGCCGTGCATCCCCTGCCATAGCGCGGTTGTGGCAAAGACGAGTATGGTAATCTTGAGATAGTCCCAGGTACCAAAACCCCTGGTTTTCAGGCTGGCGTTACCGTCCGCTTCTTTCTTCACGTCAGGCTAAAGCATACAGAGCTTTGGATTGGGGGCAATGTCAGGCTTTACGGATAAATAGCTATTGCTTCCAGCCCGGTGGTTTCCGGCAATCCCAGCATCAGGTTCATATTCTGGATAGCCTGCCCGGCGGCGCCTTTAACAAGGTTGTCAATGCAGCTGATGACAATCAACCTGCCGGTTCTTGTGTCAATGGTCGGGTAAACAAGGCACAGGTTTGAACCCAGGGTATGCTTTGTATGGGGCGGGGAGGCTGTTACCCTGACGAAGGGTTCGTCTTTATAGAAATCAAGATAAATCTGCCTTATTTCCGCTTCTCCTCTTTTATCAGCGGCAATTCCGCCAGTCAACGGAGCATAGCAGGTTGTCAGAATACCCCTTGTCATCGGTATCAGGTGCGGAACAAAGGTTATCGATGACGGCTGTTCCGGCTGGAGCAGATTCAGCTCCTGGATAATCTCCGGCAGGTGGCGGTGCCCCTCCAGGGCGTAGGCGGTGGCATCTTCATTAACCTCTGCGAAATGTGTTTTCAGGCTCAATGTTCTGCCGGCGCCGGAAATGCCGGACTTGCTGTCGATAATAGCGTGGTTGCCAACCAGTCCCTTTTCTACTGCCGGAGCCAGAGCCAGAATGGCGCCGGTGGAATAGCAGCCGGGGTTAGCCACCAACCTGGCGGTGGTAATCTGGCGGCGGTGTAACTCAGGTAAGCCGTATACTGCCTGTTCGAGAGCTTGTGGTGCCGGGTGGGTAAAACCGTACCATTCGGGGTATTTATCGGCATCCTTCAACCTGAAATCAGCGCTTATATCCACCACCTTGATACCCCGCTCAAGGAGGGGCAGGACTTCGGCGGCACTTTCTTTATGGGGCATGGCGCTGAAAGCCAGGTTAACATCACCCAGTTCGGTGTTAATTATCAGGTTACTGCCTGTAATGTGGGGAAAGACCTCGTCCAGCCTCTTGCCGGCGGTACTGCGCCCGGTAACCGAAACAAGTTCCACCTGCGGGTGTTGGCTGAGCAACCTTGCCAGCTCTACACCGGCATAGCCGGTAACGTTAACAATACCTACTTTATTTATTTCCATCGGGTTCACACCTCTGGCAGACTTTTTCAAGGGACTTTAGTTGTTCGCTTGTACCCATGGCAATCAGGGTATCTCCGGCTTCCATTTTCTCCTCCGCAGAAGGATTTGCCACCAGTTTACCACTTTTCCTGATTATTGCCAGAATGGTGGCTTTTGTGCGATGGCGGGCTTCTTCAACATTCAGGCCGGCCAGAGACGAGTCCCCGTTGATGGCAATATTTTCCATCTGCAGTTCCTGGCCGTGACGATAGATTACGGTATCGATGAAATCAACCACCGATGGACGCAGGGCAAGCATTGCCATACGGCGGGCACCGATGCTGTTAGGCGATATAATGCGGTCAGCGCCTGCCTTCTTCAGCTTGGCTTCGGCTTCGCTGCCGGAGGAACGGGCTTCAATAAACAGGTCAGGTTGAAGCTGCCTGGCTGAAAGTGTGATATAGGTGTTTTCAGCATCACCGGCAACGGCAACTACCAGACCACGAGCCTGTTCAATCCCGGCTTCTTTGAGTGCCTCATCATTGGCAGCATCGGCAAAAAGATAGAGCCGGTTGTCTTCTTCGGCTTTGGCTATACTATCACGGGCGTTGTCAATAACGACAAAGGGCACCCGTTCCTCGGTAAATACGTTGGCTATCTCCTGCCCTACCCGGCCATAGCCGCAGATTATAAAATGGTTCTTCAGTTTGGCAATTTTATTTTTCATCTGTCGCCTCCCAAGAGTAGTGCCAAATTCTCCCTCTATCACATAGGCTACTATAGCAGTCAGAGTATAGAGGGCACCGCCGACACCACCGACAATCAAGAAACTGCTGAAAATACGCCCGTTAACGCTCAGCGGGTGGACTTCATCGTAACCGACGGTGGTTATGGTTGTTATGGTCATAAAGATGGAATCCAGAAAAGACCAACCTTCAATCAGCAAATAACCGGCTGTGCCGATTATAGTAATAACAACCAGGGCGATGACACCCCATAGCAATCTTCTTGACGGATTCATTGATTTACCTGTGTCGGGCTTTTTATTTTGCTGCTTTATTCTAGCATATAATTGCCATAAAAGGGGCGGTGTGGTAATATTTCGGGCTGGATTGTTAGACATCCTGCATAAAAATGGAGGTGAATAAGTGCCCAAGATATATTTAATTGATGTTACCAACCGTGATGGCGTGCAGACGGCGAAGCTTGGTCTTTCCAAGCTGGAAAAAACAATGGTAAATATTTACTTGGACGAGATGGGAATCTTCCAGTCCGAATTCGGTTTCCCCACCACCAGGCATGAAACCAACTACCTTCAGGCCAATGTGGAACTGGCTGAGATGGGGGTTATAAAGAACCTCCACCTGGAGGGCTGGATTAGAGCCATTGTCGCCGATGTGGAGACTGCCTTCAAGCTTGTACCCAGACTGAAGCATCTTAATTTATCCATCTCGACATCAGAACAGATGATTCAGGGTAAATTCCAGGGGAGGAAGACCAGAGACGATATCATAAACGAGATGACACGGGCGGTTGATGCCGCCTGGGCGCATGGCGCCGAGACGGTGGGTGTTAATGCTGAGGATGCCTCACGGACAGACCTGGATTACCTGCTTAAATTTGGTGTGACGGCGAAGGAACATGGCGCCAGCCGGCTGCGCTATTGTGATACCCTGGGTTATGATAATCCATTTACCATCTATGAAACAGCCAAGGCACTGGCGGAGGAGGTTAATATTCCCATTGAATTGCACTGCCATGGTGACCTGGGTATGGCGGTAGCGACCTCGCTTGCCGGCGCTAAAGGTGCCATAGATGGCGGCCAGGATGCCTATATTAACGTAACCGTTAATGGCATTGGTGAGAGGGCTGGCAATGCCGATCTGGTAGCCACCATTCTGGCTGTTACCAAATCAAAAGGATTCGCCGAGAAGTACAAATTGGGTGGTTCCGTTGATCTGACAAAAGCCTGGAAGATAGCCAAATATGCCAGCTATTCCTTTGATGTTCCGATACCCATTAACCAGCCGGGTGTCGGCTCTAATGCCTTTGCCCACGAGTCCGGCATTCATGCCGACGGCGTACTCAAGGACCCGGAAAACTATGAACTCTATGGCTTTGAGGAGTTGGGGCGGGGTGAGCCGGAGCTGGTCGATACCGGCCGCCAGATAAGTGCCGGTGAATATAGCGGCGTCTCGGGCTTCAGCCATGTAATGGGGAAGATGGAGGTAAAATTCGCCAGCAAGGAAGAAGCCCAGGAGATTCTGGAGCTGGTAAGATACGCCAATGTACAGGCGCATAAACCACTGGTTGAGCAAGAATTACTCTTTATTGCCAAGTACCCCGAGGTTGCCAGAAAGCTACTGACACTTGTTCCTTAAGTATGGCTATATACCACACGGGTAAAGTTTATAGAAGAGGCTGCCGTTTGATAAAGCAGCCTCTTTGTCTGTCCCTGCACTATTGTTATAATAGCGGTTATGAAGGATCTGGAAATGGATAATCAGCTGCCGGAAATGTGTGTTAAGCCCATTGGTTTTGTAAGCAATAAGATTAAAAGCAAACAGAAGCCGGGTTATGACTGGTGGGAGGTGGTTTCCCGGGTTAAGGTCAATGGCAAATTCAGCCAGGCGCTGGAAGGCTTGGAAGAGTATTCCCATATTATCATCATCTACTGGCTGCACCAGGCTGATGTTGCCAGAATGGCGCTTAAAGTCCACCCCAGGGGCGATAAGGAATTACCCCTGGTAGGTCTTTTTGCCTCCCGCTCTCCGTATAGACCCAATCCGGTTGGGCAAAAGGTTGTCAGATTGATCAGGCGTCAGGGTAATATACTATGGGTTGAAGGGCTGGATGCTATCGATGGCACCCCTGTAATAGATATAAAGCCTTATATACCGGGCTATGATTCGGCAGCCGATGCTACGGTACCCAGATGGAATCAGAAAGAATAAGTCAGTTACTGAAAAGTATACATCGGAGGCTCACCAGTGCCTACGGATTGCAATTCTGGTGGCCGGCGGAAGAGCCTTTCGAGGTAATGGTCGGCGCTATTCTGACACAGTCGGCTTCCTGGAGTAACGCAGAAAAGGCAATCGCCAACCTGAAGGCAGCCGGGGCGCTGTCGCCGCAGGCGATAAGACGCTTGCCTGTTTTCGAACTGGCGCGGATTATATACCCCTGTGGTTATTACAATGCCAAGGCGGTGAAACTCAAAGTGCTGGTGGACTGGCTGGGAAGTTACAACTCCGATGATATTGGAAGTCTTTCTGCTGTTGATATAAATAGCCTGCGCCAGCAGCTCCTGTCCATACACGGCATCGGGCCGGAGACGGCTGATTCCATCCTGCTGTATGCCGTCGGTAAGCCGGCTTTTGTTATCGATGCTTATACCCGGCGTATCATTGACCGTATTGGGCTGGTAGTGGAGGACAATAGCTATAATGGCTACCAGAGCCTTTTTCCGCACAATCTGGCGGCTGACGCCGGGCTTTTTAATGAATACCATGCCCTGCTGGTTAAACTGGCCAAGGATACCTGCCGCAAAACACCTCTCTGCCGGCAGTGCTGCCTTAACGATATCTGCCGGTTTTATAAAAGCGGCGAGTGGCTTTAACCCTGATATTCGGGGATACTTATGACTGAAAAAGATTTAGACGTTCTTGCTGCCAGAATTGCCGGGCTGATTATACAGTCTGAGAGGATTGTTGTCTTTAGCGGCGCCGGCATCAGCACCGAATCCGGCATCCCAGATTTCCGAAGCCCCGGCGGTATCTGGGAGAGGTTTGATCCCGAGGATTTCACCTATCGTAAATTCGTCAGCGATGTTGAAGCCAGGCGAAAACAGTGGCGTTTATTCCGCCAGTTAAGCCTGACCGCCGCACCGAACCCGGCGCATCTTGCCGTTGCCGAGCTTTTCCGGCTGGGCAGGCTGGATTGCGTTATCACCCAGAATGTGGACAACCTGCACCAGAGAGGCGGCGCCCCAAGTGATAAAGTGTTTGAATTGCATGGTAATATGCAGTGGTTGGTATGTCTGGGCTGCCATAAACGCCTTCCTGTTGAACGGATTATGGGCAGGCTTGATAATGGGGAGGAAGCTCCCGATTGCGAGGTCTGCCACGGCATCCTTAAACCGGATGTCGTTTTGTTTGGAGAGCCGCTACCGGAGAAGGTATTCCGGGAAGCAGTGGAATATGCCGGCCGTTGTGACCTCCTCATTGTCATCGGCTCTACACTGACAATATATCCGGCGGCAGGTATACCTGAATATGCACTTGATGCCGGGGCTAAACTGGTTATCATAAACCTCAGCCCCACTCTTCTGGACGAAAAGGCTGAACTTGTGGTAAATGCTAAAGCCGGTGAGTTTATGCCGAAGGTGGTGCAGCGGGTGAAGGATGGCGTGGATTAGGCTGGATGTGTGCTTCTATCGCTTCCGTCACCAGCTCGGCGATGTCCATAGCCTTAATTGATGATTCGCAGCCCCTGGCTTTTATGGCGTCGTCGAACATCTGCAGGCAGAACGGGCAGGCGGTGGCTACTGTCTGAGCCTTTGTTTCAACTGCCTGATCAATACGTAATTCGCTTATCCTGCTGCCGATGTTTTCTTCCAGCCACATGCGGCCGCCGCCGCCTCCGCAGCAGAAGCTTCTCCGTTTCTTCTCTGACATCTCCACAAGCTCTGTACCGGGTATGCTTTTTAGAATTTGTCTGGGCGGCTTGTAGATATCGTTGTACCTTCCCAGGTAGCAGGGGTCGTGATAGGTGATAACCCCTCCGCCAGCCTTTATTTCCAGCCTGTTTTCCCTGAGCAGTTCGGCAATAAGCTGTGTATGGTGAATAACCTCGAACTCTCCGCCGAACTCGGGATATTCGTTTTTAATGGTGTTAAAGCAGTGAGGGCAGGCGGTAATAATTTTCTTAACGCCATAGTTATTGAGTGTTTTAATATTTTTCTCAGCCTGCATCTGGAAAAGATACTCGTTGCCCAGCCGGCGGGCCGGCTCGCCGCAGCAGCTCTCCTCAGCACCCAGTATGCCGAAGTTGATACCTGCCTGCTTGAGTATCCCGGCTAGTGAACGGCTTATTCTTATACTTCTTTCCTCCAGCGCACCGGTGCAGCCCACCCAGAAGAGGAATTCAATGTTGCTATCCTCGCCGAGGGTCTTTACCCCGAGACTTCAACCCAGTCGGTTCTTGAGGCCGTTGTGCCGCGCCAGGGGTGTCCCCTGTCTTCTATGCACCTGAGGGCCTGCTCGGCCGTTTCCGGCATGATTGCCTGCTCCATTACCAGGTTTCGCCTCAGGTCGATAATCTTGTCGATATGCCCACATAAAGGGGGCAGACTTCATCGCAGGCACGGCA
>PVMS01062985.1_pt1 | contig 31473 bp, 26 predicted proteins | sample 1853461 | NCBI WGS metagenome assembly PVMS01 (sample SAMN08582032, study PRJNA380276) | Marine sediment metagenome, whole genome shotgun sequencing project. | isolation source: ocean sediment barecode stripped | collected 2017
CTCAGCGGCTCCCGGCATCGATCGTCGGCTCCGTGTACCGCTCGAGCCAGCGAAAGTCCAGCTCGTCCGTTCGAGCGAGATAGACGTAGTCGCGGGAGAACCCCACGAGGGTACGGCCCGGCGGGAGCTCGACCTGGCCCGAGCGTCGTCCGTCGGTACCGAACACATCATACAGAGGCGGCTCACCGGCCTTCACGTTCCGGCGTACCCAGACCCGGCCGGCGTAGTCCACACTCGTCCCGCGGGAGGTAAATGCAGGCTTCGACTCGGGCCACTCGAAGGAGTCCATATCCATTCCGGACGGTCGGCCGCCGCCACGGCTGAAACTCGTATTTCTTACGCCGTTCTCCATTGAGACCATTACCATCAGGCCGCCGCCCAGGCCGTCCAGCCATTCCTCCTGGTCGGCGCGCCTGACCGGGACGGGTTCCCACTCTACCTCCGGCCCGATGATCACGGATCCGTCCGGCTGAACGCGTTCGACGTGGTACGGCTCGGCCCGGACCACTGCGAGACCACCCGGTCCGACCGCCCATGCGTCTTCAGGACCGAACGGGATCGGCATGATCCGCTCCTCCATGTTGGCCGCTCCTCCGCTCGTCGACCGGGTCATCGGAGGAGGCGCCAAGCGCGCCACGGTCTCTAGCTCCCCGGTCGCCGGGTCCACTCTGCGGACCTGCGCGGAATCGTCAAGACTCATGCGCGGACCACCTCTCGACAGGAACCAGATCCCCCCCTCGGCATCGGTCGCCGCCGGCAGGACGAGCATCATTCCGCCGTCGTCACCATCGCGCGCGATCGGTTCGGTCCGGACGATCGATCCGTCCGGCGCCAGCACCGCGAGTCTGCCGTTGCCCAGGTCCGTCATCAGGGTCGAGTCGCCGGGCAGCGCGAACAGTCCGTCGGGTTGCCGATACTCGCTCGGGCCCTGCCCCTCCCGACCGACGACCGTTGCCTCCGTCAGATCCGGCGACAGCCGAACCAGTCGACCTTCCACTCCATCAGCAACGAGAACGGCCTCTCCCTGCTGCACCCGGATCCCCGAAATGGAGCCGCGCGGTTCCGCGGCGACCGCATCGGGTGCTCCGAATTGAAACGGCTCCTGGGCCGGGGCTGACCCCGCGGACAGCTGGAGACAGACGCAGAGCGCGACGGCGAGCGACCCGCCGGACGCGAGACCGCGGCAATGAAGAAATGGAATTCGCATGAGTGCATCCTGTTCAACGAGTTCGGGCCGCGTCACAGGTCGACGTCGCTACTTCCGTCCATCGGGAACCCCTTCCGGGTTGCCCGGAGCGACCGCAATCTGAGTCTCAACCGCCGGGTCCGCACCGGTCGCAGCCCGTACACACCGGGTCAGGCTCACCAAAATATCGGGCGATGGCGCCGCGACGGCACCCCCGTGCCTGCGCATACGATCGCATCGCCCGGAGTCGTCGGTGCGCCAGCGCTGCGATTCGATGGCTCGACGCTCGCTGTTCGGACGTGGTCCTGCGACCGACATCCCGCCGTGACCGGATTCGTGACCGGTGAAGACGAGCGTCGCCCGGAAGCGGCAGCAGGAGGCATCGCGCCGGATTCCCGTCCCGTCCCGCTCGACCGGCCTCCTGTACGTACGCCTCGAGTGCCGCCGGCATCCCGAGATGGCACACGAGGCGAACGGTGGGATGATCGACACCCATGCCGAAGGCGCTTGTCGCGCACATCACCCGATGGTTCCCCCGGGCGAAGTCGTCCTGGAGACGCGACCGCGTGGAGGAATCCATGCCCGCGTGGTACGCCACCGCCGGTACTCCGCGGCACCGGAGGGCGTGGGCCAGTTGAACGGTGCCGGAACGGGACAGCAGGTAGACCAGCGCCGATGCTCCCTCTCCCTCGAGGAGGGCCTGAACCACGGCCGTTTCGATGGCCCACAGGGCGAAGCCGGGTTCCCCGGACAGCTTTACCTCCCAACGAAGATTGGGACGGTCGATGGAGGATACGAACCGGACCGGGTCGCGCAGTCCAAGGCAGGACTCGATATCGCGCCGCGTCCCGGGAGTCGCGGTCGCCGTGAACGCCGCCACTGGAGGTCTCCCCACTGACTCGAGCCATGGGAGGATCTTCCGGTAATCCGGCCGGAAGTCGTGTCCCCAATCGCTGATACAGTGCGCCTCATCGACCACGACGCGCGCAGGATGCAGCTCCGCCGACAGGGAACGCACACGCCGAGTCGCGAGCGACTCCGGCGACAGGTACACCAGGCGCGGCGGTCTCGTCCCGAGACGCTGGAGCAGATCCGACCGGGCAGAGCGGTCGGTGGCCGAATTGAGAGCGACGGCATCAATGCCCCGGCGACGGAGACCCTCGACCTGGTCCCGCATCAGAGCGATGAGCGGTGAGACCACGATGGTCGGGCCCGACGACATGACGGCCGGAAGCTGGAAGCAAAGCGATTTTCCGGAGCCCGTAGTGCGCACCCCGAGCACGTCTCGACCCGCCAGAATCGCCGCGACGATCGCTGCCTGGCCCGGACGAAAACTGTCGTGGCCGAAGTGCCGCTGCAGCGCTTCGTCCACTGTGAGGCCTTCGCTGTTCTTCGAGTCGACACTGTTCACGGCATCAATTTCGATGAGTACGTCACTGACCGGTCATCCCGCCTCGAAGCGACTCCCGGTTGAGCACCTGTTGACCGGCGGGACCGACCGTCGAAACGCGCCGGCGACACGGGAATCGAGGAGGAGCACCATGGGTTCGGGACGACGATCGATGGAATGGATGTTGAACGGATTGACCGTGATCGCCCTCGCGATCGCGTTCGGACTCGTCGCTCGCGATCGAGTCATTCCTGCACTCCGTGAGAGACGTATCGTCGATCCCGGCGAGCAGGTACCGGCCGGGATTCAGCTGCGGGATCTCTCGACCGGCGACACCTTGACCCTCGGCAGCCTGGCCCCTGCCACGCTGCTCGTCTTCCTCACGACCTGCCCAGCGTGCGAGAGATCGACGCCGGCCTGGAGAGAGGCGCTTGGACGTGCCCCCGATTCCAGGTTGATCGCCGTATCTGTCGGAACTGACCCGGATGCAGCTGCCTGGACCGCGCGGGAGCTCCCGGGGATGACCACCCTCCAGCCGCTGGACACGGCCGGATTTCTGTCCGCATTGCGAATCCGTGTCGTTCCGACCGCGTTCACGGTCGGAATCGACGGCCGGATGCTGGATCGACGTGAGGGAGTGCTCAATGCGGAGGATGCCTGGACTCTGCTGACGGCGCCCCTCGCCCGCGGCACGCACGCGGGCCCTTGAGATGCCGCACGAGGCGACGGAACGGGCGGCTCCATTCCATTCCCCCAACGGGAGGATTTCATGCGAAGACGACTGACCGCGGCGCTCGCCGCATTGACACTCGCCGGTCTCGTAATCGGCGTCACTCCGCCGGAAGCGCTGGCAGAGACGGCAAAGGTGAGCTGCTCGGACTACTGCGGCGAGAAGGCCGCCGAGAATTGCGAGGATATCGAGAACTGGCGGTGCAGCCTGTATATGATCGGCTGCCTCGCCGGGTGCAACGTGAGCAAGTATCTGTGAATTCCAGAAAGGAGATTCGATGAGAATCCGTCTGCTGACCGGAGTGGCGCTGCTGCTCGCTGCGCTGCCCCCAGTACCGACCGAGGCGTCGGCGGCCCAGGCCGTCGGCAAACTGTGCAGGATCTACTGCGAGACGATCAGCGTGCTGTGCCAGGCCGGTGCGGCGCCCCTGGGTAACGACGAGCCCTGCATCCATCTGTACAGGGGCTGCCTCGACGGCTGCAACGCGCCGGTTTAGGCAACACCCTCTGACACGTGTCCCGGAAGAGCGTCAGGCGCCGTCGCCGCCCGACGGCTCTCCGGGTCTTCGTCCGCGCAGAAAGCGGATCGCGAGAGCCGACACCATCACTCCCGTGCCGACACCTGACAGAAACGAATTGTCGAACGCGACTCCAGCCAGCCAGGCGATGATCCCGACCACGGCCAATCCAACCTGGAATCGGAGCCAGTACCGGTAGTCCCTGTCAGCCATCGCGATCTGCGAGCCGCCGGGGCCGGTCAGCGAACGAGAGGCTGACTGACGGGTCGGTCCGGGCTCCGCGCTCCCCACGCGATCACGCCCGCAGCCAGCACGGCGGCCAGCGCGTTGCCGAGCAGCACCAGGATCGAAGTGAATAACCCGAGCTCGATCCCGAGGAACCCCACACCCGCGAAGAACGGGAACCGGATCAGCAGCACATAGGCACTGACCACCAGGCTGAACCCGAGTCCCTTGCCCACGAAATCCGCGCCCGGGATCAGGCGCCAGACGAGTCCAAGCAGACCCCCCCACGCGACACCATGCAGCAGGCGGAAACCCCAGTCGGCCGCCGAGAGCTGCACATCAACACCGGATCCGAGAAGCGCGGCGAGACCTGACCAGCCGGCCAGCAGGGTCAGGATGGCGTGAAACAGCCCGGCCAGGATTCCCCCGAGAACTCCGAGCCCGAGCCGAGTGCTCAGGTCCAGGGATCCCTCCACGTCCGGACCCCAGGCCCGGCCACCGAAGGCGACCGCCTCCGTGGCGAGCGCCCCGATCAGGAGCAGAATCCCCCCCGTGATCGCACTGCGCCCACCCAGCATCAGCAGGCGTGCCCCGGCCAGTCCGAGCACGATCGTCACCACCAGCAATATCACAGCAGTGCCATCGAGTCCCCGGCCAGCGGTAATTTCCGTCGTTCTCGCCTCGCCCTGCATGGTTCGAATCCTGTCTGGGGCGGCCGGTCCTGATCCGGACCTGGCCACCGGTTCGCTATCGCTGCCTGTCTACGTTCCCCGACGGTCGAGGAACGCGCTGATCCCCTCCTGGCAATCATCCGTGAGTCGGGCCAGGGCGTTCACCTGCGCTCCCGCCCGGATCGCAGCCTCGAAGCTCGCGCCATCGATCTGGTACAGCAAGCGCTTACTGAGACTGACGGCCGATGCGCTGCGAGACGAGAGCTCCCGCAGGAACTCGTCCACGTCTGCCTCGAACCGGTCGGTCGGGAATACCCGGTTCACCAGGCCGATCGCCTCCGCAGTATCCGCCTCGATCAGGTCTCCGAGTGCAATGAGCTCGAATGCACGTTTTTCGCCTACGGAGCGGCGGAGAATCGCCATCACCATCGCCGGAACGAACCCGAGCCGAACCTCCGGATAGCCGAACCGCGCGTCCGACGCTGCCAGCACCATGTCGCAAGCCGTGGCCAAGCCGCAGCCTCCGGCGAGGGCCTTTCCATGCACGACGGCGACGACGGGCGTGTCCATGCGTCGCAGAAGCAGGAACAGCTCTCCGAGGGACTCCGCGTCGACGAGGCTCGCCAGCACTCCCTGCTCGACCGCCTCCCTGATCTCTTCCAGATCGGCCCCGGCACAGAAGTCGGGTCCCGCGCCCGAGAGCGCCACGACCCGGATCCGATCGTCCGCGTCCGCCAACGCCAGCGAATCCATCAACTCCGCCACCATCCGGGCGCTGAGCGCGTTCCGGCGCTCGGGGCGATTCAGGATGATCCATGCGATCCCGGACTTGCCGTCGACTTCGTTCCGTATGAGTTCCTGCACGCGTGCCTCCAGAGGGATTCCCGGTTCAGCGTGATTCCAGGCCTCCGGATCCCCGACCGGGAATCTCGCCGGCTCGGACCCGGTCGCACAGCGAGACGACCTCTTCCGGGGCATCGATTTCGAGCTCGAGCAGCGACGCCGCAAACGTCTTCCCCTGTGCATCCAGCATCAGCGACACCGTTCCGCCTCCGCCGAGAGACTCATGAAGCAGGAAGTTCAGGGCCCCCAGGTTCGGGAGCTCGAAGCGGTCAACCCGCCCCCGGCACACGGCCGCGAAGTGCTCCCTGACCCGGGCCTCGGTCACCTCGCGCACGAGGATCGGCCAGGCGTCCTCGATCAGGGCAATGACGCCCACGTTTGCCGCGTTTCCCTTGTCTCCCGATCTCGCGATCGCGATTCGTGCCAGTCGAACTCTCATGCGTGGCTCACCTCGACCTCGAGGTTTCGTTCAACCGCATCCCGGTCGATCAGTGCCGGCCAGTAGGCCATGATCTCCTGCACGCGAGGTCGGCCCGCCGCGAATCCGGTGACCGACGGTGGACCCGCCAGGATCAGGGGTGCCAGCTCACGAGTGAATCGATCGACGGCCGCTCGATCGGCGGAGCGAACTCCGACACGCAACTCCACCTCGGGCAGACCTTGTCGAACGGCTTCCGGCAGCATCTCCGGGGAACGGCCGGAGCAGGCTCCGGCACCAACGTACTCCGTACGGATCTCATCAAACTTCAGTCCGAGGCGCTCTAGACGCGCACGGAGGATCTCATCTGCCCGGATCGCCTTGTCGAGCGCATCCGGGGCCGCATACACGAGGCTGCCGGTCGCCTTCCACCCGTCCCTGTAGGCGATGGACACCTTGAGCATCCCGGTTCTCTCGCGGCCCCGGACACCGGAGATCGCGACGCGATCCTCGCCCAGGTCACGCAACTGGATGGTCGAGAAGTCCGCAACGCAGTCGGGCGTGATGTACTCGACAGGGTCGCCCATTTCGTACACGAGCTGTTCGGTGACCGTAGCCCACGTCACCCTGCCTCCGAGTTCCGCATGCTTCGTGACGACGAACGAGCCGTCTGCAGCCATCTCGATGATCGGATAGCCGGGAGCCGCCAGATCCACGCCCCGCCAGTCGAACAGCGTGTTCCCGCCGGTGGCCTGGGCACCGCACTCGTTGATGTGCCCGGCCACGACGCCTGCCGCGATCCGGTCCCAGTCGTTCGCCGCCCACCCGTGCTCGTGGATCAGCGGCGCGTATGTGAGTGCCGTGTCGGTCGATCGACCGGTGATCACCACGTCGGCGTCCATGCGCAGCGCCTCGACGATCGGGCCGGCCCCGATGTAGGCGTTTGCACTCTGTACCCGGTCGCGAACGGCTGACAGCGGCTCGCCGGTCTCCATGTTCAGCAGCTCGTTGCCCTCTTCGAGCAGCGAATCGAGCCGATCCATGAGATCGTCGCCTGACACGACCGCCACCCGGAGCGGACGCGAGGTCGGGACCGATTCCAGGGCCTCGAACAGGGCCCGGCGGCATCCCTCCGGATTCACCCCGCCGGCGTTGCTCACGACCCGGATGCCACGGCCCAGCAGCTCCGGACTGAGTCCCGCGATCAGCGGCACGAAGTCCCGCGCATAGCCCGCCGAGGGATCCCGCTCCCTCTGTTTCTGCAGGATCGACATCGTGATCTCGGCCAGGTAGTCGAGCATCAGGTAGTCGATCTCACCGGTCCTGACCTGGAGCTTCGGGGCTTCCTGCCAATCTCCCCAGAAGCCCTGGCCCGAGGCCACACGCACGATGCGTTCGCTCATCGGCCTCTCCTGGACCTTCGTGAGTCGCCGCGCCCGTTCACGCGTCGTCTCTCAGGGTAAACGTCCCGACATGCGGCGCCGGGTTCTCGAGCGAGCAGCGCAAGGCCAGGTCGAGTACGTCACGCGTCTCTTCGGGAACGATGATCGCGTCTACGAATCCGCGGGCCGCCGCGTACGTCGCGTCGAGCTGTTTCTCGTACTCGGCGCGAGTGTGCTCGATCGCGTCGACTGTTTCCGAATCGAGAGCCTGCCCGGCTTTCGCCGCCTGGTCCATTTTTCGCCCGAAGATCGCCCGCACTGCCGACTCACCCTCCATCACGCCCATGCGCCCGGTGGGCCAGGTGAAGATGAAATCCGGATCGAAACCCTGCCCGGCCATTGCGTAGTATCCGGCGCCACTCGCGTGATTGGTCGTCAGCACGATCTTCGGAACGCGGGCGACGGCCATCGATTCCACCATCCGAGCTCCCGCCCGGATGATTCCCGAGTGCTCCGCTTCCATCCCGACCATGAAGCCGCTCACGTCCTGCACGAACAGCAGCGGCATTTTCTGGCGGTCGCACATGTCCATGAAGTAGGCGACTTTCTCCGCGCTGTCCGCGTACACGATGCCGCCAAACTTCGGCGGCCCTCCCGCCGTGTCCTTGAACATCCCCCGCCGGTTCGCGATCACGCCGACACGTCGACCTCGCAGACGTGCCGCCGCCGTCAGCATCTCCGGGGCGAAGCCGGCCTGGAACTCATCGAATTTCCCCTCGTCGAGAAACGTGTCGAGGAGTGCCCGGACGTCATACGGCTGCCGATGGTCGGCGGGCATCATCTCATACACTTCATCGGCCGAGCGCCCGGGCTCCCGGGGCTCGTCGGTCGGAGGCAGCAGCTTCGGTCGCGGCAGGTCGGCGACCAGGTCCCGCAGCTTGTCGATGCATTCCAGGTCGTCGGCGACCTCGTAGTGCGCAACACCGCTGATCACGTTGTGCGTCCGTGCCCCCCCCAGCTCTTCGGCATCCACGTCCTGGCCGATCGCACCCTTCACCAGGTTAGGTCCACCGAGCCCCATGAAGCTCGTGCCGTCGACCATCACGATCGAGTCAGACAGGGCCGGGAGATAGGCGCCGCCGGCGATACACGGACCCATCACGGCCGAGAGCTGCGGCACATCCAGGTAGTGCCGCATGATCGAATTGTAATAGAAGATCCGGCTCGCGCCGTACTTGCCCGGAAACACACCGCCCTGGTACGGGAGGTTCACACCTGCCGAATCGACCAGGTAGAGGATCGGCACCCGGCTGCGCATCGCGATCTCCTGCGCGCGCAGCATCTTGGTAATCGTCTCGGGCCACCAGCTCCCTGCCTTGACGGTGGCGTCGTTCGCCACGATCACCACGACCCTGCCCGAGACCTCGCCGATCCCCGTCACGACGCCGGCGGCGGGCGCCTGCCCGTCGTACTGGTCCCATGCGACGAGGAGCCCGATTTCCAGGAAGCCTCCGCCGGGATCGATCAGGCGCTCGATCCTCTCCCTCGCCGTGAGCTTGCCCTGCGAATGCTGCTTCTCGATCCGCGCCGGACCGCCTCCCATGCGCAACCGCTCCTCGAGCGGGCGAAGCTCATCGACGGCCAGCCGCATCCGTGACGCGGTCGCGGGCATCAGTCTTCCCCGCTCCGACCGCTGTCATCGTACCACGAGCGGATGTACTCGACCGCGTCCGCGGTGGGCGTTCCCGGGCCGAACAGCTGCCCGATACCGATCTCGCGCAATGCGGCGATGTCTTCTGCCGGGATTATGCCACCGCCGGTGACGAGCACGTCGTCCATTCCGTTCTCGGCGAGGAGCGACTGCACCCTGGGAAACAGGGTCATGTGCGCCCCGGACAGGATGGACAGGGCAACCACGTCCACGTCCTCCTGCAACGCGGTCGCCGCGATCTTGTCGGGAGTCTGGTGCAGGCCGGTGTAGATTACCTCCATGCCCGCGTCGCGCAGGGCTGCGGCGATCACCTTCGCTCCACGATCGTGCCCGTCCAGGCCTGGCTTCGCGACGAGGACCCGGATCTTCTTCTCACTCATGGGAATGCTCTGGTTGATGGTTGGCCGGGACTCAGAACGACACGGGCTCCTTGAAACGTCCGTACACATCCTCCAGTGACTGCCGGATCTCGCCGAGCGTGGCGTAGGCCCGGACCGCCTCCAGCATCGGCGGAAGCAGGTTGCCGTCCTGCTTCGCGGCCGCGGTGAGCGCCTCCAGGGTCCCGCGGACCTGCTCTGCGTCGCGCTCTTCACGCAACTGCGCCAGTCGACGGCGCTGTGTCTGCCCGGCCGACTCATCGATCCGCAGGATCTCCAGGCCGTGATCCTCGTCGGCCTCCTCGAACGCGTTGACTCCCACGATCAGGCGGTGTCCGGACTCGAGCTCGGCCTGGAACCGGTGGGCGGAGCTGGCGATCCGGCCCTGGAAGTACCCGCCCTCGATCCCCGCGACGACTCCGCCGAGGTCATCGATCTCCGCGAAAATCCGCTCGGCCTCTTCCTCCAGTCCGTCGGTCAGGGTCTCGATGAAGTATGAGCCGGCGAGCGGGTCGATCGTGTTCGCCACGCCTGTCTCGTACGCGAGAATCTGCTGCGTTCGCAGGGCGATGCGGACGGCATGCTCCGTCGGAAGCGCCAGGGTCTCGTCGAGCGCGTTCGTGTGCAGCGACTGCGTACCGCCCAGGACGGCCGCCATCCCCTGGTACGCGATGCGCGCAACGTTGTTGTACGGTTGCTGGGCGGTCAGCGTCACGCCGGCCGTCTGCGCATGCGTGCGCAGTCTCCAGCTCTCCGGCCGCTTCGCTCCATAGATGTCACGCATGTGACGGGCCCAGATCCGCCGTCCCGCGCGGAATTTCGCGATCTCCTCGAAGAAGTCGTTGTGCACGTCCCAGAAGAAGGAGAGACGCGGCGCGAACTCGTCCACGTCGAGACCGCGCTCGATGCCGTGCTCCACGTACGTGAACCCGTTCTTCAGCGTATACGCGAGTTCCTGGCCCGCAGTCGCGCCAGCCTCCCGGATGTGATAGCCGCTGATCGAGATCGTGTTGAAGCGGGGGGCGTGCTCTGCGGACCATTCGAAGATGTCGGCGATGATTCTCAGCGCCGGCTCGGGCGGATAGATCCACGCGTGTTGCGCCATGTACTCCTTCAGGATGTCGTTCTGGATCGTCCCCTGGACCCTGTCGAACGACACCCCCTGCTTCTCGGCCGTGACGAGGAGGAAGCAGTACAGCATCATCGCCGGGCCGTTGATCGTCATCGACACGGAAACACGATCGAGGGGAATCCCGTCGAACAGGGTCTCCATGTCGGCGAGGCTGGAGATCGCCACGCCGCACTTTCCTACCTCGCCCTCGGATATCGGATCGTCCGAGTCGTAGCCCATCAGCGTCGGAAAGTCGAACGCCACCGAGAGCCCGGTCTGACCCCTTTCGAGCAGGAACTTGTACCGCTCGTTGGTCTCCTCGGCCGTCGCGAAGCCCGAGAACAGCCGCATCGTCCACAGGCGCGTGCGGTACATCGTCTGATACGGACCCCGCGTAAACGGATACTCGCCTGGAAGACCGAGGTCGCGCAGGTAATCGTCGTCCCGCGTGTCCAACGGCGTGTACAGCGGCCGGATCGGCCTGCCCGATACGGTCGTGAAGTCCGTGTCATCACGCTTCGGGGTCGCCTCATAGCCGGCGGTCCAGCTCCTGAGTCTGTCCTCCAGCTCAGCAAGCTCAGCCCTGCGGCGCTCGACCTCCGCCTGCAGCGCTTCCGCCGTATCGCGATCCAGTACGTGACTCATGCTCGTCCTTCCCCTGTTCGTGAACATCCGCCGGTCGAATATACGACAATTCGACAGGGCCGCTCCAGCGCCGGCGCGGTGGCGTTCAATCCGACGTGCTGGCCGAATCCGGCCACAAACGTCCGTACACCTCCCTGCTGATCGCGTACGGAGACCTCCGCCCGCCCGTCGGGTCGTGACCGGCCGTTTCGAGCCACCGGTTCCACGTGTCCATCGCGCGGCGTCCCACCGAACGCTCGAGCACCAGGCGAGCATGCTCCACCGCCTGCTCGCGACGATTCGACTCCAGCTGCCCCGAGGACTCCAGCCAGGCGAAATGACTGTCGAGGCCTGCGGCGACCTCCGGTACGCCCTCGCCCGTTGACGCGACGCACTTGAGAACCGGGACCGCCCACGTCCGGGCGGCATCCGACTCCTGTGCACCGGAGACGGATTTCTGACCCGGAGAGGTGTCCGTGGTTCGACCTGCCGCGATCGAGGAGAGATCCACGCCGTGATGGCCGGGAACATGGCTGGAGGCGGATCCCGTACGGAGCGTGAGAACGACCTCGATCTCCTTCTTCAGCCGGTCCGCCCCGGGCCGATCCGCCTTGTTGATGGCGAACAGATCGGCCACCTCCATCAGGCCGGCTTTCATCGCCTGGATCCCATCTCCCGACTCGGGCACGAGGACGACCAGCGTCGAATCCGCCGAGGACGCGACCTCCAGCTCCGACTGCCCCACTCCGACGGTCTCGAGGAGGATCCGGTCGAATCCGAACGCATCGAGCAGATCGGCGGCCTCACGCGTCGCCGCCGCCAGCCCGCCGCGTGAGCCGCGACTCGCCATCGACCGAATGAAGACCCCGTCTTCCGTGGCCAGATCGTCCATGCGGATCCGATCTCCGAGCAGCGCACCGCCCGTGAACGGGCTGCTTGGATCGACCGCGATGATCCCCACCGTGAGGCCCTGGTCTCGATAGATGCGAGCGAGAGCTGCCGTGAGCGTCGATTTTCCGGCGCCGGGAGGGCCTGTGACTCCTACGCGGCGGGCGGATCCGACTCCGTCGTGAAGCTCTTCGAGGACGGATTCGAACCCGGGGCGGTGGTTCTCGACCAGCGAAATGCAGCGCGACAGTGCGAGAGGCTGACGAGCGCGGAAGTTCTCCACGAGGCTCTGCTGGGACGGCGTGAGGACCGTCCGGGCTGGATCATTCATACCGGCCGAAACTGCCGCCGGGAGTCGGTCGGAGCAAGCAGATCAGTTTCTGCGGTCAGCGGATCCGAAGAATCTGCAGTCTCGGCTCCACGCTCGAGCTGAGAGTTGCGCCGGTCCCCGGACTCACCAGTTCGAGGCGCGTCCCATCCCCACCTTCCAGGGCAGTCAATTCGAGGTACAGACCCGTTGCGCTGAACAGCTCGGCGTCCAGAGTCGCCTCGTAGCCCAGGTCCTGCTTCACCGGCAGCAGCGGGTATCCTCCGGATGGCGGATTCACCGCGTCGCCGATTCTCGAATCGAAAACGTCGCGCAGTCTGTAGGACGGGAGCTGCAACTCCATCGCAGGCTCGACGTCGGATCGGTCGGATGAGATGAGCATCGTCGACCACTGCATGGCCAGCCGATCGAACGGCGAGCCGAAAACTTCGGTGATCGCGTCTCGCGAGTCGCCAGCCGAGGACTGTACCAGGGCCCTGGTGCGAGCTGACTCTCCCTCGGTCCCATCTTCGTACCGATCGAGCAGATAACGAAGGAAGCTCCAGGCCGCGCCGCGCATGCGGAAGGTGTTGTAGTTCAGTGGGTCCGAAGCATTCAACAGCGCCGCCGTGTCTCCGGGCGCGTCCAGGTACTGGCTCAGGTTGTACCAGTTGTTGAGGTAGAATTTGTTGAATGCGTCAATTCTCGCCTGCGTGCCGATCAACTCGTCCGCCCCGAGCGCGGTTCCGGGCGCGTAACCGTTCACCGCGTGCCCGACCACCTCCTCTGCCAGGTGCGACAGTCCCTCGTTCAGCCACACGTCCTGGGCACCGCCGTTCCCGCTCTGAGCGTTGATCAGATGCTGAAACTCGTGCGCGACCGTGTTGTCGGTGATTCGCCTGACCTGTTCCTTGCTGATCGCGTCGTTCGGGGATTCGGTGAACAGCCCGAGCGGATCCGGCACGATCAGATAGAACATCTCCGCCTGATTCCCGGAGGACGCACCAAGATCGAGCGGACATGTGAAACCGGCAATGAAGCTGTCCGTGTAGTCGGTCGACATCTGGTTCACGCCGCCCGTATAGAGCAGAACGATCCGCCCCCCATTCGCGTCGATGTCCCGAGGACTACCGAAATACTTCACGTTCGTGTCGTAGATCACATCGTCGAAGGCCTCCGCGATCTCGGCGTACTCGGCCGCACTGAACGCCATGGCCGAGTTCCGGTCTTCCACGATCACAGCGCGCTGGCTCACGTAGCGGACCTCGCCGAGTATCGACTTCGGCACATCCGGGTAAGTGCTCCTGTTCACACAGCCGAACCGGTACCTCACGGTGTCCCCGACGAGCGGCACGCTGAACAGACCGACTCTCGTAGCGGCCGCGGACGAACGGATCTGCGGCAGGATCGACCGCTCCAGCTGCCTCAGCTCCGCATCCAGGGAGGTCTGACCCGCTCGCCAGGCCGACTCCAATATGTCCGGCCCGGAACCGGTCCGAGTGGGATCCGGGAATCTGGTCAGAATCGGGGTGATCGCGCCCGGAGTTCCATTCGGCGTCAGCCTGAGTTCCATCGGGCTGAAACCCAGCGTCCGGGCCATCGTGCTGACCACGACTTCGTACTGGCTGCGCGCCTCGTAAGCCGGTATGTCGATGCAACTGACGGCAGCAGATCCCTCGAAGATCACATCTTCTCCGGGAACCAGATGCAAGGTGTTGCATTCAAGCAAGCCCGGGGACGCGCTCGGACCCGTTGGGTCCGCTCCGCACGCAGTGAGAATCGGTATGAGCCATATGGCGGCCGCTGAACGCGACACCGTCATCCGCATGTACTCCTCTCCAGCCAGACAGTCGATCGGGTACCGTTCTCCCGCCGACGCACAGATCGGGCCAGCCGCCGTCGGATCGCGGCTCCCTCCCAACTATTTTTGCTACCATTGACCCCTGGTTCTGTTCCTGTCTGGAACCGGCCTTGTATCCGCGTTGTCGAACTCGGTTCGTGAATGCTTCCAGCCATACGAATCACAGCAGCACCGCCGTGGCGAGCCCCAGCAGCAGCATGAAGCCGGACAGGTCCGTGAGGGCCGTTACGAAGACCGACGACGCGACTGCCGGATCGACGCCCATGCTCTCCAGGAAAATCGGGATAAACGCTCCGGCGAACGACGCGACGACCATGTTGCCCCACATGGCAAGCAACACGACGGCTCCGAAGCGGACACCCGCGTCGAAGAACAGGTGACCGGCGACCGCCGCGACGAGACCGACCACCAGGCCATTCAGCAGGCCGACCAGTGCTTCCTTGCGGACCACGCCCCAGCGGCGCGACAGGGACTCGTCGGACACCGCGATCCGGCGGATCGTGACTGCCAGGGCCTGCGTTCCCGCGTTACCGCCCAACCCCGCGACGATCGGCATCACGACCGCCAGCAGGACCAGGGCCTCGATCGTTCCCTGGAAGTGCCACACGACCGACGCGCCGAGCGAGGCTGTACCGAGGTTCAGCAGGAGCCACGGGAGTCGGCTGCGAATCGCGTCCAGCGTCGATCCCCTGACCTCTTCCTCGTCCGACACGGCCGCGAAGCGGAGAATGTCCTCCGTCGTCTCGGCCTCGATCACGTCGATCACGTCATCGAACGTGATCTGGCCAACCAGGCGGCCCTCCTCGTCCACGACACCGATCGAGGGGAGGTTATAGCGCGACAGGGCGCGGCCGACATCCTCCTGGTCCATCGCGACCCGCGCTACGGCCGCAGGATCTTCCGTGATATTCGAGATCGGCAGATCCGGATCGGAGATCACCAGGTCCTGCAGCGAAACCACCCCCAGAAGCACCCCATCCGGGCCTGTCACGAAGATCGTGTAGAAGTCGATGTCGTCCAGGGCCTGGCGCCGGAGTTCGTCGATCGCCTGGGTCGCGGTCAGGTCCGAGCCGACTGCCAGGACATCGTGCGTCATGATGCCGCCGGCCGATTCCTCCGGGTAGCTCAGGAGCTCCTGAATCTCAGTCGCGTCCGGGGCGGAAACCGACGACAGCACCCTGGCCTGATCCTCGGGCTCCAGGTCGCCGATGATGTCCGCGGCATCATCGTCGGCCATCTCCTCGACGATTTCCCCGATTCGATCCGGCTCGAGCTGAATCAGGAGCTCGCCGGGCTTCTCGACGTCCTCCATCTCGGCGAGCGCGTCAGCCGCGAGGTCCGCGGGAAGGAACTCGACCAGCGCCACCCGCTGGTCCGGTTCGAGCGCCTCGATCAGGTCGGCAACGTCGCTTCCGTGTAGATCACTCAGATACAGCCGCAGCGAGTCGCCGTCCTCGCGGGCCAGGAGCTCCCGGACCCGTTCTGTGACCGCGACGATCCGATCCAGCGATTCGGTCATCGCTCCACCCCCACGGTCGGCATCGTCGGAGTCGCGACTCCGACGGACAGCACGAGTTTGAGCCCGTCCTCGACGCTCAACGACAGACGGTGCACGCTGCGTCGCGGAAGAATGAGCAGGAATCCGGAGGTCGGGTTCGGAGCGGTTGGCAGGAAGACGGTCACCGACGGCTCACCCGTGATTTCCTCGATCTCGGCCGGCGCGGAGGCCGTCTCGAACCCGAGCGCCCATTTCCCCGGTCCCGGAAATTCGATCAGCGTGCAGTGCTGAAACAGCTTTTCCTCACGGTCGAGCACGGACTGGACGATCTGCGAGGACGCGGAGTAGATGCGGCGCGCAAACGGAAGCTTCGCGAGTCCGGTATTCCACCAGTAGAGCAGCCGTCGCCCGAGCGCGATCTGCGATGTCCAGCCGACGACCACGATGATCGCGGTGAGAGCGACCAGCCCGAGACCTGGAATCTGTCGCACTCCAACGGCAGGCAGGTAGCGACCGAGAATCGGATCCAGACGCTGGAACAGCCACACGAGGACGTAAGCTGTGACGCCGACCGGCGCGATCACGATAAGGCCGGTGACGAAGTAACGCCGGAGTCTGTGCAGGAATGATCTCATACGTCCGACTCCTGGACCCGGCAGGTGGTTGAGGGGTGCGAGCCCGGACAGGCTAGCGGACTCCCAGACCCCGAAGCAACTCCTCCTGCAGTTGATACATCTCCGACGAATCGCGTTCGGGACCTTCGGGGTGGTCGTATCCGATAACGTGAAGAACCCCGTGAACGACGAGTCTGAGGACCTCCTCTGTCAGCTCGACGCCAATCCGGGAGGCGTTTCTACCGGCCGTTTCGGGCGCGATGTATACGTCTCCCAGGACTGAATCAGCGGAGCCGAGCGAGAACGCGATCACGTCAGTCGAGCTGTCGCGGTTCAGCCATTCCCTGTTCAGGCGCGTCATTTCGACGTCGTCCACGAGAGTGATCGACAGCTCGCCTTCGACCGGCCGCGGGTCCGTGCCGAGCGCCGTACGCGCCGCTTCGAGGATGGAAACCCGTGCGTCCACCAGTTCGACCCATGCTTCGAGTCCATTCAGGAAAATGGTCACGCCGCCTGCCGGAGGCCGCCCTTCGCGGAGTTCAGGACGAGAGGTCACTCGATACGCCCGGTCCGACCGGTTCGATCTTCGACCCGGTGAGCCGGGAACGATCCTCCACCCCGACCTCGACCTGCCGCTGCGGGTCGCCGCCCGAAACGGTGTCGGCCGGCAGGATCTCCTCCCGTGCTCTCACGCCGGACGGATATTCGATCCTCCGGTGATACATCCCGATCAGGATCCGCGCGAACGCGTCCTTCGTACGCTCCAGGTCCCGCAGCGTGAGAGGACACTGGTCGAGCTGACCTTCCTCGATCCGGGCCTGGACGATCGCGTCGATCGTCGCCCGGATCCGCTCGGGAGTCGGATCCTGCAGAACCCTGGTGGCCGACTCGATTCCATCGGCGAGCATGACGATCGCGGTCTCCCGCGTCTGTGGCTTCGGCCCCGGATACGCGAAGTCACTCGCATCGACGTCGGCATCCGGGCTCTCGCTCCTCGCCTTGTCGAGAAAGTACGAGATCACGCTCGTGCCATGATGCTCCCGGATGCAGTCGTGGATGAATGGGGGCAGTCTATGCTCTGCCGCGATCCGGAGGCCGTCGCGCACGTGGTCCCTGATGATGGCGGCGCTTCGAGCCGGGGGCAGCCGATCGTGGGGATTGCGCCCCTTGGGCTGATTCTCCACGAAGAACTGAGGGTTCTCCATCTTCCCGATATCGTGATAATACACGCCGGCCCGGGCGAGAAGCGCGTTGGCCCCGACGGACAGGCACGCGGCCTCCGCCAGGTTCGCGACGCCGATCGAGTGCGCGTAAGTGCCCGGTGCCTTACGTGACAATTCTCTTAGAAGTGGCGCATTAAGATCAGACAGTTCAAGCAGAGTCTGATCTGTGCTGATGCCGGTCACCTTCTCCAGCAGCGGGACTGCAGCGCCGAGCGCGAGGAACGTGTACAGAGTCGCTGCGACGAGTCCCCAGGCAACCGTCTCAGCCGGGATCCTCAGCGACAGAGACTCCAGGAGGCCGAGCGAGAATCCCGCCACCAGGTACGCTGCGGTGATCGCTGCTATCAGCACCCAGCCGTGCGTCCGCTTGCGCAGGCCGCGAACGCCCAGCGCCGCGACCGCGCCGGCCACCAGGAGCACGAATGGGTAGTACGCCGCATTCAGCTCGGTCAGGCCCGCGAGAATGACGGAGGTGACTACCACCGCGATCAACGCCACCAGGCCATCCCACAGTGCCGCCAGCGGAATCGCCATCAACACGATCGGCACGAGTTCCGGCGGAAACTCGACCCGATAGATCACGCTGGCGCCGATCAGGCCGAGGGCCACCAGGCCCATCACCAGCAGGTAGGCGCGCGCATCCCGATAGATGATCGGCCGAAACAGCATCAGGACGGCACCGAACAGGCCCAGCATCAACGCACCGAACAGGAAGCTGCCGGCTGCAGTCCGACGGCGACTTCCGAGACTCGCGAGCCCTCGCTCGGCCAGGGCTTCGTTATAGGCCTGCAAGCGCAGCAGGTTGCGCTCCGACACGCGCTCGTGCGCCGCGATGATCCGCTCCCCCTCGAGCACGGTACCGAACGTGGTGTCGACCGCGGTCCGAGCCTGCATCCGGGCGAATTCCGTCGCCTCGCGATCGAACCGGAGGCTGGGAACCGTGAACCGGAACAACAGATTCTGGTACAGCTGAAATCCGGCCAGGGAGAGATCGGTCGGAGCGAAAGCCAGTGCCTCCTCAAGGAACCCACCGACGGTCTGCAGCGAATCGGCTGAGATCCGTCGATCTCCGTCGGGAGTGCGGACGATCACCACCCCTGGAGCCGGACCGGGAGCGTCGAGGATCGGCGCGACGCCGCGCGGGAGCAACTCCGCGTATGCACGATCTAGCGCAGCGCGGAGTGAACTCCGATCCGCCTCGACGGCCAGGAATTCCTCCTGCTCCTCGGTGAGCTGGAAGCCGTAGCGATCGGAGAAGTAGCTGGAGCGATCAGCCTCGGACGCGGCGAACGTGGAGTCGACGCCCTCGAAAAAGATCCGCGTGAGCGCCCGGGCCGAGTCTGTCGCTCCCGGTTCGAGGCTGTAGACGGGCGCCACTACCCGCTCCGACTCCGCCCTCTCCGCGGCAAGCCGCGCCGGCGGTTTCGGGACCACGAACTGGAACGCGGCGATCACATCCTGGTCCGCCACGGCACCCTCGCTGAGGGTCACTGCTTCCGGAAGCGGCGAGCGCGGGAACAGGAACGGAAGCAAGGCCGCGAGCAGCAGGACCAGAAGTCCGCGAGCTCCATGGTGCGCCGCTCGGTCGCGCCAGCTGTCGCCGGGCCGTCGATCGACGGCCCGGATCGTGTCGCGCCAGGTCTCGCGGAACCGGGCGCTCAAGAGATGTCTCCCGAACCACCGGCCTTATCACGCTCCGCGTAGGCACGGATGATGTCCTTCACGAGGCGGTGCCGCACGACATCGGTCTCGTCGAGGTAGGTGAACGAGATCCCCTCCACGTTCGACAGCACCTTCTCGATATCGAGCAGACCGGACTCTTCCGGCCTCGCGATGTCGATCTGTGTCTTGTCCCCGGTGATCACGGTCTTCGAGTTCAACCCGAGCCGCGTGAGGAACATCTTCATCTGCGCTATCGTGGCGTTCTGCGCTTCGTCCAGGATCAGGAACGCATCGGACAGCGTGCGCCCCCGCATGTACGCCAGCGGCGCGACCTCGATCACGTGCTCCTCGATCGTCTTGCGAACGCGCTCCGGCGGCATCATGTCTTCGAGTGCGTCGTACAGCGGTCGCAAGTACGGATCCACCTTCTCCCGAATGTCACCGGGAAGGAAGCCGAGCGCCTCGCCAGCCTCGACTGCCGGGCGGGTGAGAATGATCCGGCGGACGCGCTTCCGCATCAGGGCCTCCACGGCCATCGCCACCGCCAGGTAGGTCTTTCCCGTCCCGGCCGGTCCGATACCGATCGCAATGTCGTGTTCCCGGATCGATGTGAGATACTCGCGCTGCCCGGTGGACTTCGGTCGGATGACCTTGCGGGCTCCGGGAAGAGCGATCGTCTCCTCCTCGGCGTCCGCGGCGAGCTGGGCCGGTTGGCTCTCCGCCTCGTGAAAAAACCTCTCGACATCGGCCGTGTCGAACGGCCGCTGCAGGCGCGCGAGACGGATCATGCGCTGCGCCACCGGGGTGCAGTGCTCGACCGATTCCACCGCACCTGAGAGGACTACATGATCGCCGCGCAGGATGACTCGACAATCGCCGAGCCGCGCCAGCGTCTTCAGGTGTCCGTCGTTGACCCCGGTGAGGATGAGCGGGTCCGCTCCAGCTGACGGGATTCGATGCTGGATCACGGGCGCGTCGAGCTCTTCCGTCGTGGCCTGACCTGTATCTTCGCGCATCTCTACCTGTCCGGGCCGGGATTCAGTGGCGCAGTCACTCGAGCCGCAGCCCGAGCTCGGCCAACTCAGCCGCGTCGATCGCCGATGGAGCTCCTTCGAGCAGTCCGCGCGCCGACGTAGTCTTCGGAAACGCGATCACCTCCCTGATCGAGGTGGCTCCGACGAGCATCGCCACGAGCCGGTCGAGACCCAACGCGAATCCGCCGTGCGGGGGAACACCGTACCGGAACGCTTCCAGCAGGAATCCGAACCGCGCCTCGATCTCGTCCTCTTCCATGCCCAGGACCCGCAGAATCGCTCGCTGGAGCTCCGGAATGTGACACCGGATGCTGCCGCTGCACAGCTCCGTTCCGTTGAGGACGAGATCGTAAGCCCGGGAGCCGACGGAGAATGGATCCGACATCAATTTCTCCGGGTTCGTCTCGTCGGGCATCGTGAATGGGTGATGACTGGCCATCGGGCGACCGCTCTCGGGGTCCCGATCGAATAGCGGAAACTCCGTCACCCAGCTCCAGCACAACCGATCTTCGATCGCCCCCAGCTCGTCGCCGATCGCCCGCCGCAGTGCGTCCAGAGCGGGCGACGTCTCCGAGTCCGGTCCGGCGACCATGATCACGAGGTCGCCCGGCTCGATCCCGTGAGTGGAAGCCAGGGCCAATCCCGGCTCCCCCTCGAGAAACCGGGCAGGAGGCCCGGACCAGCCTTCGTCGTTCCGCTTCAGCCACAGGGCGCCCTTTGCACCCTGCTGTCTGGCCGTCTCGTTCGCCACGTCGAGTCGGGCCCGCGACAGGGACACGCCGCCCGGTACGACGAATCCGCGGACTCGCCCGCCGGCATCCCGGACTCCGTCCACGATCCCGAATCCAAGGTCCGAAAGATCTTCCGTGAAGTCCCTCAGTTCCCACGGGATCCTCAGATCCGGCTTGTCCGTGCCGTAATTTTCGAGCGCGGCGGCATACGTCATCCGCGGAAAGGGCGTCTGCAGTTCCACTCCGATCGCCTCGGAGAACATGCGCACGAGCATCCTCTCGGCCAGTCCAAACACATCGTCCTCGTCGATAAACGCCATCTCGACATCGACTTGCGTGAACTCTGGCTGGCGGTCGGCACGCAGGTCCTCATCGCGCAGGCAGCGGGCGATCTGGAAGTAACGGTCGAATCCAGCGACCATCAACAACTGCTTGTAGAGCTGTGGCGACTGCGGAAGGGCGTAGAACTCTCCGGGGTGTACCCGACTCGGAACGATGTAATCTCTCGCACCCTCCGGCGTCTTGCGGGTGAGGAACGGAGTCTCGATCTCCAGGAATCCCTCGTCCGACAGCGCCTGCCGGGCGGCGTTCGTCGCCCGATGTCGAACGGCAAAATTCTCCTGCACCTCGGGACGCCTCAGATCCAGCACCCGGTGGCGGAGCCGGAGCTCCTCCGACGGGAGGTCCTCCTCCGGTGGGACCGCGACGAGAATCGGCAGCGGGGCGGATTCGGACAGGCGCTGCATGGCCGTGACCCGGATCTCGACCGCGCCGGTCGCCATCTCGGGATTCACTGCCTCCTCCGGCCGGGCATCGACCGTGCCCTCCACGACCAGGACATCCTCCGGGTTGAGATCGCCGAGGAGTTCCAGCGCTTCTGCCGAGGTCCAGTCCGGATTGAACGCGAGCTGCACGAGACCGGTCCGGTCCCGCAGGTGGAGAAACACTACGCCTCCCAGGTCGCGCCGTCGGTGCACCCAACCAGCGAGGTGCACGGTTCGGCCGACATGCTTCGGTCCGACGAGTCCGCACGGGATGTCTCTCCAGGCCGTCGCGCCCGGCGCCGCCTGCTCCAGTTCGATCAACAGTTCGTCTCCCGGTCGATTCCAGAATCAAGTCTATGGTTCGACCTGCGAATATTCGTTGCGACCACGAATCCAGTGGTGGTGCACTTCGTCCGCTCCCGCGAAAGATGGCGAGCGGCGTTGGAGCGAGCCAGCCGGCCCATCGGAAGTCTCAATCGCGCTCGGCCGCGACAACCCGAGTGAGAAACTCCTCCGGGCTCGCGGCGGCGATCAGACCGGCGCGGACCTTTTCGACCCGCAGCAGTTCGCTGATCCGAGCAAGGGTACGGACGTGGAGTCCGATCGTTCGATCGGGCCCCGCGAGCATCCACACCAGACGCACCGGGCCTCCATCCAGGGACTCGAACTCGATCGGGTCCAAGGTCGTCCCTACGGCCATTGTCATCGCCCGCAGCACTGGACTCTTCGCGTGCGGAATGGCGATTCCGTTGCCGATGCCGGTGCTGAGCACCGCCTCGCGCCGCTCAATGGCCCCGTGAATCTCCGCGACCTGGTCCGGCACTCCCGCTCGGGCGGCGAGGATTTCGCTGAGCTCATACAGGATGTCGCTCTTCGCCCGCGAGGCGAGGGGAATACGGATCTGTTCGGGAGCGAGCAGATCCGCGATCCTGTGATCCGGGCCAGGGGAGCTGGTATTGATCGACGACCTCCGAAGGGAACGGTTCCACCGCTATCTTCGTATTCATGGCGGCCGGTGCGCCGGGAAGTACAAAGATACCCGGATCGTCGACCGGCCAGCAAGAAAACGACAGAGCAGAGGAGAGGCAGAGTGAACCGACGCGCGGAGGCAGCCCGGGAGACGACGACCCCGGACCGGGCCGAACTGCTCGGCATGACGCCGGAGCGAGCCCGCACATTGTTGAGCGCAAGTCTGAGCGATTTGAATCAGCCGGAGTATCGCGTCGAGCAGATTCTGTCCTGGGCCTGGGGCAGGCGGGCAGTGTCGTTTTCGGAGATGACCGATCTGCCGGAGACGCTTCGCGATCGCCTCGAGTCGAAGTTCTCTCTATCGTCCGCCACCCGCTCGTTCGAGGCGCGATCAACCGATGGGACGATCAAGCACCTGTGGCGTCTGAACGACGGCGAACAGGTGGAATCCGTCCTGATTCCGGCCGATGGTCGGGTGACCCTCTGTCTTTCCTCGCAGGCCGGGTGCGCCCTCGGGTGCCGCTTCTGCGCAACCGGAGATCTCGGCTTCACTCGACAGCTCAGGACGGCCGAGATCGTCGAACAGTACCGCGACGCTGACCGGGTCTCCGTCGAGGCATTTGGCACGGCCATCGCAAACGTCGTCTATATGGGGATGGGAGAACCGTTCGCGAACCTCGAGCCGGTGCTCGAGTCCCTGACGGTCCTGAACGCGGGATTCGAGTTCGGCGCCCGCCGGATCACGGTGTCGACGGTGGGGCTCGTGCCCGGAATCCGGGCGCTCGCCGGGCGGCCCGAGCCGTTCCGGCTCGCCGTGTCTCTGCACTCCGCGGACCCGCAACTGCGCCGGGAGTTGATGCCGGTCGATCGCCGGTATCCGCTCGACGAACTGCTGGACGCCGTGCGTGAATACCAGGCTCGCAAGGCCCGACGGGTGTCGTTCGAGTACGCGATGATCGACGGGGTGAACGACAGTGCGGAGCTGGCGCGGGAACTGGTATCCAGACTGAAGGGGATCTCGAGCTATGTGAACCTGATCCCCTACAATCCGATACCCGGAAAATCGTGGGGCCCGAGCCCGCGGGAACGGATCAACGATTTCCTCTCCGTTCTCGAGTCCGGGGGGATTCCGGCAGCCGTACGTACGCCGCGTGGTCGCGACATCGCTGCCGCGTGCGGGCAGCTCCGACTCGAACGGGATCTCAGCGCGGCGCGTCCATGAGAGGTGCCTCCGTGAGAGGCCCATCCGCGACTAGCGCGCGCCAGTCATCGCCGAGAATGACGGTAGCGTCGAGATAAAGCTCCGGATCGAGCTGTTCCTGGACTTCGGTCCCATGCAGCGCAGTCGCCACGGCCGCTGCCGCCCCCGGTCGCCCGGAGCGGTCCAGCACGATGCTCCGCTCGTAATCGAACCGGGCAGCGTTGCCATAGGTCTTCACGTCGAACCCGGCATCGCGCAACGCCTGCGTGACCCGGGCGGCGGCTCCCGCATCGCCTGCTCCATTCAGCACTTCCACACGGATCCGCTGCTGTTGCTCATCGAATGAAATATCGGCAGGGCCCGTAGCCGCGACTGGCGGCCCTGAAGAAGTCTCCGTCGCGGATCGACTTTCGAGCAGGAACGAGGCGCCCAATGCACCCACGACCAGCACCAGGCCGAGAACGAGACCCAGCCGGGCCCTGTCGTTCACGAGGCCACGACCCGGTTCCACAGTGAGAGCGAAACGGGCAGCACCAACGTTCCATGATCCAGCAGCATGGTGATCCGATGCCGCAGAACCTCTAGCAGCACTGGATCCCGGTCAGTCGGAAGCCGTCCCCTGAGCTTCTCCCGTTCGGAGGCGAGAAACCGGCGTCCCGGATCCAGGAAGTCGGCCATGTAGAGAAACTCTCCGAGCGATCCGAAATCGGGATGACCGGTTGAATGGTATGCGATCGCGAGCAGCAGCTCCTCGTCCCTTACACCGTCCTCGCGCAACCGCGTCGCGCATGCAGCAGCATGGACCAGCGGATCGGGCCAACCGGAGTCCACCAGCGGCACGAGGTCCGGCACCGGGGCATCCTTGAGCGCGTCGTGGAGGTGGCCGGCGGCCGTCCAGCGGATGATCTCGCTTTCTTCCAGTCCAAGGGTCGTCGCCCAGCCAGACATGAGATCCGCCACACGCGCCGCGTGTGCCCTTCGATCCGGTCGGCACACGGCCCAGTCCGGCAAGGCGCCCGTCCGTCCCGCCGCTTCGATGAGAGGATGAAGTTCCGTCACCACGTTCGTCTTGTGCCCTCTCTGCTCCCTGACATTGTTCCGCTCCCGGAGAATTCGGAATATAGGTTGTGGCGCCTGACGCGCGAACGCGCCGCGGGCCGTCGGCCCGCCGGTCGGAAGAACCACCTGCAGCTGGAGAACGATGCCGATCCGCTACGATTCCGTCCTCGTCGGTTCCCTCGCAGGCGAGCTCGCGAGAACGCTCGGTGGCCGCCGCGTCGAGGAACTTCACTTCGAGGCGAAGACCCGGCAGGTCCGGGCCGTATTCAATGGCGGCGATCGGCTCGTGTGGATGCTCCATCCATCTTCAGGACAGCTGCTGCTCGAGGTCGGGGAACAACGCGGTAAGGGCCGGCGCGCTCGAAGTCGGGGAGTGCTGCGGAGTGCGGCTCGAATCACGGACGTGACCGCCGGACCGGACGAACGGCGGATCGTGATCCACCTGTCACAACTCGACAGGAATCCCATCGAGCAACCAGCGGACGAAGGCGGCGAGCCGGATTCCCTGGTGTTCGAGCTGCACACGAACCAGTGGAACGCTCTCTTCGTGTCGGCAGGTGTGATCCGGGCCGTCGTCTGGCCGCGCACGGCAGGCAATCGATCGTTGTATCCGGGCGCTGAATACCGTCCGCCGGAGGGTGGAAGGCTATGGAGCGCCTCCACGCCCGACCCGGAAAGCTGGAATCAGTGGTGGACACGACAGGAGGACGGTGAGCGCACACGAGCGCTGCTTCGTGACGCCGCCTGGGTGAGCCGGTTGAACGTGGATTATGTGCTCGGGTCAGATCACACGACCGAACAGGATGCGTATGCAGCCCTGACTCGCCTCGGATCCCTGCGTTCTGCCGGGAGTGGCGAACAGAATCTGGACGGCGAGTGTCACGCATGGACCCTGGTGAGGGGCGCCTCCCTGCAGCCGTACCCCCTCGATCTGGGTGAATCCGAAGCGGAACCGCGTGAATCGCTGCTCCACGCGATGGTCGCGGCGGCGGAGAGAGATGGAATCGGATCCGGCGAACTTGCGTCCGAGTCCGTCCAGCCTGCTGGCCAGGCCCCATCCCGATCAGGAGTGTCGGAAACAAGGGGCCTTCAGGGGGTTCAGGGAGAGGAGGCCGAAGAACTCCAAGCCGCTCTGCGGCGGCGTGAGAGCCGGGCTCGCAAGCGCCGCCTGGCACTCGAGCGGCAGCTCGACCAGGGGGACGAATCGGACGTGCTGCGCTCGGCAGGGCAGCTTCTGCTGATGAACAAGGGCCGGATCAGACGCGGGGATCCGGAAGCCGTAGTCGTGGATTTCGAAGGAGTGAAACGGCGAATCCCCCTGAATCCCTCCAGCGACGCCGTGGCGAACGCCGAAAGCTACTTCAGACGGGCCCGCCGAAGGGAGAAGGCGGAGCGCGAGCTCCCTGCCCGTATCGTCGCCGCACGTTCGAAACAGTCCCGCCTGGAAGAAGCGCTCTCCGTGCTCGCGGAATCCGGTCCGACCGAAGAGCTGTGGCTGCTCGCAGGCGGCCGCCCTGACACCGGCCACTCCACCCGGACGCAGGGTGCGCCGGGATCCCCCCTCCCGTACCGCCGACTCGTTTCGTCGGGCGGCCTCGAGATCCGGGTCGGCCGCTCAGCTCGTGCCAACGATGCTCTCACGTTCAGGCATTCGGCGCCCGACGACATCTGGCTGCACGCGCGCCAGGCGTCCGGCGCGCATGTGATCCTCCGCTGGGGAAACCGGGAGCAGAATCCTCCGGAGACGGAGCTGAGGGACGCCGCCCTGGCGGCGGCCGAGTTCAGCGAGGCTCGCTCGAGCGGACTCGTCGCAGTGGACTGGACACGCAGGAAGTACGTGCGAAAGCCGCGGAAGTCACCGCCTGGAGCCGTGATCCCCGACCGGGTGAAGACGCTGTTCGTGGAGCCGGATCCGGACCGGGTCCGGCGGATGAAGGAAGACGGGCCCGACGCTCCGTGAACGTCGGGCCCATCGGCGACCCTACTCCGCGGCCTCGCGCACTTCCTTCCGCGGTACCATTTCGTCCCGATTCGCCAGATGCCACGCCGTCGCGGCGACGATGACAGCCGCCTGACGCAGATCATCCAGCAACAGCCGCTCGTACGTATCCGCCGCCGTGTGATGCGTGCGTGTCCCGTACACGATCGGGTCCTGGATGAAGTTGAAACCCGGGATCCCGACCGCGTCGAACGCGAGATGGTCCGTCCCGCCCGTATTGCCGTGCTTGACCGCGACAACGCCGAGGTCCCGGAACGGCCACAGCGTCTGCTCAAAAATCGGGATCGCTCTCTCGTTCGACTGGTCCCAGATCCCGCGAATCCGCCCGGTGCCGTTATCGACGTTCAGATACGCGGAAATCCGGTCGTGAAGCTCTGGATGATCTTCCACCCAGCCACGTGATCCGAGCAGACCCTGCTCTTCGCCGCTCCACAGAGCGATGCGGATCGTGCGCCGCGGGGTTTTTTCAAGCGACTTGAGAATCCGCATCGCCTCCATCATCACGAGTGAGCCGGCCCCGTTGTCGGTGCCGCCGGTCCCGTAGTGCCACGAATCCAGGTGCGCACCGATCATCACGTATTGATCGGCCAGGTCACCGCCCGGAATATCGGCGAGAGTGTTGTAACCGTTCAGGTCGGCGGCGAAGAATTCGTTCTCGACCTGGAGCTCCAGCTCGACGGGAGTGCCCCCGCTGACCAGCCTGTGGATCTGGGCGTAGTGCTCCTGCGACACCACGAGCGTTGGCGCCGGCTCCGGATTCGCCGCGTCCCGACCAGCCATGTCACCACCACCCCTGATCAGTTGATAGGGCCGGGATGACGGCACGAGACGCACCGCGATCCCCGCTTCATCGAGCACCGCCGAAACCGCCTGCATCGCCTCCCGCCGGGCACGCCACTCCGCGATTCGCTTCTCCCGCTCCTCCGGTGTCATAGCCGGTCGATCCGGCCTCTCCTCGGGTTCTCCGAGCAGGTCTTCGAGCGATGAGCGCAGCGCGTCCGGCTCGAAGTCGAGCTCCGACACCATCGGCGCGGCGGTCAGCACGATCGCGCCCGCCAACTGTTCTTTCTGCGCCTCGACCTGTGCCAGGAGCTCGTCCGTTCCTTCCGCCGTGATCACGATCGCCGGCCCCCGGACCGTGCCGTCCGTGCTCCCGGTCCACGCCCTCGCCCGGGCATTCAGGGGCTGGGCATATGGCTCGACCATTCGGCCGGAGTACGACACCTCCCGCCACCCGCGACCGAACTCGCCCCACGGCTCCACCGTCACGTTGGCCAGTCCCCACTCCGAGAACATGCTGGCGGTCCAGTCGTTGGCCTCGCGCATTCCGGGCGAGGCGGTCAGCCGGGGACCGATGACGTCGGTCAGGTGGTGCGCCAGCGACTGCATGTGCGAATTCTCGAGCCCTTCGGCCCGGATCGCCGCTACATCGTCCAGGTCTACCAGCTCACCGGCCACCTGGGACACGCCCGCGGACACTGACACGAGGATCAGACCCGCCGCGAGGGCCGCGCGTTTCCAACCAGTGTTACGCATTCCAACACCTCCACTCAACAGGGAGACCGGGTATCCGATCCCGTTGCGGCGCATTTGCGCCGGTTCAGCGAACCAGGATCAGGCGTCCGGTTCGTGTATCGCCATCCAGTGAGACCACGTACATGTAGACACCGGCCGCGGCGGGGCGCCCTCCGTCGAGGAGTCCGTCCCAGGTCAGGAGCGGGGCGGACCCCGCCGGGGTCACGCTCTCCCTCTGCCTGTACAGCAGGCGTCCCGCCAGGTCGTAGATCTCGAGCACGAGGGAAGCACCGGACCCGATCGATTCAGTCGGAATCTCCACCGGGAATCGCATGATCCCCTCTCCGACCTTGAGAGGATTCGGAAACGGGGGATCGACGACGAAACGTTCTCCTCCGCCGTTGGGTGGGTCGATCGGCTCGGCCCGCAGCTCGGCGAGCCGGGTCGCAGCAGAACCCTCGTCAGCCGCCGCGAGGAGCCAGAAGCGGGCTGCCACCTCGCCTCCGGCAGGAACCGAGACCGACTCGAGTGCGATCAGTGCTGCCCGATCCGTCGCCGTGGCTGCGCCCGGGAACCCGGGACCCGCTCCTCCCTGGATCAGGGCGAGCTTGGCGGACTCCGTAAACACATCCCACAGGACCCCGCTGTCCTCGTCGTAAAAGCCGGTGGAACCAGGCAGTCCGAGCGGAACATCCGAAGCCGACACGGCCACGGCGTCTCCCGCGAGGATCGCCAGGGGTCCCTCTCCACTTCGGGACTCGGCGACCAGGGCTGACAGCTCAGTGGACCAGCGGACAGTCTCTCCCCCGGCAAGATCCCAATCAGCGAGCAAAGCCGGAGTCAGGTCGGAGATCGTCGAGCTGGATCGATTCGTAATCCAGGCGGTAACGGTCAGGGCCCCGACGTCGTTCCGATCCGTGGCCTCGAGCTCCGAGCGGACTTCGAGCTGCAGAGGGATGAGCGCATCGAAATCGTCATACACCATCACGGCGCTCGCCCCATCCACCGACGTGAGGGCTCGCTGAGGTCCCCAATCCGTGTCGATCGCCGCTGGCTGGTTCTTCTGATCGGATCGTCCCAGCGTGGTGACGAAGAACCCGTCCGACACCCGGCCGGCCGCCGCGACAGCGAAACCACCGGCGGAAAGCAGCTCCACGCCCTGCCATTCGAACCCGGAAATCGCGGCTACCCGGCCGAGGCGGCCGAAGTCGTTCGCACCCGCCCGAAGGCCACCAGCTTCCAGCACGAACCCACCGAATACGTTCGGTGGCGCGAGCAGGATGAGACGACTGAGAACCACTGTTCCGTCGGCGTTCCGCAGTGTCACCGCCAACGCAGGCGTGTCGGAAGCCAGGACGAAGGGAAGATCGATGATCAGCGATCCGAACGGCCCGATCGGCGGAACCGCTCCCTCGGCCAGCAGTTCATTACCTCGACCGGCCGCTGGCTCCAGACTGATGCTGCCACCGGACCATGTTTCGGACGCCCGATTCCGGATGCGGATCGCGAATCCGTCATCGGCCGTGAACACGCTCGCGAGCTGAAGCAGCGGGCCGGCGAACGACGCTCCGACCCGAGATACGGCGGCAGGCACGTCGATTAACCCGGAACCAGCATCGTTGTCGGGGCCGAGAGCGCCCAGATCACGGGCCGTCTGCATTAGAATTCGCTTTAACTCTTCCGGGCTAGCCCCAGGACGCAACTGACGTAATAGAGCGATCGTTCCCGATGCCTGCGCCACCGAAAAGGACGTTCCCTGCACCGCGCGGCCCGTCAGCCGCGCGCTGTTGTCGCTCGAGGCAACCACTTCCGGCACGGTTCCCGGCGCCACCACATCGGGCTTGATGCCGCCACCGCACGGCGAAGGCCCTCGCCCGCTGTAATCAGCGACGATGATCGAGGGATCAGCACCGGCCGTCGCTCCGACACCGAAGCTGTGGAGATCCGGATCGTCACGTGCCGCGGGGGCCGCCACCGAGCTTGCGGCGGGTCCCGTGTTGCCGGTCGCGAACAGGACGGCGATTCCAGCCGCCTCGGCCGCATCGACAGCGTCGTAGAGCAAATCGTTGCACAGATCGATGTCCGCCGTACCCGGCTCGAACCCCCAGCTGCCGTTGATCACATCCGGGAGATCGTCCGTAGACGGGTTCCCGTCGGGGTCGAGTGCCCACTGAAACGCCTGGAGGAGCACCGAGCGACGTGTGTAGGCACCGCCCGCCAGTGTGTCGAACACGCGGGCCGCGATCCACTCCGCTTCCGGTGCCGGTCCTGTAACCACGTCCGTTCCCGTGGCCGCGACCAGTGTGGCACCGTCGGGCAGACGCAGCGTGTCACCGGCGGGAAGAGCCCCTACGGCCGCCACGGCTACCTGCGTCCCGTGCCCGTGCAGGTCCTGCGGTCCGCCGGCACCGCGGAACGGATCGAACCAGGCCGCCCGAACTGTCGTGCGACGGCCTCGCCAGCGTGACGCGAGCATTGCGTTCGCACCGTCCACACCCGAGTCGAAGATTGCCACCGTAGTGCCCGCACCGGTGACCCCGCCCGGCCAGACGGCGTCGGCCCCGATCGTCCGCATGGCCTGCGATGTATACGCGGGCTCGGCGAAAATGGAGGCCTGCGGAGGAAGGACCACCGCGAGCGGCTCGTCCAGCCACACGCGTTCGACCTCCGGCGACGACACGAGGCGGAGAATCCCTTCAGCCGTGGCCACGGCTACGGCCGCCGGCACGATCCACAGTCGCTCGACGACCTCGATCTCTGGATCTCCGGCGGGGGCGAGACTGGTGAGCGAAGAGAGGGCCAGCGTTGCTCTGTTCTGCAGAAGCGCTAGCGTTTCGGAGGGACGGAGCCGGGTCGGTTCCGGCTCGGGCGCGACGAACTGGACGATCACCGGTATCCGCTGTCCCGCGGACAGCGCCGGCAATACCACCCTCAGAGCAACGCTGGCCCTCTCTTCGCTCACC
>PVMS01181905.1_pt1 | contig 31370 bp, 27 predicted proteins | sample 1853461 | NCBI WGS metagenome assembly PVMS01 (sample SAMN08582032, study PRJNA380276) | Marine sediment metagenome, whole genome shotgun sequencing project. | isolation source: ocean sediment barecode stripped | collected 2017
ATGTGGGTGGAAAGAATGATGATGGTTTCCGATCGGCCCAGATCAGACAAGAGGTTTCTGAACCTGATCCGTTCCTCTGGATCAAGTCCGGTGGTGGGTTCATCAACAATTATCACTGATGGACTGGCTATGAGAGCCTGTGCAATGCCTAACCGTCGTTTCATCCCACCTGATAGTTTATTGGCCATCCTGCTCCTGAATTCGAGCAATCCCACACTATCCAGCATCTCATCCACTCGAAGGAGGCGCTCTTTTTTTGAGTTCATACCTGCCAACCGGGCTGCATAATCCAAAAACTCCCAGGAACGCAACTTGGCAAAGAATCTGAAGTCCTGTGGGAGATAACCTATTGTTTTCCGCATCTCTTTGCGGATCCCACTGATATCCTTTCCGTCAAAAAGGACCTGGCCCGAAGTGGGGTTCATCAGGGTAACCAGAATTCGCATCAGCGTTGACTTCCCCGCACCATTTGGCCCGAGTAATCCAAACATCCCATTGGTAATGGTCAGATTCACATCATCCAATGCTTTGAATCCACCCGAATAGGTCTTGGTCAGGTTTTTAATTTCTATTTTCAAGCTTAATTACTTTTACGGGATCTGCTATTTGTTGGGGTTTGACTCATTCGACGCTGTAGGGTTTAATGGTGTTACAAGAAATTACGACAATTAAATTAAACCTTTCTACCTTAAGACAATCATATAAGCAGTTACAAACTAAATATTTCAAGAAAATGAAAAACCTGTTTAATTTTAAATCTATTGGCCTGACCATCCTGGTCTCTATTTTTGCACTGAATATTTCAGCCCAGGGTCCCGGAGGCGGTCGTCAGATGACTGTGGAGGATATTAAGGAGCGTTCTGAAAACACTGCCAAGACGCTGGGTCTGAATAAAGACCAGCATAAAAAAGTTGAAGCTGTGGATATGGATTTTTACAACAAAATGCAGATCGAGCGTCAAAAGATGAGAAGCGCTGGTGGCCCTCCAGCCGAAGAAGATCGCCAGGCTATGCGGGAGAAGATGAGGAAGATGAATGATGACCGCAATGGGCAGTATGAGGAAATACTGACACCCGACCAGTACAAGAAATTCATTGAGATCCAGGAGCAGCGGCGAAATGAAATGCGTGAGCAGCGCCAGCAGAGCAATCCCGATGGTGGCGGAAGTGAAAAGAGTGAGCGAGGAAGGGGACGGAATTAATAGTTCCTACGAACAAAAAAACAGATTACAGGTTAATGTATCAATAGGATATATGAACCATTATTATTAAAACTAATCTGAATGTCAATAAGAACAGCAAAATCGATTTGGAACGGTACCCTTAAAGATGGAAAGGGGACCATGAATTTCAGCAATTACAGCGGCCCGTATACTTTTGTGTCTCGCTTTGAAGAGGGACCCGGAACCAATCCGGAGGAACTTATTGGAGCAGCTCACTCGGGGTGCTATTCGATGTTTCTTGCAGCCCTGATCGCAGATGAGAAACTCAATCCTGAAAGTGTAGAAACCACCGCCAGCGTTCACCTGGGTAAGGATGATAAAGGTCCTTTGATTACCACCATTGAACTGGATTGTAAAGTGAAATGCCACGGTTTGTCCCAGGAGAAATTTGATGAGCTCGCAGCTGCTGCTAAAGCGGGTTGCCCCATCTCAAGGCTGGTGGCTGCAGCAGATATAAAGCTTAACGCTACCCTTCTTTAGTGATCCATTTGGGAACTGCTGGAGCACGATACGTATGCATCTGCTCGAGCAGTTCTTCAATTTCATCACTGACAAGTATCATTTCCATATTCGCCTTTTTCAGGAAGTCTTCTTTGACCATGGTAGCTATGGCCTCCAGAATATGGGTATAATAACCGTTTGTATTTAATATACCTACCGGTTTTTGATGCAATCCCAGCTGACCCCAGGTAAGCATCTCAAAGAGTTCATCAAGTGTACCGAATCCACCCGGAAGTGCAATGGCACCATCGCTCATATCGTTGATCAGCGCTTTTCTTTCATGCATGGTTTCTACGGCGATCATTTCAGACAAGCCATCATGTGCCACCTCCTTTACATGAAGAAAACCTGGAATGATGCCAGTGACATGTCCTCCGGCTTCAAGAACAGCATCAGCCAGAACTCCCATTAATCCCACCTTACCACCACCAAATACCACTTTAATATTTTTGTGAACCAGCGCTTGACCCAATAAGCGGGTCTGTTCCTGGTATACTCCATTGATCCCACCACTGGATCCACAATAGACTGCAATAGATTTCATAAGCTGAAGATAGGGATTTCTCTCTGTCTGCAAAAGCCAAGGTCTTAATCGGGTCAGAAAGAAATATTCAGGTAGATGGTTGGAGTAAAAGGAACAGCTTCTGCATGGACCGTGATGCTGCCCGATTGGCTATCAGGGATTCGAATAAAATTGGAGTACTTGATATTTTCTGTATTTAACAGGTTCAGGATGGAAAGCCCCACCTCAAAATGGTAGTCTTTCACAGAGTGACGGTAGATGAGAGCTGCATCCAGCCGGCTGTAAGGGTATCTTTCGTAATCCTGACTGAAGAAAGAAGGCCGGTCAGGAAAGCCGGATCCATACACATAATTTACTGAGAAAAAAATAGGTGTGAAATTAAATAGAAGGGCTCCCTTCACTTCATGTCGCTGGTCCTGTGGAGCATTTGAATACTCATAATCAGGGAAATAGGGGAAATATTCTTTTGTTTTACTGAGTGTATAGGAGGCCCAGATTTCATGCTTGCCAAGATATTTCTTTGCATACAGATCGACTCCGTACACCTTTGCATCTCCCTGGAAAACAGCTTCCAGCCCCTGTTTCCGCAGTTTAACATACCTGGTAATCCCTTGTGTGGTTTTATAAAAAGTCTCCATGGAAAGTGTAAATCCATTTCGTCGGTAGGTGACCCCTCCTACCAGATGTTGAGCCTGCAGCACAGGAATCTCCTCATTGTCACAAAGGGCCCAGAAATAGCGATAATTGCCCAGATCATCAATCACCGAAGTCTCTGAAATAAATTGATTGTAGATTCCCCATGCACCATTGAGCCTCCAGTGATCTGCTACATCGAAGGATGCCTTAATTCTTGGCTGCAGGTAGACTTTTGAAAGGTGAAAAGGAAAATCGATCCTTATCCCGGGGGTGACAGACAGGTTCCTGGTGACCGAAATCTCATCCTGGACATACAGATTCAGCCGGTGAGCCTCCGTTTGTATATCACTACCTGGCTCATCAATTTGGTCTTCCCGAAAAGTAACAGTGGTGTAGTTATAATTCCAACCGGTCTCCAGGTTATGGTTTTCAGATAGGGAGAAATAGTTCTTGTTTTTTAGATTGGTTTCCAGAATCCTGTTGAAGTATGCCAATTCACGTTGGGAAACAACACTCCCACTTGAATTACGGGTAATCTCCTGTTTTTCATAGAGATCCCTGTCCAATCCCGAGAGGCTAAGGGAGAGATGACTTGTGTTGCCATTTCTCCAGTTATGTCCGTAAAAAAGGGTTCCTCCAAGCTGTCGGTTTTCCTCCTCTGCTTCCTGATCGATCTTTGTTCCGGTCCTCTCCTGGTCTATGTTGTAGGAAAACTGATCCTTTCCATCATAGAGGCTTAAATAATATGAATCACCCGAAGTGGTGAACCCTGCATACTTTATATTCAGATCCCTGAAAAGGTAGTCAGGATAAACACTGATGTCGGCCTGACTGGAATTTTGTCTGGATCGTGAAACGATCTTCAGATCATTGGCATCATACAAATTGTAGTAGGTGTGGCGATAGGCGAAGGTGATGGATGCATTTTTATGGACAGGTAAAGTAGCCATTCCATTTACAGTCATATTATTGATATTCAGATTAATGGAGGGCTTCTTAGTATTCCCGTTAAATCCAGTAATATCCACTATACCACCTACCCGATCGCCATAAGCGGCAGCATAGCCTCCTTTTAATACCCTGATGTCTTTGGCCATGTATGGATTCACAAAACTGATGTTATCATTGAAGTTTTTCAGACCAAAAATGGTAAAGCCATCGAACAGCACCTGGCTGTGCCCGGAGTAACTCCCCCATATGATCATCTCACTGGACCGCTCTCCAGCTGCCAGAACTCCAGGTTGCAGGCGCAGGAAATTAAATACAGCATTATCACCATTCCCGGGGAGCCTGTAGGCCACTTTATGATTGAGTCTGATCAATCCCGCTTCTTCTCCGACCTGACCCGATCGCTCTATGATATCACCTTTGATAACCACTTCCTTCAGCCCCACCATTGACGGGGTGAGCCCGAGTGTATGGCTGGTTCCGGGTAACAGAAGGGTGTCCAGTATATAGTATCCCAGATAGGAGATGCGAATTTGAACGGCTGAATCCACTGGAAGTGAGAGGGAGAAATTCCCGTTAAAATCTGAGATTCCGCCGGAATTTCTCATTGAGATATGAGAGTAGGGCAAGGATTCTCCGGAGTGATCGTCTATGACGCGTCCAGAAAGCCTGAAAGTTCTTTCGGAATGCTTCACGGATGCTTTGAAAATGATAAATACCTCACCCGATTTCTGGAAATTCAGCGGTAAACCTGACAGAAGAAACGCAATGGCCTCTTCAGCTTCCTCAAAGGTCTGGTGAATAGTAACATTGTATTTTGAAAGCAGTTGATCATCAAAGGAGATCTGAACTTGGTGTGTACTGGCCATTTGGAGCAGTACCAGATTTAGGGGACTATCCTCCGCATCAAGGCGGATTAACTGACCATGCAGAGTGGACAGGAACATCAGAAACAGCACAGAGCATATCCAGCGGATATTAATCCGCAGGATAGATGGTATATGTATTCCTGGATTTTTGTTCATACAGCAGATCAAATGGTCGGCATAGCAAAGTCAGGACATCTTCCACCGCACCCTCCAGTGCAAAGTTACCTGAATAGATCAGGTACATTCCTTCTGGTGTCACAATTTCGATGCCATACTGCCGTTCTATTTCTTCAAATACCAAGCTGAGAGGTGTGGATGAAAACATCAGCAGGTTGTTTACCCAGGGGGGAGTATCTCTCTCGTTATCCAGGGAAGTCACATTGAATTTGCCCGAATGTTCTAAAAGGGCCCGTTGATTTGGAGTCAGAAGCACTTGTTCGGTAGACTTTGCCGATATAACCCTGACTTTTCCACTATGGCACTCCACCCTGTAATCAGACTGCCGGGCATATATATTGAAAGAGGTACCCACTACCTTTGTGGTGGCCTGGACAGATGTCACTGTAAAATCGGTTCCCGGAGTGACCTTAAAAAAAGCTTCACCTTCAAGTTTAAGGCTTCGGGAGATTCGCCACCAGTAAGGATGGTAGTTGAGTGTTGTTTCTGCATTGAGCTCTACGCTTGAGCCATCAGGCAACTGCACGGAAGTGTGTACTCCGGACAGTGTAACAGTAGTTGATGTATAGAATCGTAAAAATAGCGCAATAGCAATGGGGAGAGCCAGGGATGCGGCTATGGCAATCCAGCGCATACTGGAGGGAAGGCGCAAGCTTGTGGAATGAAGAGGCCTGCCTTTTTCCTTTAACTTATCTGACAGATTCTCCCAGATCTCTTCCTTGCTCTCATCCCATGCTATATCAGCCCGGGCGAAGAGCTCTGAAGAGTGATCTTCCTGATTTGTCTGATCGTTTATATGTGTATGATCCCTTTTCATTGGGACTTTAATTCTTTTCGCAAAAGTGTTAATGCTGTTGACATTCTTTTCTCTATGGCTTTCACGCTTAAGGAGAGTCTGTCTGCAATCTCCTGATAGGTTAATTGTTCCATGCGACTCATGAGGAATACGGTCCTCTGATTCTCGGGCATTTCTCCTAATACCCGCTCATATTTCCCTTTGAGTTCTTTGTATTGCAGCTCCTCTTCCGGACTCCCCTGGGTAATTTCAACTTTTAACTCCGAAATAATTTCTCTTCCTTTTTGAGCCCTTCTAAAGTGACTGATAAATAAATCTCCTGCAATTTTGTAGAGCAATCCCACATCCTTAATCGGATCTGGATTCAATTGTTTTTCCCAGATCCTCATAAACGTATCCTGAGCCAGGTCTGTGGAAAGCACCTGATCACCCGACCTGTAATAGAGATACCTTCTGATGGCATCAAAATGGGTGTCAAACAGGGTTTTAAATTGCTCCTTGGTCACTGGCTCCGCTTCTTAATTATCCTGCAATTTACACAATGTGAAAGAACCTTTATTAATTGCTGTTACCACCAACCCTTTTTCTGTTTCATATTTTTATTGTGCCTTTTGAATCCTTTTCTGAATTTGCCGCTCACAAGTTCAATCTCTTCATCTTCACCATCTTTAGAGACCAAGGCGATGTTGTCACAAGCACCATCTCCAAAATCGATGGTCATCATCTCCCCATCCCTGGTAATCTCGATGACTCCACTTAAAGGGAACATACAGGTTCTGTTTCTAAGTAAAGCTGTGGTAATATTGCGTTCAAATTTAAGCTCATTATTCAGTGTCATGGTTCCTCCGCCTGTTTTCATGAACTGATCATCTTCTGTTTCAGGAGTGTCAAATCCATTGAGCCACTCTTTTTGCTCAAAGAACTCTCTCACCATGACCATTGAAGTACCTTCAGATTCCATGGTAGAGGTCATTGTATATTGCGAGGCAATTACCCAATTACCGTTTTCATTCTGACCTTCATTGGTGACGGTGGCGGTTTTCTCAACCTTTCTGTTTCCAACGGTAACATCATCGAAGGTGATTGTATAAACAGCACCAGGATTTATAATTGTATCAGACATATTGATGGTAATGATCCCGCGCTTCTCCAGACCGGTTCTTCCCAAACAGCCTTCACCATAGTTAATCATAATCTCTTTGGGAAAGCCCCCATCTTCTGCGGCAGCGATTGATACCGCAGCACAGTCCGGGAAGTTTTTCCCGAAGAAGAGATGAGGACCCCCAACCATCATATTCCCTTTGAACAGGTGACCCCCGAACCTCGCTGCATTCACATCACAATCGGTTGCTTCAGCCGACTTAAGCGCAAATACTTCATCTTCGGCAAGGGTTACAGCTTCGCTTATGTTCTCAAAACCATCGGAAGAGTCATTTTCACATCCAAAAAATACCATGGCCACTACGGCCGCTGTCATTATTAATAATTGCTTTTTCATTGTTCGTGTTTTAGATTTAATTTATCCTCACAATTGCGTTTTCAATCATATACCGAACAGAGACCCTACTACCCTACCAAAAAAATAAAGCTGTCCCGGAAAAAACCAGAACAGCTTTATAATGTGCTTATTTACTATTGTTAGATAATGGGTGATGGATGGTTATTCAAGACTGCAATGAATTTCTCATAATCTTCGGGTGAGAGTTCATGGTCTTTAAGTTCCCCCTTGAGATACTTATCATATCCAACCAGGTCCATAAGTCCATGGCCACTAAAGTTAAAGAGAATCACTTTCTCTTTGCCTTCCTCTTTTGCTTTATTGGCCTCACGAATGACAGATGCAATGGCATGGTTGGTCTCAGGAGCAGGAATGATGCCTTCTGTGCGAGAAAATAATACACCAGCTTTATAGCACTCCAACTGGTGCAAAGCCTGGGGCGTAACCAGTCCCTCTTTTACCGCGTGGCTCACAAGTGGGGACATTCCATGGTATCGAAGTCCACCTGCATGAATGGGAGGGGGAATGAATCCGTGTCCAAGTGAATACATGGCTAACAATGGTGTCATTTTGGCCAGATCACCGTGATCGTATGCAAATGGAGCTTTTGTAAGGGTGGGACAACTGGCTGGTTCCACAGCAATAATCTCAATATCAGCGCCATTGATTTTATCCTGAATAAACGGAAAGCTTATACCGGCAAAATTACTTCCACCCCCAGCACAGCCAATGACCACATCAGGAAGCTTTTCATTGATCTTTTTCAGCTGCTTTTGAGCCTCAAGTCCAATGATGGTCTGATGAAGCATCACATGATTCAAAACGCTTCCCAGTGAATACCTTGTTTCTCCTGTAGGATCGGTAACGGCAGCTTCAATAGCCTCGCTGATAGCGATACCCAGACTACCGGGAGTATCGGGAAACTCAGCCAAAACACCACGTCCGGCCTGGGTTTGATCACTTGGGCTGGCGATGCAGCTACCACCCCATGCCTCCATCATCATTTTCCTGAATGGTTTCTGGTCAAAACTTACCCTCACCATAAATACTTTACACTCGAGTCCTAAAAGTGAACATGCAAATGAGAGGGCACTCCCCCATTGACCCGCTCCGGTCTCAGTGGTTAGTTTTTTGATACCAAACTCTTTGTTATAGTATGCCTGCGGGATGGCTGTATTGGGTTTATGACTGCCAGCAGGTGAGAGGCTCTCATTCTTATAGTAGATCCTTGCCGGAGTTCCAAGGGCTTCCTCCAGTGCATAAGCCCTGACCAGGGGGGCCGGACGATACATGGCCAGCATCTCAAGGACCTTCTCCGGAATGTCAATCCAACGTTCACTGCTTACCTCTTGCTCAATCAGGTTCATGGGAAATACCGGGGCAAGCATTTCGGGACCTATGGGATTGCCATCAGGTCCCAGGGGAGGATTTAATGTACCCGGCAAATCTGCAGCAATGTTATACCATTGCCGCGGCATCTCATGCTCTTCCAGGAAAATTTTCTTAATCTTTGTCATGATTTCTCAATTTTAGGGAGTTATAAATGTCAAAAAAAACGGGGCTGTTAAATTTAACATGCCCCGTGTATATTTTTATAAATTGATCTGATTACAATCCAACTATTGCACACGATGCATCTTTAGGGTGGTGCCACCATCGCCATCGCCAGCAATTTGTATGAATGTAAGTACCCAATAGTCTACTTTATCAATCCGAAAATAGACATTATTTTTATATGTCCCGCCTCCAGAAGACCTTTTTTTAAAGATTCTGTATTTTTATTAAATGAAACTTCATTCAATCATAGCTTTAATCTTAATTCTATCGATTGGTGGATGTGGCGAATTTAACCTGACGCCTGATATTATTATTAATTTCCGTTTAATCTAATAGACCGGTTGCATCCAGGACTCTGGAGCCTGGAATTTGCTCTCTGCTGCCCACCTGATCCCCCTCTGCATAATTTCCAGGGTTTCAGGTACTTTAAAGTCTGCCATCACATGTCCAAGGGAAGTATAGAATACCCTTCCTTTGCCATACCTTTTTTTCCAGACCACAGGCATAGTGCATCCATCAATCCAGTCTGCATGATCTGCACTGAAGGTCGTTGTGGCAAGGACCTTCATATTTGGATCCACATGCATGTAATACTGTTCGCTATGCACGTTAAATTCGCCAAGCCCCTTGGTTACAGGATCTTCATGGTCTGTAATCTGCACACTGTAATCGATCACACCACCCGGATGGGCCACCCACTGGCCTCCAGTCATAAATTGGTATTCTACATTCTGACGAAAAGAATCACACAGACCACCGTGCCATCCTGCAATACCAACACCTCTCTTCACTGCATCCAGCAATCCCTTCTCCTGTTCTTTGGAGATCTTTGACATGGTGAAAATCTGAACTACAAGGTCGATCTTACTCATGTATTCGGCATCTGCATAGGGATCCAGGTTGTCAAATACTTCAACTACTGCTCCCTCACTCTCCATCCAGGGTTTAAATATATCAACGGATTGTTTGGGTTCATGTCCGTTCCACCCCCCATGGGTATAGAGAACCTTTTTGCCTTCCAGGGAAGGTGTCTCTGCATTTACAGAAAGAGGCCTTGCATTCTGATTATCTCGGGCCTGAAGACCCAGAGAGGTTCCCATTGCTAATGTGGCTGTGCTGGCGAGAAAGTTTCGTCGGTTGTATTTCATAGGTTCAAAATTTTTACATAAATGTAATTGGAAAATCAGGAAGTGCAAAAAAAACCCCTCGCTGCAGCAAGGGGTTTAGATTAATACGAAATGAGGTGGTCAACTATATAAGTTTGACATTCACTGCATTTAATCCTTTTCGTCCTTCAGTAAGCTCGAAAGTTACATCGTCATCTTCCTTGATCTTATCGATCAGGCCTGATACGTGGACAAAATACTCTTCGTCTGATTCGACGTCTTTAATAAATCCATATCCTTTGGATTCATTAAAAAATTTTACTTTACCTTCTTTCATTGTATAATTTGATAATTAATAACAAGTTAAAAGTAATACTTTTTAAAACCAAATGCACAAAGTGAAAGATAACATTTCACTTTTCACCTGGGAATTATGTAAAAAAAGATGGCAAAAAAGTGTGAAATTGTGCCAGCCAGAACCAGTAAGTGCCAGACCAGATGGTGATAAGGGAATTTTATGGTATTGTAAAAAGCGATACCAATTGTGTAACAGAGTCCACCGATTAGAATCCAGAGAGCACCCATCAGGGGTATGGATCTGAATATGGGCCCAATGGCAATCAGGAGCAACCACCCCATCACTGCATAAGAGACCACATAAAAAGTGTTGACCCCTTTCTTAAACTCTCCCGGCCTTGTCAGGATCAGGAATGTACCCACCAGAGCCAGACCCCACTCTATCCCAAAGATGGTCCACCCCAATGGGCCGTTCAGTGTGACAAGGGCTATGGGCGTATAGGTTCCAGCTATTAAAAAATAGATAGCAATCCTGTCGATGTTAAAAAACCAGTCTTTTGCCCTGCCAGCAGGCAAGATATGCGTAAATGTGGAGGAGAGATAGAGCAAAATCATAGTAACTCCAAATACAGAGGTGCTTACCAAATGCCATCCGGTTCCCCTGGTCAAAGAATGGTGTATCATTAGGACAAGTGCTACAACTCCAAAAATTGTCCCTGTTAAATGCGATAAGGCATTGGCAAGTTCTTCTCCCTTAGAAAATTTATTGTTTTGTTTCATTAAAAATATTTGAAGCAAAAATAGCTAAAGCTGCTTCATCGGGTCTGCCAGGTGATCCCCAAATGAACTTTTTCATCCCTTAATACGTATATTTGTCTGTATGCATGTTTACGGAAGCCAATTTACCCTCATGAAAAAATTCCTGTTTTATATTTTGATTCCCATCGTATTTGTTGGTTTTTCAAATGCGCAGGATTCAAAGGTTGATAGCCTGTTGAACCAGACTGCAGTAATTTCGGGGCAGGGATTAAGTAAACTATACTTCGAGCTCTCAGTTGAACTGCAAGATTCCAATCCCGACAGTGCACTCTATTTTGCAAACCAATCTGAATTAGCCCTTCAAAAGGATGATCCGGAAAACTTACTAGCCTATTTATATAAGAGTAAAGGAAAGATCTACGAGATTAAGATGGTTACCGACCGGAGCCTTTTCTACTACAACAAAGCTTATGAAGAGTTTATAAAACTGGAAGATCAGTTAGAAATTGGCGATTGCGCCCTGAATATGGGAAATATTTACTTTGAGATGGCCAATTTTAGTGACGCCTATTTCTTCTATATGCAAAGCCTGCACGCCCATGAGCGGGAAGGCGATCAGATGGGAATTGCCATGATGCAGAATAACCTGGGAACTGTAGCACATAAGATGGGGAATTTATCTGAAGCCGAGCGACACTATCAGAACGCATATAAAATATACAGGGAGTTTGGTCTGTCTACCGATGAGTGCAATGTACTTGGAAACATAGGTCTTATTCTTTATGACAAGCAGGCGTACGACTCTGCATTGATCTACTTTAAGCAGGTCATGGATATCCTTCATCCCGATTCATTGCAATCGGAAACGGAGAAATACATACTCTCTGGTATATATGAAAATACGGCCCTTACCTATATCGAACTGGGGGCTCATAAAACTGCATTAAGTTACCTTCGAAAGGGTTTGAATCTGGCTCAGGAAATTGGCGACCAGTATATCATAGGTTCCGTATATACAAGCCTTGGGTCACTTTATGGAGAGATGAGAAATCAGGAATCGGCTCTTTTCTATTTACACCGTGCTTTAAAAATAGCCAAAGACAGGGGATTTAAGAATCTTGAACTGGAGGTCTATGATGAATTGGCACGGATGCATGCTGGTCTGGGGAGTTATGCTTCGGCCTACAACTGGCTATTAAGGTACGATACGGTTTATAAGGCTGTCTTTAATGAAATTCAATCGGAACAGATGGCCAGCCTTAGAGCCCGGTATGAGCAGGAGATCAGAGATCAGGAGATTGTACAACTACAATCTGAAGCCCAGGTTCAGAAAATGCTTAATAAGGTCTTTATCATTTTTATCGTAGTTATCGTCGCCTTGGTTATTGTCATCGCAGTGAACCTCAGATCAAAAAAGAGAACCAATCAGATGCTGGCAGAGAGAAATATCCAGATTTCCAATGCCATCAAGCAGTTGAGCGATTCTGAAAATGAGCTTCAGAAACTAAATAAATCCAAGGACCGTATCTTTTCGGTGGTTGCCCATGATCTGCGAAATCCTGTGGCTGCAGTAACAGGTTTCTCAGAATTACTCTATGATAATTTTGAACAATTTCCAGTAAATACCCAAAAAGAGTATCTTCTACAGATCCTGCAGGGAACACAGCGCATACAAAATTTACTGGAAAACCTATTAATCTGGGCCCGGGCACAGATGAAAGCTGTCAAATACGAACCCGAAACATTAAAAGTGAAATCCCTGGTAGAAGAGTGTGTAAGGGAAATGAAAGCAAACCTGGATCATAAGAAGGTTGAATGTTTGATAAAAATTGACAGAAAATGCATTGTTTATGCAGATAAGTCTATGATTAATACTGTTTTACGAAATCTGATAATGAATGCCATTAAGTTTAGTTTTCCTGGTGGGAAAATCCGGATTACTTCAAAAAATGATGCAGGGTCCTGCACCCTTACAGTTTCGGACGATGGAATTGGTATCCAACCTGAGATTCAGGAAAAGCTTTTTAACTCCAATGAGGTTGTAAGTAGTCCGGGTACTACCGGAGAATCCGGATCAGGGCTGGGATTGGTCATATGTAAAGAATTCCTGGAGAGAAACAACGGATCCATATCTGTTGAAAGCGAGCCGGGAAATGGCGCCTCATTTATTGTAAGCCTGCCCTATTCGGAATCTACTTCAGTTTCTCCCTGAAAAGCTTCTCAAATTTCTCCACTTTAGGATTGATTACGACCCTGCAGTATCCCTGGTTGGGATTATTTTCATAGTATTCCTGGTGGTAAGCTTCTGCTGAATAAAAGATCTCAAATGGTTCTACAGTGGTCACTATGGGATCAGCCCAGATTTCTTCCTTTTCCAGAGCAATGATTACCTTGTCGGCCATGATCCTCTGTTCCTCACTGTGGTACAGAACTATAGAGCGGTACTGAGTTCCCACATCAGCTCCCTGCCGGTTGAGGGTGGTTGGATCATGTGTTTTGAAGAATATTTCGAGCAGTTCTGCATAGCTTACCTGCTCGGGATCATACGTAATTTGCAACACCTCAGCATGCCCTGTAAGCCCTGAGGTAACCTGCTTGTAGTCTGGATTGGCTGTATTTCCCCCTGAATAACCCGATTCGGCTTTCACCACCCCTTTGACACGCTCAAATATCGCTTCTGTACACCAGAAACAGCCTCCTCCCAATGTGGCACGTTCATAAGTATCCTTCATACCTCTTTCTCCAAATAATATGACTGTAAAAAGTAGATTTACAAATATAATTAAACTGTATTTTCTCATACCTATTAATTGTCTCTACTGTATTAACCCATATCAGGTAGTTTTGTTTGTGGGTGGAATTCATCGCTTTTTCGTTGTAACTTTATATCATGGTAGCTGCATCTCATTTCAAAGTTAAAGCAGACCAAACGGTTCAGTGTCTCCTTTGTCCACATTTCTGCTTGCTAGCACCCGATCAGTACGGTAAATGCAAGACCAGAGTGAACCGTGACGGGAAACTGATTGCAGAGAGTTATGGAATACTCTCTGCCATCTCCAGAGATCCCATTGAAAAGAAGCCTTTGTACCATTTTTTTCCAGGCCGGTCCATTCTTTCCATTGGAAGCTTTGGTTGCAACATGACCTGTGACTTCTGTCAGAATTGTGAGATATCTCAAATTGATCACCGTATATTTTCACATCATCCCTCAAGGAATCCTGAAGATATCGTGCATAAGGCTGTACTTCACCAGGATAACATTGGTTTAGCTTATACCTATAACGAACCTACCATCTATTATGAATATATGCTCAGATGTGCTGAGCTTATCAACGAGCAAAAGCGATTTAATGTAATGGTCACCAACGGGTACATAAACAGAGCACCTCTGGATGAGCTCCTACCCTATCTGGATGCCATAAACCTTGACCTAAAATCCTTTCGCAATGAGTTTTACCGTGGCAGGGCCGGTGCTTCTTTAACACCAGTTCTAAACAGTATAGAAAGGATTGTTAAATCGGGAAAGCACCTGGAACTGACTTTCCTGATTATTCCGGGTTTAAATGATAAAACAAGTGAGTGGAAGGATATGATTGACTGGATCTTTGATAGATGCGGTCCTCATACCGCTCTGCATGTGAGCAGGTATTTCCCCAGGTATAAATTGAACATTCCCCCCACGCCATTAAGCACCATCGAGCGCTTTGTGGATCTGTCCAGGAAAAAACTGCATTATGTTTACCCAGGCAACACGCCTCAGCTGGAAAGCCACACCTACTGTCCGGGATGTGGAGAACTTCTAATTCAACGTTTTTTGTACAATACAACGTTGACGGGTATTGATGACAGTGGAACCTGCACACATTGCCAATATAGAATCAGGGGGGTATTTAAAAAAGAAAATAGATGAGAACCCGCAACCCGGCGGTGGAAGGGCGCTTCTACCCCTATTCAAAGGATCAGATCTTTGGACAGATTCGGGATATGGAGAAGAGACAACTATACCCTGAAATCGATATCGATCCCATTCGAATTTTTGGTGCCGTACTGCCACATGCCGGCCATCTCTATTCAGGATATCAGACCATTCCTTTTTTCCATCTGCTTAATAAGCTGGAGCTCTATCCCGACACATTTGTGATTGTGCACCCCAATCACTCGGGTAAGGGAAGCGAATTGGCCATAGATGACTCCGACTTCTGGGGGAATTCCATTGGAGATGTTCCCCTTGACCGCGAATTTGCTGAAGCCCTCGGTCTGCCTTTTGACCGTTTGGCCCATTCCCGTGAACACTCGGCTGAGGTGATTATCCCATTTTTGCAGTATTATTTACCCTCTTTTCCATTCTCGATAGTTCCCATTTGCATGCTGGATCAAAGTTATGACAATGCGTCAAGGGTAGCAGGTCAAATTGGAAAAGCTGTTGCGCTTACCAATCGGCAGGTGATGGTAATTGCATCCAGTGATTTTTCTCACTTCCTCTCACCTGAAGAAGGCGAATCCAGGGACCAGCTTGTGCTCCAGGAAATTTTTGGCAGAAATGCCGCTGGAGTTGAAGAAATTGTGAAGCAACACCAGGTTTCTGTGTGCGGATATGGCCCAATTATGGCGCTTATGCAGTATTCAGAGGCTTTATATACAAATTACCAGGCCCGGATTCTGGCCAGGGGGCATTCCGGAGAAGTAATTCCATCCAGGGAAGTGGTAGATTACATTTCCTTAATCATGTACCAATGACACTGACGGGGGAAGAGCAATTGGAATTGATCCGGGTAGCAAGGGAATCCATCATCGCTCCTACCGGCCCTGGAAAAGAGCGGGCTTTGCCTCCCTATCCGTCTGAAATATTTGAGATGTACTGTGGCGCATTTGTCTCAATTTATGTGGAGGGAGATCTAAGGGGGTGTATTGGTACATTTTCAGAGGAGCATACGCTTTATCAAAATATTAGGGACATGGCTGTTTCTGCTGCCACCACAGATTCACGGTTTAAACCACTGACTATATCGGAACTGAATGGATTTCAATTGGAGATCAGTGTGCTTTCGCCAAGGAAAAGGATCTTTGATAAATCGGAAATTGTCCTTGGGAAGCATGGAATTTTTATGCGAAAAGGAACAACCAGGGGTACCCTTCTGCCTCAGGTGGCAGAAAGCCAGGGATGGTCCGTCGAGGAACTCCTTGGCAATTGTGCCCGGTACAAGGCTGGCATTGGTTGGGATGGTTGGCAGACAGCCGAACTATATACCTATGAAGCAACAGTTTTCAGGTCAGATGATCTGTGAGCAGATTGTTAATGTTTCTTAATTTTTACAAAAAACCTTTATTTTTTTTGCAATTACGAAAAGCTTCGTATAGTTTTACTACGAAATTATTCGTACAATGAAAATCAAACCCACGGATTCTGAACTTGAAGTGATGCAATTACTCTGGGAGTGTGGTCCACTGACCGTGCGAACGCTTAATGATAAGTTGAATGAGCATCGCAAAGTAGGTTATACCACCACCTTGAAAATCATGCAAATAATGACTGAGAAAGGATTGCTTGTAAGGAATACCGAGCATCGTTCTCACATTTACACACCCACCCTCCTGCCTGAGGAAGTGCAATCCTCAGTGCTTGATCATGTGATTAAAACAGTTTTTCGGGGAAACAGGTCATCTCTGATTCTGCAAGCACTGGGTAACCATACCACCTCATCAGAGGAACTGGATGAGATAAAAGCATTAATTAAAAAAATGGAGGGACAGTAAATGGAAGTTTTTGTGGCTACCGGAGATTGGATCCTAGCACTGGGAAAAACCATCATCCACAGCATTTGGGTGGGTTTGCTTTTACTCTCCATTCTAAAGCTTACGCTAAATGTCATCCCAGACAGCTATTCAAACCTTAGATACAGGATTTCGGTTCTTTCCTTGCTTTTGCTTTTGGGTTCGGGATTCGCACTTTTTTTCCTATTGTATTCTCCTGTTGATACTACACAAATATCTTCTGGGGCAGGTGGAGAAGAGCCCTTTTTTCTGGGTATGTTAAGTGCGTATATGAATAAGCCCGGATTGCCCAGCTACCATTTCATTTACTTGATTAGTAGTTACATATATTTTGCCGGTATTCCGGTGGTTCTGATCAGGTCTATGGGTTTGTTTCGTTATCAGGTCAGGATGAAAAAAGCTGGATCACCGGTTCAGGACCTTTGGAAGAGAAGGTTTGTCCAATTAAAGATCTCCCTGGGCATCAAAAGGGGTGTGGAATTGATGGAGTCTGGAATTATTACAGGTCCTGTACTGATAGGCTTTTTTAAGCCTGTTGTCCTGGTTCCGGCTGGAATGTTATCAAACCTCTCAGTCAGCCAGGTGGAGACAATCCTGATGCATGAATTGTTCCACCTGCGCAGATTTGATGCCTTTGCCAATATAATTCAACTGTTTATTGAAAATATTTTTTTCTTCAATCCTGCAGTATGGGCTATTTCAAGACATATTCGGACAGAAAGAGAAAAGTGTTGTGATGATGGGGTACTGGATTCATGCGGTGATCCCCTCACCTATGCCCGGGCTCTCTGTCAGATAGCCGGGCAAAACACCCAATACGCTCACCTGGCACCCGGTGCAGGTGGTACAGATAAATTTCAACTATTTCACCGGATTCAAAGAATCTTAAAAATTGATACCATGAAAAATAACGTTCGTGAAAAGATGTTTTCTCTTATCCTGCTAATGGGAGGATTAGTTATTCTGCTTACAGTCACAGGTTTCACATCGGCTTTCTCCATTGTGAAGAACAATGAATCCAGACAATTGGAAACTGTAACTCGCACTCCGGAGATTCCTGCTGCTCCAGCTTCTGTTTTAGATACAGTTCCGGATGTTGACTGGGACGAGATCAAAAAGGAGATGGAAGATGCTAAATTTGAGGTAAATAAGGCCATGAAGGAGATTGACTGGGATGAAATCAAATTGGAGATGGAAGAAGCCAAGCTTGAGGCAATAAAGGCCATGGAAGAGATAAACTGGGATGAAATCAAAAAGGAGATGTCAGGTGTGAAACTCCACCTCGACTCTGTATTACAGGATATGGACTTCGACTTCGATGATTTGGATGTTGATTTTGACTTCGATGACTTTGATGTGGATGTTGATTTTGACTTCGAAAACATGGATGTGGATGTAGATTTCGATCATCTGGAGATGGCGATGGATTCCATTCCCACCGAAGTGGTTTATTAAAAGAATTTGGAATTCAAGATATATCCTCTATATTTGCGGGCGACAGAAAGACGCAGACTACCATTAGATAGTCACTAACCCTAAAGCTAAATCTGTAGTGAAGATCCCGGTTCCACAAAGAGCCGGGATTTTCTTTTTTAGCCCAATCTTCTGGTTCACTTAATCTTACAGGAATAATTCGATCAGCGTATACTGTACGCTTACTATTTTTGGCACCGAATTTGAACTTCAATAGACAAAGATGTCAAACAAATAAAACCAGGAAATCATGAAAACAAAACAACATATCATCGCAACGCTGATCGCCATGGTTTTTACCACAACCGCCATTCAGGCGCAATCAGCCCGACGCCCGGCTTCTCAGGAAAGAAATAAGAAGACCGAAGTTACCAGAAGCCATACAAGCGAATCAAGAAAGAAAGCAACACATACCACCAAGCCTGCCCGCCAGGTTCAAACCCGTCAGGTACAGCAGCAGCAGGCCTATCGACCCAAGACTAGTCAAAAGGTTCGCAAGCCGGTAAGTATTACTACCTCGAATAATCCTAAGAGCACTTACAGAAAACCCGAAACAAAGGTTTATGCAGACCATAACCGCAACAGGCCTTATAAAGAGAATAAATATTCGACCAAACGTTATTACACCGGTCACCACTATCACAATGCATATCCAACCCGTAAGGCCAAGTTTCACTACCATTATGATACACATGCACACAATTACCATGTACTCTACTATCCATCCTACACCAATATCTACTGGAACCGTAGCATGTATCGCAACTATCGCAGATGGTACCCTGAATATAGCTGGAACTATAATTACGGACACAGAATCAACACCATCTCAGTATTTGATACCAAATATAACCTGGGTGAGGTAGCCAATGTATATGGCAGGGTTTACGCCACATGGTACAATGAAGAGACCAATGATTACCTGTTATTCTTTGGGGGAGACTTTCCTAATCAGCAGTTCACTGTGGTTTTACCAGCCAGGATTGCACGAAAATTTAGCTGGAGACCAGAACGTTACTTCCTCGGAGAACACATTACCATCACAGGTCTGATCACTACCTTTGACGGAAGCCCTGAGATTGTAGTAAGAGACAAGTATCAGTTAGGTGTATACTAGAGAATCATTGAAAGAGATGATAGAGCCCCCGGGAACGGGGGCTTTTTTTTATTCTGGAGGAGGTGGAGCCAGGCGGGAGATTCGCTGAATGGAATAAGCGGTAAATATTCCTTGGCCCCCCTCTTGAACATTTGACCTGACATTGGCTGGTGGACCAGAGAACAGAGGATTGTTTCCAAAGATTTCCAGCTGAGCATCTACCACGAAATTGTAGTAATTCTGATCGATGCTATTTAATTCAAATGTGACGGTATCACCCTCCACTAATGCCTCCCTTGGATCTTCATCAGATAGAAAACCTACTGGTAAACCAAAAATGTAGATGCCATTAAAGAAGTCATCGGGCTGAACAGAGTATTTAATGAGTGTATCGGTAAGCAGATCGCTATTCTTCCAGAGTTTGAAGTTATACCACTCCCTGCTTGGAGGATCCAGTGCATACATCAGGACCTGGTATCCAGAAGCGAATGGGGATTTGAAGTAGGTCAGGTTGATGGAATCAAGAAGCAGACCGCCGGGCATGGTACTTTCAGCATGGTAGTCTTCATCCACTCCATCCTTATCAATATCTACCTGACTGATATTTAATTTGTAGGTAATTCCAGGGATCCCCCGAAATGCAACCGGTGTAAGATAAACTCCTGGTAAGGTATCAGTTTCCTCAAGGGTGATCAACTCCTCATTGAAAGTAAGCTCAACCCGAGCCCCTGATACCTTTGGAGCGGGTTCATTAAGGAAGTAGTCGCTGGAGGTGGATAACTCCACCTGATGAAAAACAGAGTCGGTAGTGATTTCACCGTAAACCACCAATCTACGATAAGTAGAATCAAGCTCAATATCGACGATTTCAGTGCAAGATCCCAGGCCTATGGCCACCAGGAGAAGGATCAATCCATATGTAAAATGTTTTGCCTTCATCAGAATTTAAAATTATAGGTGATGGCAGGGATCACAGAAAACAGGTAGGTCATCTCGGCATAGGTCCGGTTCGGATCGGTATCATCCTGTATAAAATTCAGGGTCCAGGCATTTTTTCTTCCATAGGCATTATAGACCGAGAAATTCCACTCCCCCTGCCACCTTCGTCCCGGTTTTTCCTTTCCCCGAATAGTCAGGGAGAGATCGAGCCGGTGATAGTCAGGCAGGCGGTATTCATTTCTTCCTGTAAATACAGGGAGAATATTGCCAAGCACTTCATACCTGCCGGATGGAAGGGTAAATGGGATCCCGGTGCTATAGATCCAGTTGGCGGCCACACTGATTCGCTTCGAAGGTTCATAGCTAAATACAATGGCCAAATCGTGGGGTTTGTCATAGGGAGCCGCATAGGGTATGCCATCATTAATTTCTGGAATATCTCGCATGGTTTTGGAATAGGTATAACTCACCCAACCGGAGAATTTTGAAATATCGTACTTCACATAAAACTCTGCTCCGTAGGAGGTGACTTCACCAATTCTCAGTTCGCCTTCCAACCTGGGATTAAGTAAGAGAGAGGCATGATCTTTGAAGTCGATGGAATTGGTCATTTTTTTGTAGTAGAGCTCCACCGAGGTTTCAAATTTATTGTCATAGAAATTTCTGAAATAGCCACCCGACACCTGATCCGAAATCTGTGGCTGAATATTTGGCGAAGCCGGGAACCAGATGTCAAGCGGAGTTCCTGCTGAAGAGTTACTTGCCATTTGTAAATATTGTCTGGTTCTTGAATAACTGACTTTTACAGAGCTTTTATCATTGATAAGATAATTGGCTGCCAGGCGGGGTTCCAGACCATGGTACAGATTGTAAAAATCCCCTCCCTCATATCGGGTTGTGTCAACTACCTCGTAATCATCGTCATAGGTCAGAACCGCCGCCTGGCCTATATTGTAAAATATAGAGTACCTGAGTCCATAGCGCAAGGAAAAACTTTCACTGACCCTTGATTCGCCTGACAGGTAGAGGCCATTTTCCAAAGCGTGGTTGTCATCAAGCTCCGAATTGGTATTGTTGCCATCCTGATCACTGAAGTTCACCATGCCGGGTTTAATGATGTGATAGAAGCTGGAGAGACCATATCTAAAGGTATGTTCAGGTGCGGCGTACCAGATAAAATCACCTTTAAACCCATAATCGTCCAGATAAGAGAGCCAGTTAAAATAGGGTACAGTTCCCTCAGGAGTTCCCAGGTCGTAGAAATAGTGGGAATTTACCAGGGTAAAGTTGCTGAACAAGCGTTTGCTGAAAAGGTGATTCCATCTGAAAGAAAAAGTACGGTTTCCGAAATACATGCCTGCAAAATCGTTGGCAAACACATCTTTGCCATAGTAAGCAGATAAGAAAATACGGTTCTTTTCATTGATGGTCCAGTTTAGTTTCCCATTGAGGTCGTAAAAGAAAAGGGAGTTATCCTTAACGGCCGTATCCTTGGCAAATGGTAGGAAAATATCTGCATAGGTTCGTCGGCCCGATACCAGGAACGACACCTTTTCTGAAAAGAGAGGACCCTCCAGGGTTAGTCGGCTTGAGATGGTCCCGATTCCACCTGTAGCCCTAAACTCCTTGTTATTTCCATCTTTCATCCGAATATCCAGCAGGGAAGCCAGGCGTCCTCCTGAACTGGCTGGTATATCACCCTTATAAAGTTTCACATCCTTGATGGCATCGTTGTTAAAAACAGAGAAAAATCCCATCAGGTGACTTGCATTATAAACGGTGGCCTCATCCAGCAGGATCAGGTTCTGATCCGAACTCCCTCCTCTTACACTAAACCCGGATGAGCCCTCACTGGTTACAGCTACACCAGGTAATAACTGAATGGCTTTAATCACATCCACCTCTCCCAGAAGTGCCGGAATCTTTCGGATGGATTTGATAGACAGCTGTGTAGATCCGGTCTCTAGCCTGGTAATGTTTGCATTTCCAGCTTCTGCAGTCACTGTGACCTCTTCCAGTTCCAACAGCGATTCGGTCAGTTCTATGTCGATGCTTAAATCCTCATCTAATTGAATGGGACGGGTTTCAGTTATATACCCCACGTAAGAAATGACCAGGGTATAGAAACCAGGATCCAGGCTTAGTGCGTAATACCCATAGGTATTTGTCATGGTCCCTACCCCTGTCTCCAAAATGGCTACATTGGCAGCAATCAGCTCCTCACCGGAGGCAGCATCACGCACATGTCCACTGATTGTAACCTTTGCACTGCTTCGAAACGACAATGTGATAAAAACCAGGAAAAGCACCGAAAATATAAACCGAGATCTTCTCATCCCTCAGGGAAAAATACCATCTGAAAGACAAATATCAGACCAAATAGTTGTCTTGATCTGATATTTGTGATAAATAAATACGATCGTTTTATTATACGATCTGGCTCATGGCATCGATAAAAGCTTCCACTGAGGCTGTAATAATATCTGTAGAGGCAGAGAATCCATAGTAGACCACAGATTTATGTTCTACCTGCATATGTACTTTCCCCATATCGTCACTGCCCCTGGTAATGGCCTGAATTAAAAATTCTTCAATGCGGACCTTCTTTTTCAAAATAATTTTAACGGCATTGATGGCTGCATCAACCGGGCCATTTCCTTCGGAGGTGGCTGAATGATATGCATCCTCCCAAACCACGCTTACTGTGGCCACCGGAATCGTACCTTTTCCGCAAACAACCTGTAGCTTATCCAAATGAAGATTTCTCTTGATATCCCTGGCACTGACCCCGGCCAGCATTTTCAAATCTTCGTCAATAATCTCTTTCTTCGAATCTGCGAGCTTAAGGAACTCATCATAAATGGTATCCAGAGAAGCTTTGCTAAATGTATAACCCAGTTTTTCGAGCCTGTGCTTCAAGGCAGCGCGTCCGCTTCTGGCTGTAAGTAAAATGGAGGATTCATTGATTCCAACAGACTTGGGATTGATAATTTCGTAATTCTCCCTCCGTTTCAGCACCCCATCCTGGTGTATCCCCGATGAGTGAGAAAATGCATTCCTGCCCACAATGGCTTTATTGGGCTGAACCGGCATTCTCATAAGGGTAGAAACCAGCCTGCTGGTCTTGTGGATTTTTTTTGGATTTATATTGGAGATCAGATTTAGATGCTTTCTGCTTTTCATAATCATCGCAATCTCCTCAAGAGCAGTATTGCCAGCCCTTTCACCAATGCCATTGATGGTTACTTCTACCTGTCGGGCCCCATTTATCACACCGCTCATGGTATTTGCAGTAGCCATACCAAGGTCATTGTGACAGTGTGTGGAAAGAATGGCTTTATCAATATTGGGCACATGATCGACCAGATATTTAATTTTCTTTCCATATTCATCTGGTAGCGTATACCCCGTAGTGTCGGGAACATTAATCACTGTCGCGCCTGCATTTATCATGGCTTCAACAACCTGAGCAAGGTATTTATTATCAGAACGGCCTGCATCTTCTGCATAAAACTCCACATCTTCCACGAACGACTTTGCATAAGCGACTGCTTCCGCACCTCTTTTAATGATCTCTTCTGGATTGCTGTTGAGCTTATGATAGATGTGATAATAGGAAGTTCCTATCCCTGTATGGATGCGGGGCCGCTTGGCGAATTTTAATGATTCAGCAGCCACTTCAATGTCCTTCTTTACAGCCCGTGTAAGGGCACATATTACAGGTTCGGTAACGGCTTTACTAATCTCGACTACAGAATTAAAATCTCCTGGACTTGAAATGGGAAATCCAGCCTCAATAACATCTACACCGAGCTCTTCTAATGCCTTCGCTACTTCTATCTTTTCAATGGTATTTAGTTGACACCCGGGAACCTGTTCTCCATCCCTCAACGTAGTATCAAATATATAAACACGATCTTTAGCCATTATCTTTAGTTTTTAATGGATTGTAATTAAATCACAAAAGAAGCAATTAATATGAAAATGTGCTATCCAGCATATAACAAATTCTCATAAACATTGCTAAAACCTGAGATTTTGCACTTCTTCAGGTTAAAATGGAGGATTTCAGCGAATCAGAGCGCTCAGTCAAACTCTTGCTTGAGTGATTTAACCCATGCGTCAATTCGCCCCTTACTCATGGATGCCTGATTCTCATAATCAATGGCCAGTCCTGCAAATTGATTACCCCTTTTTGCCTGGGAGCTCTCAAATTCGTATCCTTCCACCGATGTAAATCCAATAAGATTTGCACTCCTCTTTTCGAGGATATTAGCCATAAGCCCCACTCCATCGAGAAAATTTTCCGGGTATCCCTTCTGGTCACCAAGACCATACAATGCAATCTTCTTGCCACTTAGATCCAGGTCCTCCAAAGCAGGAACAAACTCATCCCAGAAATTTGGGAGTTCTCCATCGAACCAGGTGGCTACTCCCATAATTATCTGATCGAAAGACATAAACAGTGATTCGTTGATCTCTTCAGCATTCACCATTTCAACCATGTCGCTGTCAAATGCCTCTTTGATTAGTTCAGCAACTTTTCTGGTCTTTTTTGTATTGAAACTATAAATGATTGCGGTCTTATTCATTTTAATGCAATTAGGGCTTAATAATTCAAAAGTTCGTTGGCAGCATTTTCAATCCTTGCCAAATCGGGCAGAATAGCTGATTCGAGTATCCGGTTGAACCCCACCGGGGTAAAGGTAGATCCTACTCGTTTTACAGGACCATCCAGGTGTTCAAATGCCAGATCGTTAATCTGAGCAGCCACTTCACCACCAAATCCACCAAATATCTTATCTTCATGTACCACCAGGACTTTCCCTGTTTTCTTAACGGTAGCAATAATGGCATCGGTATCCAATGGGCTCAGAGATCTCAGATCCATTACTTCAATGCTTGCTTTCCCATCTTTAGCGAACTTGTCAGCCAGCTCAATGCACATGGGTGTTGTATTTCCGTAGGTAATAATACTCAGATCACTTCCTTCTCTTCGGATTCTTGCCTTGCCGAATGGCACTTCAAAATCATCAGGTATGGGTGAGGCCACCTTTGGAGCGTTATAGAGGGCTTTGGGCTCCATAAATATGGTAAGACCTCTGGACCGCAGACTGGTCCTTAACAATCCTGCAGCATCATCCGCATAAGTGGGATATACAATCCTTACACCTGGAAATGAAGCCAATGATCCCTCAATGTTCTGGGAATGATAAAGCCCACCCCCAATATAACCTCCCGAGGCCAGTCTGACTGTGATGTTAGGAGAAAACTGCCCTTTGGTACGCCAATACTCGTGCGTGGTCTCTACAAATTGTTCCATGGCAGGCCAGAAGTAATCTGCGAATTCTGCTCCTTCAACCACAATGCGAAGTTTATCATTGAAACGACTCATGCCATTTGCTGTACCCATGATAAAGTCTTCTGCAATGGGACCGTTGAATACACGTTCCTTTCCGAACTCTTGTTGCATCCCCTTGGTCACATTGAAGATTCCACCTTTCTCCTTATAGGCCACATCCTGGCCCCAGATAAAGGTATCCGGATTGTGTCGGAATTCTGCTTTCAAGGTCTCATTCAATCCTACGATCAGTTTCTTGGGCTCTCCCTCAAAGCTGTGCAATCCTTCGGGGTACTTTTCACTTACATAAGGCTCTGGGATCACAAAGTCATGGATCGAAGCAGGATCTGGATTGGGAGCATTCATTCCTACCTTATGGGCGGCCTTTACAATCTCTTTGGCCTCTTTTTCAAGGGCTTCAAGTTCAGTTTCGGTAAAGCGCTCATACCTGATCAGCATTCTTCTGAATTTCGCCATTGGATCGTACTGATGCACATAGTTTAACTCATAATCGTCACGATAAAGATCGTGCCTGTCTGAGTTTGAATGTGAATGGATCCGCACACAATTGGCCTGTACGATAACAGGATGTTCATTCTCAACCACATATGCCTTTGCTTCAGCCATGGTATTCATGCTATCGAAAACATCTTTTCCGTTACAGTGATATATCTTCAGGTTTTTAAAGCCTGAAAAATTATTGGCCACTTTTCTGTTGGCTGTCTGGTCTGCTTTGGGGACCGATATTCCATAACCATTGTCCTGAAATACAAAAATGACAGGTAGCTTCTCATTGCTAGCCCCATTAATGGCTTCATAGACATACCCTTCCGAAACAGAGGATTCCCCCTGTGAGCTGATGGCCACACCTGGCACCTTGTATTTTTTAATTGCCCTGGCCACACCAACTGCGTGCAGTGTGTGATTGCCAGTACAGGAGGAGACATTATGAATGTTCCATTCAGGTTTGGCAAAATGGTTGGACATATGACGTCCTCCACCAGCCACATCCGTATCTTTAGAAATGCCATTCAGAATCAGCTCATCTGCGGTGAGTCCTGCGGAATGAGAGGTTAACAGGTCCCTATAGTATGGGAACAAATGATCATTCTCCCTGTCAAATACCTGTCCGATAGCCAGTTGAATTCCATCATGTCCTGCATATGGGGCATGATAGGACCATCCGATGGCCTGTTTTAAATAATTTGGGGCACGATCATCAAGGGCCCTTCCCACAAGCATGAGCTTAAACCATTTGGCCAGCGTCTCCTTATCGGTTTTTTTATGCTGTATATTTTCTCCTCTGACATTCCGATTTAAATTTTAAAGTTGCCCGATTCTGAATCAAATGATTCAATGTAGTCTCCCAGACGTTTTAAAAATGCTCCCCCAAGGGCTCCATCTACAATACGGTGATCATAAGTCAGCGATAACCACATCTTTTGTCTGATTGCAATCACATCTCCCTGGTCTGTTTCCAGTACTGCCGGTTTTTTCTTGATGGCACCTACAGCCAGAATGGCTACCTCAGGTTGATTGATAATGGGCGTGCCAATATCATTCTTAAATGTACCAAAGTTGGTTACTGTAAATGTGCCTCCGCTGATGTCATCGGGATTCAACTTGTTACTCCGGGCTGCAGCGGCAAGCTCATTCATCTTCTTGGCCATGCCCGTCAGGTTAAGCGAATCGGCATCTTTTATATTTGGAACGATCAGGTTGTTATCTGGCAGAGAAACTGCAATTCCAAGATTGATTCTCTTTTTAATAATGATGTTGTCTCCATCCACGGAAGCATTGATCTGGGGAAAATCCTTAAGTGCTTTAACAGTTGCATTTAGAAATACAGGCAAGAAGGTGATTTTTACCCCTTCCTTCTTAAGGAATTCATCTTTGATCCTGTTCCGCCATGTGACCACTCCTGTAACATCCACTTCTATCATGTTAGTCACATGAGCTGAAGTCTGTTTGGATTTGATCATATGACCTGCAATAAGCTTTCTTAGTCTGCTCATCTCGATTACTTCATCTCCACTATCGCCAATTACTTTGGAAACTGGAGCGGGAGTAACAGGAGCAGGTGTCTTCACCTCCCTAGCTTGAGCTTGCGTAACAGCACCTCCCCGGTTCTCAAGGAAAAGCAGTACATCTTTTTTCTGCACCCTTCCGTTCAATCCGCTTCCCTGAATTGAATCTAACTCTGACTGGGTGATATTTTCTTCCTTGGCTATAGTCCGTACCAAAGGAGAGTAGAAGCGGTCTACAGATGAAACAATTTTTTCCGCACTAACTTCATCAACAGGGGCTTCAGCTACTTTTTCTGCTTCATGGACTTCTTCAACTTCTTCAGTTTTCTCTTCTGCTGAAGCGGAATCCTCACCGCCCATGTCGATAACGGCAATTACAGTTCCAACTGCAACTACTTCGTCCTGTTTAAACAGTATTTTCTTTACGATCCCTTCAACGGGCGATGGTATTTCCGAATCAACCTTATCGGTGGCGATCTCCAGAAGATTATCGTCTTCTTCAATTTTGTCACCTTCCTTTACAAACCAGTTTGTGATGGTTGCTTCCTCAATACTCTCACCCATCTTTGGCATGATTATATCAAATTTTGCCATATTGAAATTAATTGATTGTGGTGTAGTAATAGAATTTTCGATGATATAACAATGATCCCATGAAATTGTTTTTATTCTTCGCCTTCAAATTGAACATCCAGAAAAACTGGTTCGTCACAGGAAGTACGGTCAATAGGCACCGACTTTTTAAATTTCGGATAATTAACCTGAATATCAGGGTATCCAAGATGAACCAGCAATGAAACAACGAAAAAGAATTTTGGCCCGTGAGGTACCAGAATAATCGAATATTCATTGCGAAGTGGTAGTATGGTGTCAATCAGTTTCTGATAAATAGTTTGCCCATTCCGAATGGGATAGGAGACCAGGTTCCTGATGGGAGTGGAATTGATCAGCGCATGGTTATTAACAAAAACTCGCTCAACAGACATCTTGTCAGCCGGTGGATCGGCATAATATAAATAGAGTAAATCAGGCTTGATCTTGTTAAAAATTGCTTCGCTCACACCCTTCTCATGCCCCAATCCCAGAATAAGTGCAATCTTCTTTTTTAGAGTTTCTATGGGTTCCTTCCCAAGATGATTTTTCACAGATTTCACCTTCAGAACCTGCTCCTGGTCTTCCAGACCTGACATCGCATATGCCGTGCGCAAAGTTGCTCTATCATACCCATCCTGGTTTTCGCCAAACCAATTGAAAAACTCGTAATACCATCTGGCAGACATGCAGGTGCAATCCAGGATCACCCTGATGTGTTGCCCGCCAAAACTGGTGAACAGGGCTCCCATATCAGGCACCTTTGATTCTACAATGCTGGGTTCAAAGCCATGATCCTCGAAATACAGATTGTTCTCCTGGTAGGAAAACAGATTACTCTGATCGTCTTGTACCAGAACTATTTTTCGAGAGATTTTGGCGGCCTCCAATTTCCTGGCCACAGTGGTGCATCGAGATTCACAGCTCAGGGCGGTGATAAATACATCCGCCTCAAAATTATTGAGCTGATCGGGTTCAATATGTAGGATAGAGGATAGTTCCATCTGGCAGCATCAAGTGGCACCAAATATACGGAATATCTATACCTATTTATTTTAAAATCGATTAAAGTTTTGGATTGGCAGCAGGTATTTTGGCGATGGGAAAAGGAGTGTCAGCTTCCATGGAAAAAAGATCAATTTCCGGCCATTCCCCCACTCTGTTTACTGCACTGAACATCAAACCAGACACATACCTGTGTATCCTGGAATGCTTATAGGTACTGGTATTGACCATAACTACCCAATTAATCCCATCTTTTTGTCTTACCATCAATGCGGATGAACCAGTAAGGTATCCGGTTCTCCACCAGGTGCCGTATTTATCTGTTCCCCTCCAGCCAAACAAACCCTTACCGGCTGAATCAGGATCGGTCATCTGTGAGATAGACTCATCTGAGAGTATATCAGGTTGACCGTCAAATCCATCAATGGCCGTCAGGAATTTAATGAGCTCTGGAGCAGAGGCAACCCAACCACCAGCAGGTCCCAGTAATTCCATATTATTACCCCCGTAGTAAATGGGGACCTGCTCACCACTCCCACCCATATCGTAGGTGGTCATAGCGCCTACGCTGCTGTGATAGCGAACCTCATTGGGATACTTCTCGTGATAATAACTTTTACCAATATGCATGTCGTGAATATCCAGGGGTTTGAAAATATTCATGACCACATAATCCTGATAGGGCATTCCACTTTTTCGCTTAATTATTTCACCCAGGATGGCATAGCCAAAGTTTGAGTAGCTGTAGCGAGTCCCTGGTTTGAAATTGAGCCTTCGACTTAGGGTATAGGTTAATATGTCGTCAAATTTTGCCGGTGCCTCCACATCCATTTTTCTGGCAATATAGAGTGAACTGAATACAGGATCGCCAGAATACCTGGACCAGCCGGCGGTATGGTTCATCAAATGACGAATGGTAATATTTTCAAGCCTCTTATCCCTGTAGGATCTGAAGACTGAATCACTTAAAATACCGCTTTCTCCAAAAACAGTTTCATCCAGGTCAACAAGTCCGTCTTCATGAAGTTTCATGATTGCTACCGCCGTAATCAATTTTGAAACAGAAGCAATTCGAAAGAGGTGTCCTGGTTTTACTTCCTCACCCGTCTCGCTGTTAGCAACGCCAAATCCCTTTGCGTACACCAGCTTTTCATCCCTGGTAACAGCCAGACTGGCCCCCTGAATCTTCCATCTTTTTATGAAAGAATTAACCTGCCTGTCGATGTTCCCCGTTCCTTCAAAATCAGAATAGTGATTATCCAGCAATAAAGAAAAAGGAACCTCTTCATCAGTTAACAATGAAGGGTAGCCTTTATCGGAAAATGTCAAAGCAATTTCCCCGAAAAAAAAGAGGGTTAACAGGCTAATAAAAAAAATAATTTTCTTCACACAAATCTAATTTTTCACTTAAAAAGAGCCATTTAGAACTTCAAACTTATGTATAAATGCAATTCAGACAAAAAAGTTCATCGGCTCCATTTCACGCCTTGACTGCTAATAGTTGTAAATATCAAATATACAGGGATATACGTAGTTTTTTATATAAATGCGAAGAGGCTATTTATGTGTATATTACCCCCTCTTCGCATACCAAATAGAGGTTTGGTCGAGACTTATAAGGGTATTTGTGATCTTCTTGTGACTATTGGTCAAAAGAAAAGACTTGAGGTAGGAAAAAAGCACTTCTCAATTAAAAACAGGGTACTGAGTACTTTCCACTGAGAACTCATTGGGGGGGTATATAACACGAATGGGAGCCAAATTTGCATCTGGTTCCCATTCCACTTGTTAGCTACCGTAGTTGCTAGCATGCGCCAAGCTACTGTTATTATGGCCGGAAAACTAGACCGAAGTCTTGAATCCCCTCTTGCTGTCCGACAAGTCGAACAACTTGCATCTTCTGCTATCCGGAGATAGAGAAAAATGCTCAACCGTTAACAACTTCCACCGCGTTTTCAGATATGCTACGGTTTCTATTTGAATCTCCGTCCATGCCTTTTACAGCGTTTCCGGTATTCCAGTCAACTGCCCTCTCCGAAGATTGGCAGAACAGCGTCAATATCTGGTTAGCTGCTCCGTGACTCGTGCTCACGCTTCCAGGTTGCCCTGGTTGCTAATGATCTGCATCACTTAAAGAACTGAGTGGCCTTTTATCGCTCACTTGATGATATCAAATTTAGTTGCAAATGGGCTTCTCTCCAAATTTTAAGGATCGAAGAATTGAACATTGAATGAAC
>PVMS01084614.1_pt1 | contig 31343 bp, 31 predicted proteins | sample 1853461 | NCBI WGS metagenome assembly PVMS01 (sample SAMN08582032, study PRJNA380276) | Marine sediment metagenome, whole genome shotgun sequencing project. | isolation source: ocean sediment barecode stripped | collected 2017
ATGAGCCGGGATGGCGAGCCAGGCGGGCCCGCGAAAACCTGTCCGCTGGTGAACATTTCCGCGTGCTCTTCGCCGCCGGCGGCTGCTTTTGCAGAATATGAAGAATGTTGGCATACAGCGGCATCAATGTCGTGATACCGGAAGTGTACGGTTGAATATTGGATATAAGCGCGATATCCGCCCGATCCGATAGCAGGGCATCGATGCTGGTTTCCTGGTTGCTCGACGAGCCTATTATCCTTACCGATATAGACGACTTTTCTTCCATCAGTGATGCAAAGTTGTTCGCGATACTCCGGTCTACCGGAAGTCTCGGCTCGATCAGGCGCAGCTCCGGTCGGCGATCGGAGCAGGCGACGAATAAGAATGCCGCAACGATGCCAAGAAGGACGCCCCTCGGTGCTGAGTGTGGTTTCAAGTTAGCGATGCTCATTGCCGGTTACTTCGGTCCCACGAGCTCGTCACGTTTCAGGTGTTTTACGATCGCCGCCGCCGCGCTTTCGATAATGTTTGCGGTCGATTCCCGGTCACTGCTATCGATTTCGATGGCCCATACGTTCTTCTGATCCGCTGGATCGTACAATTGGGTAACCATTACTACATTGGTACTCATACGAATATTTTCCGGTTCCTGATATTCCTCGTAGTCATAACGAAACAGATCGAACAGGTTGCCGCCGATCACCGAGGACTGAGCCTCAGGTGTCGCGCCTTTCGCCACGATGACTTCGGAGTGTCCCTTGACGCGGGTAAACACGACTGCGTCAAAATTGCGGGCACGAACAGCGTTCATGATGTCGCTGGAGGATACGGGCGGATTGTGCCCGACTACCGTGTAGTATGCGGTCGCCTGCGCGCCGGTCCGGCGAATGCCTGACACGACTGTGCGTTCGAACTGGGCACGGTGGTCGTAGTTGTCGGCGACGGTAATAACAAGCACATTGCTGTACCGCGCTTTCTTATAATCGGGGTCATGCAGAATCTTTGTTACTTTGGTCGAGGTAGTGCTACAGGCTGACAGCAATATGATGCTGGTCAATATCAGCGCAGAATTCAAAAATGGACGAGCAAAATGCACGGTATTCTCCATTGGACTGGTCCGGGCGTAGCAACCGGGGCAGATTCTACCTCATCCGCCATCATTCCATAACGTCGCACCCGAACCCGGTTTCTCTTATCATGGGCGCACGTTCGATGGCCAACAGGATGTATTTCATCAATGAGCAGCAAGATAGAGTTCTTTTATGACTACGTTAGTGTCTATTCCTACCTGGCGAACAGTCAGCTGGACCAGCTCACATCGCGCACAGGTGCCGAGATCGTCTATCGCCCCATGTTTCTCGGCGGCGTGATGGAGGCGACCGGCAACCGACCGCCGGCAACCGTCAAACCCAAGGGCAGCTACCTGATGAGCGACATTGATCGATGGTGTGCCCGGTATTCGTTGCGCTTCAAAATGAACCCGGTATTTCCGCAAAACACCATTAGTGCGCTCAGGGTAGCCCTGGTGGCGCAGCATCGCGATGAGTTTGCAGTTATTCACCAGGCCCTGTTCGATGCGATGTGGATTAACGAGGAAAACATTTCCGAAAAAGAGACGCTGGCCGTTGTCATCGATCGTGCCCGCCTCCCGGCAGAAGAGTATATGAAAGAAATCGCCCGGCAGGACATCAAGGATGAGTTGAAATCAAATACAGAAGAGGCTGTTCAACGAGGCGCCTTCGGCGCACCGACATTCTATGTCGGCGATCAAATGTTCTTCGGTAACGATCGATTCGAATTTATTGAGGATGCGATCGCAAGTCAGGCTGTGATGTAACCGGGTATCTCTTCATGCTTGGCCGGTATTTCTGCAAGTTGGGACTGCACCATTTTTTCCACATTCTGGATTGCGTCATCCTCGCCAAGAAAAAACGGTGGGCTGCGTCGCAGCAAGCTCCAGTCGCCGGCCTTCAGAACCCGAACGAGGTGCCCCATGTTGCTTTTCATCGCCGCGACGTACGGGTTCTCTCCACCGTACAAAACTTCCATATAGCGGTAGGCACGATTGAATTTCTTTTGCAGCCGCTGCTGAGAGACCTGTTGATAAAATAATGGCGTCTTCTTAAGAAGATCAACTCCGGATTCATAGCGCACCATGTACTCGCCGGGTTTCGCGTTTTCAATAGCTATGCCACCCAGGACAAACTCCTTGTACAGGCGATCACGACATTTTTCGAGATAGCAGCGATCCGACATCTGCGCGAGAAGATCGGCTGTGCCGAGCAGATGACCGCAGATGATGTCGCGTGGATCATCGAGCTCAATCTCATCCAGATCGAGTTCGTAACCCGTAAAGTGCACAATCATGCTGGCGACGCCGATATGCTTCGTCATGCCCAATCGTGGTAAATACCGGCGCAAAAAATCGGCGCTGCGGGAAACGTGATAAAGGGTGAATTCCGCGCCGTTCTTAAATTCACTATCGCGTTCTTTGTGTCTGATATATCCGGCATCATGAAACAGCGCAGTTACGATCGCCATCTGTGCCCGCGCTGCGCCGAGCCTTTCAGAAAGTTGCATGCTGCGATCGTATCCAACCATCAGGCGGGCCATCGCCAGCGTCATATCGAGCGTGTGCTGCATATCGTGATAAGTCGTATCACAGCCGTTGTAGCCTGGATACTTGCCATTGAATAGTTGCTCGAAGTCATAAAAAGCGAGCCACAAACGATCGAAAGACGCCCCCGGAAACGCCTGCGAAAATAATTCGCGCACGGCATCACGCACGGCCGCTGGGCTGCTTACCTGCACGGTATTGGTTACGTCGTAGTTGTTGCGGCGATCTTGCATAGGGCGTTTTTTTCTTTCAAATGATACACGGGCGACCTGCCTGCTGCTGGCAAATCCTGGCTATTATGTAATAAAAACAAGATGATATGCTAATTCGGCAGACGATTGTAGCTAGACCGAAAATTCGGCAACAACGGGCGCGTGATCAGACGGACGCTCCCAGGTTCGGGGTTCGCGATCGACGTAGCTCGCGCTGCATTTCCCGGCCAGGGCCGGGCTTGCCAGGATCAGGTCGATACGAAGCCCGGCATTCCGGCGAAACCCGGCAGCGCGGTAGTCCCACCAGCTGAAAGTCTTCTCTGGCTGCTCGAACTGGCGGAATACGTCACTCAGGCCGAGATCCAGCAAGGATTGGAGCGCCGCGCGCTCTGCCGGACTGCACAGGATGTCATCACCCCACTTCTCTGGGTCATGAACGTCTCGATCGTCCGGCGCGATATTGAAGTCGCCCAACACGACGAGTTTTTCGTGTGCCGTTAACTCCATTTCAAGAAATCCGAGCAGCGCGGCCAACCATCCCAGTTTGTATTCATATTTCTCGGAACCAACGCTACTGCCATTAGGCACGTAAAGGTTGATTACCCTGATGTCATCAACCGTAGCAGCAAGAATACGGCGCTGCGGATCATCGAATCCAGGAAAATCGAATACCAGGTCCAATGCTGGCGCGCGACTGACGACGGCGACTCCGTTGTAAGTCTTCTGTCCGCTGGCGATCGTATCGAAGCCGAGTTCGCGGAATGCCTCGGCATCAAATGCTTCGGTAACCTGCTTTATTTCCTGAAGGACGAGCACGTCCGGATTGGCAGCGCTTAGCCACTCGACGACGTGTGGCAAGCGTACATTCAGGGAATTAACATTCCATGTGGCGATTCTCATGCTGCTTTTTCGATTCCGCTATAGAGAAGCAGAGCATCCATAGTCGGTCTGCGGCCGCGAAAGGCGATAAAAGCCTCCATGATGTCGCGGCTGCCGCCGATCTCCAGAATCTCCGAGCGAAATCTTCGGGCGGTAGCCTGATCAAAAATGCCGGCTTCCTCGAATGCAGAGAACGCGTCGGCAGCCAGAACCTCGGCCCACTTGTAACTGTAATAGCCGGCCGCATAACCACCGGAAAATATGTGCGTGAACGCATGCGGAAGACGGTTGTAATCCGGATGCCGAACGAGAGAAATGTCTTGCCGGACTTTCTGTAAAACGTCCAGCGGCTCCACCGGCGCAGTCGGATCGTATTCAGCATGTAAATGAAAATCGAAGAGCGCAAACTCGATCTGGCGCAACATGGAAAGCGCGGATCCGAAGTGCCGGCTTTCGGTCAGTTTGTCGAAGACGTCGCGCGGCAATGGTTCACCTGTTTCGTGATGCCCAGAGGTGCACAGCAGCACGTCGTAGCTCCAGGCGAAATTTTCCATGAACTGACTGGGAAGCTCAACCGCGTCCCACGGAACGCCATTGATACCGGCAATGCTTGGGTAATCAACCCGCGTCAAGAGATGGTGCAACATGTGCCCGAATTCGTGAAACGTGGTTACGACTTCATTGTGAGTCAACAACGACACGCCCTCGCTATCGGGCGGCGAAAAATTGCAAACGAGATAGCCCACCGGCAGAACCGTCACACCATTGAGTTTCTTGCGCACGATACATTCGTCAATCCACGCGCCGTTGCACTTTCCATTGCGGGCGTAGAGGTCAGTATAGAAACCACCGATAGCCTCCCCTTGCTCGTCATAGACATCAAAAAACAGCACGTTTTCGTGCCAGGTCTGAATGTCATCATTCCTTGACAGCGTTACGCCATAGAGTTTTTTGGCAAGATCGAAAAGCCCGTCAAACACCGTCCTGACCGGAAAATATTGCCTGAGCTCATCGTCCGAAATCGAGTATTCCTGCTGTTTCAGTTTTTCGAGATAAAATGGCAGGTCCCAGGCCTCAAGAGGCGCGCCGGCGAGCTCCTGTATGGCCGCGAGTTCCTTTACAGCAGTTGCCCTGGTCTGCTGTGCCAGCTCGCTCAAAAACTCTATGACCTCGCTACTTCCCGCGGCCATCTTGGTGGCGAGCGAGTACTCCGCGTAGTTTTCAAAGCCAACAAGGCCAGCGGCCCTGTGACGCAGCGACAGAATTTTTTTGATGTTGTCGCTGTTGTCGAACTGCGGATCGCCCTGATCGGAACCGCGTGTCGACCAGGCCCTGTAAAACCAGCGACGAAGTTCGCGATTCTCTGCATGCGTAACTATTGCGTGGTAGGTCGGAAAATCCAGCTTGAACAGCAAGCCGGTCTGGCCATTTTGTTCAGCTTCCTTGCGCGCCCGCGAAATCATCGTTTCCGGGATGCCAGCACACAGGCTCAGATCATCCGTGTGCCATACCCAGTTATTCGCGGCGTCCTGAACATTGTGATCAAAGCTCGCCTGCGTGGCGGCGAGCTCCTGCATTATGGCTTTGAATTCAGACTTTTCCTCATCGGGCAAAGCCACGCCTGCGAGCCGAAAATTCCTTAGCGCCTGATCGACGAGGCTGCGCATTGCTTCCGGCGCATCGTCCGGAATCGAGTCCGAGACCTTCTGAAAGGCCTGCTGCAACTTCTTGTTTTGTGATAATTCGGTCCCATGCTCGGTCAATAGAGGCAGGGAGGCGTTATAGGCTTCGCGCCACTCTGCATCGTCCAGCACGCTTTGCAAATGACTGACAGGAGACCAGACCCGGCTGAGTTCGTGAGCCATCTCCTCAAATGGGGTTACGAGCGACTGAAAATCGAGCTCGTCGGAGCCGGTCAAAAGCTCGTCAAGCTTTTTTCGATGCTCTGCGATAAGCTGCTGCAGCGCCGGCACGGTGTCTTCCGGGGTGATGTCGCGAAATCGCGGCAGTGCAGATGTGTCCAGTAACGGATTGGTCATTTGTACGATTTTAGTCCCCCAGTGCGGGTGCGATACTAGCACAGGGGGGCGATTATTCCGCAAACTGGTTCGCCGAAACATGAATATCCAGGCCGCCAGAATTTTTAGACGAAGGAAACAGCAGTGACAGACAAGTACGATCTGATTGTTATCGGTGGTGGCAGCGGCGGGCTGGCTCATGCGCAACGCGCTGCCGATTACGGAGTCAAGGTGGCGGTGGTGGAATATGCGCCGCTCGGCGGAACCTGTGTAAACGCAGGTTGCGTGCCAAAAAAACTGATGTGGCAGACGGCGCACCTTGCTGGCCAGGCGAAGTTGGCGGCAGACTTCGGTTTTGACCTTGCTGTCAAAAGTCACGACTGGGCGGAGCTGAAACTAAGCCGGGACCGATACATTGCGCGTCTTAACGGCATTTATGAAGGTAATCTTGCCAATCGCGACATCACGACGATTCGTGGCAAAGCCAGTTTTGTCGATGCACATACGATAGGCGTAGCCGGTCGGCAGTACACGGCTGACCGAATGGTAATTGCAACGGGTGGCTACCCCATCGTGCCACGCATCAAGGGATCTGAGCTGGGCATTACGTCGGATGGCTTTTTTGAACTGGAAGACATGCCGAGGCGGGTTGCGCTGGTCGGAAGCGGATATGTCGCAGTCGAACTTGCGGGCATTTTCAATGCGCTGGGCGCTTACACAACTGTCCTGGTTCGAATGGATGGAGTATTGCGCAACTTCGATGCGATGTTGCGAGAAGAGCTGCATGCGTCGATGGCGGCAACCGAGACTCATCTCGAAACCTCGGTGGTACCGCATTGCCTCGAACAATCCGATGCTGGTTTGACGATCGTTGCCGAAGACGGGCGGACCTTTGGCTGTTACGACCAGGTGGTCTGGGCCGTTGGACGCGCGCCGCATACCGGAGATCTTGAACTCGAAGCAGCGGGTGTCGAGCATGATGGATACGGCTTCGTCCGGGTCGATGATTTTCAGAAAACCAACGTGGACCATATTTTTGCGCTTGGTGACGTAACGGGACGAGACGCGCTGACGCCGGTGGCGATCGCCGCAGGCAGGCGGCTTGCAGATCGTCTGTACGGAGGAATGGACGGCCGGCACCTCGATTATAGCTGTATACCAACCGTCGTTTTCTCACATCCCCCCATTGGCACCGTTGGGCTCACGGAGGATGAAGCGCGTGCCGAGTATGGTGATGATGTCAAAGTCTATCAATCGAGATTTGCACCGATGCACTATGCATTTAGCGACCAGAAGACGATGACAACGATGAAGCTTGTATCGACAGGCAGCGATGAGCGCATTGTTGGGTGTCACCTGATTGGTGATAGTGCCGACGAAATGCTGCAGGGATTCGCGGTTGCCATTCGAATGGGGGCAACCAAAAAGGACTTTGACGATACCGTGGCGATTCATCCGACGAGCGCTGAAGAGCTCGTTACAATGCGTTGACCGACAACTGTTTGAGTACCGCAGCGGTATCGGGTCGGACGCCACGCCAGATATAAAACGACTCTGCCGCCTGTTCGACCAGCATGCCCCAACCCATAATCGATTTTGCCGCTCGTTGACTCACCGCCCATTCATTGAACGGCGTTGGCGTTAGACCGTACGACATGTCATAGCAGCAGGTTTGCTGGCCAATAGCTGCTTCTGGATAAGGCGGTGTTTCCCCTTTTACACCGGCGGATGTCGCATTGATCACAAGGTCGTAGGAATCCGATACCTCGTCAAACCGGCAGGCATTTACCGGGCCGGCGGTGGAAAAACGATCAACAAGATCGCTGGCTCTGGACAGGGTGCGATTGGCAATCGTAATAGCAACCGGTTTCGCATCGAGAAGCGGCTCCAGGATGCCACGTGTTGCGCCTCCCGCTCCAAGCACGAGTATGTTTGCGCCGCCGAGCTGCAGGCCGAGATTGGTCGTCAGGTCGCGCATCAGTCCGATACCGTCCGTGTTGTCGCCGTGAATGCCATCATCGTCGAACGAGAGTGTATTGATAGCACCGGCGCTCCTGGCGCGTTCGCTCATGTCATCGACGAGCCGCAGAACTTCTGTTTTATGCGGCAACGTGATGTTGAGGCCCTTGCCGCCGGTACTCTGAAACTGGCGAATAGAGGATTCCAGTTTGTCGGGCGCGACCTGGAGGAGTTCATATTGCAGATCCTGGCCTGTCTGCAAAGCGAACAGCCGGTGAATGATTGGCGAACGACTATGGGATACGGGAAACCCCATCACGCCATAGCGATCGATTCCGTTGGAAGCCATGGATTGGAAGTATAACCAATGTTGTGCCGGGGGCCGCTATTCTGACAACCAGGCGGCCGCCTGCAACGCAAAGTAACTCAGGATCGCGCTCGCACCTGCACGACGGATGGAAAGCAATGATTCAAGTACGGACGATTTTTCGTCCAGTGCGCCATTCATTGCTGCCGCTTTGAGCATCGCGTATTCGCCGCTTACCTGGTAGGCGAAAACCGGCACCTCGTAGCGATCCTTAACCCGACGGACAATATCCAGGTAGGGCAAAGCGGGTTTCACCATCACAATGTCAGCGCCCTCGGACAGGTCGAGGCCGATTTCGCGAAGTGCTTCATCGCTGTTCGCCGGATCCATCTGATAATTGCGCTTGTCGCCTCCAGCGAGGTTTGCAGCGGAACCAACGGCATCACGAAATGGACCATAGAAACAGGATGCGTACTTGGCAGCATAGGCAAGTATCAGGGTGTTGTGGTGACCGCTGGCTTCCAGTTGGTCCCGGATGGCGCCAATACGACCATCCATCATGTCGGAAGGTGCCACCATATCCGCACCCGCATCGGCGTGAGATTCGGCCTGGCGCACGAGCATGGCAACTGTCTTGTCGTTAAGCACATAGCCCGTGTCATCAATAATGCCGTCCTGGCCATGCGTGGTGTAGGGGTCCAGCGCGACGTCGGTGATGACGACCAGGCCCGGAAACTCTGACTTTAGGGCGCGTACGGTTTTTTGAACCAGCCCGTCCGGATTGGCGCATTCCTCGCCATTTTCAGTCTTACCGCTTGCATCAATGACCGGGAATATCGCAACTGCGGGAACTCCGAGCGCCATACCGTGCCGAACCTCCTTTATCAGGGCATCGATGCTGTGACGACTGATGCCTGGCATTGAGGCCACGGGCTCAGAGGATTTGCCGTCTTCCAGGACAAAAACCGGATATATAAGATCCGCCGGGCCAAGCCCGGTTTCGGCCACCATCGCCCGCAAACCGGCGCTTTTGCGGGTGCGCCGCAGCCTGGTTCTGGGGAAGTAATTGTTGGTTGAGTTGCTCATTCTTGTGCTGTCTATGCTCGATTTGTCCAGGACACTTGGATTTTCGCTGTATTCGGGTAGGGTTTCCACGTCTAAATCATAATAAATGCCATTATCCGGTAATAATTTCCTCAAGGGGCGGGTCATCTCGAGTGAGCAGTAGTAATGCGCACATAGCGCGCAAGCAACGTTTTGAGCAGGTAGTCAGCGTTTTGAACATGGATATGTACCGATATGCTGCCTGGCTGTGTCGCGATCCCGGGATCGCTGAGGAAGTGGTGCAGGAAGCCATGCTCAGGGCCTGGAAGTCTCTTGACGCACTGCGTGAGGATGTCGCGGCGAAACAATGGCTTTTTACGATAGTTCGGCGAGAGAACGCAAGATATTTTGAGCGCAAACGGCTTGAGACTGTGGATATCGACGAATTGACCCAGGCCCAGGCCGCCATGATTGCAGAGACCGACGATTCGGATCTCGACGAGATGAGAGAGGCTATCTACAGACTGGATGATGATTACCGCGAACCGCTGGTGTTACAGGTCCTCCTGGGCCACAGCACCAGGGAGATTGCCGAACTAATGGGGATCAATCCGGGCGCCGTCTTAACCAGGTTGCACCGGGCGCGAATCAAGCTGAAAGACATTGTGGATGAAACAACAAATGAACTGTAAGGACTACAAGGAAGCAATCGCAGCGGACCCGTCGCAGCAATTCGACGGTGCTACTCACGCGGCTGCATGTGAGTCCTGTGCCACCTACCGGGACGAAATCCTGGCGCTGGATCAAAAAATTGCCGCGGCGCTTGATATTCCATTGCCGGACCTGAAATTGCCGGAGCTGCCGCCGATTGGTGAAGAGGACGCAAAGGTCGTAAACCTGCCTTTCGGTCGTGGGAGGATACGTACCAGCGCCTGGATCGGCCTGGCTGCGAGCGTGTTGCTTGCTACGACGCTGGGCGTCCGTTTTTTCTCGCAGGATGTGAGCTATGAGTCGCTGGGTGACGAGATCATCGCGCACCTGGATCACGAGCTACATTCACGACAGATTACCGATAAAGCTGTTTCCCAGCGAAAACTCGCACAGGTGATCGATAAAGATGTTGCGAAAATGGATGTCGGGTTGATCACTTACGTGAGAAGCTGCGTGATCAATGGCAACACAATTCCACACCTCGTCATTCAGGGGGAACGCGGACCGGTTACCTTGCTGTTGTTGCCTGACGAAATGATCGAAAGTGCAGTGCCGCTCGAAGGTGTCGGAATCACGGGTGTCATTTTGCCAGTCGGTAAAGGCAGTATCGCTATCATCGGCGAACGTGATGAGCCGCTCGACAAATTGGAACAACGATTAGTTAACTCAGTGAAGTGGAGTACTTAATAACGCTTTGTTGAATTTCACCGCCCATTTCGGGCATTCATAACCAAAGGTAGGAGATAGAAATGTCTGACAAGCAAATAGCAAAATCTGTTGCAATCGCTGTAGGCGCAGCACTGGCCGGATCATTTGCCGTTACCGGCGTAGCAGTTGCTGACACCGGCGCAAGCCCGTTCGCAACGACGACACTGAGTGCTGGCTACATGCTTGGCGCAGGTGAAGGTAGCTGCGGCGGCGACAAGGGCGACAAAGATGCTGAAGGCGACAAAGGCGAAGAAGGCAGCTGCGGCGGCGACAAGGGCGACAAAGATGCTGAAGGCGACAAAGACGCTGAAGGTAGCTGCGGCGGCGACAAAGACGCTGAAGGCAGCTGCGGCGGCGACAAAGGCGAAGACAAAGGCGAAGAAGGTAAGTGTGGCGAAGGCAAATGCGGCGGATCTGTATAAGGCGCATTATTTGACTAGTAGACTCGCTTGAAGAAAGCCCGCAGAAAAGCGGGCTTTTTTCGTTTGGGCTGGTTGTGCTTTCTCGCGGCGACCTGTAGCGGACCCTGACCCGCGAAATCTCAAACTCGCCATACGACACACTTTTGTCAACCGATTTACGAACGCGCAGTTGTTATGCTTGCCACCCAAAGCCACACAACAGACCAGACCATGACTAAAAAAGTAAAACGCTGCGAATGGGCCGGTGATACACGCCTGGCGTACATCGAGTATCACGATAAGGAATGGGGCGTGCCGGTTTGGGATGACCAGACCCAATTCGAATTTCTTATTCTGGAGGGTGCGCAGGCAGGTTTGAGCTGGTCAACGATTTTGAACAAGCGTGCAGGCTATCGAAAAAACTTTGCGGAGTTTGATGCGGAGAAAGTCGCACGATTTACCAAAAAGCGAATCGAAAAAATATTGCTGGATCCCGGTATTGTCAGAAACAAACTGAAGGTAAATGCTGCCGTTACCAACGCCAAACTGTTTCTCAAGGTGCAGGAGGAATACGATGGATTCTGCAATTACATCTGGCAATTCGTTGACGGCAAACCGAAACAAAATCGGTTCAAAACAATGGCAGAAATGCCGGCAACCTCGGACCAATCCGACGCGTTAAGCAAAGATCTGAAACGACGCGGCTTCAAATTCGTCGGCAGCACTATTATGTACGCGCATATGCAAGCGACCGGCATGGTCAATGATCACGTAACCACGTGTTTTCGACACAAGGAATGCAAGGCCCTCGCGTAGTGCCCGGCTGAGTAACCAGAGCGCGTTTGCATATTGCCTGCGGCAGGTGGAAAATGTTTTGCGATCTGGAGTCCTACTATAAAAAGAAAGAATAAGGGGGGATCAGCATGAGCGATGAATCAAATACAGCTGTGCACTGGAGTTTCTGGTTGATAGGCGCATTGTGTCTCGTATGGAATCTGCTGGGCGTGATGACCTACATGCAAGAGGTCAATCCCGACTCCCTGGCCGCAATGCCGGAGGCCTATCGAACGATGGTTGAGATGCGGCCCGCGTGGGCGACAGGCGCCTTTGCGATCGCCGTCTGGGGCGGAGCGGTCGGGTGTGTGTTGTTGCTATTGCGCAAAGCGATCGCTTTCTATGTTCTTGTTGCATCATTACTCGGCGTCCTGGTGCAAATGACCTACGGCTTAGTGGTTGCGGAATCCAGAATGAGCTATGGCCCGTCGGAAATAACGATGGCAATCATTATTCCGTTAGTTGCATTGTTTCTGGTCTGGTATTCGAAGTACGCCACAAGCAATAAGTGGATTTCGTAAGAGAGGAGTGACCGATGCCCGTCATCATCCGCAATAATCCATGGCTGATTAGCCTGATATGCCTCGTGGCAACGCAGAGCTACGCGCAGAACGATCCCTTGTTCACCAATGACGAGCCGTTGGCCATCACCTTCGAAATGCCAATGGACGTCATAGTCAAGGAGCGCGACGATAACCCGGTCGTCTTTGGTGTTATGCGATTCAAAGACGTCGATGGATCCGAAATTTCCATCGATATGACGATGACCACACGCGGGCGTTCACGCCTTGCTTATTGCCGCTTCCCACCGCTTAAGACAAACCTGAAGCGAAATGATACCGAGGGAACATTGTTCGCTGGCCAGAACAAACTGAAGATCGTAACCCACTGCCGCACAGGATCCACTCATGACCGATACCTGCGGCAGGAATTTGGCATATACAAGGCATATAACGAGTTGACAGATTACTCGTTCCGGGTTCGCTGGATTACGGTTACTTACAAAGACAGTGAAGGCAACCAGGACGATCAGATGCATGATGCGTTCTTTATTGAATCGAACCGGGAGGCTGGCGAACGCCACGGTCGGGAAAGGGAAATGAGCAACATAATCCCTTCGGCCAGTCTCGACCCGGTTGAGTCAAGCCGGTATGCGCTATTCCAATACCTCATCGCGAACACGGACTGGTCGATGATCAAGGGCCCCGGCGATGAGGAGTGCTGTCACAATGGCAAGATCCTGAAAGAGCCGGGCAGTACAAAAAACTGGATTGTACTGCCCTACGACTTCGACCAGGCGGGCCTGATCAATACGAAATACGCAATCCCGGCAGACGGGCTAAAAATTCGTAGCGTAAGGCAACGGCTTTTTCGTGGGCGCTGCCGCCACAACGGACAGGTGGCCGATACTATCGCCGATTTCAATAAGCACCGACCAGCACTCGAGCGCCATCTCGTACCCGAAGAGTTATCCGAGGGCGATCAGAAAAAGGCAAAAAAATACGTCGATGCGTTTTTCGAGACAATCAACAATCCAAAAAAGCAGCAACGGTACTTGTATGAGGCTTGCGTAGGTACCTAGCCCGGGCTATCAGGCGAGTTCGCTGTACTTGGCCCGTTTCTTTTTTCGTCGCGCATCGTCAATCGGGTTCTTTCCGTAATCCATACCCCAGAGTATGGCGTTGGTCATGCAGAAGAACAGCGCCATGATGGCAGCGACGCCCAGGTAGCCAATGCCGGCGGCGAGGCCAACGCAGATTGCAGCGAATATGTAAATGCCGTCAATGGCTTCACTCAGCGCCACGCGGAAACGAACGGCTGCAACGAGCGCGGCCAGGCCAAATGCAAGCGCCAGGCTATCCTGAATCAACAGCACGACGGTGCTGGCGCAGATAGGCAGAACGATCAACGCCCTGACGAAGCCTTTCCTGGGCCCCGAAGTGAACTTGGTGGCCGAATACGTCCAGGCAATCGGCAACATGATCAGGATTGTGCCTGTGAGATTTGCTGCCAGAAAAATCACCGCAAATCGCACTCGTTCGGGTGTCACGGCATCGTCGGTCTCTCCCCTGTCTGCCGGGGTGCTGCTGAAATCCAGCCTGGACTGAGTAATCTCGATGTCAGTGTTTTGCAAGGCGTGTGTGCCGCCAATTGGCAGAAAGCGCAAGGAGTCGGAATGGGCTGAAATTATTATTACGATAGCCGATATCAACACCAGGAAATACGCGGAAAGCTTCAGGATGAGTTTTGGCGGCGTTATGTTTTCAGTAGTCACAGAAATGGTGCTCCCGAGTATTCTGCCGCCGATAGTAACACTCAAGCCACTACCGGGTATGGCGCTGCAGTCCCGGCATGCTGAATCGCATTGCCGTCAAATACGCGATTAGTTCTTCGCATTGCTTGTTCTCAAGCTCGACCAGTGGTGGCCGAACACGCGACCATTCGGGATCACTGCTGTAATGAGCAACGATGGCCTTTAATGCCGGGATCATCGGAAACTTCTGCAGGTAATCCCGCAATGTAAGCAACGCTTTTTGATCCGCATCAGCGGCGGGTGACTGCCAGTTCAGGTACAGGTCGTAGATTGCTGCGGGATTGATGTTTGCCGTTGCCGAGATACAGCCTGCACCACCCTGTTGCATGGTCTGTAACAGGAAGCCTTCGCTGCCGGCGAAAACACGAAAGTCATCCCACTTCGCATCCAACAGTAACTTCGTGTTGTTCCAGTCACCGGAACTGTCCTTGATTCCGGCAATGATATCCGGATAAGTTTTGATGAGTCGCTCAATCAAACTGATGGAGATGCCGACCTGCGATATCGGCGGGATATGATAAAGATAGACCTTCAGACGGTCGCTACCGACTCGCTCGATCACCTCCGCGTAGCTGCGGTAGAGTCCCTCATCGCTGACACCCTTGTAATAGAACGGCGGCAACATCAGGGCGCCGGCACATCCCAGCCGGGTCACGTGCTGCGTGAGCCTGACGGTGTCCGTCAGCGCGCAAAGCCCGGTACCAGGCATGAGCCTTGACGGATCAATGCCGGCATCTACCAGCTGATCCAGGAGCTCGATCTTTTCGTCAACTGAAAGGGAGTTGGCCTCGCTATTGGTGCCGAATACCGCGACTCCAACCTTCTGGGCCAGCAACCACTGACACTGCTGAACCAGTCGGTCCGCATCTGCGCTGAGATCGCTTTTGAACGGCATGATGACGGGCGTAAATACGCCGCTGCAACGTAATGAATCTGGCATGGACTAAATACCGGCGTTTCAGTGGATGCAAATCGTAGCCGATTGGTCTGACGCTTGCCATCGAGGCAGGAGGGTCGTTTCAGGCGTTGCCGTGGTAGGCGAGCATTTCGACTATGCCTGCCGCCTCAAGCCGGCCTTTTTCATAAGCCCTGCGTTGGGATCGCGGTACCGGCTGGTCCAGCATCATGCGGGATATGGAGAGTGCCTGGGCGCCTTCATCATCGAGCAGCGCGTACACGTATGCCACCAGCTCTCGGACCCTGGGATCGAGCTCGAGCCGCTCGCAGAGTCCGGCGACCAGACCTCCGGCAATGCTCTGGCGCTCGTCCGGATTGACCAGATCGCTCAGGCACAGCGAACGAATCCAGAGGTGTGCTGCGCGAGCTACCGCATCGGCGGTTTCCAGCGGATGATTTTCGCGGGAAGGCGCGTGCTCTTGTGCGTCGGTCATTTGCATCCCCGCAATGTAGGGAAAAACAGGTGATAGCTCTTGTCTCAAGCCTTCAACTTCGATTCAATATCCCTCATATGTTTTATGAGCCCAGCACATTGGCTTCCCTGACCTGCCTTCTCTCGGAAACTTTGCGAGAAGAGTACGGGATCGATCCGGCCCCGCTTTTTGCTGAGGTCGGCATACCGCTGGGGCCCCCTGATTCCCCACAGACGCGCTACCCGTTATCAAAACTCCGAAATTTGTGGGAGCTGGCACGCGAAGCGACCGGCGACGAGACGATCGGTCTCAAAGCGGGCTTCCGTGCGAAGCCGACGCTATTCTACGCCTTCGGTTATTCGTGGCTCGCAAGTGCAACATTACTGGGTGCGATGCGGCGGCTCACCCGTTACTACAAACTGTTGTCCACCGCATCGGTCGATGTTCGGTTAACAGAAACGGCCGATGCGTACGTCTTGTCTGCAGACTTTCCCGAACAATCGAAGTCACCACCGAAAGAGGGTATCGACTGCGGCATGACCGCCCTGCTGACGCTTTGCGATATTGTTGCTGAAAAGGAAATTCGTCCAATACGGGTCCAGCTGACCTGTCCGCAGACGGTGCATCCGGACGCCTACCGCGAAGCGCTCAGAGCGCCCATCGAGTTCAATTCGAAAGTTGGTGCATTTTATTTTGACAAGGAAACGCTTGAAGCGCCGCTCCCCGGCGGCGCAGTTGATATCGCCAAGGCAACGGACAAGATCGCCGAGAATTACATAGAGACGCTTGACCCGAATAAAGTCGCGTCGCAAGTAAGGCTGCTGTTGGTGTCTTTGCTGCCATCTGGCAAGACAGACCAGACCATTGTCGCCAGTCGTTTGAATCGTAGCGCTAGTACCTTGCAACGTCAGTTGCAGGCCGAGGGTTTGAGCTATCGAAACGTGCTGGAAAGTACGCGGCGTAGCCTGGCCGAAGAGTATCTGAATGAACAAAAGCATTCGCATGCACAGATCGCCTATCTTCTAGGGTTCTCTGACCAAAGCAATTTTTCGAGAGCCTTCAAACGGTGGACCACGATGAGTCCGCGAGCGTTTCAGGAATCCCAGGAACGGGCGCAGCACTGACCGGCGGATAGTGAGATTGGGGTTGGTTGCAGGCGGGCCCGGCACATGGGCGCCCGTGCGACAATCCAGACGCTAATTGCGAACACTGATAATAGTAAAGCCAACCAAACCCTGCGGTGTGTTGTGTGAAATGCCACCCAGGTAAATCGAATCCGTACCCAGGTTGGCCCAATTCACGATAATGTTCTCAGTTGAGCCGGCGTTGACGAACGCTGGTCCTGTCGCTGTCATGTTGCCGACATCATCATTGAAGCCGAACTCCCATGCGAGCAGTTTGTAGTTGCTGCCTGGTCCGCCGGCATCGCTGCTATCGGTTTCGAAGCCGTGGATAAAAATTCCGTAGACACCTTCAGCCGGGCTGAATAAGCTGAATTCTTCGTCTGAACTGAATTCGCCGCTCTCGCCGATTCGGGTAAAGGAGTTACCGTCCGGGCTGTAGTAGACGTACATGTCCAGGTCATCGTCACCGTCGGTGAATTCATCGCGCAGTATGAATCGAACGTAGGCCTGATTCGGTGACACGGTCAGGAAATGTGCAGTAACGCCATTGTTCGTCCTGAAGGTGAAGGTCTTGTTCGGATCCTGCTCGACAAAGCCGCTAACTACAAAAGCGCGTTTTAGCCCATGCACGCCGGGTGAATAGGCGCCGTTGTATCCGAACTCGACCGGGAAAGTCAGGCTGCCTGTGCCACCGAAGGAACCGACCTCTGCCGGCGCAGAGACCGAGGTAGGACGGACAGCGAGTGGGCTGCGAACCGAATGGTCGCTCCCGGCCCATGTGAGGCTACCGAAGCGCCACAAATCGAGCGTGCCGGACAAATAGGTGAATGTTACTTCGAAACTGCCGGTTTGCCCCGGTGCGAGCGAGAGGCTCGTGGGCACAATCTGAATTCCGATACCATTTGGCGGAGTGACTTCGACTACATATGACTCCGCCGTATCACCTGCATTAGTCACGTGCCGCGTAACAGTACGTTCATTAGCGAGGCGCGCCACGGCGATTGCTGGCTGATTCAAATCCGCAGGCAGCAGGGAGAAGCCGTCAGCGACAAGCTGGTCGCAACGGGCCTGGTCGATGACCGGTGACTGAATGCCACAGGAATAGGCGTCATACTCGTCGACGGATACATCGTAAACAAGCCCGGGATCGTTGGCTGAATTCGGAACAATGTGGCCAGCGCCGAAATCAAAAGGGTGTGCGTCTGTCTGGCCGTCTTGTTCCTTGACGTCTTGCCGCGCTGTTGTCATCAACGCCGACTTAATCATGGCTGGACTCCAGTCCGGGTGGCCCTGTCGCAAGAGCGCTGCAACGCCGGCAACATGCGGGGTGGCCATGGACGTGCCGGTGAGAAAGGCAAAACTCTCATCGGGTGCAGAAGTAATCGAGGCTGGTGTGTTGCCTGCAAGAATATTGATGCCGGGTGCGGTTACATCGGGTTTGAGAATGTCACCGATCAGCCCGGGGCCGCGCGCAGAAAACGACCCCATGATATTGCCGTCATCAGTCACGGAAAGAAAGAGCCCCTTTTCCAGGACAACCTTGACAACCTGGCTATCGTTTAGTTCGTCAAGCAACAGGTTGCCGTCTGCCTGCCCAATCATCAGTGCCGGAATATCCGAAAGCCCGGTGACACCGGTCATCACGATCGGGTCGCCCGCGATGTTGAAAACGACCACAGCAATGGCGCCGGCATTGTCCGCGTTCTGGACCTTTACGTCGAAGTCACATCCGCCGCGCTGTATAAATGCGATTTTGCCGGATATCTCGCTGCTGTTAACAAGTGATTCGCAGGCGTCGTTGGTCGTGCCTGTGGCGCCGCCAGACAAGGTGTCTTTGCCATCATCGACCAGGATTAGTTCCGCTTCGATCGGGTCGCGATCCTTAAGCGCCGGTGTAAAGCCGGCCTCTTTGACCGCATAGCGTGCGGCGACGGACGATGGCGATGTGACCTGCATAGCCTCCAGTGAGTGGGCACCGTCACGACTTGACGCCGCGACGGTAATGACGGCCGGGTTGCCTGCTGGCGAACCGATGGTTGCAAGATTGGGGCCTTCATTACCGGCAGCGACTGCAGTCAACACTCCGGCTTTGGCAGCGTTGATCAGGGCAATATCATCCGGCGCAGTGGCGTCATTCAGGCTGCTACCAACCGAGTAGTTGATTATGTGTACGCCATCTGCAACCGCGGTGTCTATCGCACTGGCAAGATCGCTTGTGTTACAGGTTGCAGAAGTTTCGCCGTTACGTAACCAGCAGGCCTTGTAAATGGCAACCCGCGCTTTTGGTGCAATACCCTGCACATTGCCAAGCAATGTTCCAAATATCGATGCACCGGTTTTGTTGCCGGCAGCGATTGTCGTCACATGGGTGCCATGGCCATTCACGTCGGCAGGTGAAAAGACTTCTCCGGAATCAATCGGCAGGGTCGCCAGCGCGCCATCTACAAAGAAGCGCGCGCCAATGACCTTGTTGTTGCAGTCTTCCGCCGTAAAACCATCTCCGGTTTCACAAACGCCGTTCCAGTTTTCAGGCGGATCGAAATCGAGCACGTCCTCCTGAATCGTGTAGCGTCGGCATAGCCACTGCCCGAGCAAACTCGCCTCTGCCCATGCGCTTTTGCACAGGCTGGGACGATCTGCTTCGCGGGTGTCCTGCAGGGAAGGGTGATTGGGTGCAATGCCGCTGTCGATCACACCAATCACGATGCCATCGCCATCCAGGCCCGGCGCCCCGCGCAGTCCGATCTCGTTATCAAACAAGCCCAGAAATGCTGCGCTGGTACGCGTTGCCAACGGCCGGATTTCATCTTCCCAGACGCTCAGGACTCTTTTGTCGCTGCGTAACTTGTCCGCCTGAGCCGGGGTCATTTTTGCGGCGAAGCCGTTCAACGCATACAGGTAGCTGTAGATTTTCTGCGGCGCTCCGCCGATGCTCGCGAGGACTTTGTTTTGCTCGTCCGCGAGGCGGCTGACGTGATTCCGTACCGCGGCGCTGCTTTTGTCGAATGACGGAATCGATTGTGTGCCGGCGCGACCAGGTTTGGCAGATACACCGACTGGAATCGCCTTGTGAAGAGCGGCCGCCGCTGGAGACTTGAGCTGCACGATATAGACTTTGGAGCTCTGAGCGTCTTCACCGCCAGCCAGGTGCATGCCAACAGGAATCGGCAGTTGACGCATGTTACTGCGTTCGCCCGCGAGGGCGTTGCAGGCCAGCAAAAGGCTGCACAGAAAAATTAGTCTGACAGTGCTCACAGAGATTCCACACCTGGCGCGATTTGACGCGCGTATTCGTTCGTTCGAAGAGCCGGCCACTCTCCAGGCCGACTCTGATAATGCATCAAGAAACCGGTGTAAACCCCGGTTTTACAAGGAAACTAGCATACACGCAAAGGGAGTTCTAGGCGTCGTTGAGCCAGTCTACAGGATGCAAATAGCGCTTATACAGCTCTGCCTCGGGCGAATCGGGCTGCGGTTGCCAGTCGTACTCCCAGCGAACCCGTGGTGGAAGGGACATCAGGATGGATTCGGTTCTGCCACCGGACTGTAGCCCGAACAGGGTGCCACGATCGTATATCAGGTTGAATTCAACATAGCGGCCGCGACGGTACAATTGAAATTCGCGCTCCCTTTCTCCGTACTCAAGGTCCTTTCGCTTCTCGACGATCGGCAGATACGCAGGTAGAAACTCGTCGCCTACCGCCTTGAGGAACTCGAATGAACGATCGAAACCATCCTCGTTCAAGTCGTCAAAGAACAATCCGCCGATACCACGTGTTTCGTTTCGGTGCCCGAGAAAGAAATAGTCATCGCACCACTTCTTGTAGCGCGCATACAAATCGCCCCCAAATGGATCGCAGGCGTTTTTTGCGGTCGTGTGCCAGTGAATAACATCCTCATGAAATGGGTAATAAGGCGTCAGGTCGAAACCACCGCCGAACCACCAAACAGGCTCGCCGTCATCACTGTCGGTTGAAAAGAAACGAAAGTTAGCATGCGTTGTCGGTACATAGGGGTTGCGCGGGTGCAACACCAGCGACACACCGAGTGCCTGAAAACTCTTGCCGGCCAGCTCGGGCCGTGACTTCGTTGCCGAAGGCGGCATCTGATCGCCGAAAACATGGGAAAAACCGACACCCGCCTGTTCGAACACGCTGCCGTTTACCAGTACGCGAGAGTTGCCACCACCGCCACCTTTACGATCCCAGCGGTCACTGCGAAATGCTTCCTTGCCGTCGACCCCCTCCAGCGCCTGAACAATCTCAGATTGCAGGCTCCGGAGATACTCGCCAACTTTTTCGATTTTATCTTTGCTCATGATCCAGCGGGTCTCAATGTCGTGTTGCTCATAAGGTTACGAATTTCCGATGACCCGGACGACGGGCCGCAACGGCCCGGCACTATGTAGTCTACTAAATCATGAAACTGGCGGCGCAGCACATAGGCATTTGCCGCGGGTGCATGTCCGGATACATTGGCACTTGTCGATACCAGCGCAGATCCGGCAGCGAGGCACAATGCCGCAGCGACCGGATGTGATGTGATCCGCACGGCTACGCCCGGGTGTTGCCCTGTTATCCAAGGTGGTACGGCATCACTTGCCGGTACAACCCAGGTAACCGGATTCGACTGGTCGCAGGGAATTTCGACGTCGGTATCTATCCAATGATCGAGTTGCGCATTATTCGCAGCGATGAGTATCAGGCCCTGTGACGGATCACGTTGCTTGATCGTCAATACTCTTTCAATCGCTTTTATGTTGTCCGGTAAACAACCGAGACCGAACACGCCTTCGGTTGGATAGGCGACGATGCCGCCATTTCGAATGATGCGGCCTGCCTTGTGAATCGAAAAGGAGAGCAGCATGGTCTCCTGGCTAACTGTCGTCTGCTTTGCTGCTTTTCTTGGTGGCTTTCTTCTTTGTTTTCTTTTCCGCTTTTTTCCGCGCTTTCTTTCTGGCCTTCTTTTTTGTTGCTGTCTTTTTCTCAGCAGCTTTCTTTTTTGTGACTTTTTTCTTCTTGCCGCGCCGCCCACGCAAAGGTGCCGCTTCGAGAAGCTCCTTGCACTCTTCAAGCGTCAGGGTATTCGGTTCGCGATCTTTCGGGACCCGGGCATTTTTTTCTTTATTCGTAATGTAAGGGCCGTAGCGGCCCTTGAGTACCTGGATACCGTCATCTTCGAAATCCAGGATGATGCGCTCGGCATCGGCAATCTTCTTTTCTTCAATCAACTCAAGCGCACGCGGCAATTCAACAGTATAGGGATCGTCCTCCTTCATGGAGACAAACTTGTCGCCATAGCGAATGTACGGTCCGAATCGGCCAACACTGGCGGAGACCGGCAGGCCGTCCGCCGTTTCGCCAAGCTTACGCGGTAGTTTGAACAATTCCATCGCGTCTTCGAAGGAAATATCGTTCATTTTTTGTCCGGGCCGCAGCCCGGCGAACTTCGGCTTGTCTTCGTCGTCCTTGGTACCTATCTGCACAAATGGTCCGTAGCGACCCATGCGTACGGTAACCGGCTTGCCGCTTTTCGGGTCAGTGCCGAGTTCACGCGCCTGTGCAACCTGTTCCCGGGTCACGCTTTGCTCTTTATCGATAATCAGGGCGGAGAAAGGCTTCCAGAATTTTTCCAGCAACGGAATCCACTCTTTGTCCCCGAGTGATACTGCGTCGAGTTCGTCCTCGAGGTTTGCTGTGAAATCGTAGTCGACGTACTGTGGAAAGTGTTCGGTCAGAAAACCGATCACAATGCGCCCGATATCGGTGGGTGTGAAACGCTTGCTCTCGAGCTCCACGTATTCACGATTTCGCAACGTTGCGATAATACTGGCGTAGGTGGATGGTCGGCCGATACCGAATTCTTCAAGTGTCTTGACCAGGCTCGCCTCGGTGAAGCGCGGCGGCGGATCCGTGAAGTGCTGTTCAACTTTCAGTTCGTCAAGATCAATGACATCACCAACAGCAGTCTCTGGCAGCAGCCGGTCACCGTCATCGTCCTTGGTGTCGTCTTTGCCTTCCTGGTATACCGCCATAAAGCCAGGCTCAACGAGCACAGAGCCATTGGCCCTGAAGCGGTGTCCATCGTCAGAGTCGGGACCTGCCGAAAGTTCCAGCTTTACCGTATCAAATATGGCCGGAACCATCTGGCAAGCCATGCTGCGACGCCAGATCAATGTGTATAACTTGAGTTGTTCTTCGTCCAGGAGTCCTTTTAATGACTCCGGCGTGTGCCGAACTGACGTTGGGCGAATGGCTTCATGCGCTTCCTGTGCATTTTTCGCTTTTGTCTTGAATGTCGTGGGTTCTTCCGGAACGTTTTTGTCGCCGTAGCGCTCAGCAATAAGTTCGCGAATTTCTTCGACTGCAACGTCGGCGAGCACGACCGAATCGGTACGCATGTAGGTTATAAGGCCAACATTACCTTCATCCGGTAGTTCGATGCCTTCATACAATTTTTGAGCGACGCGCATGGTCCATTGCGTATTAAAGCCGAGTTTGCGTGATGCCTCCTGCTGCAATGTCGAGGTTGTGAACGGCGCCGCGGGGTTGCGACGGCGTTGCTTTTTGTCGACGCTGACGGTCGTCAGCTTGCCCGCCGCGGCTTCAGTTATCGTAGTCTCGACTTCGTGAGCCGATTCTGCGTTTTCAAAGCTGAACTGTTCTACTTTTTCACCTTTGTAGCGTACCAGTCGAGACTGGAACCCGTGGCCACGATTGCTGACATCCGCTTCGATCGACCAGTACTCACGAGGCTTGAATGCCTCGATCTCGAGTTCGCGCTCAACGATCAATCGCAGCGCGGGACTTTGCACGCGCCCGGCAGACAATCCCGGCTGAACTTTCTTCCATAACAACGGTGACAGGTTAAAACCAACCAGGTAATCAAGGGCACGCCGGGCCTGCTGAGCGCAGACGAGGTCGCTGGAGATGTCGCGTGGGTGCTGAATCGCCTCGACGATCGCGTTCTTCGTGATTTCATGAAAGACAACCCGATGCACCGGCTTGCCATTCAGCGCACCTTTCTCTTTCAGCAACTCGACCAGGTGCCATGAAATAGCCTCGCCTTCCCGATCCGGGTCAGTCGCGAGGTACAAAGCGTCTGCTTTCTTCAGCGCCTTGACTATCGCATTGACGTGTTTCTCATTGCGCTCAATGATTCGGTACTTCATTGCGAAGTCGTTTTCCGGATCAACCGCGCCTCCTTTGGGGATGAGGTCACGTACATGGCCGTAGGAGGCCAGGACACCGAAGTCCCTACCAAGATACTTTTCAATAGTCTTGGCCTTGGCAGGAGATTCTACGATGACGAGGTTTTTCGACATTCTTGCTGTGGTCCCGATTTTATTTAATTAGAGACGGAGTTGGCAGCAGGGGCATGCTCGCCGCTCCTGCGCATCCATTCGCCCGCGGCATACCGTTCATCCATGAACATAAAAAACCGCGGGCGTTGCCGCGGTTCAATTACAGGCTCTTTGACGATGTGTCAAGAAAAAGTTGTAGTGCCTCTTTCAGGAGTACGTCAATTTCGCACTAATGGACAGCCGCGACTTCCTCTTCAAAAACCAGGTCTTCCATACGTGCGTATGCCGTTTCCTGGCCTGGCTGGCTGAACAAAATCATCAGCACAACCCACTTTATTTGCTCAACATCGATGTCCGGGCTATCCAGCGCCAGCAGGCGATCGACCAGAATCTCGCGCTGCGGCGGCGACAATATTCCGATCTGCTCGAGATAGGTAATAAATCCGCGGCAGCCGGCATCGAGCCGATCCAGCTCCAGGTGATTATAGATGCGGGTGCCGTGTAAGGTCTGCGGATTGTAGATAAAGTTGTCCTGGTTATCGGTCAATCCATCAAGCCAGTCGAGCGCGCGATCAATTTCGATGTCTCCGAACCCGGCCCTGGTGAGCTCATCCCTTAATTCATTCTGATCCGGTTCGGGATCTTCCTCAGCGTCGATGTAAGTTTCAAACAGGTACATCAGTACGTCAAGTACGTTTTCTTTCATGCCAGGATTCGCTCCTTAGTAATGAGTACTGACCGCCGTGGAGGGCCTCTATTTTTCCCTCAAGTTCCAGGATCAGAAGCATGGATGAAACCTGGTCGATCGTCAATCCGGATTTTGCGGCAATTTCATCGGCCGTTACAGGGTCGTGACCGAGTGCTTCTATCAGTAACTTATAGTCATCATCTCGATCACTGCTCAGGTCGGGCCCTGAATCAACAGCAATGTCATTTTGCATAAGCTGTTCGGAGAGATGTCCGACCATCGGTCCAAGTTCACTGACGATGTCGTCAGCACTCTCAACAAGTTTCGCGCCCTGACGAATCAGCTGGTGACAACCGCGCGACAATGTGTTGTGAATAGAGCCCGGAATCGCGAAAATTTCCCTGCCTTGCTCGCTTGCGAGGCGGGCGGTAATCAGTGAGCCACTGCGCCTCGCTGCCTCAACCACCAGTGTACCCAGGCTGCAGCCGCTGATGAGCCGGTTTCGTTCAGGAAAATGTTCGCGGCGCGGCGAACTGCCAAGCGGGTATTCCGATATCAACGCGCCTTTCCCGGTAATGCGGTGCGCCAATTCGCGATTTCGCGCTGGATAGATTCGGTCGATTCCGTGGCCCAGGAAAGCAACGGTTGTTGCATCCGCCGCAAGCGCACCTTCGTGTGCTGCTGTATCGATGCCCAGGGCAAGGCCACTCAGGATTGAGAATCCCGCCTGTCCAAGGTGCGCCGCAAAGTCATGTGCGTTCTGGTAGCCACCTCGGGTTGGATTTCGGCTGCCGACGATCGCCAGCGCTGGCAGATGTAATGAATCGGGATTGCCGTTTACGTAGATCAGCGCCGGTGCATCGGATATCTGCCGCAGTAACGCAGGATAGTCGTTTGATGCAAAGTGCACGATGTGGTGCTGCGGTTCTTCCAGCCACTCAACGGCGCTTTCAATTTTCGCCATGTCCGCTTGCATTACGCGCTCGGCAGCAGCGGTCGTGACACCTGCATTGTGAAGAGCACTCGCTCCTGCCTGCAATACAGCACCCGTGGAACCGAAGTGCTCGACAAGGTCGACGATTTGCGGTCCCAGTATCCTGGCGTTGGCCAGCACCAGCCAATCAAGGATGCCTGAATTCGTATCTGCGTGTTCGAACGTCAATGTAATTGTATTCCCGTACGCGAGACTATCGCTCCTGCGCATCCCAATCCGCCCACAATACCTGTTTATACCTATCGATCATTGCGGACTGATCTTTAGTGCAATAAATGTCAGTCCGCATCAACTGTTCTAACGACTCGACCCCTGCAGGCGGACTGGGCATACCGTTCATCCATGAACATTCGCCGCTCCAGCGCATCCATGCGCCCGCGGCATACCGTTCATCCATGAACATAAAAAAACCGGCGCCCCCTAGGAGAGCGCCGGTCTTGCACGAGCTTCTCTTACAGCGGGTTACGAACTGTGTCGTGTACGCGGATGGCGTCCGTAGCCTCCATCACCAGGCCGTAGGCGATGCGATCATATACCTTGAACACCATTAGCGTGCCGGCTTCCTCGTCCGGCAACTTCACTTTCTCGCCGGCAAACAGGCTCTTTTCGCTGACGAACGCACTCTTGGAGTAACGGTCGCGAACGACTTCGCCGTCCTGGAATACGGTTAACACGTCGCCCGGAGCCAGTCCGTGGCGCGCGCCACGATTCAATACTATGACCTGATATTGTCCGATAAGGGATACGCCGTCTACCACCGAAATAATTCGGCCTTCTACCTGGATATCCGGTGGCTTCGGGAAGAAGTTAAGCGGAATGTCCACAGTCTCCGGAATCAGGCGATCACCTTCAAGAGCCTCCCGGTTGGTTTCCGTCAAAGCAATCGTGGAAGGGTCACCACCACGAGAGAGCACGCCTTCACCAACATAGATGCCCTGATAACCGATAAGCTTGCCGTCGTCCGGGTCAATCAGCCTGTCGCCAATATGAACCACGCTGTAACGCGTGCCGGTCGGAGCCGCCTCACCGCCGCGCACATAAATCTGGTTGCCGGCTGCTGCTACCATGTGTTCACCGCGAACCGCTACGATATGTGGCAATTGTTCCGCCTGCCTTTTCTCGAGGACGATTCCTTTCGACAAAAACGCTGCAATCTTTTCGTACGGAATGCTCACGACTGCCTCATCAAGTGGCGTTATTCGCGCTTGCGGCGACAGACGATAGGCGGACACTGGCCTGTTCACGATGCGCTGCTGACCGTCGATGGACACCAGCGACAAAATATCGCCGGGGTAAATGAGGTGCGGATTTTCGACCTGAGGGTTGACATACCAGACTTCGGGCCAATACCAGGGGTCACGCAAAAAGACCGAAGCGATGTCCCATAGCGTATCGCCTTCCTGAACCGTGTATTGGTTGGGATGGCCATCTGCCAGCGGTACAGGCTCGCTGATGCGCTGCATCACGGGCTGGGAGTATCCGGAAGAACCGCTCTTGTTGGGATCAAGCGATGAGGAGCCGCTTGGCGCAGTGATCGTTTTCGCAACCGGCGCAGGCGCTTCATCGTCGTCAGCCCATGGATTCAATGAGCAGCTGGCCAACAGGGCGGACAGCGCTATTACACTCAGTCTGAGACTGATTTTTGAGCAATTATTTGCTGGGAACATGATCGACGTGTGCTCCATCATAGTGATCCAGGCCTGCCCGATGGCAAGCGTTGCTATAATATGTCGTGTCGCCGCCGTTCAAGCTGCCAAACGCGTCACAATTCCAGCCCAAAACAGGCGCTGGCGGCCCATTATTCACGCAGCATTGTCCGCTATCTTATTCAATAAAGTCAAAAATTTAGGTGAATTTAATAGAATTCCATATCAATACCGACGAGCGAGAAAATGGCCATATTAAGAATACTTGAGTTTCCGGACCCGAAATTACGCATCAAGGCGCAGCCTGTGGGCAATGTCGACGATGCGCTGCGGCAGCTCATTGAGGATATGTTCGAGACGATGTACCAGGCACCGGGTATCGGGCTGGCCGCCACCCAGATCGATGTACACCGCCGCCTGCTGGTCGCCGATGTCAGCAGTGAGCAAACGGATTCGCATGTGCTGATAAACCCGGTAATCATCGAAAAAGACGGTTTGACGGTCACCGAGGAAGGCTGCCTTTCCGTGCCCGGAATTTATGAAGAGGTCGAGCGGGCGGAGCATATCCGGGTTCGCTACCTGGATCGCGATGGCGAAGAAGTGGAGAGCGAATTCGAAGAGATGCTGGCCGTTTGCGTACAGCACGAGATTGACCATCTTGATGGCAAGCTGTTTGTTGATTACCTGTCTGAAGCCAAACGTCAGCGCATCCGCAAGCGACTGGAAAAAGACCGGCGGTTGCAAGCAGTTGGTGTCTGACGAATTCACTCCTGGCGCCAGAATAAAATGAGCCGCATTATTTTTGCCGGCACGCCGGAGTTCGCATGCGAGTCACTCAGGGCGCTGCTCGAGTCGGGTGTACGGCCCGTTGCCGTGCTGACCCAGCCAGACCGGCCGGCCGGCCGCGGCAAAAAGCTGCGGGAGAGCACCGTTAAACAATATGCAAGGGAACAGGGTCTGTACCTGATGCAGCCGGCTTCGCTAAAGGGAGCAGATATCCTTGCAGAACTTGAGGCGTTGAATGCGGATCTGTTTGTTGTCGCTGCATACGGCCTGTTGCTGCCGCAATCGATACTCGACGTGCCGCGTGTTGCCTGCGTCAACGTGCATGGATCACTGCTACCTCGCTGGCGCGGTGCCGCTCCGGTCCAGGCCGCCATTCTCGCCGGTGACAAGCAAACCGGGATCAGCCTGATGCAAATGGAAGCCGGTCTTGATACGGGACCGGTTTACGCCACGTCCTCACTGGAAATAGGCGCGACGGAAACCGCGGGCGAGTTGCACGACAGGCTCGCGACACTTGGCGGCAAACTGCTCGTACAGCATCTTGGCGATATCGCCAAGGGCATTCTCACGCCAAATGAACAATCAGACGACTGCGCAACGTACGCCTCGAAAATTCATACTGATGATGCACGGCTTGACTGGAGCCTTTCCGCAAGCGAGCTGCTGCGAATGGTACGGGCCTACAATCCGGTGCCGGGGGCATGGACGACGCTGGATAGAGAAAGGCTGAAATGCTGGCGTGCAGCGGTCTCCAGCGAAGAAGATAGCACTCCGGGCGGCATCATATCGGCATCGCCGGAAGGCATTGTTGTTGCCTGCGGAGAGGGTTCGTTATGCCTGACCGAGTTACAACGGCCGGGAAAAACAGCCATTTCTGCGGCAGAGTTTGAACGTCAGCTTGAACTTGATCACGCTGTGCTCGTTTAAATGGCCGCCAGCAAAATGAATGCGGCCAAAACCGGCGGCAGGATTAGAGCAGAGGCTGCAAAAGTAGTGGACGCGGTTACCCACCGCGGGCGCTCGCTCGATACTGCGCTTGCGACCGCAGCAGAATTCAGCAACCCCTCAGACCGCGCACTGCTGCGAAATCTTTGTTATGGAACCCTGCGCTGTCACTGGCAATTGCATGCTTGGCTGGACGCGCTGCTGGAGCGCCCCCTGCGCTCGCGTGACAGCGTTATTGAATCGTTGCTATGTGTCGGCTTGTATCAACTCAGTGATACGCGAGTGCCGGATCACGCCGCCGTATCGATGACGGTTGAGGCAGCCCGGTTGTTACGGCAACCGAAATTCTCGTCTCTCGTAAATGCAGTATTGCGAAATTTTCGCCGCAAAAATATCGTGGAATCCGAGCCGCCGGATGATGAAGCAAGATATTCACATCCCGCCTGGCTAATCGAACAGCTCAAACAGGACTGGCCCGGGCACTGGCAGGAAATTCTTCGTGCAAACAACGAGCGCGCGCCAATGTGGTTGCGGGTGAATCATCGTAACAACACAACCGCGGACTATCTTCAGCAACTGGAGGCGGCGACCGGCGAGAAACACTCCTTGTTACCGGGAATCGATTCGGCAATCCGGCTGGCCTCACCGAGTGCCGTAAGCGATCTGCCGGGTTTCGACAGCGGTGATGCGTCTGTTCAGGATGCCGCCGCACAGCTAGCCGCAATCTGGATGAGCGAGGGGGATGGTGGCGGCCTGCGGATTCTCGATGCCTGCGCTGCGCCGGGTGGAAAAACAGGACATTTACTGGAACTGGCAGGCCCGAAAACGACTCTAAGCGCTGTTGATTCGGATAAACAGCGCCTGCTTCGGGTAGGTGAGAATCTCGCGCGCCTCGGCCTGGATGCAAAGCTCATTCATGCTGACGCAACCAAACCAGAGGAGTGGGTGGAAAATTGTGTGTTCGATCGAATCTTGCTCGATGCGCCTTGTTCTGCCAGCGGTGTTATCCGCCGTCATCCGGACATAAAGCTGCTGCGAAGAAAAACCGATATTGGCGAGCTGGCGAGGCTGCAGAGTCGATTGTTGAGGGCCTTGTGGCCGTTGCTCGTCCCTGGTGGCCGGCTGCTATACGTTACCTGCTCGGTGCTGGCAGAGGAGAATGAAGGGGTAGTAAGTGACTTTTTGCAACAAACCGGCGATGCAGTTGAACATCATGTGTTGCCAAATAACAACATCCGCGATCTAATACACGATAAGACTTGCGGCTTCCAGATTCTGCCTGGCACCGCGAGTGTCGACGGATTTTACTTCGCAGCCATCGAGAAATCGTCCTGACTGAGATATGTGCGCCAAAAGATGAAAAAAATAGCGACATTGCTCGTAGCAACTTTGCTGGTTCTGCTACCGGTAATGCTGGCGTGGTCCCAGGATAGTTCCAAACGAGTTGGCTCTTTCGAGGTTCGCTCGGCGTCGCTGACGCTGGTCGATGGTGTACAGGAGCTCGACGCGAGATTGCAGCTCGTCCTGAGCGCCGAAGCGCTCAAAGCACTCAGTAGCGGCGTTACGCTGACAATCGAGCTCTCCTTCGAAGTGATCCGGGTGAGACGGTTGATGCTTGACGACGGCGAAGCCGAATTAAGCATCACCTACGAACTTCAGTATCTGCCACTCAGTCAACGCTATATCGTGCGCAGCATTAACTCCGGAGACAGGGACTCCTTCGCAACACTGTATTCCGCACTGAATAATCTTGGCCGAATTCAATCACTGCCGGTTATTGACGACGCAATCCTCAACCCGGACCGCGACTATCGAGTCCGACTGCGAGTATCGCTCAGCACCCGGCAATATTCTGCCCCGTTTCGCTTCCTGTTTTTCTGGCGTGACGAATGGGATCTCAAGAGTGAATGGTACGAATGGCCTCTCGAACGATAAAGCGGCTGATATACGGCACACTAGGCGTCCTCGGTGCCGCGTTGGCCTTGTTCGCATTGTATTTGCTTGGCGAAACAACCGACAGAACTGGCGATCTCGAAAGTCAGTACATCAATATTCTGTTCGTTAATATTCTCGGCGTACTGGCTCTGCTTGCCTTGACGGTGGGCAACTTGTGGCGATTGCTTGGAGAGTTCCGCAACCACATTCCCGGTGCAAAATTAAAAGCCCGCGTGGTAGGAATGTTTGTTGGTCTTGCGGTCGTTCCGTTGCTGATCGTCTTCTATTTTTCCGTCAGGTTTATCAACAGCGGAATCGACAACTGGTTTAGTGTGGAAGTGGAACAGGGTCTTGACGATGCACTTTCGCTCAGTCGCGCAGCACTTGAAACACGAATGCGCAATGATCTAGGCATAACCGTCAGCATTGCGAACCGACTGGTCGACGTGGCGCCACTTTCACGACGCATCATACTCAATTCGAAAATGAGTCTGCGTGGCGCCACGTCGACCAGTCGGTTCGCAATGCTGACGGTTATGCCTAGATCATTGCGCATTCGTGTTTCA
>PVMS01032864.1_pt1 | contig 31288 bp, 28 predicted proteins | sample 1853461 | NCBI WGS metagenome assembly PVMS01 (sample SAMN08582032, study PRJNA380276) | Marine sediment metagenome, whole genome shotgun sequencing project. | isolation source: ocean sediment barecode stripped | collected 2017
GTGGAGATGGAGGGACTCGAACCCTCGTCCAAACAAGCAACTAAAATATTTTCTACATGTTTAGTTTTTATTTGATTTTAGACCTAAAGCCGACTAAAAACGACCTACTTTAAGCTTAGCTTCTTTAATTTCGAAAAACAAGCAAAGCAATTGTTCATCTAGGTTTACTTTTACGATGCCTCTAATCAGAACGCCGTAAGCCAGGGCTTTCAAGAGACATAAAGCTTTCCCGCCTTGCGGGACTAGGCCAATCTTACTATTAGTTCAGATTAAGCAGCTAAAGCGTAGTTATTCTCGCCGTTTAAAAAAGTGAAATCGATTTTTACGAGTACTATTTCATTGCTCGACATGCTTATATTTTAACTGATCTTGCTGTCAAAACCAGTCATCCCCTTAATGAAATAGATAAATTTCATTTATCGTTATTGAATTAATCCCTAACCTTTCTGCCGATAGGCAGCCTTGTATAGGGAACTCATCAAAATATTTCATGATATTCTTTCAAATGAAAGGAAATTATAAATATAAAAGAACTTCAATTATGCAAATGTATAAAATTCAATTATAATACTTGTGCATTTGTTTAATTCCAAATATCTTCGCGCAAAAGCTGTACCATTTATTAAAATGTTGAAATATTGTCAGCTATTTAAAAATGAAATGAATTAAATATGAAATTTGCTATAATTAAAGAACGTAAAGATCCGCCGGATAAAAGAGTTGTATTAACCCCTGAAGCCTGTAAAGATCTTTTAAAAACTTTCCATGAAATGGAAATAAGAGTAGAAAGTTCATCAAACAGAACTTTTTCTGATGAAGATTATAGAAAAGCAAATATTGAAGTCAACAATAATATTGATAACTGCGATGTAATGCTAGGGGTCAAAGAAGTCCCCATTGATGAACTAATTCCGAATAAAAAATATTTCTTTTTCTCGCATACCATTAAAGAGCAACCATATAATCGTGACCTGTTACAAACTGTTTTAGATAAAAATATTGAATTATATGATCATGAAGTAATTACAGATAAAGAGGAAATTCGTATTGTGGCTTTTGGAAGATATGCTGGTATTGTTGGGGCCTACAATGGTTTTCGTACCTATGGTTTAAAAACCAAAACATTTGAATTACCTAAAGCCCAAAGTTTAAGGGATCAGAAAGAATTAATTGCAAAATTGAATAAAGTTACTTTGCCAAATATTAAAATTGTATTGACCGGTAAGGGTAGGGTAAGTAATGGTGCAAAAGAAATGTTAGACGGGATGGCGATCAGAGAAGTGTCGGTTGACGAATATTTGAATAAGAATTTTAATGAAGCTGTATATACCCAGATAGACGTTTTGGATTATAATAAAAGAAAAGATGGAAAAATAATTGACATGTATGATTTTTTTAATAATCCATCTGAATACGATAGTGATTTTATGCGCTTCGCAAAAGTAAGTGATATGTATATTGCCTGTCATTTTTATGGCACAGGTGCTCCTTATATTTTTACTCGTGATGATGCTAAATCACATGATTTTAACATTGTGGTTGTCGCAGATATAAGTTGTGATATAGATGGCCCTGTAGCGTCAACTATAAGGTCTTCAACCATAGCCAATCCAATTTATGGATATGATCCGGAATTGGAAAAGGAGGCGGACTTTTTAAACAATGGGTCTATAGCAGTAATGGCAGTTGATAATTTACCTAATGAATTGCCTAAGGATGCATCTGCAGGTTTTAGCGAAAGTTTTGTAAAATATGTTATTCCGGCCTTTTATAACGGCGATCGGGATGGAGTTTTGGAAAGGGCGAGAATGACCAGAGAAGGTGAGCTCACGGCAAGGTTTTCATATTTACAGGATTATGTTGATGGCAAAGAATAAATTTTCATGTTCCACATTTCAGTTTTCTTTTGAACTTGTAACCTGAATCAAAAAACCTAAAAACCTGAACCCTTGAACATGGAACAATTCAAACCAGATCCAAATTTTCTTATTCAAATGGCAAATACTAAAATGCCTTTTGGAAAATATAAAGGCATTTATTTAATTGATCTCCCAGAATATTATTTGGTTTGGTACAGAAATAAAGGATTCCCGAAAGGGAAACTTGGACAATTTCTCGAATCCATTTTTGAAATTAAAAGAAATGGTTTGGAGCAGATCATTTATAAACTTAAAAATTAGCCTTTTTGTATCTTGTTAAGATAAAGTCCAAAAATTATAGGAAATACACCAAGACCCAATGACAGGATAATTAAACTATAGTTTGTTAAAAAAGCTATAATGCTCAAAATGAATATTGCTGCAACAAGAATTTTTAAATTGCTATTTGTAAATCTGTTTAAGTTGAATAAAGCAATACCGTATGCCAATAAAGCAAAAGGAACAATATATAGGTAATAACTTTTATTTATCAAAAAGAATAATACCAAAAAGCCAATAAGAAAAGGTAAAATAATATTGAACTTTTTCTTAATGCCAATTTTCACTTTATTTTTCTTTAGTAGAATATTAGCTGTTATTACCGTAATTATGAATATTAAAATCGCCAGAACATATAAAAATATTTCAAAAAAATTAATAGGGAGTAGATTAATTCCTTCTTCACCGTAACTGTAAAGAAAAGTTAATTTCATGGCCAAATATATTCCTAAAAGAGAATAGATTCCTGAAATAATAAATGCTTTTGATTTAAAGTTCATATTAAAATAATAATTCCCAAAATGTAATTAAAAAATTTCAATAATTAAAGAAATAATAATTTATTTAAGACAATAATTTTTGAAACACTTGTATTTAAAGGGATATAATTATTAAAAATTATATTAACCATCAATTGTTAATAATTTCTTAAATTAAATAAAAATCAATCTAGGTTTTATTATAATTTTAAATCGGGAATAAAACTTTAAAATACAATACAATTCATGGTGGAAGAAAAAATTACTCAGGGGAATTATACTTATGCAGAAGTATTAAATAGCTCATTATCATATTTTAACGGTGACGAGTTGGCTGCAACAACCTGGATCAACAAATATGCTGTTAAAAATAGTGACGGGGAATATTTAGAAAGTACACCTGACCAAATGCACAAACGTATGGCAAAAGAATTTGGCAGGATTGAATTTAAATATAACAAAAAAAACACATCAATTGATGACTTTTCGATTTATGGAAAAAAGAGAAAAGCATTAACAGAAGATTCGATTTACAATTTATTTAAAGATTTTAAATATGTTATTCCGCAAGGAAGCGTAATGTTCGGTTTAGGCAATAATGAGATCATTGCTTCTTTGTCAAATTGTATAGTTATTCCGCCAGTTTATGATTCTTATGGAGGTATTTTTCATACCGATCAACAAATGGCGCAATTATTTAAAAGAAGATGTGGTGTTGGGGTTGATCTTTCTGAATTACGACCCAGAGATGCTAGAGTTTCGAATGCAGCCGGCAGTACCACCGGAGCAGTTTCATTTATGAATCGTTTTTCGGCAACAACCCGTGAAGTTGCTCAAAATGGAAGAAGGGGTGCATTAATGTTAACCATGGATATTGCCCATCCTGACATTGAAGAATTTATTACCATAAAACAGGATCTAACTAAAGTGACCGGAGCAAATATTTCAATTCGCCTTTCAGATGAATTTATGAAAGCTGTTGAAAATAAGGAAAACTATACTTTGCGTTGGCCGATCGATTCAAAATCTCCTAAATACACAAAAGTAGTTGATGCGGAGACCTTATGGAAGACTATAATAAAAAGTGCACATAACACAGCAGAACCGGGATTAATATTTTGGGACAGACAACATAAGTATTCTACTTCTTCTTTGTACCCGGGATTTAAAAATTCTTCTACAAACCCATGTTCTGAAATTGCAATGCAAGGAGGAGATAGTTGTAGATTAATAGCGGTTAACCTGTTCAGCTTTGTTGATAACCCATTTACTGACAAGGCTAAATTCGATCATCAAAAATTTTATGAAGTTGTTTATGAAAGTCAGCGATTGATGGATGATCTGGTTGAATTAGAACTGGAAGCTGTAGATAGAATATTAGATAAAATAAGCGCTGATCCGGAACCAGATACAATTAAACAAAATGAAATAGATACCTGGAAACTACTGCGCGAAACGGGTAAAAAAGGACGCCGTACAGGTCTCGGATTTACTGCATTGGGAGATGCGGTTGCTGCATTAGGGATTAAATTTGATACTTCAGAAGCCATTGAGATGGTTGATGAATTTATGAAATCAAAAATAAGAGCAGAATTTGATAGTAGTATTGATATGGCAATTGAACGCGGTCAATTTGAAGTATTCAATAGAAATATTGAAGATAAGTCTGAATTTATACAAATGCTTCAAAAAGAATTCCCCGATCTATACAAAAGAATGATGGTTCATGGGAGAAGAAATATTTCTATAAGCACCGTTGCACCAACCGGATCATTAAGTATGTTGGCGCAGGTGTCCTCGGGGATTGAACCTGTATTTTTAATGTCGTATAAACGGAGAAGAAAAATCAATCAGGATGATAAAAATGCCAAAGTAGATTTCGTTGATGACCTTGGAGATGCATTTGAAGAATTTACAGTTTTTCATAAAAAACTACAAACATGGATGGAAGTGTCTGGAGAAACAGATATCAGTAAAAGCCCTTATGCTGGAGCTACTGCACCGGAAATTGATTGGAGAAAAAGAGTTGAAATGCAAGCTTTGGTTCAAAAGTATACCACACATTCTATTAGTTCTACTATTAATTTAGCATCGGATGTATCTGAAGATCTGGTAGGTGAAATATATATGGAATCATGGAAACAAGGGTTAAAAGGGATTACTGTTTATAGAGACGGATCAAGGAGTGGAATTTTAGTTGCTGAAGATAAGAAGGAAAAAGGACAGAAAAATTATATCGAAAGTTCAAAATTCCGTAAACGTCCTAAAAAAATTGAAGCCGAAATAGTTCGGTTTCATAATGAATCAGAAAAATGGCTGGCTGTTGTTGGCTTGATTGATAACAAGCCTTATGAGATATTTACCGGAAAAATGGAAGATTCATTTAATTTACCCAATTGGTTAGATAAGGGATGGGTTATTAAAAACAGAGATGAATTTGGTGATGCACGATACGATTTTCAATATGTTGATAAAGAAGGTTATAAAACAACAATTGAAGGACTATCAAGGTCATTTGATAAGGAATTTTGGAACTATGCAAAATTGATATCAGGTATTTTACGCCATGGTATGCCGATGCCGTATGTAGTTGATTTGATCCAGAATCTAAACATGTATGATGATCATATCAATACTTGGAAAAACGGAGTAGCACGTGCCTTAAAAAGATTCGTTCCGGAAGGCTCTGCAGCTGCAGATAAAAAATGTTCTGAATGTGGTGACCCTGAGGGTTTAATTTACTCAGAAGGATGTTTGAAATGTGTTAGTTGTGGTCATTCTAAATGCGGGTAAATACCTTTTGTAATAATTGTAATTAAGCAAGATACGCTGTTCATAATTTTAGAATGGCGTATTTTTATTATATGGATACACATTGATTTAATATCGATCCTTATTTTAGTGAGGTTTCATTCCATATGCAGTCTCACAATTAACATATATGTGTAATCTGCTAGAATAAATTATTCAAAAGTTAAATTCAAAAATATCCCCCTTGTTCCAAAATAATCAATAGGTCCGGTCCAAGGGCTGGTATATGGTGGGTTATGGATGTTATCTCTTACCAACTCATTATTAATTGCAAATTGACCTCTTATGGAAGGCGAAAATTTAAAAAAGTATAAATAGAAATCCATTCCTACTCCAACTTCATACATAAAATTATTGGTTTGCATTCTAAATTCGCCTTCGTAATTATCTTTACCATTATCTTGATTACTTGAGAAATTATAATCAAATGAAACACCCGCAATTATATATGGTCTTATATTGTTTAACCTATTGGCACTAAATTTTAAAAGCAAAGGTAGGTGCATATAGGTACCTGCTATTTTTCTAACCGGATCTGTTGTGCCACTATAAATTGGGATACCATCAGGTGCAGCGTTAAGGTTAGGGTCAATAAAGGTAATCTCTTTAGAATTGCTAATCAATCCTGGTTCAAATCTTAAATTGATGTTTTTATGCAATCGGTAATCTATAACAAAACCAATATTAAAACCTATTGAAGCATCAACTGAGACAAACATGTCTTGTTCCGGAATTGGATTAACCTTTGGATTTGGATCAAAACCACTTTGGTCAAAATAACTTACTTTGAAGCTATTTTTATTAATACCAACATAATAACCAAAATGTAAAGTGCGCTTATCAAAATTAGGTAAATATTCAATACGCTCTTTTTGAGCTATTGCATTTGGAATAATTATAATAAATATAATGATATATAATATAAAGTGTTTCTTCATAATTTATTTAATGGCTTTATAAATTGTAGCGGTTCCAAATGTTTGAGGATATACTTTAGAGCTATTAAACCCGGTTTTTAATAAAATATTGTTGAATGCCTCACCATAAGGAAAAACGGCAGCTGATTCCGGTAAATAATTATAAGCATTTTTATCTTTAGAGAATATTTTTCCTACTGTTGGAATGATATATTTTGAATAGAAAGTAAATCCTTGTTTTATTGGGAATTTATCAGGTTGCGAAGTTTCCAGAACAACAAATAACCCTTTTGGTTTTAGAACTCTGAATATTTCATGTAATCCTAGTTCCAGATTTTCAAAATTTCTAACTCCAAATCCAACAGTTATAGCATCAAAAGTCATATCATCAAAAGGCAATTTTTCCGAATCACCCAATATCATTTCAATTTTATCATTTAAATTTAATCGTGTTACTTTTTTTTTACCAACATCCAGCATTCCGACCGAAATATCCAAACCTACAACTTTGTCAATATTTGTTTGAGCAAGCATAATTGCCAGATCTCCAGTTCCGGTAGCAATATCTAATACGTATTTGGAATTATGATCGGATACGAATTGCACAACTTTTTTACGCCAGCTAACATCAATGCCAAAGGTCAATAATCGATTCAAAAAATCATAATTGGAAGATACCTTATCAAACATTTTAGTGACCTGTTCTTTTTTGCCCAGATTAGATTCTTTATATGGAATAACTCTTTTTGACATTTCAAAATTTTGCGTAAAGATACAGATTCAATTAATATTTCCCTCTTTTGAAAAAAAAAAGCAATTAATATCAAAAAACACTTGACAAAGGGTATTCTCAGATTGTATATTTGCACGCATTTAACAAAAATGATATTTAATAATTTAAATTATAATAAATGAAATTATCCCATTTTAATTATGTTTTACCTGAAGGATTGTTAGCCGAGTATCCATCAGAACATCGTGATGAAGCACGTTTAATGGTAATAAACCGAAAAGAAGAAACTATTATTCATAAATCGTTTAAAGATTTGGATAGTTATTTTGATGAAGGAGATATGATGGTCTTTAATAATACCAAAGTTTTCCCTGCAAGATTATTTGGTAATAAAGAAAAAACCGGAGCCAGAATTGAAGTGTTTTTATTACGCGAACTGAATCCTGAAAGTAGATTATGGGATGTTTTGGTTGACCCTGCAAGAAAAATTCGAATAGGAAATAAATTATTTTTTGGAGAAGACAGTGGTCTAGTTGCCGAGGTAATAGATAATACTACTTCAAGAGGAAGAACTTTACGATTTTTATATGATGGATCTTATGAGGAATTTAGAAAAAAACTAAATGAAATGGGAGAAACTCCTTTACCTAAATATATAAAAAGGGAAGTTGAACCGTCAGATGAAGAAAGGTACCAAACAATTTATGCAAAGCATGAAGGCGCAGTAGCGGCTCCAACTGCAGGCTTACATTTTTCAAAACACCTTTTGAAACGATTGGAAATTAAGGGAATTGATCTTAAAGAACTTACTTTACATGTGGGATTAGGAACCTTTAATCCGGTAGAGGTAGAAGATCTTTCTAAACACAGAATGGATTCTGAAGAGATTTTTATTCCTAATAATACGGTAGAAGCCGTGAATAAGGCAATTGACAGCAAAAGAAGAATCTGTGCTGTAGGAACTACGGTGATGCGATCGTTAGAAAGTTCGGTTTCAGCAGACGCACATTTAAAACCATATGAAGGATGGACAAATAAATTTATTTTCCCTCCGTATGAATTTAGTATAGCCAATTGTATGATCACTAATTTTCATACTCCAAAATCAACTTTGATGATGATGACGTCTGCCTTTGCCGGTCATGATCTGTTAAAAGAAGCTTATGTCGTTGCGATCAAAGAAAAATATCAATTTTATTCTTATGGAGATGCAATGTTGATCATATAAAAAATTCTGTTAAAAAAAACGTCCGTCAATTGACGGACGTTTTTTTTAACAGAATTAATATCCAACAAGTTTGCGTTGAATTATTCAGACTCATGACCCAAAAACAAGATATTAGAGCTTTAACCAAAGATGAATTGCGTTATTTTTTTGAAGAGCAAAAAGATAAGGCATTTCGTGGTAATCAGGTTTATGAATGGTTATGGCGTAAAGGTGCGCATAGTTTTGACGATATGACCAACATATCTTTAACCACCAGGAAAATGTTAAACGAACATTTTGTGATCAACCATATTGAAGTAGATGATATGCAAAAATCATCTGATGGAACGATAAAAAATGCGGTTAGATTACATGATGGCCTAATAGTAGAATCTGTACTGATTCCAACAGATACTCGTACAACAGCATGCGTTTCCAGTCAAGTTGGCTGTAGTTTGAATTGTACCTTTTGCGCTACGGCTCGTTTAAAAAAAATGCGAAATTTAAATCCTGATGAAATTTACGATCAGGTAGTAGCAACAGACCAACAAAGCCGCTTGTATCAAAATCATAAGTTGAGCAATATAGTTTTTATGGGCATGGGTGAGCCCTTACTCAATTACAATAATGTTTTAAAAGCAATTGATAAAATTACTTCTGATGAAGGATTAGCCATGTCACCAAAGCGGATAACCCTTTCTACTGTTGGATTACCTAAAATGATTAAAAAACTTGCAGATGATGAAGTAAAATTTAATTTGGCGGTTTCCTTACATTCGGCTATTGACGAGATTCGATCTAAAATGATGCCGATCAATGAAAAATCAAATTTGGCGGAATTACTGGAATCATTACAATACTGGTATGTAAAGACCAAAAAACAAATAACTTTTGAATATGTGGTTTGGAAAGGTATCAATGATAAGAAAAAAGATATTGAAGCCTTAGTTGATTATTGTAAAAAAGTACCTTCAAAAGTTAATTTAATTGAATATAATGCCATTGAAGAGGATGGTTTTATGCAGGCTGATGAAAAAGCAATTGCCTATTATGTTCGTGAATTGGAACGAAATAATATAACAGTAAATGTACGAAGAAGCAGAGGTAAAGATATCGATGCTGCCTGCGGTCAATTAGCGAATAAAAAGTAAAAAATTCTTAATCACTACGGGGATTATAGATCTGTAGGAAAACTTGTTATATCATACTTCTATTTCCACTCCTATAGGGCAATGATCACTATGTTTCGCCTCAGATAAAATAAAAGCTCTCTTTAATTTATTTTGCATAGGCACGGTTGCCATGCAATAATCAATTCGCCAACCTTTATTATTATTTCTTGCATTAGCTCGGTAACTCCACCATGAATAATTATGAGGTTCCTTGTTAAAATGCCTGAAAGTGTCAATAAAACCACTTTGTATAAAATTCCCTATCCATTCTCTTTCAACCGGTAAAAACCCCGATGTGTTTTTATTTTGTTTCGGATTGTGAATATCAATAGCTTCATGACAAATATTATAATCACCACACACCAATAAATTTGGAATCTCTTTTCTTAAATTATTTATATAATCCTGGAATTCTGCCATATAATTTAATTTAAAATCAAGTCTGGCATCATTTGTTCCCGATGGTAAATACAAGCTCATTACAGAAAAAGTATCAAAATCTAACCTAAGATTACGCCCCTCAAAATCCATACTTTCTATACCGGTGCCATATTCAATATGATTCGGTTTGGTTTTAGAAAAAACAGCAACGCTGCTATATCCTTTTTTTTGTGCGGAAAACCAATAATTATATGCATATCCAGCATCTTCAAATTGTTGAAGATCCAGTTGTTCTTTATGTGCTTTGGTTTCTTGAATACAGATCACATCAGGATTTGCTGCTTTTAACCAATCGATAAAACCTTTTTTTAAAGCGGCCCTTATCCCGTTAACATTGTATGATATTATTTTCATAATTTAATTTTTACTTTCAACTTTATCATTTAAATTCATCTCTTAATTTTCTTCTCATCACTTTACCGGAAGCTGTTCTTGGTAATTTATCTATTTTGACCAAAGCACTCACTTTAAATAACGGATTTAGCTTTTTCCTGATTATTTGCCTCGCTTCGAGCAATCTTTTCTCATTATCAAAATCGGAAGTATATTCAACAAAATAAACTATTAAATCACAAGGTCCTCCTGATTCAGGAGCAATTGCAATTGCTGCTGATTCTTTTACAAAATCCAGTTGATTGATTACTTCTTCAATTTGTACAGAACTTACTTTGATACCTCCTAAATTCATAGCATCATCTGCCCGGCCTTGTGCTCTGTAATACCCATTTGGTAATCTTTCTAACTGATCACCGTGTTTACGCAATATTTTTCCTTGATAATTAGGATTATCTTTATAATATACCTCATGATGATCTCTGTTCAATAAAGTATTTGACAATCCCATGATCGGAGGGATTAAAAACATTTCACCTTTATCAGAAAGATCATTGTTTTCATTCAATAGAACAAATTCTCCTCCAAGAGCCTGGGTCGAAAAGGCACTGGTAATATTAGGTTGTATCACTGTACTGGTTACATAACCACCTCCAATTTCAGTCCCGCCACAATATTCAATTACAGGTTTATTATTACCTAATAGCATAAGGTATTCCATTTCTTCAGGATTTGAGGCTTCACCAGTTGAACTAAAACATTTGATTTTATTCCAATCAAAGGCTTCATTACTTTTTGTTATTTTCCATTGCCGTACAATACTTGGTACAACACCAAGCATAGTGACTCGAGCATTTTGTATAAATGCACCAAATTCGACACCCATTGGTGCTCCATAATACATTGCAATAGTTGCTTTATTGATCAAAGAGGCAAATACGAGCCATGGTCCCATCATCCATCCCAGATTTGTTGGCCAACAAACCACGTCATTCTTTTGAATGTTGTGATGGTAATAAGCATCTGAAGCTCCTTTTATTGGAGATGTATGAGTCCAGGGAATTGCTTTTGGCTCGCCTGTTGTACCTGAAGAAAATAAAATTGTTATATAATCATCAGGATCTTGAATTACAGTTTCAAATTGATCATTTTCTACAAGAAAATCGTCAAAATAAATATCATTTTTCCTTAATGGAATTTTTTCATTACTGACTTTGATAACTACAGTTTTAGGAGCATTTGCTTCTAAAACCTTTGCATAGAGAGGTAAGGTTTTGCCTGCTCGCTGCAATACATCCTGCGTAAAAATAACTTTAGGTTTGGTTATATTTAGTCTTAATTCAATTTCGTTCGAAGTGAAACTGTCGGCAATGGTAACCACAGGATTACCAGCTTTAATTCCGGCAAGATATATGGCAACAGCTTCTAAAGTCATTGGCATATCTACAGCGATATAATCCCCTTTATTTATGCCTAATTTTGTTATACTATTTGCAATTTGATTGACATATTTTTCAAGTTGTAATTGTGTTACCTTCTCAATTTTACCATTTTCTTTTTGAAAAATTATTGCAATTGCGTTGTTTTCATTTTGAAAACAGGAGTCAACAATGTTTAAATGTGCTCCGTTTAACCATTTTGCTTGCTCAACACCATTTGAAATATCGAGAATTGATGCATAATTTGTTTGAAGTTTGATGTTGAGATTTTCAACTGTTTGTGACCAAAAATCAATTTTGTTGTTTACGGTCCATTTCCAAAATTCAGTATAGTTTTCAAAATTATTTTTGAGCATCATTTTATAAATGTTGCTGTTTTTTATAATTTCATCGGATGGTTTCCATGAAGCTTTTAGGGTCATTTAAAAATCTATTTCATCATTAGGATTCGGAGTTTTTTTATCTTTTTCATCTTCTTTTTCTGTATCAGTATCACAATCAATATTTATAGATAGATTCTCCGGCTTTTCAAATTCATCTTTACTAATATTTAATTCTTCACTTGCATAATTTTTTTGCATATATAAGGCCCATATAGGTAAAGCCATTGAAGCTCCCTGCCCTCGACCTATATCGGTAAAATGCACTGACCGGTCTTCTGCACCAACCCAAACACCTGTAGATAAATTAGGTACTAATCCTATAAACCAACCATCTGATTGATTTTGAGTTGTTCCTGTTTTACCGGCGATCGGATTTTCAAATTTGTACGGATAACCAGTTACCACATTGTCAGGATAGGTTCCACTTGATGTACGCAAACGGATTCCAGATCCATATTTTGTTACACCTTCCATTAAACTGATTGTGGTATAAGCAATACTTTCATTCAGTACTTCTTTAGTTTTCGGGGTAAATTCATCTATAATAGTTCCGTTTTTATCTTCAATACGTAATAACATCATAGGTTTAACATACATGCCTTGATTCGCAAATGTGTTAAGAGCCCCAATCATCTCATATAGACTCAGATCAATAGTTCCTAATGCAATTGAAGGTACCGCTACAATTTCAGATTCTATTCCAAGGTTTTTAGCCATACGCACAACATTTTGTGGAGTAGTTTGATCAATTAAATTTGCAGAAATAACATTTATTGAATTTGCCAGGGCATTTTTTAAAGTTCTTAAGCCTCCGTATTTTTCACCTGAATTTCTGGGAGTCCAATCTTCTTCAAGATGATATTTTCCTGCCGGAATAGTATAAGGTGTATTTGGATATTCATCACAAGGTGACAGGCCTAATTGACTGATCGCAGTGGCATATAAAAAAGGTTTAAAAGTTGAGCCTACCTGCCTTTTACCTTGTTTTACATGGTCGTATTGAAAATGTTTATAATTAATTCCTCCAACCCAGGCCTTTACATGACCGGTTTGAGGATCGGTAGATAATAATCCTGATTGCAAAATAAATTTATTGTATCTGATAGAATCATAAGGGGTCATTACTGTATCAATATCACCTTTCCATGAAAAAATTTTCATCTCTGTTTCTTTATTAAAAGAGGCAATAATTTCTTTTTCAGAACTCCCGTTCTTTTTCATTTTACGCCATCTATCACTTCTCTTCATGGCAGAAAGTAATGTTCTTTCAATTTGTTTGGCATCCAAATCATAAAAAGGAGCAGTTTTATTTCCTTTTTGTTGCTTGAAAAAGATACTTTGTAGATTGGTCATATGTTCTGCCATTGCTTCTTCCGCATTTTTTTGCAAACGTGAATCTAAGGTTACATAAATTTTTAATCCATCGCGATAAATATTGTAACTCTCACCATTTGGTTTTGGATTTTTTTTAATCCAATTTTTCATAAAATCACGTACATATTCTCTGAAATAAGTTGCTGTACCATCACTATGACCTTCAAGGTTAATATCTAATTTTAAAGGTATTTTTTGTAAGGAATCTTTTTCAATTTCAGAAATAAATTCATTTCTCGTCATTTGTTTTAATACCACATTCCGGCGTTGTTCTACCATTTCCGGGCGTCTCATTGGATTATACAGGGATGAATTTTTAAGCATTCCAACTAACATGGCCGATTCTTCTGTATTTAGATCTACAGGTTCTTTTCCAAAATGAATTCGGGTAGCCGAACGAATCCCAACAGCATTATGCCCAAAATCATATTTGTTAAAATACATGGTAAGGATCTCGTTTTTAGTATATTGCTTTTCAAGTCGGATAGCGATAATCCACTCCTTAACTTTTTGAATTAAACGTTTAAATATATTACCCGAAGCCCTTTTGGTAAATAACATTTTGGCCAATTGTTGGGTAATTGTGCTCGCTCCACCTTCTTTTCCGAATTTTACCGCTGCTCTAACCGTACCCCTTAAATCTATACCCGAATGTTCGTAAAACCGCTCATCTTCTGTTGCTATTAATGCCTGGAGCAAATTTGCAGGTAGATCAGTATATTTTACCGGAGTTCGATTTTCACGATAGTATTTTCCTAAAGTTATTCCATCAATAGAAATTACTTCAGTCGCTAAATTATTTTCCGGATTTTCAAGTTCTTCAAAAGTTGGTAGTTTACCAAAAATATCTAAAGAGGCCATTAAAAATATAAGAAAGATAAAGACTATTCCCCCGAGAAAGATTTTCCAAATCCATTTGGTGTATATCGAAGATGATATTTTTTTATTTTTTTTAGCCATTATTTTACTTTTTCAATTTCAATACCAACATCGGTTATTCCGTTAAGGTTAATAATCCCATCTACATTTCTGGATTTTCGCATAGCTTGTTGCACAGAAATATTGTATTCTCCCATTTCTGAGAAAGTTACATTAGTTTTATATTCTAATTTATTTTCTTTGATATCTGATATGCCCGTGCCTAAAAATCTCCCTTCCGGGGAAGTCATTTCATATTCTAAAGTATCTACAATTTCATAATTGCTGGGAAATTTGATACTTACAATTAAGAATAAATTACTAAACTCATAATTTTTATTATTTCTTAGATTTATATATATATTTCTCTTACTAATTGTATCTGAAGAATTTATAGAGAATTTAATTATAGAATCTTTATGCCATTGACCATTGTTAATATTTTCATATTGATTATATACCATATTTTTTGTACATGAATGTATACTTAATATAACGATAAAAACCAGTATTATTTTAACAATAAAGTAGATTGTTCTTTGAAATAGCATAAGTAACTTTATTTGTTTTTATTTTGTAGATTTCTATTTTTGCTTCTGAATTTTTTACCTTTTTTACGTCTTCTTTTGTGTTTAGGCTTGTCAAATCTAGTCAAGCTGTCCTGGCCAACTACATCAGTAAAATTAGAGTCTTCTATGATTTCAAATTCTAAATCTAAAGCATATTCTTCTAAGCTTTGCGCTTTTTTATTGCTTTTGTTTAAAACAATGATCTGATTGGTTTGTTCAACGGTTAGCTTATGCCAAAATATCGGGTTTTCTTTATATGCATACCAAATCCAACCTCTAAAAATATCCATTTTTTGAAAAATAGCAGTTCCTTTTTCTGTTTGTAACCAAAGATCGGTTTTAGGGAAATCCTTTAAAGCATCTAAATATGAATCCAGCTCATAATTCAAACAACATTTTAGTTTACCACATTGTCCAGCTAATTTTTGAGGATTTAATGAAAGTTGTTGGTATCTGGCCGCTGATGTACTTACTGATCTGAAATCTGTTAACCAGGTTGAACAACAAAGTTCTCTACCACATGATCCGATTCCGCCTAAGCGAGCAGCTTCTTGACGTAATCCCACTTGTTTCATTTCAACACGAATACTGAAAGTGCCGGCTAGTTCTCTGATCAATTGCCTGAAATCAACTCGTTCATCTGCTGTATAAAAGAATGTTGCTTTGTTTCCATCCCCTTGAAACTCAATGTCTGAGAGTTTCATTTTCAAACCCAATCGGCTAATGATCAACCTTGACTTTTTTTGCACATCAGACTCTCTCTCTCGTGCTGAGGTCCAAATATCAATGTCTTTTTGTGAAGCTTTCCGATAAATTTGTTTGAGTTCTGGGTTGTCAACAGCAACATTTTTTTTCTTCATTTGAACCTTGACCAGTTCGCCCGTGAGCGATACAACGCCAATATCATGGCCCGGTGAAGTTTCTACGGCAACAACATCACCAATACAAATAGTTAAATTTTTTGTGTTTTTATAGAAGCATTTTCTGCCGTTTTTAAAACGCACTTCCATAGTATCAAAAGGCTTTTGATTATTGGGTAGTGTCATGTTAGAAAGCCAATCGAAAACTGTTAATTTATCACAGCTTCCTGATGAGCAAGCGCCATTGTTTTTACAGCCTAAAGGCAGTCCATTTATAGAGGTAGAGCAAGATTTACAGCTCATAAGATGTCTTTATTTTAAATTGAGAATATACGTTTATCCTTATCATTAAATACATTATAATTGAAATATCAATCAAAAGCCGGTATTCTAAAATTCTCAATATATTTACTAAAAAATTTAGGGTAAATATACAATTTAAACCATTAACCTGGGTTCGATTAATCCTAATTATCACAGAAATCCAATAATCAAATTAATATCACTATTTTGATTTAACGCTTATAATATGTACCGGGCAAGCTTCTTTGGCTTTGTTTGCATTTTCTAAAATAGATTCATCAAGTGATCTCAAGGTGAAAAATCCTTTTTTACCAACGGTATTTAATAAAACAGATTTTCCATCTTTTTTTGACATTTGAAAATGCTTTGGATCGAGTTCAACACAATAATTGCAACCGATACATTTCTTTCTTTGCAATGTTATAATTACCATTATTAAATTCAGATTGAAGCTCACACAAATCAATTTGTGCAATGTGTTTTTGATTTTTGGCAAAATTACTATTTTTTTATTCAATGAATAAGTATTACTAAAGTCTGAGCTAATCCAGTAAAATGTATTTTCTTTGTATTTCCAGAAAACACTTATGTTATTTTCAGATATAATCGGACAAGTAAATATTAAAGATCATTTGATACAAACAGTTGAAAATGGTAGAATATCGCACGCACAATTGTTTATTGCACCAACAGGTAGCGGTGCCTTACCTATGGCAATAGCTTATGCACAATATATTTTGTGTAAAAACAAGCAGGGTGAAAATAATAATGGAGATGAAGCCTGTAATTTGAAATTTAATAAATTATCACATCCCGATTTACATTTTGCATTTCCGGTAGCAACCAATGATAAGGTTAAAAAGCACCCTATTAGTAACTTGTTTCTTGAAGAATGGCGAAGCTTTATAGAAAAGAACCCTTATGGAAGCCTGTTTAATTGGTATCAACAATTGGGTATTGAAAATAAACAAGGACAAATTGGAGTTGATGAAGCAGAAGAAATTGTTAAAAAATTAATTTTAAAACCATATGAAGGCGGTTATAAGGTAATGATTATCTGGATGGCTGAAAAGTTGAATATTGCAGCTTCTAATAAATTATTAAAATTAATAGAAGAGCCTCCAAAAAATACACTCTTTTTGTTAATTGCTGAAAATGAAGAGCAGATTATTAAAACTATTTTATCTCGCTGTCAGGTTTTACATTTTAGAGCCTTAAGTGAAAGCGATATAAGAACAACATTGATAATTGAGCATAGTATTGACGAAAATCAAGCAGCTAAAATTGCCCATCAATCTAATGGAAATTGGAATAAAGCCCTGCATTTATTACATAATGACGATAATGAAATGATATTTGAAAAATGGTTTATTACATGGGTGAGATCGGCCTTTAAAGCTAAGGGAAATGCAAGTGTAGTTCACGATTTAATTAGATGGAGCGATGAAATTTCAAAAACAGGGAGAGAGACCCAAAAGAGATTTTTAAATTATTGTTCTCAATTTTTCAGGCATGCATTGCTTACTAATTATAAAGCAAGAAATCTGGTTTTTTTTGAATCACAAACCTCTGACTTTGATTTAAATAAATTTGCCCCTTTTGTTCATGGAGGCAATATTGAAGATATAAACAAGGCCATAGAAGATGCGACCTATCATATAGAGCGTAATGGGAATGCCAAAATAATTTTATTGGATTTGTCGATTCAATTGACCAGATACTTGCATCAGAAAGAATAGTTTTGTTAAAAGTTAAAAGTTAGGGTTAGACAATGAATATTGCTGAATGGCTTTTACACCTAATAATAATTTTTAGATAGTTTAATTCTTGTTTGGTAACACATAAAAAAACACAGCCATAAAATGGGAAAAACTTCCTAAGAGGACAAAAACATGAAAAATAGCATGGTTATATTTTATCTTTTTAATACTGTACAATAAAGCTCCGATACTATAAAAAATTCCACCCGCCAATAACCAATACAACCCTTCTGTGGCTAAATTTTCTATTAATGGCCTTAGAGCGAATATGATAACCCATCCCATCAACACATAGGTAATAGTTGAAATCTTATCATATTTTCCGGCAAAGAATAATTTAAAAATGATACCGATTATGGCCAGCCCCCATGAAACGCCAAATATTGTCCAACCAATCCAACCCTTCAATACAACTAAAGTAAAGGGGGTGTAGGTTCCTGCGATTAGAACATAAATGGCAGCATGATCAAATATGTTTAATCTGTTTCTCAATTTAGGATTTTGAGAATAATGGTAAAAAGTAGATGCAGAATACAACAGTATCAAGCATGTACCAAAAATTGCAAAACTTGTAATATGCCATACGGTTCCGTACAAGGACGAATAAACGACAAGAAGCACCAGGGCAACAATGCTCAAAACCAATCCAATGGCATGCGTAATTACATTGAGTTTCTCTTCTTTTTTATCGTAATATCTAATTTCCTTGCTCATTTATTTTTTATGGTTATAATTTCTAATTTTTTTGAATCGTTTACTAATTCATTATAAATTACTTGAAAAGTCCGATTTTTCAAATAATTTTTATCTTTTTGACATAAACTGTTTGTTTTTAAGAAATTATGGGTTTTAACTCTCAATAGGCCCGGACTACCGCTAAAAAAAGTGTAAGAAAAACGTTTCTTACAATCGTAAAAGGTTATGGGTACGACTGGTATCTGAAAATCGATTGCTAACCGGAAAGCTCCCTTTTGAAATTCATCTAAAATAATGCTTTCATCATCAGGAACCTTACCTTCGGGAAATATACAAATACTAAGACCTTTTTTTAATCTTTTTTGCGCTTCCATGAAGGCCGATCTTTTACTTTTCATATCGTTTCTATCCACCAGAATACAGGTACGTTTATAGATGTATCCGAAAACAGGAATATTAGCTAATTCCTTTTTACCGATAAAAACAAAAGGGGTTTTTATAACGGAAAGCATTAACATAATGTCAATCATTGAAGTATGGTTAGTACAATACATATAACTTTTATTTGTTGAAATGATTTCTTCCTGATAAACCAAAAAATTAAATCCCATAACAAAAAGTATCGTTTTAGCCAAGAACCTAGCAATTTTAAAAAAAACAGGATACCATTTTTCTTGAGAAATTATAACGATCAATATGGGTAGAATTGCAATGATAGTTCCAAGCATCCATGCATAAAACCAAACACGCCACAGAAGAATAAAAAAGTTTCCAAATATTTTCATAAGCCCCAAAATTATATATTTTTGACTAATTAAATTAATTTCTTCAATTGATATTTTAGATTTTAAAAATAATAACTTATTAATATTTTTTCATTTACTAGGAAAACTTTTGTGATAATTATTTAAATTTATTGGGTATTAAATAGTTAAACTGTAAAGAAATGGGATTTTTGTATTTTATTATTATTGGAGCAATAGCTGGTTGGTTGGCGGGAAAGATTATGAAAGGTGGTGGATTTGGCCTGTTGATGAATATGGTATTGGGTATTATTGGTGGAGTAGTAGGTGGATGGATTTTTGGAGTACTTGGTATAAGTACCGAGGGAGGTCATTTAGGGTCATTAATTACATCGGTTGTTGGTGCCGTTCTTATCTTGTATGTTGCAAGGCTTATTAAGAAATAGCGTGGTTAATTTCAATATAATGATTAACTTTTTTTGATTTATTTATGCAGAATTAAATTTAGACAATAAAGACTAAATATGTATTTTTGTTTTTTTATTACTATAACTATTTCAAAGAAATGTCCAGAATACTTACAGGCGTACAAAGTACCGGAACACCACATTTAGGAAATTTATTGGGAGCTATAATTCCGGCGATTGAAATGTCAAAGGTATCTAAAGGAGAATCTTTTTTGTTTATTGCTGATATGCATTCTCTTACACAGATTAAAGACCCGAACACCTTAAAACAAAATACATACAGTACGGCGGCTACCTGGTTGGCATTTGGTTTAGATGTTGATAAAACTGTGTTCTATAGGCAAAGTGATGTACCTCAGGTAACTGAACTATCCTGGTATTTAAGTTGCTTTTACCCTTTTCAACGACTTACCTTAGCACATAGCTTTAAAGACAAATCGGATAGATTAGAAGATGTAAATTCAGGTTTGTTCACTTACCCCATGTTAATGGCCGCAGATATATTATTGTATGACGCAGATGTAGTTCCTGTTGGAAAAGACCAATTACAACATTTGGAAATGTCACGTGATGTTGCCAATAGGTTTAATCATCAAATGGGTGATACCTTAGTTCCTCCAGTGGCTAAAATACAGGATAATACTATGTATGTTCCGGGTACAGATGGTGAAAAAATGAGTAAATCCAAAAGAAATATTATTGATATTTTTTTGCCGGATAAAAAATTACGGAAGCAAATAATGAAGATAAAAACCGATTCCACTCCTATAGAAGAACCAAAGAATCCGGAAACATGTAATCTTTTTTCATTGTATAAATTAGTTGCCTCTGATGAACAAACGGAAGAAATGCGTAAAAAATACCTAGCAGGAAATTATGGTTACGGTCACGCAAAACAAGCTTTTTTTGAATTATTAATTGAAAAATTTGCAAAAGAACGCAAACTGTACAGCCATTATATGAATAACCTTAGTGAAATTGATAAAGCTTTAGCTATTGGAGCTAAAAAAGCACATCAGGTTGCCGATACAGTTCTAGCCAGAGTGAGAGCTAAGTTGGGATATTAGCTTTTAATTTTGAATAATAATATAACTCAAAATTTAAAACTCATCACTGAACAAATATTATGGCGACGGGTTTGGCTGCAACTCATGAATATTATCAATTTCTTCTAATAGATCTTCCGATAAATTTAAATCAATACTTGTAATATTTTCTTTTAACTGATCCAAAGTAGTTGCTCCAATAATATTGCTTGTTACAAATGGTTGCTGATTTACAAATGCCAATGACATTTGAGCCAGGCTAAAATTATTTTTCTGCGCTAACTCTTGATATTTTTTAGTCACTGACACAGCTTGTTCGCCTAAATATTTTCTCATATTTTTCATTTGAGGAAACAATTCCATTCTTGCATCTTTCGGACTATGATTCAAATATTTCCCGCTTAACGCGCCAAATGCAAGTGGTGAATATGCTAATAAACCAATATTTTCACGATAAGACACTTCGGCAAGATTGATCTCAAAAGTTCTGTTTAAAAGTGAGTAAGCATTTTGAATGGTAATATGATTTTGTAAATTATTTTTTCTGGCCAATTCACTATAATGCATAACTCCCCAGGAAGTTTCATTAGAAACTCCAAGTTTACGAATTTTACCTTCTTTGATCAATCCGTTTAAGGTTTCTAAAACTTCTAAAAAATTATCTTGCCATAACTCATTTTTTGGAGTTTTAAAATTTCTGATACCAAAAAAATTAGCTTTTCGTTCTGGCCAATGTAATTGATAAAGATCTACATAATCCGTTTGTAAACGTTTTAAACTTTTATTCAAAGCATCGTGAATTACTTCTTTTGAAAAACCCATGTTCTCTCTGATATAGTTTAATCCAGAGTTTGGACCAATAACTTTGGTTCCAACAATAAGGTCTCCTCTTTTTTGATCTTTTAACCACGATCCGATATACTTTTCGGTACTACCTTGTGTCTCAGGTTTCCCCGGAACGGGGTATAATTCGGCGGTATCAATAAAATTTATTCCTTGTTCAACCGCATAATTTAACTGAGCATGAGCTTCTTTTTCTGTATTTTGTTGACCAAAGGTCATTGTGCCTAAGCAAATTTTGCTGACCCTTATATTAGTATTTGGAAGCGTGGTGTATATCATTTTAAAGTTAAAAGTTAAAAGTTTTGTCAAACCCTAAAAAAAGTTGACCGCTAATGATGAATTCTTTTAATAATTCATCATTATTTATCTGGTTTACTATTTGACAATGCTTTTTCTATTGCTTTTTTGACAAGATTTGTCATTACATTATATCCTTCTTCATTTGGATGAACGCCGTCATAAGTGTATTCTTCTTTCAATCCATTTCGTTCATCTACCATCGATGCAAAATAATCTAAATATAAAATTTCATTTTGATCCGCATAGTTTTTAAGCATTTCATTCAATGTGACAATTTTTTCTGCAGGGTTAAGTCCGGGATTCCAGGGGTAATCATAAACCGGAAGAACGGAAGAGATAATGACTTTAATGCCATTCGTCTTTGCAAGTTCGGCCATAGATTTAATGTTATCGCTAATAGCTTTAAGGGTTGTTGGTCCGGTGTTACCTGCAATATCATTAGTTCCGGCTAAAAGGATCAATATATCCGGATGAAGGTCAATCACATCGGTTCTAAATCTAATTAGCATTTGTGGAGTTGTTTGCCCGCTAATACCACGATTTACGTATGATTTATCAGAGAAAAATGTTGGATTCATATCTTTCCAGCTTTGTGTAATTGAGTTACCAAAAAACACAATCCTACTTTCATCTTTAGATAATGACCCAAGTTCAATATTTTCATTTTTATAGTAATCTAAATTCGCCCAATTCTGAGCATGAGACATTTTCGCCATAAGCAATGTTAATATTAGAGCACAGAAAATTATTTTGAATCTATTTATTATCCGTAACATAAAAGGTGTAAACAAGAATTTATTTAAATTACAAATATTATTGACGACCGATTCCTTCCTTAATCAATTCTTAATTCATTATGGCCTCAATTCCAGGTAAGGTTTTACCCTCGAGCATTTCAAGCATCGCTCCTCCTCCTGTTGAGATATAACTTACTTTTTTGGCCAATCCGAATTGCTTAACTGCTGCTACAGAGTCACCCCCGCCAACTAATGAGAAGGCCCCATCGGCAGTTGCATCACCAATAGCATTACCAAGTTCAATGGTTCCTTTTGCAAATTTTTCCATTTCAAAAACTCCAACCGGGCCGTTCCATAATATAGTTTTAGACTCGGCTATAATGAATGAAAATCCAATATTGGTTTTAGGTCCGGCATCGAGACCCATCCATCCGTCAGGAATATCATTTGCAGGGCAAATTTGTGTATTTGCGTTTTCGCTAAAAGCATCAGCCGCTATCACATCAATAGGTAAATGAATACGAGTATTTTTAGCTTTAGCCAGGTTCAAAATATCCTGTGCAATATCCAGTTTATCATTTTCAACTAAGGAATCACCAATTTTACCACCTTTTACTTTAATAAAGGTAAATGCCATTCCCCCCCCAATAATAATGTTGTCTACTTTGTCAATAATATTTTTGATCACGTCAATTTTTGAAGATACTTTTGCACCACCAATTATGGCGGTTACCGGTTTTTTACTATTGTTCAAAACAGTATTTAAACTTTCAATTTCTTTGGCCAGTAATAAGCCAAAGTATTTATTTTCACGAAAGAATTGTGCAACAACAGTAGTGGAGGCATGGGCTCTATGGGCTGTACCAAAAGCATCATTGACGTAAATATCACCTAGTTTGGAAAGTTTTTCTGCAAAATCTTTATCTCCTGCTTTTTCTTCCGGGTGAAAACGTAAATTTTCCAGTAAAAGAACTTCACCGTTTTGTAATTCGGATGCAGCTTTTTCAGCATCAGTACCAACACAGTTTTCTGCAAATTTAACCTGAACACCAACAACATCGCTAACAACATTAACAATATTTTTTAAAGAAAATTTTTCTTCCGCCCCACTGGGTCTGCCTAAATGCGACATTAAAATTGCGCTTCCTCCGTCTTCTAAAATTTTTAATATTGTAGGTTTTGCTGCTTCTATTCTTGTAGTATCGGTTACTTGTAAATCGTCGTTTAATGGAACATTAAAATCTACTCGTATTAAAGCTTTTTTATTTTCGAAATTAAAATCGTTTATTGTTTTCATAGAAAATTTGTAAAAAATGGAAAGCAAATATACTAATTAGTTTGCAGTTAAAAGCTATATAAAATGTTATGAAAATCTTATAATTGTACTTTCTTTTTTATAACAATTGCATCATTTAATACAAATGGCATAGGCATCATAATTTCACTACGAGGTTCTATTGGCTGTATAGATTTAATTAAAGGGTTAGTAAATAAATCATAGGACGCCTCATATAATTCCAAATCAGGGTCATCATCTTTAGGAATAATAATTTTTAGGTCTAGAGATTCACCTTCTTCTGTAAAATAATAGCTTAAAATGTGTTTACTTTTTTCTGTAGTGAAAATATATTTTTCTTTATTTTTTGGATGTAGGATTTCTCCATTTAAGGCAAAGCCTTTTATATGAAGTACATTCATACTTAATAATTCTAATCGGTTAATCTTTCTTTGTGGAGTTATTTTTATGTGTATATTTCTTTCATCATCAATTATAGTATCCATTAAAATTTCAACCTTCGGCTGCTTAATATTTATCAATTCTGTCTTTTTATGGAGTTTATAATTAGTGCCATATTTACTTGCAGAGGGTGTTTTAATAAAAGTCCCTTGTTGTGGATTCTCACCTAAAAACTGCTTTGTAAAACCATCTACTTTGTTGTTATAACTTGTCCAAAAAGCTTCATTTTGATCCGCATCAAAAACATATAATATACTATTAGGTTGCTTTTTGTCATTAGTATATTTAGAGGTAAAAGCAGCAGACACCAAAAATAATAAGCCTATTAGTAAAAAGAGTTTACTCAATTTATTTAAATAATTAAATGTTGCAATAATTGGAATTAATGACCCAATTACCAAAACTGTTAGAACAGAACTAATTACAGTCATTTTTAAACCCAATCCGATAGGGAACATTTGTATTAATGGAGCAAATATTAATAACGTTGGAATTACCAAAAATGAAAATAAGATCACTTTATAGGTTTCTTTTGCTTTTGAAAAAAGTTTAATTGATAAAATAATAAGTCCTGTAATTACCGGAATTATAAAGAAACCAGCCCCAGGCACATAGAATGCAATTGCCATATTTATCATCAACCAAATAAAAATTGGAGCTATAAGAAGATTTAAACTTTTATGTTTTTTTAAATACCTACTGTAAATCCATAATGTGATCCATAAAGTTAAAGCTATAAATGCTGTAATATAAAAATGACCATTATAAGTAAAACCATGTAAAATATCATTGTATTGAGGATAAACCTTCAACAATAACTTCCATCCATAAACCGCTAGAATACCCGTTACAATCAAAGAAATTAGAAAAGGAATAAAACCAATCAGCACTTCTTTTAACAAAACTTTTTTGGATTTAAATCCTACAAAAAGCAGTATAAAAAAAACAATAAACGATATAACCAGCAATGGTTTAACCCAGGAAAAGGGATAATTCACTAAATTTAATCCAGGTAAATTAAAAAACACATAATCATCATCAGCTGATAAATTATCCAGATTTGCATCTGCAAAATAATTGAGTAATGGCATTAAATATTCTGCCTGATGCTGCAGCGTATTTTTATCCAATCTATTGTAATTGTCTTGAGCAGTATGATAGTCATAATGATCATCTAAAAAAGCAAAATTATAACCGTTGATATTTGCATCTTCTCTAAAAACAGTTAAATCGGTATCATTTGGCAACATTTTGTAAATGCTGTATAAAAGAGAGTTTCCAACCGGAAATTGAGGATTAGCTTTATTAAACGCTTTTACCAAATTTTTGTTCCCTCCGTTTGTTTCCATCAACATATAACTTGGCCCTCCGCTCCCTCTGGCCTCAAAATTCAAAACCAATCCAACATCTTTTGCCCAGCGATGATGCTTAACAAAGGCTTTGGCACCTAATAAACCTAATTCTTCAGCATCAGATATCAATATAATTATATCGTTGACCGGTTGTTTATTATTTGACAAGAATGCTCTGACACCTTCCAAAATAGTCACTATTCCACTGCCGGCATCTGAGGCTCCTAAAGAAGAATGCGGACTCGAATCATAATGAGATAATAAAAGCAAGGCTTTCTTACTATCAGTACCTTTGATCCTGGCAAGAATATTTTTGGTTGTTGTGCCGGCTCGCCATTTTTGGTTTACAGCTACCTGTGTTTGTACTTCGACGTTCAGACCTAATTTTTCTAATTCTGCAATAATGTAATTTCTTACTTCTTCATGATTTTCAGAGCCAACATAATGGGGTTCTTTTGCGATTTCTTTTAAATGGATTAATGCTCTTTTGGTTGAAAACTCATTTTTTTGCGTTTCTAAAGAAGTAATTCTGGCAGGCATCAGTGAGCTAAAACTCCAATAAATGGTTGCTAGGATAATAATTAATGAAATGGCGGTAGAATAGTTTTGTTTGGCAGACATTTGGTTTAGATTTAATCAGGATTTATCAGTTTTTTGAAACCTGGCAGATCTTGCAAGATATTGATTTTTGGGTCAGAATACAGGATACCCAAGCACGAAGTAATTCTTCGGCCTTCCGGTATCGGTTGTCCGATTAATTTTGTATCAATCTTTTTTTTCTTTAATTCTTTTGGCGATTCTTCTCCAAATATCAACATTTTTAATATCTAAATCCGATTCATCGGGATCGTAAACAGGATCTTTTCCCTCTTTTTTCTGTTTTTCATAATCCTTTAAAAGAGCCAGAGCGGGTTTACGCAATAAGAAAATTGCTATAAAGTTTAACCAGGCCATTATACCAACACCTATGTCACCCATTGTCCATGCTAATTCAGCAGTTCTTATTGTTCCATAAAAGGTGGCGGTAAGCAATAAAATTCGCAATGCCCAAAGCATCCATTTTTTTTCATTTTTATGTTCAAGATAACTCACATTGGTTTCAGCGATATAGTAATACGCCATGATGGTAGTGAAGGCAAAGAAAGAAAGTGCGATAGCTACGAATATTTTACCAAATCCAGGGAATTGACTCTCAATTGCCAATTGGGTATATTCTGGTCCGTATTCCACGCCGGGAAGATGTTCAATAATGAAACCACCACTAGGATCAATAACATTATATTGAAAAGTAAATAATATCATAAAAGCAGTTGCCGTACACACAAATAAAGTGTCAATATAAACAGAAAATGCCTGAACCAGGCCTTGTTTGGCAGGATGACTTACCTCGGCCGCAGCTGCAGCATGCGGAGCTGTACCTTGTCCTGCTTCATTAGAGTATATTCCACGTTTTACACCCCACATGATTGCCATACCTACAATTCCTCCAAAGGCTTGGTTGGCCCCAAAAGCAGAGGTTATGATCAACTTTAATATTTCGGGTATTTCTCTAAAATTCATGCCTATTATTATAACAGCAAGCAATACATAGGCAATTGCCATAAAAGGAACCACTATTTCAGAAAATTTACCTATTCGTTTTACACCGCCAAATACAATAATCGCCAGAAAAACGATAATCCCAATACCGGTATAAGCTACATCAATATCAAAAGCATTCTTTATACCTGCAGCTATGCTATTGGCCTGAACTCCAGGTAAAAATAGAGCTGTACTCAAAATAGTTGCAATGGCAAAAAGTGTGGCAAACCATTTTATTCCTAATCCCTTTTCAATATAGTATGCTGGTCCACCTCTATATTCTCCACTTTTGGTTTCTTTATATAGTTGCCCTAAAGTTGCTTCAATAAATGCTGACGCTGATCCCAGAAATGCAATTACCCACATCCAAAAAATGGCACCCGGGCCACCAAGAGCAATGGCTGTGGCAACTCCGGCAATATTACCCGTACCAACACGACCAGAAATGGCAATTGCAAATGCTTGAAAAGACGATACACCGCGTTCAGATGATTTACCCCCAAATAGAAGCCGTACCATTTCCTTAACCATTCTTATTTGAACGAATTTTGTTTTAATAGAATAAAATAAACCCGAAGCCAGAGCAACAAAAATGAGAGCATTACTCCATATTATGGCATTCAGGCCATTGATAAATTCTTCTACCATTTTTAATTTTGATTTGGCTGTTATAACTTGAATCGGCTAAAATTACACAAAATTAATTGGAAAAAAGAAATCATTCAACATGTTATTGAGCAACTTAAAATATTAATCTTATTTAAATCGTAGAATATTGGTTTAAATCATATTATTCATTCATTGAAAAAGAAAAGATTAAATATTATGAAAAATATTAATCCTTTATAACATTCATACCTTCCCAGGAAATGGTAAGATCATTATACACTTGGTTTTCCATATCATCTTTAGCTTCAAATTGTTTCTCTTTCGGAATTGAATTTGCAACCGAATCAATTTTATTAATAAAGAAAACCTGACCTATATTGATGTCTGAATGTTCATTAGCCTCAAAAGTGTGGCGTTTGGTTAATTTTACATTGGCATCCCATCGAAACAATTTTGGGTACCATTGTTCTTCATATTGTTGATAGCTAATTACGGTATTAAAAGTTGGATTACTAATTTTTAATCCTATGGCAAAAAGTATTGGTCTTACAATAAAAGGAATGCTGAATTTTCCTACCTGTTCAATTAACACAATGGCATAGTTCTCTGTATTGATCAATATTTTACCATGATCTTTTTTGTATTCAATTTTACGTTTGGCTTTAAAATTAATTGTGACCAAACGTTCTCCATTTAAAGAGGTTTCTTCACCAAAAGTATATTCATATTTATTGAAATGTTTGGGCTTTAAATAATTATCTCTATCATTGTTAATATCCAGATCTATTACTGATTCTGGTCCGCCAAGATCCATGTCCATATCAGTACTATATTCGTCTTCATCAAAATCCTCACCTCTTTTTATAGCTTTCTTTTTTCTTTTTTTCTGTTTCTTCTCCATCCACTCTCTCATAAATTGAAATTGTTGTGGATCTTCCTCAGGTTTATATAACAATAGTTGATGTTGATTTTTAATTGAATCATTTGCATCAGAATAATAAGTTTTAAAAACACCTTCTTCTTTATTGATAACGGCATTGTTTTCAATAAACCTTTCTCTGTAATAGGCTACTGTTTGATAAGGGTGTTGTGGATAATTTTCGTTTAGATTTTCTAAAGCTTTTTTAATATAATCCAAAGGGCTTAAACTATTCAATACAACTTCATCCAAAACATTACTACTCGGCTGCAAGCTTATTTTTAAATTATTTCGTACAATAGATATCGGAATTTCATAAGCATTGAATCCGATAAAACTCACACTGATAGTGTCGTTTCGTTTTGATTTCGGAATATAAAAATCAAACTCGCCTAATTCATTACTGATGGTACCAATTGGATAATTTTTTAACGATATAGAGGCAAACGGGAGAGGTTCATTGTTTTCTTTATTGGTAATTACTCCTGAAATTACACTCTTATTTTGTGAAAAAATAAAGGTGCTAAACATCAATAAAATAAACAGTAATGATCGCGTCATATTCTTTTTTTATGATTCGACGATTCAGTATAGAAAATGTTACAAAAAAAGAATTTCCATATTTTTAAAATCTGATAGCTCTACTTAAAACAAATACAAATTATTAATAGTGATTAATTTTATTTTGGTCTGATTCTTTATTAAATTAGTTCGCTACTTTTAATTAATTAGTTTTATGATAAAATCTATACTTTTTTGTCTTGGAATGATTCCATTACTCGCTTATTCACAAGAGGAATCAAAGGCTTTAGATGATTTATATTTTGAATCAATGACAGATAACCTGAATTTGAAATTGGAATTGGATAATGATATAGAAACCTTTGAATTTAATGACGATAATTCTAATTATTCGGTTAGGCCTAATACAAGCTTAAGAATGTCAATTGCAGTTAATCATAAATTTTTAACCTTAAAAGTCGGGTTTTCACCAAAATTTCTGGAAAGTGATGATTCTGATAAAAGAGGAAGTACCAGTGTATTTAAAATAAGTGGGGATATATTTCTGGGCAATTGGATACAAACTTTAGAATTTTCAAATATAAAAGGATACTATATAGAAGAGGTTGGTGATTTTAATAGTTTTGAATTATCTGATGATTCTGAATTTATTTTACTTCCGCATTTAACAACAAGAACATTTAGAGGTATTACGAGATATAATTTCAATAATAATTTTTCGTTTAAAGCCATGTCAAATCAAAATGATATTCAAAGAAAAAGTGCCGGTAGTTTTTTACCTAGTTTTACTTATGAGTATTTTAAAATATCCGATAAAACGAGTATTCAAGATCTTAAAAGTGTCAATCTTATTTTAAACGCCGGCTATTTTTATACAGGTGTAATTAATAAAAAATTGTATACCAACCTTGGTATAGCTCCAGGATTAGGTGTAGGATTTAATAGGATAACTACTGAAGAAGAGGACAATATAATTATTAACAGAAGTACCGAATTTATACTAAACATGAATGCTTTAATTGGTTTAGGTTATAATTCTAAATCTTTTTTTGGTGGTGTCCTACTTAGAGGAATTGCAACAACTCGTGCCGACGTTTCTATCATTAAATTTGATAGTGTAAGAGGCATCTTTAAGGTTTTTATCGGTTACCGCTTTAAACCACCTAAATTTGTCAATCAAAGTTTTGATTGGATGGAAGATAAAAATCCATTAAAATAATTTGGCAATTCTCAAACCAAAAGTAAAACTTTGGTAAGCATCTATATTTATATCATAAGAAAAGCTCCAAATACTTCCCAGTTGTTAGGTATATGAAAAGGGAATCCAATACCAAATTTAACTACTTTAAAATCTTCATGTGAAGAAAATTCCATACCACGTCCAATTAACAATGCAATGTGATCATGAATTTTGTACATTCCTACAATAGCAACTGATACAGGTCTGCCTCTTTCAATCCCTACAATTTCATCTCCTCCGGATCTAACCAGAGAATTTTCATTTAGACCGGCATCACCTTTTACCGCAAATTCCTCCATGATCATATGGGTATGTAAACCGACGGCCCATTTTTTATTAAGACTATAATTATAATTTAAGCCAAAGGATGCCAATACCAACCATGCATCTTCATCTTTATTGTTTTTGATACCTGTATTGATATGGGTATGGCTGATCATAAATGAAATAGCATGCTTTTTAAATGTTCATTGCCGTGTTCAACTATTTTATGCTCATTTTCAACAGGATCTTCATTCTTTGTTTCTTGAGCAAAAGAAGATTTATAATAAAATATTAGAATTATTAAATTAAAATAGAATAGATAATTATTCATTCA
>PVMS01030996.1_pt1 | contig 31287 bp, 31 predicted proteins | sample 1853461 | NCBI WGS metagenome assembly PVMS01 (sample SAMN08582032, study PRJNA380276) | Marine sediment metagenome, whole genome shotgun sequencing project. | isolation source: ocean sediment barecode stripped | collected 2017
ATTACAAGACTCGAAAACGCGCGATTGGGATATTCAAGAAGGAAAGCTGGGGAATGAATTCTGAAGAAAAGGCAAAAATCAGCGATGCATGGGAAGCTCAATTTGCACAGCTCTTTGAATCACTGGCAATCGCAGGCACGAGGAAGTATGTTGAGCAATTTGTGGCTGCACCGAAGATCAGCCCCGATCTAAAAAACTATATGCTCTCCGATGCGGGCGAAGAAGACGTCAGCGATCTGGCAGATTAATTTCGCTTCGGATGCCTATGCCGATTAGCGATCAAGGCATGCCTCAAAATCAAAGATATCAATTTGTGCCGCGTGTGTTTGTGTTTCTTGAGCGCGATAATGAAATCTTGCTCCTGAAAGGGGCACCCACAAAACGAATTTGGCCCAATCTATACAATGGGCTGGGCGGGGATAGCGAGAGGGGCGAAAGTGTTCTAGAGGCCGCCAGGCGGGAAGTTATGGAAGAGAGTGGGTTGCGCGCCGAAGATCTTTGGCTGAGCGCAGTTATTACGATAGACAGCGATAAAGACAAGGGGATCGTGATGTGGGTCTTTCGAGGGCAGTCACCCGATCAAAAAACGCGATCTTCAGAAGAAGGCAGCCTCGAATGGGTGAAGATCTCAGCTCTTGAAACATTGCCAATGGTGGAAGATATTCCATTACTGCTTCCAAAAATCCTTGAGTTGGAAAGAGGATCGGCGCCCTTATGGGGCAGATATTGGTACAACGAGCAAGATGAGCTGCAGATGGAATTTAGAGTTTAGGCAATTTCTTCATTAGATTTTCGTTCATAGAAAAGCAACAAAGTACTGCCATATTTACGTTGATCAAATTCTTCAAGATTATCAAGGTCAATTTCCTGATATTCGCGCTTATCAATTTGAACAATGACCCAGGCATCTGAAACAAGATTTTCAACATGTTCGTCAATTCGCAATAAGGCTTTTTGCCAAAGCTCCTTGTATTGTGGAGGAGCAATAAATACATAATCAAATTTTTGGGGAGATCTCTTTGCAAGGAATGCAAATGAATCTCCCATGATTACTGTAGCTCTCTCCTTCATTCGCGTTGAAACCAGGTTATTTTCGAGCGTTTCAATTGCAGCGCGCTGATTATCAATAAAGGTGACATGTGCAGCCCCTCTGCTGAGGGCTTCAATTCCAACGCTTCCAGTTCCTGCGAATAGATCAAGAAAAGCCGAAGCTGGCAGATCTTCTCTGATAATGTTGAACAAGGATTCTTTTACGCGGTCCGAAATAGGGCGTGTCTTGTCCCCTGGGACAAGCATCAATTTCTTCCCTCTCGCCGATCCTGCAATAACTCTTAAATGGCTCATTAGACTATTTTTCCTGGGATTACCCCGCCCTGGAATTTTCAATACGATAAAGCTGGCGCTCTTTTCCGGCTTTCATGCGCTTTATCTCTTCATCGTTCACACATTCCAAAGCAGGTACCGGAACCGGTTTGCCATTTTCATCCAGAGCAACATACACCAAATAAGCTGTATTTGTTTTGCGACGCTCCCCAGTATGAGGGTCTTCCGCAAATACCAGAACCTCGGTTTCCATCGACGTTGTACCTACATAGCTTAGTTCAGATTTGATAATCACCAGATCACCTATGAGAATAGGTTCTGTGAAAGTAAGCCGATCTACCGCCACAGTTACGACACGCTTGCGAGAATGGCGCATACATGTGAGCGCTCCAGCCTCATCGGCCAGCTTCATGATGTAGCCACCATGAACATTGCCTGCCAAATTAGCATCCTGTGGATTCATTAGTTGTGAGATTGTGATGCGCGAATCAATTACTTTACGTGCGCCAGGAGTTTTATCCATTCTGCCCTCTTATATAATTAAACATCGTTATAAGTCCAATAACGGTTTGCAAAGAAATTCCAAAACAAGACCACTCCGATGGCAATTGCCAAGGCTAAATTGTTAGCAAATTGGAGCGGCTCTATTGGAAAAGACAAATTTGAATTCAATATCAAGACAGTAATCGCGCTTGAGGCCCAGATGAACACGGGGGTGCGAATTAGCAAACCAATTAAATTCACGATCCCATATTGCAGCATTTGAGACTGAATAGGTTTAGATCGGGAATCAGGAAAGGTCCAAATTCTATTTAAAATAAAATTACTGATCAAAGCCAAAATAAAAGAGAGAATGCTCGCAGTGACTGCCTGGAATTCGAAGATCCCAAAAAATAAATTAAAAGATAGAAAATCTACTGCAGCCCCAATCGTCCCCACTATTGCAAAACGAATAAAGCGGGAGCGCTCTCTTGGATCGTTCAGAATAGTCACTGGCGATCTATTTCTTCCTTGAAAAACTCGATGGTTTTGGTCAAGCCATCTTCAAGAGAAATATCGGGCCCCCACCCCAAAACTTTTTTGGCACGTGTAATATCAGGCTGACGTCTTTGGGGATCGCCGGAAAATCGCTTTTCGGCTTCGTATAGCAAGCCAGCGGATTTTCCCACCAACTTATCGATCGTTTCTGCGAAATTCGCTATTGTGATCTCTTGAGGATTGCCAATATTAACCGGCTCATGTTCCTCGGAGATCAGCAACTGGTAGAGGCCTTTTACCAGATCGTCCACATAGCAAAAGGAGCGGGTTTGTTTTCCATCGCCATATATTGTGAGCTTTTCTTCAGCCAGGGCCTGGAGAATAAAATTGGCAACAGCGCGGCCATCATCAATTTGCATTCTTGGTCCATAAGTGTTGAAAATGCGGACGATGCAGCTATTGACTCCATGGAAGCGATGGTAGGCCATCGTGAGGGCCTCTGCAAAGCGCTTGGCTTCGTCGTAGACAGAACGCTCGCCAATGGGATCTACATTGCCCCAATAGCTCTCTGTTTGTGGGTGCTCCAGCGGGTCTCCGTATATTTCACTAGTTGAGGCCAACATAAAGCGCGCATCGTTGGCCAGGGCCAGCCCCAGGGTGTTGTGGGTGCCCAGAGCGCCCGCTTTCATGGTCTGAATAGGCAGATTTGGGTATCCAAGGGGAGATTTAGGATTGGGGCTGGCTGGGGATGCGAAATGCATCACGGCGTCCAGCTTACCCGGCACAAAAATATAATTAGAAACATCGTGTCGAATAAAATGAAATTGCTTGTGCCCGTTCAAATGAGAAATATTATCCACTTTGCCAGTTATGAAATTATCCATCCCCACAACATCATGGCCCTGAGCAATTAAATAATCACAAAGGTGAGAGCCTAAAAATCCAGCTGCTCCAGTAATCAGTACCCGCATAAGTCTTCCTTAATTTTATTTAGTAAAGCGAATTTTAGCACTCTAGCGCTTTGATTTTTGAATATTAGGGAGACCAATCCAAAGTGTTTATCAAGCCATCACAAGCTAGCTGGCTAGCTTGTTCATGAGAATCATAAGAAATTGCGGCCACAGCAATGAGGGCAAATAAGAGACTGATCTATTTCAATTTTGATGGGCTAAAAAGGGTCAACTGATATAATCTCCCTTCTCGAAAACTCCGCCTAATTTGAGGTGGAAGAATCCAGGCGATTAATGCATGGCAGAAAAAAGCAAAATATCTGTGGATAAGCAGGATGAATTGGGTCTCGAAGCACAAATTGAGGCCCTGCTTTTCGTTGCGCCTGGATCGGTTAGTGTGAAGCAATTGGGTGATTCACTAAACAAGAAAAAGGGAGCCATTGAAAAGGGAATCAGAAATTTGGAGGAAGAATATAAATCACGTGGTATTCGCCTCATGCGCCATAAAGGCGATCTTAAACTTACCAGCGCGCCCGAGCTGGCTGAGCAAATCGAAAACTTTCTAAAGCTTGAAGCCAGCAGCCGATTTAGCACTGCTGCGCTCGAATGTCTATCCATTATTGCCTACCAGCAAGCGGTTACGCGCCCTCAAATTGACTCTATCAGGGGAGTGAACAGCGATGGTGTCATCCGCAATATGCTGAGCAATGGCTTGATCGAAGAAGCAGGACGCGCTGAAGGACCTGGACGCCCGATCCTCTATGTGACCACTCCAGATTTTTTGCAGCATTTTGGTTTATCTGCACTTGAAGAATTACCTCCCTTACAACTAGACAGACTTCTTGATCAACAGCAGTCTGAAAATCCCGATTCAATTTTAAAGGAATAATGGAAAAAGAACGGCTTCAGAAAATCTTAGCAAGAGCCGGATACGGTTCACGCCGATCTGTTGAAAAGCTCATTGCAGACGGCCGCGTAAAGGTCAACGGGAAGAAAGCAATATTGGGGACCAAGGCTGATCCTTCACAAGACGAAATACGCTTGGATCACGAAGTAATTGTTAGCAAAGTAAAAATGGTTTATATTGCAGTAAACAAAGCTAGGGGAATTATTTCAACCACGGGGGGCCCGGACAAGCGCAGAATAATTACAGACGTTGTTCCGAACAGCAAAAATTTGCATATTGTGGGGCGTTTGGATGCTGACAGCGAGGGATTAATGCTGTTGACCAATGACGGAGCATTGACCAATCAGCTCACCCACCCTCGCTATGGTCATGAAAAGGAATACATCGCTTTGGTTTCTCGCAACCCCTCCACAAAAGAAATTGAAGCATGGCAAAGGGGAATCGTAATGAAAGATGGACACAAATCTCGGCCTGCCAAGGTTTCTGTAATGCGGCCAAAGGGGAAAGGCGCCTGGCTAAACATTGTGATGAAAGAGGGCCGCAAGCGGCAAATCCGAGAAATCGCTGAATTATTGGGCATCTACGTCGTTAAGCTAAAACGGGTGCGCATATCTTCATTGAGCCTGGGAAGGCTCAAGACGGGGGACTGGAAGCATCTCAGCGACGCGGAAGTTCTAGCACTGAAAAGTAAACGAAAAATCGCATAATTTTTTTCTGATCATTCTCAACAATTAACCATCGTGCGTGTTGCATAAGCATTTATGCTTAACGTACAATACTACGGTTAATCCATAAAGAGGTCTTCTGGTGGCAAAAAACGAAAAGAAAAAGCAATCCTGGCTTGATCTTCCAGCGCTGAGCCAAATCACGATCAATTGGGAGATCGTGCTGTTTGCAGCCATAATGCTGCTGGCTGTGTTGAGCCGATTTTATGACCTCGGCTTGCGCGTGATGAGCCATGATGAAACTTCGCACGTGTATTTTTCGTGGCAGCTTTTTCAGGGTCAGGGATATGCGCATTCTGCACTAACCCATGGACCTCTTCAATTTCACCTCATTGCTTTTTTCTATTTTCTCTTTGGCGACAGCGATTTTTCAGCGCGAATTCCAGTGGCGCTTTTCAGCATCGCGACAGTGGGATTTGTTTGGAATTTCCGGCGTTATATTGGGCGCATCGGGGCGCTCATCGCCGCTGGAATGTTTCTGATCTCGCCCTACATGCTCTATTACGGACGCTATGCACGCAACGAAGCCTTTGTTGGCCTGTTTGGGCTGATAACCATTTGGGCCATTCTGCGTTATCTGGATCGTGGTGAGAATAAGTATCTTTACTTTCTTACGGCAGCTACCGCACTTCATTTTGCAAGCAAAGAGACAAGTTTTATTTACACGGCACAGGCCCTAATATTTCTTGGCCTTCTATTCCTGGTGCGGATGAACAAGCAGAACTGGACTTTTCCAAAATTCAAGAAATATTTTTTAACGAGCATGTATGCAACGGCATTCTTATTTATGGCTGCTTTCGCGATTTACGCGATCAGTGGCGGAGGGGAGGCCTCGGCGATCAGTGCAACAGAAGTGGTTGAGCCAGTTGTTGCGGGCGAAGCCACAGGGGCATTGGATGGAAGCAGCATTCCGCCTGCCGTGCTGGCAATTGGAGGAGCTGGAATTCTCGCCTTGATCAGCGCTCTTCAATTCCTGGTTCGCGGCTACACTTGGCCCAAATTGCGTGAAGAGCGCAGCTTCAGCCTCATGCTCCTTTTGTTTACTTTGGTCCTCCCGCATTTGGCAGCATTTCCAATCACGTGGTTGGGTGGTAATCCCCTGAATTACAGCGATCCAGATAATCTCATTTTGATCTCAATCGTAGTGGCGGTACTTGCTTTAATATCTGCCACTATCGGCCTTTTATGGAAGCCAAAGATATGGCTAATCAATATGGCCATATTCTTCGCGATCTTTATCCCGCTTTTTACAACCATTTTTACGAATACCAATGGCTTTTTCTCAGGCTTGGTTGGCTCCCTGGGCTATTGGCTGGAACAACAAGGAGTTCAAAGAGGAAATCAGCCCAGCTACTATTACTGGGGCGTTCAAATTCCCATCTACGAATATCTAGCTGGCCTGGGAATCATCATGGCAGGCTGGATGGGCTTCAACAAATTCCGAAAAATTCGGAAATCTGACAAAGTCGAAGGCGTAAAAGAAAATGGAGATTTGAAGCAAAGCGAAAGCCGCAAAATAGCTTTGGTGATGCTGGCCTTTTGGGCGGTCACCAGCCTGATCGCATACACAGTGGCTGGCGAGAAGATGCCCTGGCTGACCTACCATATAGCCATCCCAATGATATTACTCAGCGGTTGGGCCTTTGGTCGATTATTTCATCAAATTAACACAGAAAAATTCCGCAGCAAAAATGGATTGCTGGCCTCAATGGCTTTCCTTGTTTTCATATTTGCGCTTTTTGGAATCTTGGCTTCACTGCTAGGTGTAAATTCTCCCTTCCAAGGCCCAGAGAGCGTTCAGCTTCGCACTACAAATCAATTCATATTCCAGATCATTGTGCTTATTGGAAGCGCAGTCTGGCTCAGGCGCTTAATACAAGGATGGGAGTGGAAGCAATTTCGCGCCAGTATGGGTCTGATCCTAATTATCTCGCTGGCATTTATTACCGCCCGAAGCTCATATAAAGCCAGCTTTATCGAATATGACAATGCAACAGAATATTTGGTTTACGCCCATATGGCGCGCGGACCGAAAGAAATTCTGGAACGCATCGAAGAACTGTCGGAGCGGATCGAGGATGGAAATACAATGGTGGTCGCTTACGACAACGAAACGACTTACCCATTTTGGTGGTATCTGCGCAATTTCCCCAATCAACGCTATTATGCTGAGAGCCCCGGCCGAGATCTGCTGGATGCACCGGTCATACTGGTAGGCGATACCAATTATGGCAAGATCGAGCCGATCGTTCAGAACAACTATTACGAATACGAATATATTCGCATCTGGTGGCCCAATCAGGATTATTTCGATTTCTCCCAAAGCAGCGTGGGCTTCGAATTTACGGCAGATACAGGAAAGCCATCGGAAGAAATGGGTCCGTTCGAATATGTTCGCAGAGCCCTTACACGAATATGGGACATTGTCAAAGAGCCAGCTATGCGGGCCGCTATCTTTGATATTTGGATGAACCGAGATTATGATGCTTATTTCCAAGCCAAGAACCAGACGATTGATCTAACCAATTGGAATCCATCCAGGACGATGCGCATGTATGTGCGCAAGGATATTGTGGCGCAAATTTGGGATTTTGGAGTGGAGCCATTGCCAAACGCCATAGTTGCAGATCCCTACGAAAATGGCGGGATTGAATTGGCGGCGGATTTCGTCGTTGGCGTTCAAGGTTCTGAGGCTGGAAATTTCCTAGCACCAAGAGGATTGGGCATCGCTCCAAATGGCGATGTTTACGTGGCCGATTCCAGCAACCACAGAATTCAGCAATTTTCCCCAGAAGGCGAACTCATACGAACTTGGGGTGAATTTGCCAATCGCGATCAGGGCAATGCCCCTGGTGGAAGATTTAATGAGCCCTGGGGTGTGGCCGTATCTCCTGATGGTGAATTCGTTTTTGTGGCCGACACTTGGAACCATCGCGTGCAGAAATTTACTGCTGATGGAAATTTTGTTCGCGAATGGGGCGTCTTTGGGCAAGGCGAGGATGCATACGCAATGTGGGGGCCGCGGGATCTATTTGTAGATAACGATGGCAATGTGCTGGTGGTCGATACGGGCAATAAACGCGTAAAAATCTTTGATACAGACGGAAATTTCATCAGTCAATTCGGCTCCTTCGGATTCGATCTGGGCAATTTTGATGAACCCGTGGGTATCGCTTTGGATCGCGAGTCCAATCGACTATATGTGGCGGATACTTGGAATCAGCGCGTGCAGGTATTTGATTATCTCGGGGGATTCCCGATCGCATTAGCCGCGTGGGATATCAACGGTTGGTACGGGCAATCTTTGGAAAACAAACCTTATTTGAGCGTGGGCAATAACGGCCGCGTGTATATAAGCGACCCCGAAGCAGGCCGAATTCTGGTTTATGAGGCAGATGGGACTTTTGTTGATTATTGGGGCGGCTTCGATCAAAGCGCAGTAATGATCGGCGTTGCACAGGGCGTGGCTGCAGACAATAATAATCATGTTTGGCTAATCGACAGCCAGAACAATCAATTGATACGCTTCACCAGAGAAGAAATAGCTATTGTTGAGGAAAGCCCCGATGAAGAAGTTTCGGAGCAATTTGAAAAAGAAATTGTTTTTGCAAACGAAGAAATTCAAGACTGGCCCGAAATCCGCATGCCGGATCAGGAAAGTTACATTGCCCTTGAAGATGATCTCATGATCTTCAATTGGGAGACCGAAGGAATTTTCTACGACATCTTTGCCAAGACTTCCGGAAATTCAATATTCACTGTCGATTTTAGATGGCTGGAGGTTAAAGACTCGCCCACTGACTCCTGGTTTGGAATAAAAATCGTATCTCAGGATGAAGAATTGGACGAAGAATTCTCAAATAATTTTAGCTTTCTCGTCAATTTCGACGGGGAAACACAATTTATTGTAGATGAAGAAATGTTCGTCGGCAAAGACATTGTTCCCTTATCGGTTGATCAGAGCTACGAGATGGAAGTTCAATGCATAGCTGATGAGATCATTGGCGTTTTTCAGGGAGCCCATGTATTTAGCACAGACTACAAGTGCTCAAGCCAATTTCACGAATTGCGTATATCGCTAAGCAATCCAGCCAAAGTCGGTGTAGAGAAGATATTTATCTCTGGATTGCTCGTCGAATAAGCTTTAGCTAAATACTCAAGATATATTTAACACTTTGCCCCAAAATTTCTATTCATCTATTTTCGCGCGCTTTATTTCTCGATTGCGTATGTGTGCATCCATTATGCGTTTGCGGATGCGCAGGCTTTCTGGAGTGACTTCGAGCAGCTCATCATCAGCCAGGTACTCTATCGATTCATCCAGGCTCATTATCCGTGGGGTGACAAGGCGCACTTCAATATCGCGGATCTGATTGCGCATGTTGGTGAGATGTTTGGTTTTACAAACGTTGACCTCAAGATCACCGGGGCGCTGATGCTCCCCAACGACCATGCCAGCATATACCTTGGTACCGGGGTTAATAAAAAGAAAACCGCGCTCTTCAGCATTTTTTAAACCAAATGTGGTCGTGACACCGTTTTCCCATGCGATCAGGGAGCCTCGCGAGCGGGATGGAATTTTTCCCAAAATGGGTTTGTAGCCGTGAAAAGTAGAATTGAGCGTGCCCATTCCCTTTGTGGCGGTGAGGAACTGATAGCGAAATCCCAATAGGCCACGCGTAGGAACAATGAAATTCATACGCACATAGCCCGAAGTATCTTCCTGCATTTCCTGAAGGATTCCTCGTCGCTTGCCCATCATCTCTATTACAGAACCAGAACTTTCCTGGCTGGTCTCTATGTGAACATCTTCGAATGGCTCCGCCTTATTGCCATTCTCGTCTTCCCGAATAATTACTTCGGGGCGAGATACCTGAAATTCATAGCCTTCACGGCGCATCGTTTCGATCAATATTGCCAGATGCAATTCGCCGCGACCGGAGACAATAAAAGTATCTGCTGATTGGCTTTTTTCTACGCGCAAAGACAGATTGCTTTTCAATTCCCTTTCCAATCTTTCAGCTATGTTTCTGGAAGTGCTCCATTTGCCTTCTATACCTGTAAAGGGCGATTTATTCACGCCAAATTGCATGCGCACCGTTGGCTTTTCAATAGCAATTGTGGGCAATGCAATAGGCTCATCCTGATCGGCTAAAGTTTCGCCAATATAAATATCATCCAGGCCAGCCAAGGCAACAATATCCCCGGCTCCAGCTCCTTCAACTTCTTCGCGAGATAGACCTTCCTGCAAATAAATATATTTCGGATGCTCTGTCGAATGCTCCCCCAATAAATTGATACGCGTCAATTTTTGCCCCAGCGTGATTTTTCCTGCAAATATCCTGCCGATGGCGATCTTTCCACGATAATTGTCGTAATCCAGGGTGGTCACCAAAATTTGCAGGGGTGCATCTAAATCTACCAATGGAGCGGGTATTTCTTTGAGGATCATTTCATATAGGGGCTTAAGATCGGGGCCCATTTCTGGAGTGAGGCCAGCTACTTGCTTGGTAGCGACAGCATATACAACCGGGAATTCGGCTTGCACATCCGTTGCGCCTAATTCAATGAATAGATCGAAAGTCTCATTCAGGACACGATCGGTGTCTGCATCTTTGCGATCCACTTTGTTGATCACAACAATGACGCGATGCCCCATTTCGAGAGCTTTCTTTAGCACAAAACGGGTTTGAGGACGTGGGCCCTCAGCCGCATCTACCAGCAGCAGAACACCATCAACCATATTCAGGACGCGCTCTACTTCGCCACCAAAATCGGCATGGCCGGGCGTATCCACAATATTAATTTTCACGCTTTCCCCAGTTTCAGGATCGGCTATTCGAATAGAAGTGTTTTTAGCCAATATGGTGATGCCACGCTCGCGTTCCAATTCATTGGAATCCATTACACGTTCAACAACTTTCTGGTTTTTCCGAAATACTTCCGCCTGACTCAGCAAGCCATCGACCAAAGTAGTTTTGCCATGATCAACGTGGGCGATGATGGCAATGTTTCGTAAATCTGTACGCGTTTCTTTCATAAGACCTCAAATCACAAAAAAAGCCCCGGCCAAATAGGCCCGAGCCGATTAACCTCAAAATTGTATCAAATTATCGTTAAATCTGAAGCAATTGCTTGAAAATTCCAGATTAGGGCCTCATGGTATAATGCCGCTCGCATTTCAATATTAAGGCTCCAATTCAGGAGATTACTCCAGGAAAATGAAACTACACGAATATATTTCCAAAGAGGTTTTTGCCTCACATGGCGTGCCTATCCCTAAAGGAAAAGTAGCGGCTACCCCGAAGCGAGCGAAAAAGATTGCTGAGGAATTAGGTGGCCGCTGTATCGTTAAGGCACAGGTGCTTGTGGGCGGTAGAGGAAAAGCTGGCGGAATTAAATTGGCAAAATCAGCAGATGAAGCAGAAAAGTTTGCCGCTGAAATCCTTGCTATGGAGATAAAAGGATTGCCCGTCCGCAAAGTGCTGATCGATGAGGCTGTAAACATCAAGAAGGAAATTTACCTCGGAATTATAAACGACCGCGCTGCACGGCAGCCTGTGATCATGGCTTCGGCGGCGGGTGGCGTAGATATTGAAGAGGTGGCTGCCAAAACACCAGAAAAAATAATTCGTGCGCTGGTTAACCCTTTGATTGGACTGCAGGATTACCAGATCCGCAATATGGCAGTTGGCATCGAGCTGAAAAGAGTACATTGGAAAGCTTTCGAGGCCGTTACACGCGGGCTCTGGGACGCATACAGTGAGAGCGATGCAACGCTTGCTGAAATCAATCCCCTGGTGATCACAAAAGAAAATGAGCTATTGGCCGTTGATGGAAAGATGCTTATCGACGACAACGCCATGTATCGCCATCCTGATCTCGAAGAAAAAAGAGACACGGACATTGAGGCTGCTGCAGAAGTTGAAGCGCGCGCCAACGATCTCACGTACATCAAATTGGATGGCGAGATCGGCTGCATGGTCAATGGGGCCGGATTGGCAATGGCGACAATGGATATTATCAAGCTCTTTGGCGGCAATCCTGCCAATTTCCTGGATATTGGCGGCGGAGCAGATGCTGAGAAAGTGGCGGCAGCTCTGCGGATCATATTGCAGGATAAAAATGTAAAGGCTGTGCTCATTAATATTTTTGGTGGAATTACGCGCGGTGATGAGGTTGCCAAAGGGATATTAGCGGCGCTGAAAAAAGTTAAACCGGATGTGCCCATGATCGTTCGGCTGGCGGGAACCAATGCAAAAGAAGGGCAAGAACTCTTAAGTGGGGCGGAACTGCTCACAGCCGAAACACTGGCAGAAGCGGCAGAAAAAGCTGTAGAGGTCTCCAAGGGAGTTAATCAAGCATGAGCATTTTAGCGAACAAAAAACACGAGAGTTGTTGTACAGGGGATAACGGGGCGGGAGGGGAGCTTTCATTCAAAACTTATGCTGGATTATGGCACCCAGGTGGTAGCTGGAATGCGGCCGGGAAAAGGCGGCGAATGGGCGCTTGACGGGAAAGTCCCTGTTTTCGATTCTGTCCAGATCGCAGTGGATGCAACCGGCGCAGACGCAAGCATGATCATCGTTCCCGCTTTTGCAGTACCCGATTCGATTTTAGAGGCAGCAGATGCGGGCATAAAATTGATCATATGTCTCACAGAAGGTGTCCCCATTCAAGACATGATGCGCGTACGAGCTTATTTGGATTACAAGAATGTTCAATTGATCGGCCCAAATTGTCCGGGCCTGCTCACACCGGGAGAAATAAAAATCGGCTTCATTCCAGGGAACATCTCAATGCCCGGAAATGTTGGCGTGGTATCGCGCTCAGGTACGCTCACCTATGAAATACTGCATGCGCTTAAGGAAGCAGGCATGGGTGCAAGCACTTGCGTGGGCATTGGTGGTGACCCCATCAAAGGCTTGAGTTTCATAGAGATATTGCAACTTTTTGAGGATGATCCCCAGACCGATCAAGTTGTGATGATCGGTGAAATTGGCGGCACGGATGAAGAAAAGGCCGCAGCCTTTATCAACGAAAAAATGACCAAGCCGGTTGTGGGCTTTATTGCTGGGAAAACGGCTCCTCCCGGAAAGAGAATGGGGCATGCTGGTGCTATTGTTCAGGGTGGAACTGGAACGGCTAAAGAAAAAATTGAAGCCTTAAATCGTGCCGGCGTACAAGTGGCCGATCATCCAGAGCAGATCCCATCACTTTTGAATTAATAGGATAATAAAAAGCCCCGCTGAGCGGGGCTTTTTTATTTAACGCTGAAATCTTTTATTTTGTGCCAGATATATAATCTACTGCAGCCCCAACCGTAGTGATGTTTTGAGCATCTTCGTCTGAAATCTCGATTTCCATTTTGTCTTCAAGAGCCATAATCAATTCAACAATATCCAACGAATCTGCTTCCAATTCCTCACGGAAACGAGCTTCGCGGGTAACTTTGTCTTCGTCCACGCCCAATAAATCAATAATCGTGGTCTTTACTATTTCAAATGTGTCGATTTTATCTGCCATTCCTCTACCTCCAAGAATTATACAACGGGGCAATTTTACCGTTCGGATGGTCTGTGTCAAGTTTTGTTTGACACGTTTAAAAGCGATTGGTACACTTGCCTTTCACCCAAAGGAAACACTCTTTGATGGCGAAAGTTACGCAAACAAGCACAAGAAAAACAGACCATATTCGAATCAATTTAGAAGAGAATGTGAGCTCACAGATAAGCACCGGCCTGGAAAAATTTCGCTTTCCACATGAAGCCTTGCCAGAAATAGATCTGGATCAGGTTGAGCTTAATACGAATTTCCTTGGAAAAGTCTTGTCGGCTCCTTTAATCATTTCTTCTATGACGGGGGGAAGCGAAGAAGCCAAATTAATAAATTTGCGATTAGCCGAGGCGGCACAGGAAAAAAACATTGCAATGGGGCTTGGTTCGCAGCGTGCTGCGATAGAAGATGGGGCGCTAGCGGATAGCTTCCAGGTACGCTCCATAGCGCCAGATATCCTTCTCTTTGCAAATTTGGGAGCTATTCAGCTCAACTATGGCTACGGCGTGGATGAATGCCATAGAGCAATCGATATGGCCCAGGCGGATGCGCTCTATCTTCACCTCAATGCAGTACAGGAAGCTGTGCAACCTGAAGGCGATACAAAGTTTTCCAAGCTTTTATCTAAAATTGAAAAGCTGTGTTCTTCCCTGGAGGTTCCAGTAATTGCAAAGGAAGTTGGATGGGGCATTTCAGCCGATACCGCGAAGAAGCTTATGGGGGCAGGAATCGCAGCCATTGATGTTGCTGGAGCCGGAGGAACATCCTGGAGCCAAGTTGAAATGCATCGAGCGACCAATGAAAGCCAGGCGCGCATTGCAGCAGCATTTGCAGACTGGGGAATTCCAACAGCGGAATCAATCCTTGAAATAAGACAAGCAGCAGACAAAGTACCAATTGTGGCCTCTGGCGGATTGAGAAATGGTGTGGATATTGCAAAGTGCATCGCACTTGGAGCCAATATCGGGGGAATGGCAAGCCCCTATTTGAAAGCAGCCAATAGTTCGAGCGAGGCGGTCGTCCAGATCATTGAAGAAATCACTCAGGAAATTCGGATCGCCATGTTTGCATCCGGAGCCTCGAGCATCAATGCGCTCGCATCAATAACACTGATCCCTGTCCCCAATCACCCCGCATAGACGAAATTAATTAATATGAATTTAGCTCAATACCGAGAAAAAATGCTGCCAGACATTGAGCAGGTTTTAATGGCTGAGGTGGAGTTTGCCGGGGGTAAGGGAACCGAAGAACTGCAGGCAATGCTGCGCTATCACCTTGGTTGGGAGGGCGAAGGGGCGGGCCTAAAAGCTCAGGGCAAACGCATTCGGCCTTTGATGGTTTTGCTCTCTTGCGCAGCCGCAGGGGGAATATGGGAGGATGCGCTAGCTGCTGCGGCATCTGTAGAACTTCTGCATAACTTCTCTCTCATCCACGATGATATTCAGGACGATAGTGAGCAAAGAAGGGGCCGCCCTACCCTTTGGAAAAAATGGGGCATAGCCCAGGCGATCAATGCCGGCGATTCGATGTTTTCATTGGCGCACAATTCGCTCTTAGGTTTGTCGAAAATCTCTTCATCGATCTACTCCAGCGCAATTAAGATTCTTCCGATGAGCAGCCTAAAACTGACTCAGGGCCAGTATATGGATCTGGCTTTTGAAAATCAGGAAAATGTAACACTAGAGGAATATTGGAAAATGGTGGAAGGAAAAACCGCAGAACTACTATCCACTTGCAGTAAATTAGGCGCCATTAGCGCAGAAGCAGAACCCGAAACTGTGGCGTATTTTAAGAATTTTGGAGTGAAGGTGGGCCTCGCCTTCCAAGCGCATGATGATATTTTAGGCATTTGGGGGAATGAGCAAAATACTGGAAAATCGAATCACAGCGACCTTTTGAGTGGTAAGAAATCTTTACCCGTACTCTATGGAATCAAGACGGATGGCAAATTCGCACAGTTGTGGAATAGCTGGAATTTTGAAGCGGATGAAGTAGCTTCATTGGCAGATGCGCTCGAAGCTGATGGGGCGAAACAATTTGCAGAAGAAAAAGTGAATGAGCTTACCGAAGAAGCGTTGCAAGCCCTGGATAAAGCAATTGTCAATGAAGAGGCTGGATCAGCACTCAGAGAATTGGCACTTGAACTTGTGGCGCGAAGCTTTTAGCAAGCTTCAAACAAATTCCCGAAAGACCTGATTTCCCAATAGTTTACCCTTTGAAGTTAAGCGAATTTTGTTTTCGGCTTTTTCATAAATTTCCAAAAGTCCCTTCGCGATCAAATCCTTTATTTGAACTGAGTAAACCTCAGCAAGAGAACGATCAAACCTTTGCTTAAATTCTGAAGGGGATAGGCCTTCTTGCGTGAGGCGCAAGGCCATCATCATCGTTTCGGCCATTTGAGTGCCTTCATCTAGCTTGATGGCCTCTATCGTTGCTGGAGATCTCGGGAACTCTGTGATTAAGCCGGCATTGATCCTTTCTATATATGCGGAGGGGCTTAATACGTTTCGCGTTCGATATCCTTCTATCCAGCCATGCGCGCCTGCACCAAAGCCAAAATAAGGCAGATTGCGCCAATACTGTAGATTGTGAGCACAGGCCATTGATCGCCCACTTTGATCTTGTTTGGCCCAATTGGAAATTTCGTATTGTTCAAAATCGAGATCGCGCAATGTCGATTCGGCATGAATATACATATCCGCTGAATCATCGGCTGAAGGAAGCGGCAATAAACCGCGATGGAGCATTTTCGTGAAGGGCGTGCCGTGCTCAAAACTGAGCGCATAAAGCGAAATATGATCGGGATTTAGCGCCAGGGCTAAATCAAGCGTATTTTGCCAGGCTCGCAGACTCTGATGCGGCAATCCAAAAATCAGATCCAGATTAATATTGTTAATTCCTGCTGCCCTGGCCCAACTGACGGCACGAGCCACATCGGGATAGTTATGGCTTCTTTCCAGAAGAACAAGCTCTTCCGGGGAGACAGATTGCATGCCTATGCTCAGCCGATTGATGCCTGCTTCCCGCACTTTATAAAGATAGGATTGTTCCAGTGAGCCAGGGTTTGCCTCCATCGTAATTTCCGCGTCAGAGGCAATGTCAAAATGCTCTTGAAGGCTAGCAAGGATCGAATGGATTTCACCACTTGCCAATAATGAGGGGGTTCCCCCTCCTAAGAAAATCGTTTGCACAGGAATTCTGGAAGATGCGGCCTTTGAAACAAATGCGATCTCTTTAAGCAAAGCAATGACGTAATCGGAGTACATGCTTTCAAGACCAGCATAAGTGTTGAAATCGCAATAGGCACAGCGATGTGTGCAAAAAGGGATGTGAATGTAGATGCTATGGGCCTGCATTGAGCGAGTATATCTCCTGCCTAAAGCGTGATATGAAAATCAGCGCCCTTTGGTATAATCCGCGCGCTTATGTCCGAAAGTTCCAATAATCACATGAAAACTTGTCCTCAGTGTGGAAGCCGCACAGGTGCAGACGCGAAAAAATGTTCTGTGTGCGGGCATCAATTTACACAATCACTGGGCTCTTCAACGCGCCAGGGAGCCAATCCTTCGTCACTAAGCGGGAGGATCATTCCTGAATTCAACATGAGCATGCCATTAGCTATAGGAATGCTCCTACTGGCCATCGTAATCGGAGCAGGATTAACCTATTTTGGCCTGTCACAAAGCGACAGGATCGCCGTTCCAACTGAAATCTCAAGCCTCACACCTTCACCTTCAATTACCCCGACATCCGCACCAGAAACCCCCACACTCACTTCTACGATGATCCCTACTCTTCCGCCTTCAAGCTATACCGTGCAACAAAATGACACCTGCGGAAGCGTGGCCGCGATATTTAATGTTTCGATCCAAAGCATTGTTTTGCAAAATTCTCTGAACGCCAATTGCATTCTTTTTATTGGGCAAGTGTTGCTTGTCCCGCAGCCCACCTATACACCCACGCCAATTGCCTCTCCAACTCTAAGTGAACTGGATGCCACAATAGCGGCCTGCGACACCGAAATTCATGTTGTGCAAGAGGGCGACACACTGAGCTTGATCGCGCAAAGTTACGGAATTCCGATTGCGGCCATTCAAGAATGGAATGGTCTGACCTCCGATACTGCCTTTTTAGGGCAGCGCCTGGTCATTCCTTATTGCGAAAGAGTGATCGTGGCTGGAGCCACTGTTACTCCAACCGCCGCACCACCCTACCCAGCCCCTGAGTTACTTCTGCCAGCCGATGGCGCATCCTTTGATCTGAGCAACGATATCGTTACGCTGCAATGGTCTTCGGTGGGCACCTTACGTAACAATGAAGCCTATCAAGTGACCGTAATAGATGTTACTGGCGGGATTAATGAGCGCGTCATTGAAGAAGTGCTGGATACAAATTTCAGCGTGCCCACTTCATTCCGACCCACAGACGGGACTCCACATGTATTTCGTTGGTTTGTTGTGCCTGTAGCACAGATCGGCGTGGATTCAGATGGCCTGGCCGTTTATGATGCAGGTGGGGCAATCAGCGAATCAAGAGTTTTTAGCTGGAGCGGTACGGTCACCAGCGCTTCGGGCAGTGAATAACAGACAAAGTAATAATCATTAAATAAAAGCCCCGCTGTGCGGGGCTTTTATTTTAGTATTTAGCGATTTGCTTCAGGAACAAAATCACGCTCACCTTCCCCTAGATACACCTGCCTGGGTCGCGCTATTTTCTGCTCATCATCCAGCAGCATTTCTTGCCATTGGGACAGCCATCCAATTGTTCTTGGAATTGCAAACATCACAGGGAACATAGATACTGGTAAGCCCATCGCCTGATAAATTATCCCGGAATAGAAATCTACGTTTGGATAGAGTTTGCGTTCAATGAAATAATCTTCTGCCAATGCAATCCGCTCCAACTCGAGGGCAATATCTATAAGGGGGTTGCGGCCTGTTATTTTAAACACATCTTCCGCCGCTTCCTTAATGATCGTAGCGCGTGGATCAAAATTCTTATACACCCGATGGCCAAAGCCCATCAAACGCCGCTCTCCGTCTTTCACTTTATTCATGAAGGCGGGAATATTTTTGACATCTCCAATCTCTTTTAGCATGCGTAATACGGCTTCATTTGCACCACCATGCAAGGGCCCATACAATGCGGCGGCAGCTCCGGCCATCGCCGAGAAAGGATCAACATTGCTAGAACCAATGGCGCGCATCGCTGCTGTGCTGCAATTTTGCTCATGATCGGCATGCAAAATAAAGAGCACATCCAGGGCACGCTCCAACACAGGATCTGGCTCATACTTCATTTCTGTCATCTTGAACATCATGTTCAGGAAGTTGCCCGTATAACTGAGGTCATTATCAGGATAAGAGACTGGCAATCCGCGATTGTGCCGATACGTAAAGGCAGCAATGGTCGGCACTTTAGCGATCAATCGCTGGATCTGAATATTGCGAATATTTTCATTTCGAATATCCTTTGCCTCAGGATAAAAGGTGGAAAGTGCAGCAACAGTGGAGATAAACATGCCCATTGGATGGGCGTTGTAGCGAAAATTTTGCATCAACTGACGAATATTCTCATGAATAATCGTATGATGCATTATTTCGTAATTCCATTTATCGCCCTGTTCTTTATTGGGCAATTCCCCATTTAATATTAAATAAGCAACTTCCAGAAAAGTGCTTTTTTTCGCGAGCTGTTCAATCGGGTAGCCGCGGTAGCGCAGGATGCCTTTTTCGCCATCGACCAAAGTAATCGTGCTTTTCGTATTGGCCGTGTTTTTAAAAGCGGGATCATAACTCATCATCCCAAAATCATCATCATTGACTTTGATCTGTCGAAGATCCATAGCGCGAATAGTGTCATTGGTAATTGGAACTTCATAGTTTGTTCCAGTTCGATTGTCTGTGATTGTGAGGGTATCTTTAGCCATAAGCTTCTCCTAAAATTTTTCTAAACGGACTATATTTCTAAGCTAGCAGTTGTTTCGGCTACATGATTTGCAGAGGCTTGCAATTCTTTTTGTTCTTCTGCATTCAATTCATATTCGAGGATCTTTTCCATGCCATTACGGCCCAACTGCACTGGAACACCAAAGAAAATATCCTTCAAGCCATATTCGCCTTCAAGATAAACAGAGGCGGGAACAACAAGATTTTTATCTTTCAAAATAGATTCAGACATTTGCGCGATCGCAGCTGAGGGAGCATAAAAAGCTGAGCCCTGTTTCAGCAGTGAAACGATTTCGCCGCCGCCTTTTCGCGTCCGCTCAACAATAGCGGCAAGCCGGTCTGCAGGGATTATCTGATCCAAGGGAACACCAGCGATATTGGAATGCCGAACCAGAGGAACCATGCTATCTCCATGGCCACCCAATACATAGCAATTGATGTTTTGAACACTAATGCCCGTTTCCATTGCTACAAAGGCGCTCATGCGTGCCGAATCGAGAATACCGGCTTGTCCGATCACGCGTTCACGGGGCAAACCACTGGATTTCATTACAACATAGCACATGGAATCCAGGGGGTTGGTAAGAATTATGTAGATAGCGTTGGGGGATAGTTTAAGGGTCTCGTCGGTGGCTTTACGCACGATATCGGAATTGATCTTTAGTAGATCGTCACGGCTCATTCCGGGTTTGCGCGGCAATCCAGCAGTTATCACTACAATATCGGAATTTTCCGTAGTTGCAAAATCATTGCTCCCAATGATGCTTACATCTTTTCCGATCACAGGCATGGCTTCAAGCATATCCAAAGCTTTGCCCTGAGGCATGCCTTCTACAATATCCACTAAAACCAAGTCTGCAAGTTCACGTTCTGCGAGCCAATGGGCTGTGGTTGAGCCCGTCATTCCTGCCCCTATTATCGATATTTTTTTTGACATTCATTCTCCATTATTTAGCCGGGTAGCTAATGATTGCAATAAAAATTCATACGGGTGCGGGAAAATGGCGAACACAAACAATTATAACAAAGGCAGTAAACATAAAATAAGCCCCCATTATTAATGGGGGCTTATTAATCATGCTTCTTCCATTTCTTCAAGGAAGCGTGTGGCTTGAATGCCTGCCGCTGCTCCCATACCGGCTGAAGTAATCACCTGCCGAAAATGGGGATCAGCGACTTCCCCAGCGGCAAAGACCCCTGGAATATTGGTCTCCATGTGAGCATTTACTATCAGATAGCCAGCGTCATCTGTGTCAAGCTGATCTTTGAATATGCTGGTATTGGGAATATGCCCGATAAAGATAAAGACTCCATCAGTTGAGAAATCTTTTTCACTCTTATCTTTCACATTCTTCAATTTGATGAGGTCGACAGTTCCATCACCATTGCTGGAAATTGATTCGATTTGTGTATCCCAAATAAATTCAATTTTTTCGTTTTTCTTAGCACGCCCTTCCAGAATAGCGCTCGCGCGCAACTCATCGCGTCGGTGAACAACCGTCACTTTATTGGCAAATCGGGTCAGGAAAATTCCTTCTTCCATGGCGCTATCGCCGCCCCCAACGACAACAATATCTTTTCCCTTGAAAAAGAATCCATCACAGGTCCCACAATAGGAAACACCCTTACCGGTAAATTCCATCTCCCCTGGGATATTCAATTTACGCGGTGAGGCTCCCGTTGTGATAATCACCGTATCTGCCAGGTATTCGCCGCTGTAAGTGCTTACTTTATACGGCCGTTCCGAAAAATCAAACTGGGTTGCAGTATCAAAAACAACCTTGGCGCCAAAGCGTTCAGCTTGTTTTTGAAAGAGCTGCGTCAACTCTGGACCTTCAACGCCTTCAGGAAAACCGGGGTAATTCTCGACCATATGAGTGATCGAAACCTGGCCACCCAGTTCCTGCCCGGTAAGGACCACGGGTTCGAGTTGCGCTCTACTTGCATATAATGCTGCGCCAAGCCCTGCTGGGCCGGAACCAATGATTAATACCTTCACATGTTCGCTTTTTCCCGAACCATTGCCTGTAGTGGATAATCCCATTTCAGTCATTAAATCCCTCAAATTGGAAATTATTTTTCTTCATAAGAGTTTAGACGTAGCATTTGAGCAATTATTACTACGCAATCTTATTTGGGGCCAGCCTGCTGTATCTCTTTCGAGGTATTGCTGGCATATTGTTTAAAGTTTTCAACAAAGCGCTCTACCAGTTTTTTCGCTTGCTCATCGTAAGCATTTTTATCGGCCCAGGTTTCTTTGGGATTCAGCACTTCTCTGGGAACGTCAGGAACGCTTTCAGGAATATTCAAGCCAAAGAAGGGATCTGCAGTAAAGTTCAGGTTATCCAGAAGGCCATTCATTGCTGCAGTGACCATTGCCCGGGTATAGGGTAAATTAATGCGTTCCCCTACCCCAAAAGCACCACCCGTCCATCCAGTATTGACCAGCCACACTTCTGAGCCGTGTTCGCGGATCTTTTCGCCTAATTGCTCGGCGTAAACACCGGGGTGAAGCGGCAAGAAAGGCGCTCCGAAGCATGCTGAGAAAGTGGCAAGCGGCTCGTTGCCCAGGCCTTTTTCCGTTCCTGCTAATTTTGAGGTGTAGCCAGAAAGGAAATAGTACATTGCCTGCGCAGTATTCAATTTGGATATGGGAGGCAAGACGCCAAAAGCATCTGCTGTGAGGAAAAATATCTTATTTGGATGGCCTGAGCGGCCGCTTTCAATGCTATTGGGAAGGAAATCAATGGGATATGAAGCACGTGTGTTTTGAGTATGCTTTGCATCATCATAGTCTAAGACATGCGTATCGGGATCAATGACCACATTTTCAAGGATCGCCCCATAGCGACGAGAGGCATCATAGATCAATGGCTCATTCTTTTTGCTGAGCCGAATGACTTTCGCATAGGATCCACCCTCAAAATTGAAAACACCATCATCCCCCCAACCATGCTCGTCGTCGCCAACAATCAATCGGTCTGGGTCAGATGAAAGAGTGGTTTTCCCGGTACCGGAAAGCCCAAAAAACAATGCGGCGCTCCCATCTTCGGCAACATTTGCCGAGCAATGCATTCCCAAAACATTTTTCTTTGGCAAGATGTAGTTGAGGACGGAGAAAATCGATTTTTTGATCTCGCCCGCATAACTCGTTCCACCGATCAGAACCAGTTTTTCGGCGAAATTAACAATGATAAAAGTTCCAGAATTTGTTCCATCTTTTTCGGGATCAGCTTGAAATTCTGGAGCCTGCAATACAGTGAATTCAGGGACATGGGCTGCTAAATCACTATTTGGCTGAGGAATGAACATGTTGCGCGCAAACAAAGAGTGCCAGGCATGCAGGGTTACTATCCGCACTGGCATTTGATAATCGGGGTGCTTCCCAGCCATCACATCCTGAACAAAAACATCTTTATCTTTATAAAAGGCCAGCATACGTTCTTTAATGCTGGCGAATTTCTTGGGATCAATACTTACATTGGCCTTGCCCCAATCTATATCTTCAGTATCTTTTCCATTATCCACAATAAATTTATCGTTTGCGGACCTTCCAGTGTGCTCACCCGTTAGCGTTACAAAACCACCCGAATTTTCAAATTCACCTTCTCCCCTTAATACAGCTTGCTCGATCAACTTTGCTCTTGATAATGACCAGTACACATTTTCCAGCTCTTCCAATCCATGATTTTCAAGACCATAATCACTGGGGAAACCTATTGAAACCGACATGCTTTTTGCTCCTAATTCAGAAATTCGACCTGCAAAATTCGTCCGGGTAGAATCTTTTGCATATTATAACCAATGTATTTTGCACAATTTGGATATGCTAGAATCAATAAATTCTTGTCATGTTAAGGAGAAATGATTTTGTACCAATTTGTATCAAATTTACATAGCATTGTTCGCTGGGGCGTAGTTATTTTTGCTCTGCTGGCATTGATTAAAGCAATTCACGGATGGATTACTAATAAGGAATGGGCTTCGAGCGACCGAAGCATCGGACTGATTTTCACAATCTCGCTGGACATTCAAATATTAACTGGTCTTATTTTATATTTTTTCCTTAGCCCAGTAATGGATATCGTATGGAGCGATTTTGGCGCAGCACTGCAAAGCGAAACGTTGCGTTTCTATGCCCTTGATCATTTGTTATGGATGATCCTTGCAGCAGTATTCGCACATATTGGAAATCGGGCAGGTAAATCCCAGCTTGAGGACAAGCAAAAGTTTCGCAAAGTGAGCATTTGGTTTGCTCTTTCAATTCTTGCTATTGTTATTGGCCTGCCCTAAAGCTTCCGCGCTGAGTCAGAAATTTTTATGAACATTAAAGACCTTTGGAATCCCTCAGATATTATTGAAGATCTAAATGGAGCAGGATTCCATCATCTTAGTAATGCTGGCTTGGTATTGCTTGGCGGTGAAACAAGGGTCGATTACCTTCAGCGGCAAACAAGCAATGATCTTGGAATGCTTGCTGAGGGCAAAGCAGTTCCCAATATTCTCCCAAACCCCAATGGGCGGGTCATTGAATTGTTTATCAATATTCAATGGGAAGATGAAATTGCACTCCTGACGCCCCCTAATCGCGGTCCACAAATAAGTGAATATTTCGAAAAACGCATATTTTTTAATGATCGCGTGGAGCTAAAAGACATTAGTGGCGATTGGGATCAATTTGTTGTATTGGGCAATGAAGCCGCAAATCGAATAAAGCCAATATTTGACTTTCCTTCGCTGGTAGAAAAGAATGAGCTTCAAGTTGGAAATTTTAATGAGGACAAAGTCTTGGGGCTAGGCCTCAGGGACATCGGGAGTCTAGCCTCAATTCTATTAATAGTTCCCTCCAGAGAAAGTGAAAGTGTGCGCAGAGAATTGATCAGCGCAGATATCAATGAAATCTCCGACATTGACTATGAACGATTTCGCATTTTTAATGGAATTCCCGGCCCAACAGAATATTCGGGAAGCTTCACTCCTTTCGAATTGGGATTGGATGAATTTGTATCCAACTCTAAGGGTTGTTATACGGGCCAGGAAGTGCTTGCTAGACAAGTAAACTATAAAAAGGTTGCCAAAGTGCGCGCAACAATATTAGCCGAAGAAAATGTTGAGAACGGGGCAAAGCTCCTATTTTCAGGTCAGGAAATTGGAAATGTAAGTTCGGCAGTTCCACTAACAGAGGGCTCAATACTCGCTTTGGCTATCGTTAAAAAGTCAAAGGTCAGTAAAGGAGACCAAATTGCGGTTAAAAATGGTGAAAATTCAATAAAAGCTGAAATACTCCGTATATTCTAGGCAAATTCAAAGAATATTGCTTCATACATAAGAATAATGAAGTTCAATATTCATTTATTCAATTTCCACTTGACATATATTTCATAATCATATAGTATTCATTCAATTAATGACCCTTGGCCTTATTTTTCTTTAGGTCAGGATATGAATCATTGATGGAGATACAAATGGTTAATGACATCATTCAAAAAACCGCATTAGACCGACAATTACTGATGGAAGACTGTGCAAATAATAACGCGTTGACGCACGGGCAAATGGGGCCTTCCAATCTCTTGAATGAGATTCGCGAAGGGGCGGCTTCAAAATTAATCAGCCTTGCACAAAAATTCCAATCTTCTGTAGAAGTGCGAAAAAAATTCTATTACATAGGCCGCCATAGCAGCCTGAGGAGCGGTTAAATGAACCGTCTGCCAAATGAATGTCCTGTTTGCGGGGGCGAATTTGTTCTGACCACAGTCCAATGTCGCGAATGCGATACAGTAATGAGCGGCAGATTTCAAACAGGCGCATTTGCGCATGTTACTGACGAGCAACTCGCTTTCATTGAATTATTTGTGCGCAATGAGGGCAAGATCAATCGCATGGAAAGCGATCTTGGGCTCTCCTACCCCACCATCCGAAACAGGCTGCACGAGGTTATCCGTGCGCTGGGTTACGAACCCAACGAAGATGAGTTTTCTGGCTTGAAAGAAGAGGAACGAAAAAAGATCCTGGAAGATCTAGAAAGCGGAAGCATTGATTACCAGGAAGCCTTGCGACTCATAGAAAAAAGGGGCGCTTAAGATGAATAGAATTGAAATTGATCTGGAAGCTGCACCAGAAATCCATGTCGAACAAGTGGGTAGAGCGCTTCATGTAAAAGCCTGGGGTCGCAATCAAATTCGCATCGATTTTGCAGATGAGGCAGACAATTACGAACATAAAAATAATTCAATCACTATCTCGGCAGAAAGTGATTGCTTGCTTAGAGTCCCAGTAGATAGCAAACTTCATATCGAAGACATAGGGGGTGACGCACACGTTTCTGGAATCGAGGGCCATTTGCATTGCGAGCAGGTTGGAGGGTCGCTGGCCCTCAAGCGAATAGCTAATGCTGAGATTGAAGAAGTCTCCGGAAATCTATTAGCCAAAAACATTAAAGGAAAGCTGATCATTCGTGAAGTCGAGGGGAATTGCTCCTTCAAGAATGTCCAGGGCTCTATTGAGGCAGAATCCATTTCAGGCAATCTTGAAATAAAGAACTGCGGCCCAAAATTGAAAGCCTATGTGTCGGGAAATGTAAATATCAGCACTGCTTTTTCAGATGATGCCAATTATGAAATTGAGTGTGATGGAAATGCATATTGCAGCATTGAAGATGCAAGCAATCTATCGGCGGAATTTAGTAGTGACGCGGAACGCATCCTCATCATGACCGAGGATTCCAACCAATCTATTTCCGCCAGTGAGCATACAATAAAACTAGGTAAAGGCTCGGCAAAATTGTTGCTTAGCGCTGGTGGTCATATCGATTTTCGAACAGAAGTAGAGAGCGGTTTTCCATTTGGCATTAATTTTGAATTTGATGACGATTTCAATGTGATGGTCGATGAGATCAGCGACCAGGTAAGTGTGCAAATGGAAACCCAGTTGGAATCGCTTAGCGAGCAATTGGAATCACTTGGCGAGCAAATGCAGGTTTCAGGGAATAGGGCCATCAAGCAAGCGCAGAAAAAAGTTGAGGCTGCTCAACGGCGGCTGGAGATGAAAATAAAGGCTAGGGGTGGAAAGGCTGTGCGCCGGCCCGGAAGCCCAATTAAAGATGGCTTTAGCCATAGATCAGGCTTTGGGCATAGCGCTGAACCGGTGAGCGAGGATGAGCGCATGAAGGTCCTGGAGATGGTCCAGGAGAAGAAAATAAGTGTTGAAGAAGCAGAAATGCTGCTGGCAACGCTGGAAGGACGAAGCCCGAAAATAAAAGTTAATGCTGATAAGGGCAAAGAAAACAATGAGAAATAAAGAAGAACGACTGGACATTTTGGAGCAGCTCGAGAAAGGAAAACTTTCTCCAGAGGATGCCGCAAGGCTTTTAGAAGAGGACCCAGAGACATTGTTGAATGAATTAGAGCACCCAATGGATGTTCTTGAGGCTCTCGAAGGCGGGAAAATCTCAACTGAGCAGGCAGCTGCAAAATTGGGAAATGGCCCTCGCCGTGAGCAAGAGCATTCAAGCGATTTTTCTAACATTGAATTCTCCGAAAATGAGCAGGAGCCCAGAAGCGGAATAATTTGGATGATCCTGAGCTCTGTTGGGGTACTAACAATCGCGTTAAGCGCCTGGTGGATGGCTTCCAGAATAAGCGGACCGGGCGGGATGGACTTCTGGTTCTTTGTAGCCTGGATCCCATTTCTAATTGGCCTTCTTCTGCTCGTTATCGGTTGGATGAGCAGGAATGCCCCCTGGATTCGCATTCGTGTGCGCTCAAAACACGATGGCAGCAGCTTTCGGCTAAATCTTGGTTTTCCTATTCCGACAGGCATAATAAGATGGGGCATTGGAACCTCTAATCGATTTGAGCATAAAATTGACATGCTCGAAATTGACAAAATATTAGAGAGCTTCGAAAAAGGAAATCTGGCAGAACCGATCACTATTCATGTTGACGACGAAGACGATGACGTGGAAATCATCATCGGTTAGGCATTGGAGAAATAATGGCGAGTAGCGAAGAGCGAATAAAAATATTGCAAATGATCCAGGATGGGAAGATTAGCGCAGAAGATGGCGCTAAATTGCTTGAAGCCCTAAATAAGGGCGCCAGGGGGGCATCATTTTCAAGGCGACCCTTGGGCAGCCCAAGCGATTCACGATTCTTGAGGATTCGCGTAACGGATATGGATTCAGGAAAATCAAAGGTCAGCGTAAATTTGCCCCTTTCCCTTGTAGATGCAGGCATGAGCATTGCCTCTAATTTCGCGCCGGGGGTAGCGAATGCAGACATCATGGATGCAATTCGCACCGGCCTTACTGGAAAAGTCATTGACGTATTGGATGAAGAAGACCGAGAACATGTGGAAATTTTCATTGAATAATCATGGTTGATAAGGCCGAGAAACTATTAGAAAAGCAAGCTATGGCAGAGCAAGATTTTTCTCATTTTTGCTCTGGGGAAATTAGTTCGCAGGCGAAACGGGGGATCGAGCTATTTAATAGTGGCCTTTATTGGGAAGCGCACGAGGCACTTGAGGATGCCTGGATGGCGGAAACTGGGCCTATTCGTCATTTATACAAAGGCATACTACAAGCGGGAGTCATGTATTTACAAATTGAGCGGGGAAATTTCATTGGGATGGCAAAAATGTATGAACGTGCCAGAAAGTGGCTGGCGCCCTGGCCGAATGAATGTCGGCATTTGAATATCCAAAAACTACGTCAAGATATGCAACAAGCAATCGAGATGGCTGGCAAATTAGGGCCGGAACATTTGGGGGAATTTGATCGAGATTTTTTGAAGAATATAGATATTCTGGATTAGCTTTTTCTCAATAGCTCCCCTATTCTAGTTTTCTACACACCCATGAGAATTACGCGCGCAGGAGCGCCATCACTACCTTCGATTTTCAATGGCAGGCAAAAAAAGTTATATCGTCCTCGAGAAACTTTGGAAAGGTCTAAGCCCTCAACAATGATCACTCCAGCTTCCAGAAGGATGCGATGCGTAGGCGCGGTATTTCCAAAGGGAGCTACTGATAGATAATCTACACCGATCAATTTAACTCCACGCTTAACCAGATATTGCGCCGCATCCTCATCCAAAGCCACGTAATTTTTCTCGAAAGTGCCAGAGGCTGTTTCCCATAGTTTTGAGTTTCTTGTCCGGATCAAAACTCGGCGAGTGCGGGGGGGGATTTCGGCTTCGATTAATTCTTTGGTTGTGATCATGTCCACGTTATCAGGAAGATGCATAACATAGGCGCGCCCGATCAGATTCTTCAACCCCAAGCTTTCAACTGTTTTTCCATCTTTAAGAAAATGATATGGCGCATCAACATGAGTGCCTGTATGAACGCTCAGGCTCATTTGGCTCACATTGGCAGATGCCCCATCTTCGATTTTAAGTCTACGATTGATCTCGACCTTTGGATCCCCGGGCCAAACGGCCATGTCTGGTGAAATTGTTAGTGTTAGATCGTAAGTGCGCATGCTGAACTTATTCCACCTTGATTGGAGGAGCCAACATGGGCCAGTATATATGAGCGCAAAAATGGCCGCAATCGAAGAACTTTGGCAGTTTCAGCGCTTAAGCAGTAAATGTTCGAGAATCGATGGTGACATCGGCGAGCGCTTCATGATCAATAGTGATGCCTAAGCCGGAACCATTGGGAATATTGATGGTGCTATCCGCGTTGAGCGTAAAACTTTCGAGCGTTATATCTTGATCGTAATAGCGATCGCTTGCAGAAATATCTCCAGGAAGAGAAAAGCCGGGAAGGCCCGAAAGGGCCAAATTAGCGGCGCGCCCCACCCCAGTTTCCAGCATCCCACCACACCAAACGGGAACGTTATTTGCTTTCGAGAGATTATGAATTTCAAGAGCAGTGCTTAATCCGCCAACTCTTCCTGATTTGATATTGATTATTCGGCAAGCTTCCATTTCAATCGCCTGACGAGCATGGCGCGCAGAGACGATGCTTTCATCCAAGCATATCGGGGTAGAAAAAGATTCCTGCAATATACGATGATCCCATAAATCGTCTTCTGAAAGAGGCTGCTCAATTAATAGAAGCTCCAGTTCATCCAATGCTCGCAAAACTTTGGCCGATTCCAGGTTATAAGCAGAATTGGCATCCACTTGCAGCAGTAAATCAGGGAATTCCTTTCGAATGGCAGCCGTTTCTTCTACATCTCTGCCGGGTTTGATCTTTAGCTTCACTCTCCTATATCCATCATCAACATAGCTACTCACTATTTCGAGCAAATCCTTGATTGATGAGGCCAAGCCAACCGAGACACCGACATCCACTTTCTCTTTTTTTACACCCAGCAGCTCTGCAAGAGACTGATTTTCGCGCTTTCCCAACAAATCCCACAGGGCCATTTCAAGGCCAGCTTTGGCCATTGGATGGCCTTTTACATTTTTGACTTGCCTTTGAAATTTCTTTGGGTTTAGGTCTGACATCTGAAAAAGAGATGGCACCAATTCCGTCTCCATTATTTCGAGAGCCGTTCCAGCAGTCTCATAAGAGAAACCGGGATGCTTATCCGCGGCACATTCTCCATAGGCGACTATGCCATCAGAGGCAATTTCAGCTAAAACAGATTGCCGCCATTCAATACGCCCAAATGAGGTTTCGAAGGGTTGTTTCAATTTCATTGACAACCGATACAATTTTATGTGATCAATTTTCATTTAAAATCCCAGCTTCGCCTCGCCATTGCTCAGTAAATAGAAACTCCTTGCTTGCTCTTCTGCCTCAAAAGTGAAATCGGTGACGATATACCCAAAGTCAAATAGCCTTTCAAAAATAATGCGTGTATGAGACCGCCAGGATAAAGCCAATTCCATATCTGCGTTTTTTAGCGCAGGAAAATCGGCAGGTATCTCGACCAAAACTACGGGCGCTTGCTCAGATCCAAGCACTTCAAGATCATTATTATTTTTAACGGATGGCACTGGCCATGATTTTTCGTTGAAAGAAGAGCTGTTCAACAAGATAGCGCCCGCAGCCATAATTGACTTCAACGATAAGGGTCTTCGAGATGATCTTTCCAAACGTTGGGAAACCCTGCTCGAATTCACCCACCATTCAGCCAGGAAGCGATCTGTGGGGATGCCGGCATTAATTCCATCTTTTAATGAGCCGTAAATATTGCGAATATATGTTTTGGATATGGCCCCTAATTTAATAATGTTTAGATGCGCGTTTTTGCTCATCAGTGGATCGAAGGTCCAGGTAACGAGTTCAAGGCCTTGTTTGCGAGTCATCTGCCATTGCGCTCTTTTAAGTGCAAAGCCTATTCCTCTGTTTTGATAAGTGGGAGCTACTGCCAGCATATGAGAACTTTGCTTCGGGGCATTATTGGCATCTAATCCTGGAAAAGAGAAGACGAATCCCACCAGATCGTCATTGTCATAAGCGCCAATAATGATGCCGCCACTGTGTGCGATGGCAATCAACAAATGTGCCGGAACGACTCTGGATCCTTCCCAAATATCGGATTCCAAAGTTTCCACGGCTTGCATTTCTTCAGCTTCGTGCAATAATCTTAGATCAATATTCCCGAATGATTCCATTGCTTTCAATCTCAACGAACAGTTTTACTTACAACGCCGCTACCCTCTTCGCGTCTATTAATATATTCAAGTCGATGAGAAAAACGAGAGGGCAGTAATCCAAATATTTTTGTGATGCCATCCAAAGAGGTCACGCGATTGCTGGCCAAATAATCCACCCATACGTTCGAGATCGGCAAGCGAGGAAATAAGAAACGGAGGCCATTTGCAAGAATTCGGTAATAAGAGGGCCGGATATGAACATAGCTTCGCCTTCTCCCAATTTTCAATCTTATTTCATCCAATATTTCATGAATGGTCAGGTGTTCTGGGCCACCGATCTCG
>PVMS01111573.1_pt1 | contig 31284 bp, 28 predicted proteins | sample 1853461 | NCBI WGS metagenome assembly PVMS01 (sample SAMN08582032, study PRJNA380276) | Marine sediment metagenome, whole genome shotgun sequencing project. | isolation source: ocean sediment barecode stripped | collected 2017
GATCGGGATTCTCTCCGCCATCATCATCCCGTGGGGCCTCGCCATCTGGAGAAGGCCCGCAACACACGGCTCGTCGGCCAGGTCAAGCAGGCCGCGGTCATGGTCGAGCAGTACATGATCGACGCGACCGTGCCACCGAAGACGCTGGCCGAAGCCTACGCCGGCACCAACACGCCGATGCCAGAAGGCCTGAAGTATTGCTCCGGCTACTGGAGCGACTCCGACAAGGGGCACGGTAACGACTGCGACTTCTACGACGAGGATAATCCCGGGGAATCCAACCCCGGGGAGAAGTTTGGCACCGCGGGGCTCAAGTACATCATCCGCACCGACCCGCTGGCCTGTCGCTGCACCGACCTGCACTTCATCTGGGTCGCCGCCGACCCGACCGTTATGGTGGTGAAGAGGGGCGAGTGGAAGGGACAGCTACCAGGGAGGTTCGGAAAAACATAAACCTACAACGAGAAAGGAGGGCGGGATAGACTCCCCTCGGTCGCCCGTTGGCCGGGGGGTTTTATTTGAAGAGGCCCATCGAGAGGACGTGGCCGGCGCCCTTCAAGAGCAGGATGGTGCGGGCCCTCTTGGCCCGGAGCGCCTCGAGCCACAGCTTGCGGCCCCTGACGGGGCCGAACTCCTTCTTCCACTTCCTCAGACTTTTCCACTTGCCCATCAGAGCTCCTTCACGGTCAGCTTGCAGCTCCGCTGGTGGGTCCGCGGAGTGGAGGCGGCGGTGACGATGGTGTTGATGAAGCTGTAGGTTCTGCCGGCGACGAGCTCCCGGTTCGCGTCCGGGTCTGCATTGGAGATGAAGAGCGCCGTCTGGTAGTCGTTGTGGCTCGAGCTGTCGATGGTCATGCCGAGTGTCGGCTGGTCATCGGCCATCTCCCAGGTCGAGCTCGCTATGGTGTCGTTCTGCTGGCCCAGGATCTCGCTCCAGTCCACCGCGTAGTCCTTGACCTCATCCGGGTCGAAGAGTGCTTCCCAAACTAGGCTCATATTGGTCTCCTATTCCTCGGCCGCGGCCTCTGAGTCGTTGGTTGTAGCGTACACGGTGCGGTCCTCCCGTGCCGCGGCGACGGTGCGGCTCGGTTCCTCGGGGAAGACCTCGAGCGCCGCCGCTGGCGGGTAGACGAGACGGCCCGCGGGCACCGCCAGGTGGAGCACCGGCTCCGGCGTGATCCAGTTGCTCCCGTCCGGCGTGATCCAGTTGCTCCCGTCCGGGAGGATCCAGTTGTGTTTGTGGCTCATGGCTTCTCGCCCGAGTGCCGAATGACCCAATCCTTCAGTGTCTCGACCCTGCCCTGGAGGTTGGAGTCGTGGGCCTCCATGACTGCGACCCGCTCCGACAGGGTGTTTACCGTGCGCTGCATCTGCGCCTGGCCCCTCTCGAGCCTGGCGACGTCAGCTCGCAGCGCCCGCATCCCCTCGGACAGCGTGGCATCTATCACCGGAGAGTTGCGGAAGTCCTGGACCATGCCGCCCGCGATGGCACCAATGACGAGCAGGAGGACCCCCGCCGCGGTCATCTTTCCCCTGTAGTGGTTGTTGGTCGTCATATTATGGGTCGTTCACCACCGTCAACTCGATGTCGAAGGACAGCACCAGGGCGTCCTGGTCGAGCGTGTCGCCACCGTTGTCCGCGTTTCTGCATAAGAACACATCCACCCACTCACCCTCAGTCCAGCCAAGGGCACCAAGAGTTGAACCCCATCCCTGTGTGCGGATCTCGTCTTCGTTGGTCAGGTCGGTGCAGCCAGAGTTACTGCCAATGCTGTAGGCGGCGTCCCAGGGGTCGTTATCGGCACGGTCTAGCTCTCGGTAGTACCACTGCACACATGTCCCTGAAGCCTCCGTAACGGCGTAGTAGTAGGCAACGCTGAAGCGGACAGAGGCGGTCGCCGGGCCAACGTCCTCGGGCACCTGGAAGCCGCCCACAGTGCCACCACACTCGTCGGTGTCAGGGTCGAAGGCCGCGTAGCGGAGCGTGACATTGGTTCCCACGTCGTTCGCAGCAGCCGGCAAGCCGAGACTGGCCACCACGTAGTTCGCATTGGAGAGCTCGCGGGCGCTGTAGCTCAACAGCGTCGTGGTCTTGGTCTCAACGTACTCCTCGCCCACGTCCCTCGCACCGTTGCAGTTGGCGTCGTGGTAGACGCGATCCGCGCCGTCTTCGGCCAAACAAACGGCGGTGGACAGGGTGCCACTTCCCAAGGCGATGCCGTGCTCGAAGTAGCCCCGGCCCTCGAAGAGCTTAATCACACCGGAATCGAGAAGCTGGAAGTTTCCAGTGACAGGATCCCAGAACATGTTGGGCACTTCGGCTATGAGATCGTTGGTGGTGGTGTAGAGCCACCTGTTTCCAGAGAGAGATACGGACTGGAAGGTTCCCAGAATCCTTGCGACAGTCCCGGTCCCGACGCGGGGATAGTCGCCGTCATTGTCCCAACAGATGTCGCCATCGGTGGTCACGCCCGAGCAGTCCGCGACAGAGGGTAGGCCAAGCGTACCGCCGTTGAAGTTGAAGTCGCTGGTGATCGTCTCGTCCCCGTAGTCGGTGTCGAGGTCGGTGAAGCCGCCGCCGCCGCCACCCGTAGCCAGGAGGGTGACGGAGAGGGAAACGAGGGTTGCTACCTGCGTCGGGCTGCCGTAGCCCGATATAAATACCTCGATGTAGTTGCCATCGGAGAGGAAGCGGATTGCGGTGTTGTTGCTCACCGAAAGCGATCCGCTGTGGCTCGCCTCACCGACTGCGGCTGAGGATTTGATGGCCGCTCCGTTGACGTAGAACGTGCAGCCCATCGAGTCGTTCTCGACGTTGACGCTTCCGGCGCAGGTGGTGTTGAGGAGGTACACCCCGTCCGCATCGACCGTAACTCTCGAGGGGTTGGTCACATCGTCGTGCCAGTTATTCGGATCCAGTTGCTCGGAGTCCCAATCGACCGCCTCGGGGGTGGTGGTGTAAGCCTCGTTGGTGACGGTCTCGTAGTAGCCGTGGACGACCCCTGAGCCGCCTCCACCAGTCTGGTCGATGTACTCCTCGCCCACGTCCTTCGTCCCGTCGCAGTTCGTGTCATGGAAGAGACGGTCGGAGTCGTTGAAGATGCAGGCCGCGTTGGCAGCTATCGGGCTCCCGCTCGGTGCTATGCCGAGTTTCCCTTTAGTGTAGAGGTCGCCGTCAGTTTCCAGCGCAGTAGGAACACCGCTGCCAGAATGAATGGCCTGCCATATAGGCGTGTCACCCGAGGTGCCCGCAGGGGCCGTCATCTGTAGTGGGATTAGGTCGTTCGTAAACGTGGTTATGTTCATCTGAGCTGGCAGGTCCAGCCTTGGTGTTGCTGCTACCCAATTAAACCCGCCCGCCGTGGCGTGAGCAGGTGCAGACACGGACTCGTTAAACTGTATCGCTCCGGTACCACCAGCAGGCCAGCCCAGGATGCCACTGCTGGTCGGAAGGGTGATGTCAATGTCGGAGCCGGGATCTGCGCCGACCTGGAGAATGACCTGGTTCCCGTCCGGGGTGGCGCCCTCGAAGTTGAGGGTCTCGTGGAGGAAGATGGTGCCCTCTACCTCGAGGTCGTCCTGGACGAAGAGATCGGCCCCGGTGCCGCTCGTGTTGCAGTCGATGTTGGTGTCGTAGGCGGTCCACTGGTCACAGAGCACGATGTCGTTGCCGACTCCCGACGAGTAGGGACCGGCGAAGGTGCCCGATCGGACGAAGGCCATCGCGTTGCCGGCGCCACTCTCGGGAATCGCAAAGCGAACCGTGTTGCCCTGCTCCATCCACGCGAACTCGATGCCGGGGTCGTTGCCTGCCCCGATGTTGCCCTCCTGACGGAACAGCACCGCTTTGTCGAGGTCGAGGTTTGATGCCGCGAAGGAGGAGGAGTAGATCCCGACGTTGCCGAAGCCAAAGCCGGCGTAGGTGTCTCCAAGGACCAGATCGTAGGCACCGTGAGCTCCGGTCGAGCCAGCGCCCCGGAAGGTCCAGTCAGAGGTCACCGTCTCGTCGCCGTAGTCGGTGTCGATGTCGGTGAAGATGGCGGGGTCGTGGATGACAAGCACACCGCTCGAGGCGTGAGCCCTCGAGACTACCGCTACCATCTGGACGGGAGCAGTATCGAGCGGTGGGATGTTGGTCAGCGCACCCTGGGTCGTGCTTATGTAGAGATGGTCGCCAACAGACCAAGCCTCTCCACCACCGCTCGTGTCCACCCCGATCATGGTGCCGGCGAGCTGGACATGGCCCTCGACGCTGTTGGTGAGCTCCTCAGAGGCGAGCCCAAGCACCGGCATCTTGTCCGGGTCGTCCGCGTCGGCCTCTTCGACCGTGACGACATTCTGCCCTACGTTGAAGCCCTCGATGTAAACCGGAGTGCCCTTGGCGATCGTGCCACCACTGTCCTTCCGGACGAAGGTGAAGACCTGCGCGGCCTCGATGGCCACGTCCACCCTGCCGTCCAGCGGGTCGTTGTCGTAGGTGGATGTGAGCATGGCGGCGGTGTAGCCCAGGCCGTCCTCGTCACACTGGCAGACAGCCGCAGCAGTACCACCACCCGCGCCGCAGTTGAAGGAATCGGGCGCGTCCTTGATGCCAAAGAGCCGGCCGGGCTCGCACGGAGTCACTAGGTCTCCGAAGTCGATGTCGAAGAAGTGCGGTGCCTGGGTGGCCCACACGGGAGCCGCCAGGAGAAAGAGAATCAGAAGCAGTCGTCGGATCATGTCCATGCCTCCCCGAGTGTTACGTGGATGGTGTCGTCATCGACCGGCAGAAGTGTACGCTGGATGATCTGTCCAGGCACCCCTGGCTTTACAGAGACGAAGCCTCCGGCGATGGTCGAGAGATAGTGATAGGTACCGAGTGTTTTTCCGTGGGCCGGCCAAACCATGTAGCCGGAGGACCGACAGGTGAACTCTGTCGCCGTCGCCGCTTCCACGATAGCGTGACAGGGCCTCGAGTTGTCCGCGTCGGCCCGCACCCATGAGCCCACTAGCCGGCAGATCGCAGCTCCCACAAAGAAGTCGTTGGCCTGAGTGACCTCGAAGGTGGGGCCACCGACGAGGGTTCCGAGCCCCGAGAGCGGAGCCTTGTAGTGGACCAGATCCGGCACTCGCTGGATGCCGATGAGATCAGTCGGCAGTAGAGGGGTGAGAAGAGTCCCGTGTTTGGTTTCCTTGTCAGACATTATGCCTCCAGCTTTGGTTCTTCACGGAGTATCGTCCTGCGCTCGAAGTGGTTGCCGTCACCAAAGCGCCCACCCCACCGATTGTAGGGCGACAGATCCTCCCAGAACACACCCAACACCAGATAGGCCGGGGTGTCTTTCTGCCAGGCCCCATAGATGTCGAGGAGGAGGTCGAGGGCCAACGACTCGAGGTGCCAACTGTTCAGCTTCCAGCTCTTGCCGAGCTTCACGTAGAGCCGTTGCAGCAGGTCGGGACGGGTGACCTCGCGCAGACGGACGCGGTGCCCGGGCAGAGAGTTGGCGTACATGATGAGCCGGGCCGCGTCGGCGGTGAAGTGCCCCTGGTGGTCGGAGAGTCGCATCAGTCGAGCCCCAACGAGATCAAGACCTCGGGAGTAATGACCGCCTGAGCCTCTGAGATGAGGTTCTCGTAGTAGGCGGTAGCCATCGTCAGCTTCTCTTGACCCTGCGGCCCGATCCACTCGAGGTAGGCCTCCCGGCGAGCCTTGTTGGACAGCCCCCACAACGGGTGCATCTGCCGGAAGCTCTGATTGAGCCCCTTCTTCGAGGCCCCGGGCATCTGGGCGTACTGCTCGAGGTACTTGAGCGCCACTTCCTCCTGGCCGTAGGCGATCGCCCGCTTCATGTTCAACAGGGTGGTCGTCCGCGGGTTCCAGGAGATCGTGTACTCGTCCCGGCCCAGGACGTTCTTGAAGAATCGGTTCTTCTCCGAGAGGTTGTCGAAGAAGGCGGTCGAGCCCGGCTCTGCACGGTAGACGAAGAGCTCGGGGATGGAGCTCAGGTACTTCGCAATAGGTGTGTCGCCCGGGGTACGCTGCGGCCGGCCAGTCAGCACCCGGAACTCGTTGTCGAGCCCGAACTGGTGCATCAGGTACTCGGTGCGGTCGCGGATCGCCTTGGGCTTGGTGGCCCTGGGGAAGCCGGAGACCCGGAAGAGGAGCTCGGTCGCACCCTTCACACCGTAGAGCGACCACGGCCCGATCGAGTTGTAAATCTTGTCGACGACGGTGGTGCTCATTTCCTTGGCTACCTGGTAGGCAGTCATGCGACCGTTGAGCCACTCGTTTGTCAGGTGGCCGGAGTCCCCCATGCCGAACCACTCCCGGAACTCGTGGAAGACCGAGAGCCGGTTGAAGTAGATGATGTTGCCCCGGGAGTCGGTGCCGAAGGTCAGGTGCGGAGTGTTGCGGACGTTTGCCGGGAGCTTGTCCTCCTCGTCGGGGAACATCATGTGATTCCAGGTGAAGAAGACGATCTCGAGAGCCTTGGCCAGTAGGTACCACTTGCCGGCCTTGGCTGCGAGGTAGGGAGCTCGGAGCGCCACGTTGCCCAGGAGCCTCTTCGAGATGTGGTACCCGAAGTCGTCGTCCTGGAGAGCGTTCTTCAAGAGCTGTAGGTGCTGACGCACGTTCAATTCCTGGAAGCTCCAGAAGGGGACGATCTCCTTGCGGAGAAACTGGCCGGCGTAGCTGATCTGGTCATAGGCACCGACGAGCTGGTTGGAGAGCCAGTAGGCCTGGACGTTGGGCTCGCCACGGAAGGCCTCGATCTCTTCCTTGCGGCTGGCCCCGTAGTTCGAGGGCTTGCCGTTGGTCTTGATCTGATCCAGGTACTCGATGTAGGCGGAGTAGCGCAGCATCGACTCGAGGAACTGCGCGTGTTTCCGCATCCACCTGAAGTACCGCACCAGTGCTGGTGGTCTCTTGGTACCCTGGGGGAGTCCCTCGGTAGGCTTCCGCATCCAGGATTGGACCGATTCGGCCTTTAGCAGATCAACGAGTTTTTCCATCTCGCTCTGCTCAATTTCCTGTTGGAACATGCCTGCCGAGATACCCCCCAGGTTGAGCCAAGCCCGCATGTCTTCGCCGGGCGTTTGCCCCCCGTAGATGACATCTCGCAGTTCACCTACAGCTTGGGGCAGCCGTGTCAGGGCCGCGGGATTTCCCATCAAAACCTTGTGGAAGTCGCCCACCAGGTTGCGAGTGAAGTAACGAGGAGCACGACGCGGAGAGAGCAACTGCCATTGCTTCCAGGCCCGCACCGCGACCTCGTTGTACTTGATGAATTTGTACTGCTGGTAGCCGCGCATCGCCTCGGCGGCATCGTTGAGAGTCTCGGCCAGGGGACCAGGCAGGACGGTGACCGTCTTGGGCCCGCCCATCGCCAGCATCTCTTTGATGTCCTCCCCGGCCACCTCGGCCAGCCCCTTCTCGATCACCTCCTGGGCCACCCGATCGCTGATGGTCATAACCCGGAAGAACATCTGACCCTTGGCGGGTTGCCACAGCCCGTGGTCGTCGGGCACCATATCCATCCAGGTCACATAGTCGCCCTTCAGCCTCTCCTGTTTCGCCTGCGTCCGCTCGCGGATGGTCTTGAAGACCGTGGCCGCGGCACCGGAGCCCATCTCGCCGCCGTAGTTGTTGAGGAGATCCGCCAGCATGGAGAACCAATCCGGGTGATCGAAGTAGAAGGGCTCCCTGTCTTCCTTGTCGACCCCCTCCTGGCTGGCCTCCCAATCCCGGTACGACTCCTGGAGGTCGGTGAGCATCTCCTCCCACCTGCTCCAGATACCGTCAGGCAGCCCGAAGACCTCGCCCTCCTTGTTGGTGTAGCCCAGGGCCAGGCGGACGAGCGAGTTGGTGGCGCCGGCTATCTTCTGCCGGTAGGCCGCATCCCATTCCTCGTACCCCTGCTCGCCGGTCGGATCCTCGGGAGTGGCCAGGAGCTCCTTCATCAGAGCGATATTGCGGCTCTTGGCCTTGTCCACCAGGTCGCCCTTGATGTCGTAGTGCTGGATGATCCGGTCGATCTGGTCGGCAATGTTGGCGTCGATCAAGAGCTGTGTGAGCACGTTGCCCTGGGTCACGAGGTACTGGAGGTTGAAGGCCTTCGCTGAGCCCACCATCTTGCGCTGGTGTGGCCGGCCGAGCGGAGCCTTCACCCCACCACCCGGGCCCCACATGCCCTCCTCGAGCGCGTACTGGAGGATCTGGTGGTGCATGTAGAAGTCGCCCTGTCGATCGAGGAAATGCGTGGACTGTCCGATCTTGTGAAACGACTCGCGTACCTTGCCCCGGACCTCGTTCCAGTATTGACGCATCTGGTCGATGGCTTCCTGGGTCTTGGGGCTCTGCTCGAGCGCCGCGTGGGTGGCGTTGTAGTCGGTCTCGAGAGTCTCAGGGCTCCACCCGAAGGGCAGTTTGATCTCGTCAAACATGTCCGGGGTGTACATCTCCGGCCGGTTCGTCCAGAGCCACATGATGTTATCGACGAGCATCGCCCGGGTGAAGAGGTCGTACTCTGCCGGGTCGAGCGAGCCGATGATCTGGTTGAGCTTTCGTGAGACCTCGTTGGCTGCTGACTCGGGGAAGATGCCAATGTGCCGCAGGGCCTCTGACGCCTGGGCGAAAAACCCGCCGCGACCTAGCTTCGGGAACTGGCGGATGAAGGCCTGGGGGAGAGCTTTAACGCCGTCGATAACCGACTCCCACCACCGCTTCTGCGGGACACCCTCTCGAGCCTTGCGGTACTCGGCCTCCTGCTCGGCGTTGAAGGTGACCGTGGGGCCGGCTGCCGGCGCGGCCTCCTGTCCCATGCGGAGGAACCCGCCCTGCTCTCGAGCGCCGCGTAGTGGTGGCTTGCCGGCAGAGGGGAGGATCGCGTTGACCTTGATCTCACCCGTGGCCTTGCCCTCTATCCGAATCACACCCATTGGCCCGGCCATCTGGAGCGTGTAGTGAGCGCCGGCCTTGAGCTCCGCAGCAGTGGGCCACTTGATCGCGGAGAGCACATACTGGTAGCCGGGTTCCTCTCCCACCCCGGGCGCCCGACCGCGGTACTCGTGGTTCTTGGAAGCGCCGACGCGACCAAATATGAAGTCGAAGAATTTCTTGTGCTCCGGGCTCTTGGTGAAGAAGGTCACCACCGGGTCGTCGAGATCCCGGGCCATCTCCTCGATCGACTGCAACAGCGGCCGGAGCTCTGCCGGTGAATTCATCCTGACGGTGGCGAGCTCGGCCAACTGGAGGGCCATCTCGGTGCTCTTGGCAGGCTGTCGAGTCTCCTCTGCGACCTCGACCTCCGGCTCTACCTCCATCGCGGCAAACATATTCTCCTGGCCGGCCTCCTCCTTCTGCGCCATAGTGGGGCCTTCCTGCTCGAGCTCGTTCTCGAGTGCCTCACGACGCTCCTGGACGATCTTGGCGTGGGCCTGAGTCGCCTGGTCGTCCGCATACTTGGAGGATTTGAGCTTCGCCTCCTGCTCTGCGAGCCGTGCGATCTCCGCCTCGAGTCGCTCTCTCCTGGGGGCCTCCTTCTCGGCCTGCTGCTCTGCGGTGAGGGTGAACTCCTCGGGGGACGGGGGCGCCGCCTTGGTCTTGACCTTTCTGGGAGCGGCCTCCACGTCCCAATCTATGACCCGGTTGGGGTCGATCCGGTCGATGATTCCGCGACTGTCCTTGATCGCCAGGACCGCGAGCCGGGGAGCCGTGACCTTCCCCACTTTCTTTGGCTGGAGGCTGTAGGCCACGTAGGCGGTGACCACTTCATCTTTTCCGGGTGGATTCGTGATCCGCACCTTCCGGCCACCGGGGTAGGTATTCTTGACCAGGGCATCCTCTGGGATGCTGACTCCATCGACCTCAGTGACCGCAGGAGCCACGATCTCCTCTTCCGCGACCACGGGGGCCTCTTCGACGGCTGGTGCAGCCACAGGCTCAGCAGGGGCCGTCCCGAGCTCTTCCTCGGCCAACTGTCGCTGCATCTTGGCCGTATCCACGGCAGGGGTCTCTGGCCTCAACTCCTCGGGGCCAAAACGGGTGACCTGATCGGCCGCGTCCCTGACCTCAACTCTGGTGCCAACAGACGTCTCTATCGTATCTAGGACGGTGTGGACCTTGCCGAATGGACCGACGACGCGATCGCCGGCCTTGAAGGTGGGTTCTAAGGTGGGTTCTGGAGCTACTTCGGCGGCGGGTTCTTCAACCGCAGGTCGGACAGCCGCGGGCTCTCCCACTGGCTCGGGGGCTTCCGGTACTTCGGGAGCGACTCGAGGTTCTGGCCGCGCTTCTTCGGCCACAGATACTTCAGCTCCCGCAGCTTCGACAGGTTCCACTTCGCGTTTTGCAAGCTCTCCCCCGAGAGTGGCTGCCAACGCTTGACGGGCTTTTCTGTATGCATCTTTTAGTACCTGGTTGTCGGTCTTGAGGCCGACTGGCCGATCCGCCTTGGGAGTGGCGAGTAGCCTCGCTGCCTCTTCTATTATAGGGGTTACCTCATATCCATGCTTGAACTTCTCCCACAGCCCTGTCAGGGTCGCGGCATCCTTCGACAGCTTGAGTGACTCCTGGGCAGCGATCCGGGAGCCGTGGGCCTCGAGCTCCGCGGCGTTCTCGGCCTCGCTGACCATGCCGTGCAGCTTCTTATCCTTGGCCAGCTTACGGTTGATGTAGCTCTCGACCTGGGCCATCTCGACAAAGTTGCTCTTGGTAATCATGTCGGAGTAGCCGTCCAGGGTGAGCTGGTCCGCTACCTCGGTCCTGGTGCCGGCCCGGGCCACGTTGCCCGCCAGCGCCCGCACCTCGTCGATCGTCAGCTTCTTCTTCCGCTTCTTGAGCTCCTTGAGAACCGCCGCCTGGCCGGCGTAGCTCTCGTCGTCCGTGTTGGTCCGGTTATCCGCGTAGACAGGGAGCATCTCGCCAATGACCGCACCGTGGGCCTCGGACAGAGTGCCGTCCCGCACCGCCTGGAAGACCAGATCGGAGGTCTGGGACAGGCCGGCGCCGAGCGAGTTGATCCGTCCGTGCAGTGGCAGGTTGAGCGCCTCGATGTCCTCCATTGAGAAACCGCTGTCCCGGAAAAAGGTGGCCGCATCCATGACCGTGCCGTGGCCTTCCGAGAGGTTCTGGAGAGCTCCGACCGCCCGGGCCTCCTTCATGTTGTCGGCGTTGATGAAGTACACCTCGAGATCGTCGGTAACGCCGAGATCCTGGTACTTGGCTACGCGGTTGTGACCGTTGACCGGATAGGTCTCGCCCGTCTCGGGGTTGTACCAGACGGTGACGCCACGAGCGAGCTCTGGATCCCACCCCTCGGAAGAGCTGACCTGGCGCACATGGGATTCCCGGGTCTGTCCCTTGGCGTCGTGCTCCTGCTTGAACTGGAAGTCGTCCGGGGCGAGCACGAGCTTCCCGACTTCCTCCCGGGTGAGGGTGGCAGCACCACTCGGTAGCGTCCGGTCCCTGTCCACCCAGGTCGGGAAGAGCTTGTCGGGGTCGATTGGTCCGCGCTCGCTCTTCTCGTATTGTGGGGCCTCCGCTGCCGGGGGTGGCTGTGTGGGCTCAGCCTTGGCAGGTTCAACCCCAGGCTCTTTGGCCAGCTTCGCTTCTCTCCGCTCCCAGGCCTTTTGGTATTCCAGGGTTTCTTCGCTCGGTGCCTCTGCTGGCTCGAGCTCGATTCTCTCCTGTAAATCGACCGCATATTCGAGCGTCATATTGCCGGTGGATACGTTCTGCTGGACCCTCTCACTCAGGGTGTCGAATTGCGTCTGGTCTTCAGGGCTGAGGCCCTCGCGGTACTGGAGCGTATGCTGCCTGGCAGCTCCAGTCCGACGTTCTGCCCCCCGAGCCCGAACCTCCCCGAGCTCCTTTTCCTCCTCTAGCGTGATCTCCTCGAGAGTCGGCGTGTCCAGCTCGCCGGGAATCTTGATGGGCCTCTCGGGTGGCTCGATAGCCTGCTCTTCGACGCCCTCTTCCTCGATCACCAACGGAGCTGCCGCGGCCCCTGGTGGTGGACCGCCCTCGATCTCTTCGACCGTGGCCTGGAGGAGCTCGCGTTGCTTCTCGGTCTGCCCGGCTGTCTCCCTGCGTTGCTCCTCCTCGGCTACGAACTCGGTGAGAGCCTTCAGGGCGTCCTTGATCTTGCTCTCTTCCCTGGCAGCACTGGCCGTACCAGCGACACTGATAGGACCGGCCATTGCGATGCCGATGATGCCCTCGGCGCTCGCCTCTTTCAGATTCTCAGGTGAGAAGACCTCCGTGAACTCATCGAAGGTGAGCCCCTGCTCCCCGGCCCACGTTGCCGCGGCCACGAGGTCTTGATTGAGCTTCTGGGTGAACTCTGTGCCACCCTCTCGAGCGGCATCCCCGAGCACCTGAGCACCCCACCGGATGAACTTGCGCTCGTTGAAGCCCTTGAAGCGGGAGAGGAGCTTGAAGCCTGACCAGCCCTCCATCGTGCCGCCCACGAGACCCTGCCAGAAGCCGGCCGCGAGCTTCTCTTCCTCGGTGGCTCCACCCCTGTCGGCCTCGCCATAGCCGATCGAGGCCTCGACGGCCATACCGGAGGCGATTGGGTGGGTAGCGTAGCCGCCCAACATCATCATGCCCATGAGAGGAGCGGCCTGGGCCACGCCAATGGTCAGGGTGGCGATCGGATCCTGTTCCATCGCCTCCCAAAACTCCTTCTCCTCCAGGATGTGAGCCGTGCCCTGGAGCTGCATGTCGATCTGCTCTTTGGCAGCGACCTCCTGGAAGGGTAGACCGAGCTCTTTGACCACGTTCCCGATCGACTCGAACGGGTCGAACCCCTCGACGGCGGGCTTCCTGTCCTCTTTCTCGACCCCCCAGATTTGCCGGGGGATGTCCTGGATCGACGACCCGAGCATCTGGAGGAAGTCACCTGCCGCCTGGGGCACCTGGACTAGAGCCCCGCCCTTGAGAGCCCGCCCTACGTCCTTGGCCTCGAGCTCGGTCTCGTAGGCCTCTTTGGCATCGGTTGGGCGGTACCCCAACAGTGCCCCCTGGGCGGAGTAGATCGGCTCGCCCTCGGGGGTGGGCTCCTCCTCGGTGGGCTCGACCGGGGCCCGGGCCATCTCTGGATCCTCGGGCATCGTGGCCTCAAGGAAATTGACGAGCATGTTCTTCAGCGAGAACGGGACAGCCCCCGGCTCTGGTGGGGGTGGCTCAGGTGGTGGAGCTCCAAAGGCTTGTGTCTGCTCGACCGGGAAGCCCGGGGCAAGCTGCTGCTCGGGCTCAGCTCCACCAACTCGCTGCTCCTGGATCCAATCCCCGAGCCTCTCGAGAGCTCCCTTGCGCTCTGGTTTCTCTGTCGTTACGGGCTCGGGGATCTGTTCCTGGACACCCTGCGACCAGGCCGACAACGGATCGACTGGTGCCTCCGGCTCTGGGGCGGGAGCGATGGCCGGCTCTGCCGGTGGCTGTGGCTCTGGGATGCTACTCGAGAGGCCTACGTTCTGGCCCCACTGCTCGAGCTCCTCGAGCGCAGAGAGCTTGAGCGGATCGGACATTACTTAAATAGCCCCGAGCTCTCATCCTCAAAAGCCTCGGGGAACATCTCCATGAGCCTCTGCTGCATGAAAGATTCTGCTTCCGACTTGGTGGCTCCGGGGTTCTTCTCCTGATACTCCCTCACCCCATCCTCGACGATCTTCAGGAGGGCCTTGTACTCCGTCCCACCAGGCTTGAACATAGCCGCCTGGCCGGGGTCGTCCGCAAATTGGTTGACCAGGTGCTCCATGACTTTGCCGTGGTCACCCGTCATCGAGCGGGAGGGGTACCCGCCCACTCGTCCGCCGCCCCTGGGTCGATTCTGTTCGGCCCAACTGCCCATATAGGTCTCGTAGGCCCTGCGCCGGTACTCCTTCTTTTCCAGCTCCAGCTTTTCTAGCGTTACCTCGTATTGCTTCTCTGCGCGGGAGTCACCATTGGAGTAGTGCTCGATCATCGACTTGCGGTAGGCCGCGATGTCTTCCTGGCTTTCACCCCTCAACTCGAGAGCCTCCGTGGTCTGGGCGATCTTCTGGGCATTCTGCTCGAGCTGCTGGTATGCGATGCCTACTTTCTGGGTCTCGATCGTCTTGGGGATCATCTTTGTGGCCTTGATCTGCTCGAGGTTCTTCCAGACATCCATCCGCTCGCTGATCGGTACCTTGGTGTCGCCAAGGAAGTTGGAGAGCTGAGTGCCGAAATCCTTGGGCTGTTTTACCCCTTTCTCTGGCTTGAGAATTGAGAGGAGGTCCACGTCCTTTGGGCGCTCGAGCCCGCGGCCCAGACCGAGCTGCTGCGGAGTAGGTTGGCCCATAGCAGGGAGCTCGCCCGGAGGTCCAGCCGGCGCAGGAGAAGGAGAAGGAAAACCCATGCCTCCCCCGGGAGCGCCCATCTGCTCGGGTGACCCAAGCCCAAGAGACTGCTCCTGCTGTGAGCCAAAGATTCTTCCGAGGAGTTGTTGGTCTGTTTCCGGCTTGGTGTCCTGGATAGCCTGATTGCCAAACCACTCCGACAGGCTGCTCTCTGCTCCCTGCTCCTGGCCGATCTGGTACAGGTGAGCGTTGAGCTCACGGTAGCCATCGGGGTCTTGCTTCTTGACCTTCTCGAGCGCCTTTGAGAGCTCCATCGAGTCGAGAGGGATGTCTCCGCGTCGGGCCTGCTCGACGTACCCCCAGGCGTTGCCCAACCGGCGATTCATCCGGGCATCCTTGAGATTGCCCATCGTGACCGCGCCCATCTTGGTCCAGCGGTCGAACTGGTCCCATCGCCAGTTGGGGTTGGAAGACCTGGTTACAGTGCTCGGCATGTCGAGCTCCTAGAGCATCGCGTAGTTGACGACCTTGTAGCCGCCGACCTCTATGACCGCGGCCGGCATGACCTTCTCCACGTCCTGAGCGATGACACCGACAGACGGCATCCCTGTGGCCTTCCACTTCCAGCTCGCCATCGGTATCCCTGGTGAGAAGTCGATCGGGAACCGCTCGATCTCGGTCTTGAGGCGCTCGTCCGACTTCATCATCGAGTACATCATCCCGGCCTGCATGGCGTAGTCCATCGCACCGGGTCCACCCTCGGTCATGCTCCCGCTCGGACCGCCCTGGGCCGGCGCACCTCCCGCGCCCGCCCACTGCATCAGCAGCGGAAGCCAGCCGAGCTTGTTGTTCTCGAAGTCCTGGTAGGCCTGCTGAGCGAACTGATCCTGGCGCCCGGTTTCCCACTGGCCCATGCCGAACATCGAGTTGATCCGGTCCTGCATCATCTGGTCTTCCATGCCCGCGGACTGGAGCCCTATCTGTGAGGCCTGGAGACCACGATTCAGGTCGGATTCCTGCTGGTTGTAGAGCAGATCCATCAGCATCTTGTTCTGCGTGTTGGCTGCTCGAGCACCAATGTCCATGACGTTGCGCTCGGTCGCGGTGGAGAATCGACCGCCACCGATACCGGCCTTGCCGAGCGCCTGGTTGATGTTCCAGTCCCGGGCGTGTTCCATCTCCGGCAGCGCAGACTGATACACGTCGTAGACATTGGCACCCCCCCAACGACGTTGGATCAGCGGTCGGCTCCTGCCCCGTCTGATTGAGCAGGTCCGTGTAACCCCCCTGCTGCATGTCCGGATTGCCGACAGGCATTTATCCACCCCACGGCTGCTGTTGACCGCCACCACCGCCGCCGAACATCTGCATGAGGAGCTGCATCGGGTCACCACCGCCCTGCCCTGGGCCCATGCCGCCGCCCTGTCCTGGGCCACCCGGAAAGCCGCCCATGCCACCACCAGCCGGCCTCTGACCCATACCCCTCCGCTGCATCATCATGCGAATGAAGGGGTTATTCATCATGGCCTTCTGGAAGCCTCCTTGGCCACCGAACACCTGTTGGACAAACGGCGGCAGATTTCCCTGCCCTGGCACGATGTCGGCGCCGGTTTGCATACCGGGACCACCAGGCCCAAAGTCGCCGCCGGGCGCTGGCTGACCAGGCATCGGTCCCTGCCACGGCGCGGGCTGCGGCTGTGCGCCCCACCCACCAATCGGAGCCCGCCATTCGTCCTGATTCGGAAATGGCTGAGGCATCGGATCCGACACCGGAGGAGGAGCTGTGCCCGGAGGGGGCGCCTGGCCTGGATACAACGGCTCCTCATCGTAGGCGTTCACCTGGTCGAGATTCGTGGGCCGTGGCGGGGGACCGGGACGACCGGGACCACCCGGGAATGGGAATGGACCACCCCGACGACCAAACGGAGGTTTACGCATTCCGCCTCCTTGCCCTGGCGGTATGAACGGACCCGTTTTGCCATAAGGGCCCTGACCCGGGAAGGTGCCCATGCCGCCCCCTTGACCTTGACCTGGTGGCTGGAAGGGGCCTCCAGGGCGCAGCGGAGAGAGCTGTCTGCCTCTCATCGCGGTTGGCGGTGGGCCCATTCCGGGCCGACCGGGCTGTGGCCGGGGAGGCCCGCCAGGAGCTCCACCGGCCGGGTTGCCTTGCTTGAACGTCATTGGCATCTTGTTACCTCCTTGGTGTGCCATTACGCTACATCCACGTCTGGTTTACCGAGCCCGGTGGCTCCGAAGTACATCGGTGGAGCCTCGTACATCGAGCCGAGCGTCTGACTGGCGAACGGGTTGTTCACCGCGTCGAAGTAATTGCCGAGCATCCCGTTGACCTGTCCCATCATGGCCGGCGCGGGCGAGGCACCGTAGGCCTGACCCAACTGCAATGCCGCCTGGGCGGTCGGGCTCATGCCCGGGTCGATCGAACCGCCCCAGGAGGGCATCTGAGCCCCCATCAGCATCGGCGCGATCTGGTCGAAGAAGCTCTGTTGGAACCCGTAGCCCGCAGGCTGGTTGGGATCCGGATAGGTGGTGGTCTCAGTGCCACCGCTTCCCATCATTCCGCCCATCGTAGTCTCCTTACAGATCCAGAATCATCCTGAAGTGCCGCTGGAAGCCGAAGCTCTCGGCTCGGCGGGCCAGGTTATCTCTCGAGGTGTCCAGAACGACCCGGACACACTTGAGCTGCGTGGTGAGCTCGTGTATGTGGCGAATGAAAGCTGACCGCTCGCCATCGGTAGTCTTCACGTTGGCCCACAGTGCGTTGAGGTAGAGGTTGGTACCCACCTTCTCGTAGATCAGGAAGCCAATCGGCTCACCCTCCCTCTTGAAGATCGAGTGGCCGAGCTCTCCTCTGCGGAGCCGGGCCATCATCTTCTCGTGGGTGGTCTCGTCCACGAAGACCTCGAGCACGGGGTCTAGGTTCTCGTCGATGAAGTCGAGCGCCTGACTCATGTGCCCGCGATGCTCCCCGGTGGATTCGATCCGAAGCCGTAGGTACCGCCATAGCCGCCGTAGAAATCCGATCCGAGCCCGGGACCGGCAGCCTGGGTTACTCCTACTCCTGGAGTCAGTGGCACACCTTCCGTGCCACCACTAGAGGTGGTCGCACCGGGGGCACCAGCCCCACCCTCACCAGCCATCGCCTGATCCACGAGGTCCAGGATCCAAGGGGGCAGCATGGGGTACTGGATGTTCGCCGGTCCCTGGCCCTGTGGCGGCGCCTGGAAGGGGTTGAACTGCGTCTGCCCACCCGACATAAAGCCGGAGATGTCGGCCGGCGCGAAGGGCATGTAGCCACCGCCAGCCTGGATCCCGCGGTACTGCTGCCAGTTATTCGGGTTCTGGAGCGGCACACCCCCGGGGCCTTTGGGCATCATCCAGCCGCTACCCTCTTCCGGTTCGCCCCAATGCCCGGGCGGGCCTTGGCCTCCTCCACCAGCCATCTGTTCCGAGGTCGGTCCCGGTGGGCCCAAAACTGATGCTCCAAATGCTCCAGCCATGTTCGTCTCCTTAAAACCACTGCTCTACTAGAAGAAGTACCCAATTATTTCGTATCAGCGCACACATCAGGCAGTTCCACGGGTCGTCGAGAACGATCTCCCCGCCAGTGGTGACGCTGTTGTACAGCAAGGCAGTGGTCTTCACGGTGATCGCGTGACCTGAGGCCGGGACGATAAAGAGAAGCGGCACAGACCGCCGACCCTTCTCTGCCCCTGCGGGGAAATCCTCCCACCCGGCAATGGTGATGTCGGTGAGGTCGTCCGCCACGCCCGACTCCGCGGAAATCTCAACGAATGACCCGGCGAACTGCTTGTTTGCTACCTGCGATGTCTGCCTCTTACCGACCTCAAGCACCCCGCTCTGGAGGATGACCTTGCTGAAGCCAAAGCTCAGGACGCCGGTAGACGACACCCCCACCTCGCTCCCCTGGAACGGGTTTTGAAACTTCTCGAAGAAGGTCTGCATCAGTCGATCGTTGTTGGCGAGCGTCCGCTGGAGCTCTTCGAGAGCCCGCTTGTGGTCCTCGAGAGTCTCGAGAGACCCAGGTTGCCAGGTGTCGAGCGTCTGCCCGACAGAGGTTTGCCCAAACTGCCGTAGTGCCATTAGGTCACCACCTGGGTCTCAGTGAGGGTCTGGTAGTAGATGACGAGCTTCTCGATCGCTCCCGAGATGTTGAAGTCGGTCTTGTCGTCCTCCAGGAGCACCGTCAGGGTGGCCTGCTCGAAGCCCTCGGCGTCGAAGAAGAACTGGACGATCTTCTCCTCATCGACGTTGGTGTTCTGGTCCTCGGTGAGCGTCTTGGTGTCCGAGACGTAGTTCTCGGGGTCGCCGTTGATGTTGAGCCGGAGCTCGATGTCCATATCGTCGTCGGAGGGGAGGTAGAACCGGGTGAAGTACACGTCGATGTGGTCCACGATCTTCTCGACATCGACCTCTTTGAAGTCGAGCGCCGAGAGGGTGAACTGCGAGCTGTCCTCGAAGCGGCGGAACTCCTGCTTGTTCTCCGAGACGAAGCGGTAGGGGCTCTTCCACCAGGAGGAGTCCACCAAGCGCATGACCTGATACATGCTGGCGGGCTGCGTCGGCGCCCCTGACATGCTGGCAGTGGAGAGCCCAATGCCCATCAGCCAGTCCTGTGACTGTGGATCCCGGAAGGGGGAGCTCAGGCACCCGATGATCCAGTCGGTGTCGATCGGGCGCGACCAGGTGTTGGTCTCGATGTCCCACAGAAGGAAGAAGGTCTTGCCTCTGCCGGTCGCTGCGGCCTGGTCCGCCCGACGCTTCGAGTAGGGGGAAACCGTCACCCATACCTGTCGGTTGATGTCGTCGTAGATCGCAGAGACCGCGTACCGGAGCTCGTTCTTGGGGAAGGGCACGAGAGCCTCGACCGGCGAGCTGTTGATCGTTCTGGTGCGCTGTCCGTCGAACATGTGGAAGCGGTAGTCGTGACCCAGAAAGAACTGGTTGCCGTCGATCGTCAGGAGCGTCCGCGGGGACAGGGCGCCAATGTCCGCGAAGGTCTCCCGGTACTCGAGCGGCTGGTAGGGGTCGCCTGTGTAGTAGCCCACCGCGATCCCGTTGCGGAAGTGGACGGTGTACTGGTTGCCAAACTTCTTGAAGGCGTAGAGCGGTCCCGGATACAGGATGAGGTCGATCACTCCACCCGTGCGGGCGGCGTCGTTCCAGTAGTAGGGGAATGCCACATCGGAGTGCCAGATCCGGGCGCTGTAGAGGCCTGCGCCTACGTTTGTGGTGCGAGCCAGCCGAGCCGAGCCGGCCACGACCACCTGGGCGCTTGGCAGAATCTCGATCCCTGAGATGTCGAAGAGCTGATCGTCGTAGTCGTGGATCGTCGCGTCCATTTCGTGCGGGTTCCGGCTGAAGATGATGGTGTTGCTGCTCGGCTGGTTGTTGAGCTCCGTGGCACAGACGCCGGGGTTGTAGCCGCCCTGGTCGTTGTAGTGAGAACCGAGCTCCTGCCCGCCACAAGCCGCCCGTCCAGCCCAGAGCAGGGGTTGGTTGCGGTCACCCAAGGAGCTCGAGCGCGGGAACTGACCGAGGGCATTACCGATCACATGGTCCCTGAAGCTGTACTCGTCCATGTAGGCGCCACCGCCACCAGCGGCGTAGAAGACGACCTTCGACCAGTTCACTCCCTCTGTGGCTCCCTCGTAGCCCCGGTCGATCGTGAGCTGAGTGCTCGAGGTTATGTGGATGACTTCGTACTCGCGCCACGTTGGCCCGGCCGTGTCTTGGATCCGGATTTTCCAGCCTTCGCTTGGAGCGATGCGGTTAGCGGTCGCCGGCACACTATCGAAGGGAGTCCCGGTCGAGGTGACGGTCGTTGAGCCGTTGACCAGCGAGACCGTCCCGAAGCCCGCAGCGCGGAGCATTATGGGTCGGGCGGTGTTCCAGACATCATCGGGAGGAGAGGCTCCAAGAGCTTCACCGTAAAAGGTGTGGGCGTACTTGCTCGTCAGGACGATGGTGTAGACCTCTCCAGTGAAGCCATCCGAGTTGTAGCCGGAGGCCGGCGCCGGGTTGACGGGATAAGACTTCTCGAACTGCCCGGGAGAGTAGAGGTGCTCGATCGCCACCGGGATCTCACCAGGGTACGGGCCCAGGTGCCAGATTGCCGGCTCCCGGTTGGCGGTCTCGGGCTCTAAATCTTTGACGATGCCGATGCTCCGTGGATCCACCATCTCCGGCAGCGGGACGATGTGGCCTTTGGAGATCATTACGTTCCGCATGTCGCGGAGCATGGGCCCACCGTCCACCAGGCGGGTGCGGTCACGCCCGGTCACATCGAGCCCCCCGCTCAGGGGGATCGTCAGCTTCCGGAGGCTCTTGCTCTCGCCGTTGGCCATCTATCTCCCCGGGATCGAGAACTCGTAGCCTGGTTGTCGGACGAACTGCCGGCGATCCATATTCTCCTCGGCCTTGGGGTCGTCCTTCTCGCCCATGTCTGTCTTGGCGCCCATCAGTAGGCCCTGGGCCCGCTGGTAGTCGAGCGCCCCGTTGGGCAGCATCGGCGGGTGGAGGTCGAAGAAGTTGCCGCCTGCAAACTTCACCAGCGCCATGTGGTACTGCGGTGGCGCCAGCGGGGAGGTCTCGAGGGTGTCGTTCGAGGCCTTCGGTGGGTGACGCCGATAGGAGTAGATGTACTCGTAGGCCGCGTCGGGGGTGTCCCGGAACCAGATCCGGTTGCCACGCCTCACCCAAAACTGCGGGCTGCCGACCGGGGGACGGTTCTCCCCATCCTCGAAGTAGCGAGCTCGGCCGCGGTAGCCATCCGGCTCAGGGTCGAGCTTCCGGCCGTCGTCCTTGTTAGCGATCCAGTCGATCGAGTAGACGAAGGATGGTGTCGCCAGCCAGTCCTGGTACACGATCGGCGGGCCCTCGTCGTAGGCCGCCGTGAGATTCCCGTTGGGGATATGGAGCTCAGGAGGGTCGATGAGAGCGCAGACGTGCTCGTGCGCCCAATTGAGGTGCTTCCACTGCTCGGTCTGGGCGTCGGGAGTGTTGTCGCACACCCGCAGAAACAGATCGAGTATCTCTCCCCAATTCATCCTTGAGCTCCTCCGTGCGGCAGTGTCCGGGTGGGCTTCTCGGGTATCTGGTACTGGAACACCTGAGCCAGCCGTGGCTGTGGCAGAGAGTTGGACAGCTTCTCGTAGCGGGCCTCGTGGGCCTGGCCGATGTCGTAACGCCACAGGGCGGTGTGGGCTTGAGCCAGAGAGAGGTTTAAGACCGCCTCATCCCACACCCGCCCTATTTCCGGAGATCCGTCAGAGAAGTCTGGAGCGGTCGGCTCCTTGTAGTACCGGATCTCCAGCTTATTTTCGGTGTTGGGGAGCCGATCGAAGTAGAGCAGATCCCCAAACCGCGTGTACTTGGTCACCGTCCCCTTCGTCGGCATGTAGGCCTGGAAGGAGAAGCGGGCCTCCTGGTACTCGAGTGCCTGCTCGAACTTATTGTTGCTGTCGAGCCGGGCCACAGCGACCACGATGTAGGCACCGAGCGAGGAGATGTCGATTGAGTTGACCGTCTTCACGAGGGCTATATCGGAGTCGGTCGCGTCGAGCTCGTAGAAGTGCCAGGTGTGACAAATCTCCTCGAACGCAGACTCGACGAACCGCTCCGCCCGACCCGTGTCCAGGGCGTAGTTGGTGTCGTTCACCCTGCCCATCCGAGCGATGTGCTCGGTCTTGAGCTCTGCCCATGTGCGTCTGTCCAGAACAGCCATCAGCCAGTGTCCCATTCGGTATCGGAGCCGGAGGGGTAGACCCTCGAGCTCCCGATGGATGAGTGCTCTCGAGCGTTGAAACGGCGTCGGTCCTTGTAGGAGAGCGCGGAGCGGAACTTCCGGCACCCGTCCTGGAGGTCGCAGACGTAGTATCCCCGCAGGCCCTCGACCTCCGCCAGCATCAGGTGGCTCCCCGGGACGTGCATCCCGCAGAGGTCACAGCACTCCGGCTGTGGCTCGTCCACGTTGCGGTGGGAGGGTGGGTAGCCGTGGGGTCCAGGCATTAGGCAAATAGCTGCAAGACTATGAATGAATATTCGTTTCCGTCAGCCAAGCTGTCGTACCCACGATGCTCCCAGTTGTCTCCGATTGCTTCATGCTGCCAGTCGACGAGAATTTCGTCGGCCTCAGAGACTGGAACGATGGGGGACGGAATGACTTGTCCCCAACTGGTCTGCTGTAGCTTCCTTCCACCGATATTTCTTACGAGGCCACCGTCAGCATTGATATGGATTTTCAGGTGCGCTCGCCACTGTTGACGGTTGCTGTTCGCCACAGCCCTGCTGTGGAAGTGAGTGATCAAATACCCATCAGAGGGCATCGTGAACGTCTCTTCATCGACCCCAACCCAACTGGTATCAGTGGTCATCGGTCGATCGAACCCGGTGAGGCGCCTGAACGTAGGGCCACCCGCCCACGGCCCAAGGTTTGCAGACATCCCAAGGATCTGCGTGGTTGGCCCCTCCTCGATGGGAATGAACAAGTGCCTAGTTCGATGCTTCTCTTCGCCACCAAGAATATCGTGGGTTTGGTGGGAGGAATGATGATCCCACCTATGAACTTCACCGGATGACATCGGAATGTGCATGTAGAAGGTGTCCGAGTAAACCTGCGGGTTGAAACTTCTGCCGCCACCAAGGATCTGTCCGCCGTAATAGTTGCTCCAACCAGCCGGGAAAAGAGCATCGTCGATGTAGTGCCTGTGGAAGTAATTACCCCATACGCCCACATCTACTCTATTGATCGTCAGGCTCCAAATCAGCAGTCCGTCCTCCGGTGCGGTGAACTCTAAGTTTCCAGTGCCGTCAAGCAAGCCGCCCGGATCGGTGTCCACTGTGTAACCATTCGCAGCCTTCCAGCTGGAAAGGTCGATGTTTGCAACGTGGTACGCAGATGCGTAGTGTGCGGGCATAATTATACCGGCCAGATGGTCATTTGGACGTGCATTCTCCCGTCAGTGTGGCAGTTCGCGCCAGCCCCGATGTGCCAGCTTCTGAGCTGAAATGCTGTTCCACTAGCACAAAATCCAATCCAGTGACCTTCACATACTGAACCTGGACCCAGAACGTGGGCCATGAAATCCATAAAGGTGCTCTTACCTTCTTGGGCCGGGATCAGAATGGGCGTAGTGCCGTCGGCCGGATCGACCGCCTGCCAACGATACTCGGTATCGCTGGTCCCACCGGTATTCGTCGTAGTTGCGACAAAGACCTCCAAGATGCAGTCTGTCGGGATAGTAAACGTCTTGTAAGCAGAGGTCTCTAAGATGCCTTCTGGATCTAAGTTCTTGGCCGGGTCATCCCATGCGAGCGCGGCAGACCAGGCCGAAGCTGGTAGACTCTGGGCCGTAACGACCTGGAACCTGCTGTAGATATAAGGTCCGCCACCGCCGCCGCCGGCACCACCACCACCAAGCCCTCCAACCAGGCTCTCGGTGAGCGCAAAGTTGTAGGTCTGCCCCATAGCCCTATTGCGTCAGCAGTAGGTTGATGGTCCTGTCCGCGGCTTCGCTGGAGCCCATCGCCAGCTTGATAAACCGGCAGGCCGCAAGAGCTCCACCAGCGTCTTGATTCACAGCGACCACCTGGGACGCTGCGACGGTGAGAGAGACCGCCGTTCCGTCCGAGCTGACGAGGGGGTTGAAGGTACCGTCCCCGGCCTCCGCGGCGTGGATAGCGATAGCCGTGGAGGTCAGCGTTCCCGGCATGTGGAGAGCCGCGATCCTCCAGGGCCCCAAGTCGATGACGCCACTGAGGTCGTCGTCCACCGAGATGTCGATAAGCACCGCGATCTGGTGCCGTGGTGAGCCAAGTCGAGAGTCCATTCGAGCTCTCCCTAGAGAGTGACGGGGGGCCGAAGCCCCCCATCAGGGTTGTCAGGGCGCGGCCACAGTCTCGCCGTAGTCCCCGTCGTACCAGACGACAAACACCAAATCCAACTCGGTGCTGGTCCCACCAGTGTTGTTGATGGTGTTGGTGGCGGTGATCGAAAACTCATCTGTGAGGTCCACCGGAGACCACAGAAGCGTGGTATTCGGATCGGCCTCGGTCAGCGTGAGATTGACCACCCAGACGGAGAGGATCTTGTCGGCGCCAGTGAAGGCGATACCCGGAAGGGTTATGTCGCCGGCAGCGGCACCGTCCAGCATGGCGAAACGTACTTTCGGCCACACGCCGGTCGGCTGAGGGGTTTTCATGTCAGGCATGAGTCCCCCTCTCTATGTTCCGGTGGTGCCCCAGATGCCGTACCAGTGAAGAACGGCGACTCGATAACTCGCGTACATCGAGAAGACGTTGTTCCACGTAGACATCTGGAAATCGCGCCGGAAGGTTAGTGAGTCGCCCGTGTCGAAGCTCATCTCGAGCTTCGCTTTGTCCGCCATCATCCACCAGTAGTTCGTGTTTGACAGGTAGGGCGAATCGTGAACGCCGAGGCCCCCAGACTTCAGCGTGTTCTTCGCCATGTTGGCGTTGTCGGGCCGGTAGTCGCTCTCGAGGAGCGTTACCGCCTCCCACCGCTTCGACGGGTGACACATGACACGCCTGGGGGTCAGTTTGATGTAGAGCCCATCCTCGTTGGTCAGGAGGGCAAAGTCGGTGATCGCCTCCTGCATCCCGAGGTAGGAAATATCCACATCAGTCGAGGGCCGATTGGCTCCGGTTCCACCACGCAGCAGAGCGTGTGAGGTCGCGCAGAGCGCCTCTTCTGCGTAGGTGGTGTAGACCGGATCGGTGGTGGAGAAGCTGTTGTTGGGGATGGCATAGGCCAGGACGTTGCATCGGTCCACGCCGCTCCTGGTCAGCTTCTTGGTGATCCCTGTGAACACCGCGTACTTGTCCCACCGAATGAGCTCGTACTCCCCGACGAATCCGAGAGCGTAAGGAACGATCTCGAAGTCCTTGGGGGAAGAGATGTACGGCTTGTCGGTGATCGTGGGCCCACCGATCGCCTTCTCGGGCATCGGGCCGAAACCCGTGGTCACGAGTTGGTCTTCGATGAACTCGTTGGCTGTTTTGGTCGTCAGCCAGTCGGTGTACAGCTTGGGGTGGGTAGGCAGGTCGTCCTTGAACACCTTGCTCAGACCGAGCTCGAGAAGGGCCGAGAACTCCTGCATCCTGGCGACGTTGCCACCAAAATCGGGCATATTCTCAGTCTCCTCTATCCGCTCGGGCCAATGTACATATTGGCAAGAGCAGCGACGGCGAAGGTGACACGAGCGTTAATGTCAGCTTCGATCGCATAGGTGTTGTTGACGACGTTAGGAAGGATGTAGTCGGTCTCGAGACTGACCATTCTCGCGGATCCTGCGACTGCTGTGGCGTCTGCCACATGCCACATTTCGGTACTGCCGGGCGCGACATCGTTCGTCTGGAGATCCCACGGAGTCGTAACAGCTAGATCCGTGGAAACGTCGAGGACGTTGGTGGTCGTGCCAGCCGTGTTGAGAAAATTCGCGTAGAACTCGAGTCCCGGGAAGGCGACGACAACTTCGCTGTCGTACAAACCGTCCGATGCACCATTCCTGCCTGCCCGTAGAGCGAATCCATAGACTTTCGTGCATGGATCCGCACCTTCGGTCACGTACCCTGCCGTCATCACGATAGGCGCCGACGCGATAAACGTCGAGCTCGCTACCTCGGGCAGTTTACGAATCCAGTAAGACATCTCCCCGTCCCCTGGAGAGCGGACGCGGAGTGTCTTTTTCGGGAAGGTGGTGGCCATTGTTTATGGCTCTCCTATTCGTCTGGGTTTAAGCCAACCTGGACGCCCGGGGTAGAAAGGCTCTTCGACACATTGACCACCTCCCGCGTCTTGGGGATGATCCCGGTCAGGAGCGGGTTGCCACTGGACTTGCCAGTCTGCTTCACCAACTTCTGCACGGAATCCTCCAGCGATTCGATGTCGGAGACTCCATCCTCACGCTCGCGCAAGCGCATCCGGAAAGACTCCTCCATCTCCTCCCATTCCTCTTGGGCTTGACTGCATAGAATCGCGTCCTGCCTTTGGACGTAGCCCTCGGGGGTGATCTTCATGCGAAACCTTTTGAACACTGCCACGATCTCGGGGTGGTCCACCTCCAGCTCGGTAGCGACGATGGGATTGATGCCCATTCCAAACTTGAGCGACAGTCCATCCTCGTTCTTGCGCTGCCAGGAGAGTCTCATCCCCTGTGCGGTGTACCAGTCCACGATCTCTTGGGGCACTGTCGTAAAACCCTGGTGCCGTGGTCGGTTGACTGCTTCGATTGTCATATACGCCTCACTTTAGGAGCCCGACACGCTCGAGATCATCCTCGGTGACTTTCATTCCACCGACGCCGAGACGGCGTGTGATCTCTTTCGCGTAGGGACTGAGATTGGAGAGAACGGAGCTGGCGTCCCGGCCTCCGGGTCGCACAGACGGAGTGATAGGCAAGGCGGTGGGAGATGGAGACTCCCCGGTGTTCATCGGCAGACCTCGAGCCCTGCGGCTGAAAAGGTATGCGTTGACGACCATCTCGGGATCCATTGCGAGCTCGCGCCCGCGCTCTCCGCCCTCCGACATGAACTTGACCTTAATGGCCTCTCGTTGCTCGTCGAAGTCTTTGTAGCCCATCTTCGTGACCTTGGCCGCGGCCTTGTCGAAGGAGGTCTCCACTGCCATCTGCTCCATCTTCTCGAAGCGGACAGAGGCCTCATTTAAGGCCTGCATGTACGGGTAGAACTGCGCCATCGCAGCCCCGACCGCCCAATTGGCGTTGGCATTGACGAAATCCGCGATGTTCTTCGGATCCTCGATCAACTCATCCGGCTTCTCGTAGCCCGGGGGCACGGAATGTTGCGCCTGCTGTGCGAGAGCTGCCTCGCGTTGTCGCATCTGCTCCCATGCCTGCATCTGTGCATCGGTCCACTGAGCCGTTTGATCGGCCCGGTGGAAATTCGCCTGGGTGTCGATTCTCCTCTTCTTCTCAGTTTCCAGTTCGGCTTCTAGCGCCGTTATTCGACGAGCTTTCTCGTCCTGAGCCTCCGCTGGTCTGGCCAGCTCCGGGGGCGCGAGCTCGATGCCGCCGCCTGTTGGCGGGATGGCTGGCTCGATGTCCGGGCCTTGAGTAGTGTCGGGCGCGTAATCGGCACTACTAGGATCAGGTGGTGTGGCTCCGCCAAGAAGAGTCGATTCGACTTCTTCGAGGGATGGAACTGCATCCGGCATTAACTACCTCCTGCCCGCCCTCTTACGAGGGGATGGGCCGTCGTTTGAAAAAGCGGGAAGGGAAACGGAGTCCCGCCGCTTTTGTTTCCTCGGGTGGTGGCACGGCCTGTCGCTGCTTCACCTTGAGTTGCTCCTCTGGGAGTGACTGTAGCCATCTGAAGCATTCGATCCAGCCTCGTGCCTTGCCGATCTCGTGTAGGTCGGTCGTGCCCTTCGGGTCTGCCAGCACGTCCGCCCGGCGCTTGAGAAAGGCCTGCGCCTTATCCGATAGGAACATCCCCTGGAAGTTGGGGTCCGCCACCAGGCGGTCCCATCGGGGCTCCCCCACCGTTTCCTGCTGGTAGTCCACCTTGCTCTGGGGCAATTTCTTCTCCTTTCAGCATCGCGTTCTCCTGCGACACCTTCTCGAGCTCCTGCTCGAGCTCCTGTATCTGCATCATCAGGTCGTTCATAAACTGCTCGTAGTCGGTGGGTGGGCCGAGCGTCGGCACCTTGGCGGTCAGGCCCGGCACGTCGATCTGCTCGATGACCGCGGCGTAGACCTCGTGCTGGTAGAGCATGGCGTCCTCTTTGAGCTTCATCAGGCCGGCCGGGTTGATCTCGGCCCAGGTGAGCTCTGCCAGTTGGATCAAGGTCTGCACGTAGGTCATCGTCTGCTGGAGCACCAGCATGAGGTTCTGCTTCAGCATCTCTCTCGAGGTCGCCGCGGAGGGTGCTCGAGCGGTGATCCGCAGGAGCTTCCTGAGATCCCCCTTCGGGGGAATGAACCGCATCTGGGCGAGTCGCTCGGCGGTGCCCTCTGAGGCCGACTGGTAGAAGAGCCCCTCGGGCGCGTACTGCTGAGCGAGCTCGAGCATGAAGAACATGATCTGGGAGAGGTTGCGACGGATGTTGGAGTCCACCTGGCCGAACTTCTTGCCGGCCTGCTCGATCAGTTGCCCGATCGAGGTCGGGGAGGCACCCGACTTCAATATCGGGTCGCCCATGCCGCCGAGTGGCATGGTGATACCCGTGGTGTTCATCTTGCGTCGGTCGAAGGATTCGATCGCCTGGTAGATGTGGGAGAGATCCCCGCCAAGGGGCTCGATCCGCACGTCCTCCTCGGGGTTCTCGGTCACCAGGTCGTAGCCCGGGGCGATCTGGTCGTGCATAGCCTCGGCCTGGGAGCCGGCCTTGATGACCCGGAGGTGGTTGGAGATGATTTTCAGATTGTCGATCAGGAGGTTCATCAGGGCCGAGTCGGCTGCTTGGGGGTACATGCACTCGAAGCCGACGCCCGAGCTCCAGAAGGAGCCATCCTCGCGCCAGTAGGGCAGATTGAAATAGCAGTGGCGGTTGGACCGGAGCGTGTTCTTGCCGATCCACAACAGCTTCTCGAGACCCTCGTTGAAGACGGCGGTGAATCTCTGCGGTCCCTTGTCCTCCTGGCCGGGTATGCCGCAGTAGCACCAGAGCTCGGTGAGCTCCACCTGGCCCTTGTAGGGATTCGCCACGTTGCTGTCGATGTCTTTGCCCTTGAGATCCTTGGTCTGGGTCTCGGTAGACTTCTCCTCGCCACCTGCTCGAGCGATGGCGATGAGCTTCTTCACCAGGTCTTTGTCGATCTCCTTGTGCCTGGCGTACTCCCGGAGCTGCATGGGCGTGAGGTAGGCCCGGTGGCCACAGACATCCATCTTGTCGATGTTGTTCTGATTCAGGGGCCACACAATCATCTGGTCGTTGGGAATGAGCTCGACCTGGATCCTGCCCTTGGTCTCGATCTCCTCCTGGACCTGGCCCGTTTTGTCGAGGTAGAAGTAGCTCCACTTCTCCTTGTCCCAGAGGACACGGAGCACCGTGTCCCCGAGCTTCGAGGCCCGAATGACGGAGAGTTGGATCCAGCCCTCGGCGTCGAGCTCGGTGTGGGAGTAGGAGTCGAACCACTCCTCGACCGCCTTGGCGTTGAGGACCGCCTCGGCGGTCTCCGGGTCTTTGGCCTGGTCGTCCGCGACCGTGACCGACATAAAGGGACGGACCCCCATGATGCCCTCGGTGATCCGGGAGGCAGCGATATTGACCTGTGAGCGGGTCATCTCCGAGACCAGGCGGGAGGCGTCGGGCTTCTGGCCTGCCCGCAGCGGGTCGGGGATCATGTTGTAGGCGTCGTTGACCCTCTCCCACTGCTTCAGCCTGTCGCCCATCGACTCGTCATAGGCCTGGCAGATGTCAACCAGCATCCGGACGAGCTCTTCCTCGTTCTCCTCCGAGAGCTTGATCGACTGCTCCCCCTCGAGCGGGAGGATGGTGCCCTCACGCTGAGCGAGGTTTATGTCGCCATCTTCGTCAGACGGGAGTTGTTTTGCTGGATCCTCGTAGGGCAGCACAACGACATCGGATAGATCCGGTGTCTCCATGCCGCCGATTATTCACAGAAAAGTGCCACTGGCAAGAAAAAAGGGTGCTCAGACGCCACTATCGTCTATATAGGGAAAGAAGTGGCCATCTCCGTAACTGAGTTGCAGAGATGAGCGGCGGAAATCCAGAATCAAGCGGCCACATCTTTCCAGGGGCGGCGGTATCCGGTGAGTGGCTCCACCAGATTTAGCAGCCGCATCTCGTCCTCGCGGCGCTTCATGGCCTTGATTGCTTCGGGAGAAGTTGGCGGCTGCCACACGCCGGGGCCCTGGGCGAGAGCGTCGATGCCATCGTTGGGATCCTGGTCGGAAGGGTGCATCTCGAACATCTCGAGTAGCGAGGTCTGCGACTCGTGCATGTGCAGCCAGGCCATATTGACAGGGATCTCGAGCTGGCTGGTGATCCATTCCTCCTTGTCCTTGGTGAGCTCCCGGGGGCGATCGTCGTTGAGCCGGGTGGAGGGTCGGGGCAGCCGGCGCGTCCCGGGGGAGTAGACTCTCGAGAGCGACTCGATCGGACCGATATTCTTCTCGTGGATCCTGAGATGGGCCAGGAGCCAGCTCTGAGCACCGATCTGCTCGAACGTCCACTGGTAGGGCGCCCACTTCTTGTAGAGCCGGAGGAACATGGACAGGTACACATCGTAGGACGTGTACTCCATCCAGGTCTCCATGACGAAGGCGTGGAAGTCCGGGGAGATCGCCACCACTATCCAGGCCCACATCGAGGGGCGATCGTCGCTCTTGCGCTCGTCAGGGCTCTTGTGGCCAGGGTCTCCGTGGAGGTAGATCCGGCAGGCGGAGAGATCGACCGCCTTCTCCTTCCGGTTGAGCTCGACCTCGCCTGTCCGGGGGTTCTTCTCCCGCTCGTAGACGGGGTAAGTTATCAGTCTGCCACCCTGGAATTTGTACAGGTTTCCATTGATCGAAGTCATGTCGAAGACCGACATCGCCGCGGTCGATTTGAGCAGGAGATACTGCATGTCCCACATGCGCCGGGCCTTGGTCGAGACCTTGATGGCCTCCTGCTTCGAGGCGATCCACTCGGGGGTGAACCGCTCCGGCCATTGGCTCTTGCCGTTCTTGTCCAGGATGGGCTTCCACCAGCAGGCCCACTCAGAGCTCTCGAGGAGCTTGTGGACCAGGGGGTTCTTGCCGTGGGGGGTGCCGGTGACAATGATCTCGTCCTCGGAGGGGTTGCGGAGCAGGGGCTCGGCCCGCTCGACGACGAACCGCTCCGAGTCCTTTCCATTGATCGAAGTCATGTCGAAGACCGACATCGCCGCGGTCGATTTGAGCAGGAGATACTGCATGTCCCACATGCGCCGGGCCTTGGTCGAGACCTTGATGGCC
>PVMS01124487.1_pt1 | contig 31192 bp, 27 predicted proteins | sample 1853461 | NCBI WGS metagenome assembly PVMS01 (sample SAMN08582032, study PRJNA380276) | Marine sediment metagenome, whole genome shotgun sequencing project. | isolation source: ocean sediment barecode stripped | collected 2017
ACGTGACACCGGACCGGGTGACCCCCGCCGGCGTTTCCGCCGCTCCGACGCTGAAATGCCTGAGAGGCCTCGGCGTCGGTGCGCGTGAATTGCTAGGCGGAGTAAGCCTCCCGGTCGGCGACGCGCCATCCGGCAGCCCACAGGGATAGCCTCCGTCTCGCCTGGAGACGGCCTTGCGGAGTGGCGCTGAGAGAGAAGACTAGTGAGCGCTAGAAGAGCCAGCCGGCCAAGATCCATCGGGCAAGGGTCGCCAAGCCCCGGGCTCGGAAAAGGCGGCGTGTGACCACGCAGCGCCGCGTTGCACCCGCCCGCCGCTATAATCACCGGCCGGGCTGGCCCTTCTAGCGCTCGCTAGTCTTCTCTCTCAGTGCCACTCCGCGAGGCCGTCTCCAGGCGAGACGGAGGCTATCCCTTTGGGCTGCCGGAAGAGGCGCTGCCGTCCGAGAGGCTTACTCCGCCTAGCAATTCACGCGCACCGACGCCGAGGCCTCTCAGGCATTTCAGCGTCGGAGCGGCGGAAACGCCGGCGGGGATCACCCGGTCCGGTGTCACGAACAAGACCGAGCCGGACCGCGCATCGGGCGCGCCAGGGATGTAGACCGCAACGAGCCCGTTCTGGAGCTCCTCAATCCTGAAACCGATTTGCCAGGCGTCATCAAGGCGCATGAGAACGACGGGGTGGCCCTCTTCGTCTTCGACACCGAGGATGCTCTCGCCCGTGCTTTTGAGCATCTCGTAGCCCGGTATTTTTGACAGTACGGCCTCTTCCAATCCGCCCACGAATTGTTGGGCTAACGCAGTACGAGCGAAGAGCCCGGCGAGAAAGCAGAACAGCACGATCACGACGATGGCCAGCAGCATGGGCGTCCGCAGCCCCACGATCGACTCGACGGGAATGTGTTCCGCCAGCGGATCCATGAGCTTGTGCGTAAGGGCGAGCGCCTTGCCGAAGACGGCCACCACCACAATGATGGGCACTAGAAACAGCAGGCCGCCAATAAGCGTCGTCCGAAAAAATGGAGGAATGGATTTCATTGCTCACGAGTCCCCTATCGTAACACGTCGCCGAACAGGCGCGCGGACCGCCCCCAATTGAGTGGCCATCTGTAACGTTAATTGGGTGGCGGGGATTGTGCCAGCGGCTACCGGCCCGAACGAATGCCGGGTCTCAAGCGTGGCCGCTTGGTTGGAAAAGGGACGGACAGGCGACGTTCGGGTTCACGTCACGGCCGCCAAATTGTCGAGAAATTGGAGCGGGCGATGGGATTCGAACCCACGACCCCAACCTTGGCAAGGTTGTGCTCTACCCCTGAGCTACACCCGCACTCCAAACCACCAGCAAGCGTTGTCTTCCGCGCCTCGGGGTGATCATTTGCCTTGTAGTGGATCGCGCCTAAGCTGTCTACAGACGCCGTCTGATCCATCGGCAGGACCGTCATCCAGGTCCCATCAAGGGGCCCCATTAGCCGAAGCGCGAGTCGAAAGCAATGCAATCAGACCGCGCCAGGCTATTCGCGAGGCTCGAAGACCTCGCCATCGCCACGACCACCATCGAGCACGAGCCGGTGTTTACCGTGGCGGAGTCCCAGGGCTTGCGGGGCACGCTACAAGGCGCCCACACTAAGAATCTGTTCCTGAAGGACAAGGCCGGCCGCCTGGTTCTGGTGGTCGCCAAGGAAGATACGAAGGTAGACCTCAAGGCGCTGGCGAACCGGCTCGGCTTTGGCCGCTTTAGCTTCGGCAAGCCGGCACTCCTCAAAGACGTGCTCGGCATCGAGCCCGGCTCGGTCACCGCTTTCGCGCTCTTCCACGAGACATCGCGCAAGCTCGACGCCGTGGTGGTGGACGAAGCGCTGATGGCGTTCGCGGAGGTCAATTGCCATCCCCTCGTCAACAGCGCCACGACGCGCCTCGCCACCAAGGACCTGATCCGCTTCATGGAGGCGTGCGGCCACGTGCCCTTGATCGTGGCGCTTAGCTCCGCTGCCGCTGACGCGCCCGTCTAGGTTGCTAAATCGCGAGCGGCGGCCCATCTTCTGAAGCGAGCGGTGGACCCGGTGCTTGGTCCCCGTGAACACTCAAACCTTGGGCTCCGCCCGGATAGTGAGCATGAGCGTAGACACTCCGATCCTGGGTGAAGGCGGCGCGAGCGGACCTGACGCCGACCTCATCAAAGACACCACCACCGCGCACTTCATGCGCGACGTGGTCGAGGCCTCAAGCACCACGCCCGTGCTGGTCGATTTCTGGGCGCCATGGTGCGAGCCTTGCAAGCAACTCACGCCGATCCTAGAAAAGGCCGTGCGCGGGGCGAAAGGCGCCGTCCGGCTGGTGAAGCTCAATATCGATGAGCACCCGGAAGTTCCCGGTCAGATGGGCGTGCAGTCGGTCCCGGCGGTGTTCGCCTTCCAAGACGGCAAGCCGGTGGACGGCTTCATGGGCGCGCTGCCGGAATCCCAAGTCAACGCCTTCATCGCGCGGCTGATCGGCGAGAACGCTGGCAGTGGCGCCGACCTCGAAGCCGCCGAAGCGGCACTGGCCGCAGGCGACACCAATACTGCCGCACAGACCTTCGCCGAGATCTTGAAGAACGACGCGGAGAGCGCCGAAGCCGCGGCGGGTCTCGCAAAGTGCTACATTAAGACCGGCGATCTTGAGCGCGCCGAGCAGACCTTGGCGCTCGTGCCACCAGCCAAAGCCGACAGCGCGCCCGCGGCCAGCGCCCGGGCGGCGATCGAGCTGGCCCGCAAGGCGGACGAGGCCGGCGACGTCGATGAGTTGCGCGCCAAAGTTTCCAGCGACCCTGACGATCCACAAGCGCGTTTCGATCTGGCGCTCGCGCTTAATGCCAAGGACGATCGCGATGGCGCGCTTGATGAGCTGCTTGTGCTGGTCGCCAAGAACCGGACATGGAATGACGACGCGGCGCGGAAGCAACTCGTGCAGTTGTTCGACGCTTGGGGAGCGGACGATCCGGCGACGACACTGGGGCGCCAAAAGCTCTCATCACTGCTCTTCGCGTAGGCGCCAAGGAACGGAAATCCAGGGAGCGGAAATCCAAGCGTGACCGACCACCATCGCAACGCCTCCGACCTGCCAACTGTCCTGTCGTTGTTTCCCTTGCGGGGTGCAATTCTTTTGCCGCGCGCCACGCTGACCCTCAACGTGTTCGAGCCGCGCTATCTGGCACTGGTCGACCATGTGCTCGCCAATGACCGCTTGATGGGCGTGATCCAGCCTGGCCCCGATACGGGCCTGGACGAGTCGCCGGAAGGAAAGAGCTTCCCGTTGCGGCAGGTTGGCTGTGCCGGCCGGATCACCGGCTTCAACGAGGACGACGACGGACGCCTCGACATTTCGCTCTCCGGTATCGCCCGCTTTCGGGTCGGCGCGGATGTCTCCTCGGACGCGCCATTCCGGATGTGCGAGGTCGACTTTTCGCCCTACTCCACCGACTTCATCAGTGGCTATGGCGAGGACAACGTCGACCGCCCCCGGCTGATCGCCGCGCTCAGAGGCTATCTCAACGCCAACGATATCAATGCCGACTGGGACCGCATCAACAGCGCCAGCAGTGAGCGGCTGGTGAATGCGCTGGCGGTCTTGAGCCCTTACGGGCCCGAGGAGAAACAGGCGCTGCTCGAGGCCGGGGATTTGCGAGCCCGCTCCGAGGCGCTGGTGGCGCTGGCGGAGATGGAGATTGCTTCGCGCGACGACGGTTCGGGGACATCGATACAATGACAGATGATGAAAAACAGACGAGCGGCGCGGCGCGTGGTGAACGGCGCGTCGATCCCAAGCTGCTCGAAATCTTGGTTTGCCCGCTGACCAAGACCGCGCTCGACTACGACGCCAAGCGCCAAGAGCTGATCAGCCGCGCGGCGGGTCTCGCCTTTCCCATTCGCGACGGCATTCCGATCATGCTGCCCGAGGAAGCGCGCAAACTCGACGACGGCTAAACAGCTTCGCCTTTCATGAGACGCCGCACATCCTCCGGCGTCCGCCCCGCTTCGCGATAGGTTCGGATCGCGCAAGCGTCGTCTCGCTTGGCAAGCCGCTTTCCCGCCTCGTCGCGAATGAGCCTGTGGTGATGCCAAACAAGCACCGGCAGATCGAGCAGGGCTTGCAAGAGCCGGTGGATCGGCGTCGCCTCCAATAAGTCCTCGCCCCGGATGACATGGGTGACGCCCTGCGCCGCATCGTCCACCACCACCGACAAATGATAGGCCGCCGCGCCAATATCCTTGCGCCCCAGAACCACGTCGCCGATCTCCCGCGCCATGGCATCAGGGTTCAGCACATGGGTTCCGGCATGGGCCACCCCAGTCTCGGTCCAGGTCAGCTCCCGCCCACCGAGGAGCGCCAGCGCCCGGTCGAGATCAAGCCGGATTGCATCGCCGGCCTCACACTCCGTCATGGCGCGGCCACGGCAGGTACCGGGATAAACCACGCCGCCGGCAGGGGCGCCCGCCGCCGCCTCCTGCGGCGCGCTGAGCGCGGCGCGGACATCGGCGCGCGTGCAGCGGCACGGATAGGTCACCCCGAGTCGCCCAAGTTTCTCCAATGCTGCTGCGTAGACGCCAACCCGTTCCGATTGGCGCCAGACCGGCTCTGGCCATGTCAGGCCGAGCCACGCCAGATCCTCGTAGATCGCCGCCTCGTATTCGGGCCGGGCGCGCGCGGTGTCGATATCCTCGATCCGCAAGAAGCATTCCCCGCCCGTCGCTTGCGCCGCCTCCCAAGCGGTCAGGGCGGAGAAGGCATGACCAAGATGGAGAAGTCCCGTCGGCGACGGCGCGAAACGGGTAACGAAGCTCGCCTTCATCGTGGGGTCTTCCACCACACGGCTACAGTCCTTCGCCCTTCAACAGGCGCGGTACGTCGCCGGTTCCGCCTGCCGCCTCACGCACTAAGAAGCGTTTCAACCCCGGCGCCCGATCGACCAGGCCGAGCCCGAGATCGCGGATGGCGCGCAAGGGGGCGCTGTCATTGGAGAACAGCCGGTTGATCCCGTCCATCACCGTGGCCGAGAAAGCGCTGTCGAAACGCCGCCAGCGTTGATAGCGCTCAAGCGTGGCGCTGGAGCCGATGTCGAGTCCCAAGCGCGCCGTCTCGACGAGTGTCTCGGCCAACGCCGCCACGTCGCGAATGCCGATATTGAGACCCTGACCGGCGAGGGGATGCACCGCATGCGCGGCATCGCCAACAAGGGCGAGCCGATCGGCGATGAAGGAGCGCGCGATCTGTAACTCCAGCGGGAAGGATTGGTGCGGACCTTCGAGCGCGATCTCGCCGAGGCGATGTCCGAAGCGGCGTGTGAGTTCGGCGACGAACGCATCCTCGCTGCCGGCCATGAGCTCTTTCGCCCGTTCCGGGTCCTCGCTCCACACGATGGAGGAGCGGTTGCCCGTCAGCGGCAGGATGGCGAATGGACCGGCGGGCAGAAAATGCTGCACCGCCTTTCCATGGTGCGGTCGCTCGTGCGCGACGGTGGCGACGATGCCAACTTGGGGATAGGCCCAGCCGATGGTTTTGATTCCGGCGCGTTGACGAAGCCCCGAACGCTTGCCGTCCGCCGCGACGAGAAGACGACTTTTAAGCGTCGTGTCGCTGGCAAGATGCACGCGCACGCCGAACCCATCCACATCGAATTCACTGACGGTTTCAGGCGCGAAACAATCGATGCGCTTCTCCTTGGCGACGGCATCGCAAACCGCGCGAAGGAGATCGCCGGCATCGACCAAGTAAGCGTCAGGCTCGCCCGATGTCATTTCATCGCCAAAGCCGAGAAGGTGCGGGCGCAAGCTCGCGTTCAGCGGACTATCGGTGATCTCGATGGAGCGAATAGGTTGCGCGTTCGGGCCAAGCACCGGCCACAGCTCAATCGCTTCGAGGAGACTCTTGGTCGCCGCCGACAGCGCGAGCCCGCGGGGATCTTTGCGCGCACTCTTGCCGGTGCTCGGCGGAGCGGCATCGACCAGGGCGATGCGGAATCCCTTCGGCGCCTGCTTGGCCAATGTCAGCGCCAGCGTGCCGCCGACAAAGCCGCCGCCGACGATGATGACATCGTAGGGGTCCGCGCCGCGACTGGGCGTCTTGGGCTTACGTGCTGCTGCCATACTTCCCCTATAGGCGAGGGCGGAGCAGGGCGCCACTCGTGCGGCCCCTTAAGGAACGGACGGGGGTGTTTCTCGCGAAGCCTCGGACCTGCTACTGGCCGGGACTCAATCAAACTCTTACGAAAAGGCCGCCCTATGAGCGCCGCTCTCGACCAGCTCCTGTCGATCCTCGATCTCGAAACGCTGGAGGAAAATCTCTTCCGGGGTTTGAGCCCGCAGGTGGGCTGGCAGCGCGTGTTCGGCGGCCAGGTCATCGGCCAGGCGCTGGTTGCCGCCTGCCGGACGGTGGAAGGCCGCGTGGCCCATTCGCTGCATGCCTATTTTTTGCGCGCGGGCGATCCGGCCGTGCCGATCATCTACGAAGTGGACCGGATCAGAGACGGCGGCAGCTTCTCGACCCGCCGCGTCGTGGCCATCCAACATGGACAGGCGATCTTCTCCATGGCGGCCTCGTTTCAGAAAGAAGAGTTGGGCATCGAGCACCACATGGCCATGCCCGACGTGCCGCCGCCCGAAGATCTGCCGAGCGAGGCCGAGCTGAAGGCCAAATTCATCGATAAACTGCCGGAGCCGGTGAAGGTCTATTGGCAGCACGAGCGGCCAATCGAGATCCGCCCGGTCGATCTTTCCCGCTATTTTTCGGCTGAAAACCGTGACCCGAGCCAGCAAGTGTGGATCAAGGCGACGGGCGACTTGGGCAGCAACCTGGGCGACGACCTCGCTTTGCACCAATGCGTGCTGGCCTATGCCTCGGACTTCACCCTGCTCGACACGGCGCTGATCGCCCATGGCCGCTTCGTCTTCGACCCCAAACTGATGCTGGCGAGCCTCGATCACGCCATCTGGTTCCATGAGAGCTTCCGGGCCGACGATTGGCTGCTTTACGTGCAAGACAGCCCCAGTTCTGGCGGTGGGCGGGCGTTCTGCCGGGGCACATTGTTCACCCGCGACGGCCGCCTGGTGGCCTCCACGGCCCAAGAAGGCCTGGTTCGCGAGCGAAAGCCCAAAATAGGCGCGTAAATCATAGGCAATCTGTTTCTTTTGCCTAATTCCTGAGCCATTTGACGGGTCTCAGCGGGTCGGCGCCTCCTGCGGAAATCGCAAAAGAATCCCTAAGACCAAGGACTTGCACCCCGAAAGGCGGAGTTGGCACGCGGCTTGACTCTGTCTTCTGGTTCGCACGGCTGGAATTTGCGACGGCAACAGACTGTGCAGCCGTAAAACATGGAGGGCTTAATCAGATGAAGCTGGTGATGGCAATCATCAAGCCGTTCAAGCTCGATGAGGTGCGTCAGGCCCTCACGGAGCTTGGACTGCAAGGTATGACCGTTACAGAGGTCAAAGGATACGGGAGACAGAAGGGCCACACGGAGATCTATCGCGGCGCGGAATACGCCGTGAACTTCCTACCGAAGATCAAGATCGAAGTCGTGGTGCCGGCCAAAATGGTCGACAAGGCGGTCGAAGCAATCGTTGCCGCGGCCAAGACCGGACAGATCGGCGACGGCAAGATCTTCGTCGTTCCCGTCGAACAGACGGTGCGCATCCGCACCGGCGAAACCAACGAATCAGCACTGTGAGAGGGGGAGATTTGAAGATGGTGACCCTTGCCAAATATCTATTCGGCGTGGTCGCGGCGTTTGCACTACTAGCGCTTCACCACATCGATCCGGCACTTGCCCAAGAAGCCCCAGAGGCCCTTGGAGAAGTTGCCGAGGAAGTTGCAAAACTCGACTCTGGCGATACGGCCTGGATGCTGACATCCACGGCGCTCGTCCTAATGATGGCCATTCCCGGCCTCGCGCTCTTCTACGGCGGCATGGTCCGCAAGAAGAACGTCCTGACGCTGGTGATGCAATCCTTTGCCCTCACCTGCCTCATGAGTGTGGTCTGGCTCGTCGCCGGCTACTCGCTTGCCTTCACTGACGGCGGCGGGCTCAACGCCTATATCGGCGGCCTCGACAAGATGTTCTTGGCTGGTGTCGGTGTGGATACGCTGAGCGGCACGATCCCTGAGACCGTGTTCTTCACGTTCCAGCTGACCTTCGCCGTCATCACGCCGATCTTGATCATCGGTGCCTTCGTGGACCGCATGAAGTTCTCGGCCATCTTGGTGCTCATGGTGCTGTGGTCGCTGATCGTCTACTCGCCCATCACCCATTGGGTGTGGGGCGGCGGCTTCCTGTCGGATGCCGGCGTGCTCGACTTCGCCGGTGGCACGGTGGTGCATATCAACGCCGGTATCGCCGGTCTGGTCTGTGCCATCTTCCTCGGCAAGCGCTTCGGCTACGGCACGGAGAACATGGCACCGCATAATCTGGTGTACAGCGTCGTCGGCGCATCGCTGCTGTGGGTGGGCTGGTTCGGCTTCAACGCCGGCTCGGCTGTTGCCGCTAATGGCGGCGCGGGCATGGCCATGGCCGTGACTCAGATCGCCACCGCGATGGCTGCACTTGCCTGGATGTTCTTCGAATGGCTCGTGCACGGGAAGCCGAGCATTCTGGGCATCATCTCAGGTGCAGTTGCCGGTCTTGTCGCCATCACGCCAGCCTCGGGATTTGTCGATCCCGTCGGGGCGCTGTGGATCGGCGCGGCAGCAGGTGTTGGCTGCTTCTTTATGTCGACGACCGTCAAGCGGATGATTGGCTATGACGACTCGCTCGATGTGTTCGGCATTCACGCCGTGGGCGGCATCATCGGTGCCCTCCTCACGGGCGTGTTCGCCGTCGAAGCAATCGGCGGAACCGCGGGACTGCTGGAAGGCAATCCCGGCCAGGTTCTGATCCAGCTTTGGGGCATCACCGCCACCGTCGTGTGGTGTGCCGTGGCAACCTTCGTCATCCTGATCGTGGTGAACATCATCATGGGTCTCAGGGTGAGCCAGGCGATTGAGGTCGAGGGTCTCGACATCAACCTGCATGGTGAGGTGGTCCAATAGACGTTCGCTAGAGCGAAACAACACGGACAAAAAACTTGGAGAATTTGAGCTAGATCTCCTCCTCCTTTGACTTCTAGCTCCACCTTTGGCCCCGGCGACATTCGCCGGGGCCTTTTACGTTTGGCTAACATCTAGGGCCCAGCATTGCCGCACGCGGCGCAAACGCCTAACACCGCCTGCATGCCAGAAGATCAGACACCCAATTCTCTCGACGCGCTGATCCGGTCCCCGTTCCGGCGGCTCGCGGAATTGCTCGACGGTGTGGAGCCGGGGCAAGCGCCCATCAATCTCTCGCTCGGCGAACCGCAAGCGTCCCTGCCGCCGTTTCTCGGCCCGGTGCTGCAAGAGCATTTAAGCGAGTTTGGGAAATATCCGCCGATCAAAGGCATTCCGGCGTTGCGGCAGGCCATCACCGATTGGATGGGCCGGCGCTATCCAGCCCTTCAAGGGAAGATCGATCCGGAGCGCCATGTGCTGGCGCTCGATGGCTCGCGCGAAGGCCTATTCTCGGCCGTCTTTCCAGCCTGTGCGCGGAAGCCTGACATCGCCGACCCGGTCGTTCTCATCCCCAACCCATTCTATCAAGTCTATGCGGCAGCAGCGGCGGCCTCTGGCGCCACGCCGGAGTTCCTGCCCTGTAACCCCGGCACCGGCTTCCTGCCGGCGCTCGAGGCCATCGACGAGGCGGTTCTGAAGCGCACGGTGGCGTTTTATCTGTGCTCACCCTCCAACCCCGAAGGCGCGGTCGCGAGCCCCGATTATCTGGCCCGCGCCATCGAATTGGCCCGGCGCTACGATTTTTTGCTGTTCGCCGACGAGTGTTATTCGGAGATCTATGGCGACGAGCCGCCGCCCGGCGCGCTGGAAGTGGCGCAGCGCCAAACCGGGAGCCTGGCCAATGTGGTGGTGTTCCAATCCCTGTCCAAACGGTCCGGTCTGCCAGGCCTGCGCTCAGGATTTGTCGCCGGGGACCCGGAGTTTTTGGCCGCGCTCGGCCGTTTTCGCAACGTCGCCGCCCCGCAAATCCCGCTGCCCATCCAGCACGTCTCGGCGGCAGCCTGGGCCGATGAGGCCCATGTGGAGGCGGGACGGGCGCTCTATCGCGCCAATTTCGATGTGGCCGATTCGCTCCTCAAAGGGCGCTATGGTTACCAGCGCCCGGCCGGAAGCTTCTTCCTTTGGCTGAATATGGCTGATTTTGGGGGTGGGGAGGCCGCCACGACAACCCTTTGGAAAGGGTGTGGTGTCAAAGTTCTCCCGGGGGCCTATCTCACGCGGCCGCAACCCGATGGGACAAACCCGGGAGGGGATTTCATCAGGGTGGCGCTCGTGCGCGACGCGGAGACAACGCGTGAGGCCATAACGCGCATCGTCGCAAATTTGGGTTGAGGGATGGCAGCGAGAGCAAGAACGACGGGACGGCGGCGGTTGCTGCCGAGCGCGGTGGAGTCCGGCCTGCGCCGTCTAGTGTTTGGCACCTATGGATTTGCTCTCATCATCGTGGCGAGTGCCGTGTGGGTGAGCTTGGCCAGTTGGTCCGTACACGATCCAAGTCTGAACAATGCGACCCGCGCCGTGCCGCACAACCTGCTTGGCGGCTGGGGCGCCGTGACCGCCGATCTCGCCATTCAATCGCTCGGTCTCGCCTCGATTGTCTTCTTTTTGCCGCTTGCCGCATGGGGCTGGCATCTCGTCGCCCACACCGTCCCCAATCGCATCAAGTTCCGGCTGATGGCGTGGCCCGCCTCCGTCATTCTGTTGGCCGCGGCGCTTGCCGCGCTGCCCAAACCGAAAAGCTGGCCCTTGCCGAATGGCCTTGGTGGCATTTTCGGCGACTTCTTCATGGCCGGCGCGCACATCATCGGACCGTTCCTGCCGGTGTCAGCCGTGTCGTTCGTGGCAGGGCTCGCCTTCTTCGTCATCGGCATCACGCTTCTCCTCTTCGCTTGCGGCACGAGCACCTCGAAGCTGATCGCACTCTGGGCGCCGCGCTCCAGCGCCGCCGGCGAGTGGGCCAATGCTTCGCTCGGCGCCGGCATGCACTTCGTCATGCACACCGCCGCTCTGGCGCGCCGCGGACTTCGCCGCAAACCTCGCGCGCAGGAGCACGACGAGGACCACGCGGACGAGGAGAACCTCGAAAAGACTTGGGAAGAGGCGCGGCCGGTCGCCGACGCCCAGGGCCGCATCGAGCCGTCATTCGGTCCGACGCCGATCGCGAACGGCACGGACGCGGAATATGGCTACGACGACGAAGAGGGCGATGACGAAAGCGCCGACGAAGAATATCACATCACCCGCCTCGACCCGGAATTGAAGAAGAAGCGAAAGCGGCGCACGACCATCTCCCGCGATGTGAACCCGAGCGGCCCCTTCGCCCTCCCGGCGCTCAAACTGTTGCAGCGCCAGCCGCGCATTGCCCGGGACCGCAGCGTCAGCGATGAGGTGCTTCAGGAGAACGCGCGCGAGCTCGAAGGCGTTCTGCAAGACTTTGGCGTAAAAGGGGAAATCACCAATGTGCGCCCCGGCCCCGTGGTCACGCTCTATGAGCTGGAGCCCGCGCCCGGCACCAAATCCTCACGGGTGATTGGGCTGTCCGACGACATTGCCAGGTCCATGGCCGCCGTCGCCGCGCGTGTTGCCGTGGTGCCTGGCCGCAACGCCATCGGCATCGAGTTGCCGAATGAACGGCGCGAGATGGTGATGCTGCGCGAGATGTTTGAGTCCCCCGATTTCCAGGAGACCGACGCGCGCCTGGCGCTGGCGCTCGGCAAGACCATCGGTGGCGAGCCGATGATCGCCGACCTCTCCCGCATGCCACATCTGTTGATCGCCGGCACCACCGGCTCGGGTAAGTCGGTGGGCATCAACACCATGATCTTGTCGCTGCTCTACCGGATGTCGCCCGAGCAGTGCAAATTCATCATGATCGATCCGAAGATGCTGGAGCTGTCGGTCTATGACGGCATTCCCCATCTCCTCGCGCCCGTGGTCACCGACCCCAAGAAGGCGGTGGTCGCGCTCAAATGGACCGTGCGCGAAATGGAGGAGCGCTATAAGCGCATGTCGAAACTCGGCGTGCGTGACATCAAGGGCTACAACGCCCGCGTCCGGAAGGCCGAAGAGAAGGGCGAGATGCTCACCCGGACCGTGCAGACGGGATTCGACCGCGAGACCGGCCGCGCCATCTACGAGCAAGAGGAAATGGACTACGAGGCGATGCCTTACATCGTCGTGATTGTCGACGAGATGGCTGACCTCATGATGGTGGCGGGCAAAGACATCGAAGCCACCGTGCAGCGGCTGGCGCAAATGGCGCGTGCCGCCGGCATCCATCTCATCACGGCGACCCAGCGGCCGAGCGTGGATGTCATCACCGGCACCATCAAAGCCAACTTCCCGACACGGATCAGCTTCCAAGTCACCTCGAAGATCGACAGCCGCACCATTCTCGGTGAGCAAGGCGCCGAGCAATTGCTGGGCCAGGGCGACATGCTCTACATGGCCGGCGGCGGCCGCATCATCCGCGTGCATGGACCCTTCGTCGCCGACGAAGAGGTCGAGAAGATCGTGAAGCACCTCAAGAAGCAGGGCGTGCCGGCTTATCTCGATGCGGTCACCGAGGATCCCGAGAGTGAGATCGAGGACGGCACAGGCGCCCCGGCAGGCGGCGAGCCCGGCAACGAACTCTACGACCAGGCCGTGGCTGTCGTGCTGCGCGACCGCAAGGTGTCGACAAGCTACATTCAGCGCCGTCTGGGGATTGGCTATAACCGCGCCGCGACCTTGATCGAGCGCATGGAGAGCGAGGGGCTGATCGGCGCCGCCAATCATGCCGGAAAGCGCGAGATTCTGGTGGGCGAGGAGGCGGAAGCGCCCTACTAGGGTGTTTTAGCCTGCCACCGCCAACAAGTTGACCAGATTTGGCGGAATCATCTATCCAATATCTCTTGGTCCTAGCCCAGGCAGTCCCAAACGAAGCCGGACGCCACGCGGGGGGTTTATGATAAACCGTAATCCTGCCGGCTTGCTCTTTGGCCTGCCCATCGCTCTAGGATTGACCATGGGGCTCGCGCTCGCCCAAGACGGCGCGACGTCCGTGCAAAAGACCCCACAAAAGCCCCCGATGGCCACCGGCACGGCTGGTTCCGATACCGCCCCGGAAAGCGCGCTGCGTCCCTCTATTGGGAAAGATGTCCTTCCGCCCGGGAGCGGCGCCCCGGTCGGCGAGATCATCCCTTCGTCCCTGGACGAGGGCGCCAGCTGGGAAGCGGCCGTCGAGGCAGCAAGCGCGCCCACACCGCTCATTGGTACCGAGCAGGACGAGGCCGTCGCCAGCATCAATGCCTATTTCAATGGGATGACCAATCTGCAGGGCCGCTTCGAGCAGTTCGACCCCAGTAATAAGCGGACCACCGGCCGGTTCTACGTTCAGCGTCCCGGCAAGATCCGGTTCGATTATGCGCCGCCGAGCGCGTTGCGCATCATCGCTGACGGCCATTCCCTGGCGATCGAAGACTCCGACCTGAAGACGGTGGAGAAATATCCCATCAAATCAACGCCCTTCCGCCTGTTGCTCGGCGAGTCCGTCGATCTTGGGCGCGACGCACGCATCGTCGGCGTCGAGCGTCAGGAGGGCGAGCTTGCCATTTCGCTCGAGGATCAGTCCGGCGGCGCCAGAGGCCGCATCAAGCTTTCCTTCCATACGGACGGTGGGCTGGAATTGAAGGAATGGATGATCACCGACGCTCAAGGGCTGTCCACGAGGGTGCTCGTTAACAACGTGGTTTCGGGGCGGAAAATGGCCATCGACTTCTTCAAGTCAAAAGACTCGTTCTCGCCTTTCCAATAGGCGCCGCAGGCCGTTTTTCAGCTCTCCACGGACCTCTGAGAAACAGGTTGTAGAACAGCGACTTAGAGTCGCGGCGGCGGGATCTTTACGTTTTGTTAAATTTTCCAAGCGACAGACGTTGAAATCGGCCGGCCATCTACATATCTCTTGTTCAGAAGCGGACCACGTCGCATTCATCGGTAGTGCCCCCCGTCTAGCCGAAGATGTGGTCTGCTCGTGCCGGCTTCCCTCCCGGCACGCGCGAAATACGCGCTTATTGACGCCCAGCCACGCGCAGCGGCTGGGCGTCTTCTTTTGCCGGGCTGTTGAATACCGGCATAACCCTCTGAATCCGCAACGCGAACCCTTGCCGCGGCGCGCTGCGCCCCTTACCCCCTAGGCATGCGCTTTCGGCTCGCCACCTGGAATATCAACTCGGTGCGGATCAGGATCGACCTGATCGAGCGGTTTGTGCGCGGCCACGAGCCCGACGTGCTTTGCCTGCAAGAGATCAAATGCGAGGAGAGCCAATTTCCGTTTGAGGCCCTTCAGGCGCTTGGTTTTCCGCATATCGCGGTTGCGGGCCAGAAGGGCTATCACGGCGTCGCCACGCTCTCCCGCCTGCCCTTCAAGCTCGGCGAACGCCGCGATCTATGCGGCCGGGGCCATGCCCGCCATCTCTCGGTCAAGCTCGACGGGGCGGGCGCCGGCCAAAAGCCCGTCGTCTTGCACAATCTCTATGTTCCGGCCGGGGGCGATATCCCGGACCCGGTGGTCAACGACAAATTCCAGCACAAGCTCGATTATCTCGAGGCCATGACCGCGTGGTTTGGCGGGCACAGGACCAAGACCAAGAACCGCATGATCCTGGTCGGCGATCTCAACGTGGCGCCACTGCCGAGCGATGTCTGGTCCCATAAGCAGCTCTTAAAAGTGGTCAGCCACACGCCGCCCGAGACCGAACGGCTCGCGCAGGTGATGGCCTCCCATGACTGGATCGACGTGATGCGGCGCTATGTGCCGGCCGAAGAGAAGCTGTTCACTTGGTGGAGCTATCGCAATCGCGACTGGCGGGTGTCGAACCGCGGACGCCGCCTGGACCACATCTGGACCACCCAGGCGCTTGGCGAAGCCGCCGTCTCGATGTCGGTGATCGAGGAGACGCGCGACTGGACGCGCACCTCTGACCACGTACCGGTGATCGCCGATTTCGAAATCTGAGTGAGTTTTACGGGACGAGCTTGTAGCCGCCGGTCTCGGTGATCAGCAGCTCGGCTTGGCTCGGTTCTTTCTCGATCTTCTGGCGCAGGCGATAGATGTGGGTCTCCAGCGTGTGCGTGGTGACGCCGGCATTGTAGCCCCACACCTCATGCAGAAGCACATCGCGGGTCACGACACGTTCGCCGACGCGATAGAGATATTTGAGGATCGAGGTCTCTTTCTCGGTGAGCCTGATCTTGCCGCCGCTCGCGTCCACCAGCAACTTCGACGCCGGGCGGAATGTATACGGCCCGATGGTGAAGACGGCGTCCTCGCTCTGCTCATGCTGTCTGAGCTGGGCGCGAATGCGGGCAAGCAGCACGCCGAGGCGGAACGGCTTGGTCATGTAATCGTTGGCGCCGGACTCGAGCCCAAGAATGGTATCGGCATCGGAGGTCTGCGCCGTCAGCATAATGACGGGCCCCTTGAAGCCGCCGCGCCGCAACAGCTTGCAGGCTTCGCGGCCATCGAGATCGGGCAAGCCCACGTCGAGCAGAACGAGATCCACATGACCGCCGCGCGCTTGCTTCAGCCCTTCCTGCGCCGTGGAGGCGAGCATCGTCTCGAACTCCTCGTGGAGGGACAGTTGCTCGCTCAGGGATTCGCGAAGCTCATCGTCATCGTCGATGATGAGAATCTTGCGCGCAGTGCTCATAGGCGGTTCCTTGTTGGCCAAGCTCTGATTGACGACGCCCTGATTGACCAAGTCGTGGTTCGTGAGGACCTCGTTGGTCAGGGCTTTACTGGCCGGTCGTTGGGCTTGCTCCCTGACCAAGAGTTGTAAGGGGGGCTTGGCCCGGCCACAAGCATGACGAAGCAGTCATCGGACCAAAAAAGGCTTATTGGCCATGCAGGTAAAGCGCAGAAAGCCGATTGTGGTGCGGCGCGCACCGGGGCGCCCTTGCCAAGCGCGGGTCCAGCTCGCCCATAGCGTGCGGCACGCGGCAATCGGCCGCGCGGGCATTCGTGCCCTGAAGCGCGAGGGTGACGGGGGCACGCCGCTTGGACGCTTTCCCGTTCGTCTCCTTCTTTATCGGGCCGATCGGAGTTTTCGCCCCGCCACGCCTCTGCCCGTACACGCCATACGAGAGGCCGACGGCTGGAGCGACGATCCCGCTGACCGCAACTATAACCGGCTGATCACATTGCCGTCACCGCGCCGTGCGGAGAGCCTGAGGCGCGGCGACCCGCTCTACGATCTCGTGTTCGTGCTCGGCTATAACGACCGGCCGCGCATCAGAGGAAAGGGCAGCGCCATCTTCGTGCATCTGGCGAGACCGGACTACACGCCGACCGAAGGCTGCATCGCGCTTTCCCGCCGCGATCTCTACGCGGTGCTCGCCGAGATCCGGCGCGGGACGGAAATCGTTGTAATGGCTTAGTCGAGCCGCACGCGCTCCCCGAAGATGGCCGTGCCGACGCGCACATAAGTTGCGCCGAAGGCCACGGCCGTGGCGAAGTCGCCGCTCATGCCCATGCTCAACTCGTCGATGCCGAGTTCGCCGGCGAGCTTGGCGAGCAGCGCGAAATGCATCGCCGGTTCCTCGTCGAAGGGCGGGATGCACATGAGCCCATCGATGGTGAGGTTGAACGTGTCGCGGCACAGCGCCACGAAGCTCGCCAATTCCCCCGGCGCGATGCCAGCCTTCTGGGGCTCCTCGCCAGTGTTGACCTGGATGAAGAGACGCGGGCGCGTTCCCTGCCGCTTCATTTCCTCGGCGAGCGCGCGGGCGAGCTTCGGCCGGTCGAGCGTCTCGATGACATCGAACAGGGCGACCGCCTCGCGCACTTTGTTCGACTGAAGCGGCCCGATGAGATGGAGCTCGATGCCAGCGTGGCGCTCTTTCATCCCCGGCCATTTGCCAAGGGCTTCCTGCACCCGGTTTTCGCCGAACAGGCGCTGGCCCGCTTCGATGGCTTCTTCGATGACCGCCGCGGGCATCGTCTTGCTCACGGCGATGAGCTTGACGGTCTCGGGATCGCGGCCGCCGCCTTCCGCCGCCAGCGCGATCTCCTCCTCGACCAGACGCAAACGCGCTGGAATTTCAGTGGCGGAGTGGTGTTCAGCGCTCATCAAGGGTACCTAGCAGGCATCTTCGGCTCCCTGGGTCTCTTCCGGCAACGGGCGATTTGACCGCAACTTGACCGCTTCGGGCATTTGGGTTCGATTGCCGCGCCGAATCGATCTGAAGGAATGGATTAAGATAAATGGCCGCCGACCGCTACGACGCGCCGAAAAGGGAGAAGCATTGGCAGGAAGCCTGGGAGGCTGAGGGCATCAGCCAGGCCCGCGAGGATGATTCGCGGCCAAAATACTACGTTCTGGAGATGTTTCCCTACCCGTCGGGCCGCATTCATATGGGCCATGTGCGGAACTACACCATGGGCGATGTGGTCGCCCGCTATATGCGCGCGCAGGGCCATAGCGTGCTCCATCCCATGGGTTGGGACGCCTTTGGGCTGCCGGCCGAGAACGCGGCCATCGAGCGCGGCGTCCATCCCGCCAAGTGGACCTACGACAACATCGCCACCATGCGTGGCCAGCTCAAGAGCATGGGCCTGTCGATCGACTGGTCGCGGGAGATCGCGACCTGCGATGTGGAATATTACCACCAGCAGCAAAAGCTGTTCCTCGACATGCTCGAAGGCGGCCTCGTCACCCGCAAGACCCGCAAGGTGAATTGGGACCCGGTGGACCACACCGTGCTCGCCAACGAGCAGGTGATCGATGGCCGGGGCTGGCGCTCGGGCGCGCTGATCGAGCAGCGCGAGCAACCCGAATGGGTGTTCAAGATTACGGACTACGCGGACGACCTGCTCGATGCGCTGAAGGATCTCGACCGCTGGCCCGAAAAAGTGCGGCTGATGCAGGCCAACTGGATCGGGCGCTCCGAAGGTCTGCTCGTCCGCTTCGAGACCATCAAGAACTCGGCCCCTGACGGCCATGACGTGTTGGAGGTGTTCACCACGCGCCCCGACACGCTGTTTGGCGCCGCCTTCCTGGCCATCGCGCCGGACCACGAATTGGCGAAGGCCATCGCGGCGACGAATGCAGAAGCGCAAGCCTTCACCGATGAGTGCCACCGTCACGGCACCACGGCGGCGGAGATCGAGACGCAAGAGAAGAAGGGGATCGATACCGGCGTGCGCGTCGCACATCCCGCCATCGCGGGCGCGGAACTTCCCGTCTACATCGCCAATTTCGTCCTGATGGAATACGGCACCGGCGCCATCTTCGGCTGCCCGGCGCACGATCAGCGCGACCTGGAATTTGCGCGGCGCTATGGCCATCCGGTCACGCCCGTGGTGCTGCCGGCGGGCGAAGATCCGGCGACATTTGCCATTGGCGAGGAAGCCTATACCGGCGACGGCGTGCTGATCAATTCGGACTTTCTCGACGGGCTTTCCGTCACCGACGCCAAGAACGCCATGACGGAACGGCTCGCCGCGCGGACCATCGCGGGCGCCCCGCAAGGCGTGCGAAAAACCGAATTTCGCCTACGGGATTGGGGAATTTCTCGGCAGCGTTATTGGGGCTGCCCGATCCCCATGATCCATTGCGAGAGCTGCGGCATCGTGCCGGTGCCGGTCGCCGACTTGCCCGTGAAGCTGCCGGACGATGTGACCTTCGACGTGCCGGGCAACCCGCTCGACCGTCACCCCGCATGGAAGGCCGTCACCTGTCCGAAATGCGGGAAGGACGCGACACGCGAGACCGACACCATGGGCACGTTCGTCGACTCCTCCTGGTACTTCGCGCGCTTCTGTTCGCCGCACGCCGACGTGCCAACCGAGATGAACGCTGTCTCCCATTGGCTGCCGGTGGATCAATATATCGGCGGCGTGGAGCACGCGATTTTGCATCTGCTGTATTCGCGCTTCTTCACGCGCGCCATGCACAAGACCGGACACGTGGCGATGGACGAGCCGTTCCGTGGGCTGTTCACCCAAGGCATGGTCACGCATGAGACTTACAAAGACGCCGACGGCAAATGGGTGCTGGCCGAAGAGGTGACGGCGCGCGACGGCAAGTCCGTCCATGTGGAGACGGGCGGCCCGATCACCGTCGGCCCGATCGAGTCCATGTCGAAGTCGAAGAAGAACGTGGTGGACCCCGACGCCATCATCGCGCGCTATGGCGCCGACACCGCGCGCTGGTTCGTGCTGTCCGACACACCGCCCGAGCGCGACTTCGAATGGACGACGGGTGGCGTCGACGGCGCCCATCGCTTCTTGCAGCGGATCTATCGGCTGGTTGGCGACGCGACCGCCAAAGGGTCGGAACCCGGCGCACCGGTGCCCGGCGAGATGAGCCCCAAGGCCGAAGACTTGCGCCGGGCCACCCACAAGACGATCGCCGGGGCCACTTCGGCCCTCGGCCGGCTCCGCTTCAACACGGCGGTGGCGCAGGTCTATGAGCTGGCCAACACCCTGTCGGCAGCCTTGCAAGACGCCGGGGTACAACCTAAAGAGGACGTGCGATTTGCCTTGCGCGAAGCCGCCGAAATCCTGGCCCGGGTCTCCGCCCCCATGGTTCCGCATCTGGCGGAAGAGTGCTGGGCCCGGCTTGGCCATAAGACCCTGGTGGCCCAAGAGCCTTGGCCTGAAGCCGATCGGGCTCTTTTGATTGAAGATACGGTCACAATTGCCGTACAGGTAAATGGCAAAAGACGGGGTGAATTGACGATTGCGCGAGACGCCTCGAAAGAAGATATTGAAGCAGCGGCGTTAAAGCTCGAAACTGTCGAGCGCGCCATTGAGGGACGCAAAATCAAGAAGGTCGTGGTCGTGCCGCAGAGGATTGTCAATGTCGTGGCGTAGCCCAGCTTTCGCGCTGGTGGCGCTTGCCGTGGTGGCCGGATTCGGCCTTGCTGGCTGCGGATTGCAGCCACTTTACGGTTCTGGCACCACAACCGCGAGCGGCACCAGGCTGGCCGAGGTGATGGCATCCGTGGACGTCAAGCCAATCCCAGGCCGGGTTGGCCAAAAGCTGCGCAACGAATTGATCTTCTCCAACACCGGCGGCAACTATGCGCCCGAAACCCGTTACAAGCTTCAGATCGCCATCCGCGAGCGTGTGATCGACCAGCTTGTGCAGATATCGGGCGATGCCAGAGGGCAGGTTTATCAGCTTGAGGCCAGCTTTAAGCTCGTGGACGCCAAGAACGGCAAGGTGATCCATTCTGGCGCGGCCATCTCGCGGGCCGCCTATAATCGCTACCAAGAGATCTTCGCCAATGTGCGGGCACGCCGCGACGCCGAAAACCGCGCGGCACGCACCATCGCGGAGAGCATCAAGACCCAGCTCGCTGCCTATCTCGCAACCTCGGCCTAGTCGCGGCCAGAGCCGCTTAAGCCGAACTAACTCATAGCGTTGCCGCCGCCATGGTTGCCTACAAAGCCTCGGCCGTCGCACGTTTCCTGAAGTCACCTGATCCCAATTGCCGTGCCGTGCTTGTTTATGGGCCCGATGCCGGGCTCGTCTCCGAGCGCGCCGAAGCCCTGGCTAAAGCCTTCGCGCGCCGGCAAGAGGGCGAAGTGGAGATCGTGCGTCTGGACGACCGCGACTTCGCCGAGGAACCCGCGCGGCTCGATCTGGAGCTTCGCACGCGCCCCATGTTCGCCGACGCCAAGGTGGTGCGGGCAACCGCCGGCGCCAGGCTCGACGTGCCGTCCTTAAAGGCGCTGCTGGCCGAACCGTCGGACAACGCGCTGATCGTCGAGGCCGGCAATCTCAGGCCCGATTCCGGCTTGCGGAAGCTGTTCGAGAAGCTCGCCGATGGGGCGGCCCTGCCTTGCTACAGCGACGACCGGAGCCTTGCGGCCATGGTCGAGGAGGAACTCAGCGAGGCGGGCTTGCGCATCGATCCGGAGACCAAGACTTATCTGATGGGCCGGCTCGGCGCCGACCAGGCCTTGTCACGGGCCGAAGTCGTGAAGCTGTCGCTCTACGCGCGCGGCAACGACAGCGTCAGCCATGAGGACATCCAGGCGATTGTCGGCGACGCCGCCGAGATCGCGCTGGAGAATTTCGTCTACGCGGCAAGCGGTGGCGACCCACGGGCGGCGTTGCGCGAGCTTCACCGTCTCGCCGGCGCGGGCACGGGCCACGCCTCGGCGCTGTTGGCGCTGGCGCGGCATTTCAAACAACTGCACCGGGCGGCCGCAACCCAAGCGAGCGGCGGCAGTCTCGAGCAAGCGGTGAAGTCGATGCGGCCCCGGCCGCACTTCAAGCGCGAGCCGGTGTTTCTCGCCCATTGCCGTCGCTGGGGTGCGGGGCGTCTCGCCCATACGCTGCCCATGATCCAGGAGACGATCCGGCGGTCGCGCCGTTCGCCCGACCTCGAAAGCGCCTTTGCCGAACGTCTCTTGATGACGCTCGGCTCAAAGGTTTGACGGAACGCGTCTGCGTTCTTATGCATGTCCGGCTTTAGCCAAGGTGCCCAATGACCGAGAACACTGAAACTTTCGAACTCCGCAACAAGCTCTTCATGCTGCTTCGCGAGCGCGCGTTCAAACGCGGCCGTGTCGTTCTCGCCTCCGGGAAAGAGAGCGATTATTATTTCGACATGAAGCCGGCAATGCTCGATCCAGACGGCGCCGGACTCATGGCGGAGCTAATTCTCCATGAAATTCAAGGGGTTAGCGCAGATGCCGTGGGCGGCCTGGAGATGGGGGCGGTGCCCTTGATCGCACCGGTCGCCATGAAGAGCCCTGACTTTGGGCGCTACCTCCCCGGCTTCTTCGTCCGCAAAGCGGTGAAGGATCACGGCACGCAGAAGCGCATCGACGGCAACGACATCGCCGGCAAGTCGGTGGTGATCCTGGAGGACGTGACCACCACGGGGGGCTCGGCCATGGATGCGGTCAAGGTGGTGGAGGCGGCTGGCGCCAAGGTCGCGCTGGTGATCTCGATCCTCGACCGGAGCCAGGGCGCGGCCGAGCTTTACGCCAAAGCCGGTGTGCCGTTCAAATCACTGTTCAAGGCCGAAGAGTTTCTCGCGAGCTGAAGGCTAACGACTTGGCGCTAACGACTTGGCCGCCGCATGAGCCGCTGGCGAATGTCCTCGAACTGATCGAAGTTCGAGTAGCGGATCCTGAGCTCGCCCTTTTCGCCGCCACCCGATTTGATCTCGACCTTCAGGCCGAGCGCGTCGTGCAGCTCCGTCTCGACGGCGCGCGTGTCGGCATCCTTCTGGGACACCTTCCGCCGGCTCGGCTTGGTGCTGTCTTCTTGGACAAGCGCCTCCACCTGCCGGACGGTTAACCCTTCCTTAACGATACGGGCCGCGAGCGCCTCGGCGTCGGGCCGGCCGATCAGCGCGCGCGCATGTCCGGCGCTGAGCGCGCCATCGCGCACGAAGTCCTGCACGCTTTTCGGCAACTTGAGCAGGCGAAGCGTGTTGGCAAGATGGCTGCGGCTCTTGCCGATGACCTTGGCCAGGTCCTCTTGGGTGTAACCGTGGCCCTGCATCAGGAGGTGATAGCCCTCACCCTCTTCGATGGCGTTCAGGTCCTCGCGCTGGACGTTCTCGATGATGGCGATTTCGATCGCCTCTTGATCGGAGAGAGCGCGAATGATGACCGGAACCTCATGCAGCTTCGCCCGTTGCGCCGCGCGCCAGCGGCGTTCGCCGGCGACGATCTCGTAACGGTCACCGCCACCGAGCGGCCGCACCACGATCGGCTGCACCAGGCCGCGTTCGCGGATCGAGGTGGCCAATTCTTCGAGTTGCGCTTCGGAGAAGTTCCGGCGCGGATTGAATCGGCTCGCTCGGAGCGACGACAGGGGGATGCTGCGCTGGTCGGGACCTCCCCGCATCGCGCCTGTGTCCTCGCCAATGAGCGAAGCCAAGCTCCGCCCTAACCGCTTCTTCTGTGCGCTTACCGCCATTGGGAGCCTCCAAGCTCAAGCCGTTCATTGCCAAAATTATGGGTCATGCCGCCCGCATCCGCCGTTCCCGCTCGATGACTTCCGAGGCGAGCTGGATATAGGCCTGGCTGCCGGTGCACCGGTAATCGTAGAGCAGCACCGGCTTACCGTGGGACGGCGACTCCGCTACGCGCACATTTCGCGGAATGACCGTCTTGTAGACTTTGTCGCCGAGCACCGCGCGCACATCCTCCACCACCTGGTCGGAGAGGCTGGTGCGCTGGTCGTACATGGTGAGAACCACACCATGGATCATGAGCTTCGGGTTCAGCCGCACCCGGATTTCTTCGACCGTGCTCAGGAGCTGGGCGAGACCTTCCAGCGCGAAGAACTCGCATTGCAGCGGCACGAGCACGGCATCGGCGGCGGCCAAAGCGTTGAGCGTCAATAGATTGAGCGACGGCGGGCAATCGATGAGGACGTAAGTGGTCCGTTCGTCGGGATCCTCGGACGCGGTCATCGCGCTGAGGCAATCGCGCAAACGATAATGCTTGCCGTTCCCGCTGCCGGCTTCGTGCTCGAAGGACATCAGATCGATGGTGGCGGGCACGACCGAGAGCCGAGGCACATGGGTCGCCACCTTCGCCTCAATCATGGTCGCCTTCCCGGCCAGAACGTCGAAGGTCGAACGGTCGCGGTCTTCGATGCCGAGACCGGTGCTCGCATTGCCTTGCGGGTCGAGATCGAGGATCAGCACGCGCTCACCAACCGCCGCCAGCGCCGTGCCGAGATTGATGGCGGTGGTGGTTTTGCCGACACCGCCTTTTTGATTGGCCAGCGCCAGAATGCGTGTGGGATTGGAGCGGGTCATGGGGAACTCTCTTCGGCGCGTTCCCGGAGGTCCGTGACCTCGACGAGAGTTGCGTCTTTGGCGGTCAAGCTTGGATGCAGGCGGGCGTCGAACGCCCACCCTGGCCTTGCGGCCTCGATCTCTGCTTTTGCCTCACGACCTTTCAGAAACAGCCCCCGAGTTCCTTCCCCGAAGAACGGGCTCGCCAGTTCGAAGAGACGCGGGAGCGGCGCTAAGGCGCGGGCGCTCACCACATCCGCTCTTAGGATTTGAGCCCTTGCGGCAAGCTGTTCAATACGCATGGCGTGAATGTCCACAGGGGCCTTCACGGCGCGGACGACCTCCGCGAGGAAGGCGCATTTTTTCCGATTCGATTCAATGAGATGCATGCGGAAGTCCGGTTTGCCGGTTTGCAGGATGGCGACGACGAGTCCGGGGAAACCTGCCCCTGATCCGAGATCGACCCAGGTTTTGGCGTCCGGGGCTAGCTTACTAAGTTGGGCTGAGTCGGCAAAGTGGCGCGACCAAAGTTCCGGCAGGGTGGAGCTGGAGACGAGGTTGATGGATTTCTGCCAGTGGTTGAGAAGCTCGCCATAGCGCGTCAGCCTGTGGATTGTTTCACGTGGAACTTTAAAGGCTTCCGCGAACGCCTGTGGACTATCGGTGATCGGAAGCCCGCTAGCACTCGTCATTTAAGCGCTCTTGGCTTCCGAGCTCTTGGTTCCCGCGCCCTTTTTCAGATGCGCGAGCAGCAGCATCAAAGCGGCGGGCGTCATGCCATCGAGCCGTGCGGCCTGGCCAAGGCTCGCTGGCTGGTGACGTTCAAGCTTCTGGCGGATCTCGTTCGACAGGCCGGGCAGACCGGCAAAGCCGAAGCCTCGCGGAATGGCGATGGCCTCGTCTTTGCGGAATGCGGCGATGTCCAGCTCCTGGCGCGCAATGTAGACGGCGTAGCGCGCATCGACGCTAAGCTGTGCGGCGATGGTCTCATCCATGCTGCCGATCTCCGGCCAGATGCGGGCGAGGCGGGGGAGATCGATGTCCGGATAACTCAAGAGCTCGAACGCGCTCCGGCGGCGGCCATCGCGTTTGACGGTGAGGCCGGCCTTCGCCGCCTCATCAGGCGTAAGCGTCAAGCCGCGCAACAGGTCAGCACCCGCTTCAAGCTTCTTCGCCTTGGCGGCAAACACATCCCGGCGGACTTCACCCACGCAGCCGATTTCCACTCCGAGCGGTGTCAGGCGTTGATCGGCATTGTCGGCGCGGAGCATCAGCCGATATTCGGCGCGCGAGGTGAACATGCGATAGGGCTCGGTGACGCCCCGGGTCACCAGATCGTCGATCATTACGCCGAGATAACCGTCAGCGCGGGTGATGCCGAAACGCTTCTCGGTTCCTGAAGCAACGAGCGCCGCATTGACACCAGCGACCAGACCTTGCCCGGCGGCTTCTTCGTAGCCCGTGGTGCCGTTGATCTGACCGGCGAGAAACAACCGCCCGACGGCTTTGGTCTCGAGATGCGGATGCAGCTCGCGCGGGTCCACATAGTCGTATTCGATGGCGTAACCAGGCCGCCGAACCTCTACCGCTTCAAGCCCTGGGATGGTCTTGAGGAAGGCATGCTGCACATCCTCGGGCAGCGATGTGGAAATGCCGTTCGGATAGATGGTGTCGTCGTCCAGACCCTCGGGCTCCAGGAAAATCTGATGACTGCCGCGCTCCTTGAAGCGGACCACCTTGTCTTCGATGGACGGGCAATAGCGTGGGCCGACGCTATCGATGGCGCCGGAATACATGGGCGCGCGGGCCAGATTGGCCTCGATGATGGCGTGGGTCGCCTTGGTTGTATGGGTGATGTGGCAGGGCATCTGCGGCGTGGTGATTGCCTCGGTCAGAAACGAGAAGGGCACCGGCGGATCGTCGCCGGGCTGCACTTCCAGGCGGCTCCAATCGATGGTGCTGCCATCCAGGCGGGGCGGCGTGCCGGTCTTGAGACGTCCCATGCGAAGGCCGAGCCCGTAAAGCCGCTCCGACAGGCCAAGCGCCGGGGCTTCGCCCATGCGGCCCGCCGGGATCTTGGTGTCACCGATATGGATAAGCCCGTTCAAGAACGTGCCGGTGGTCAGGACCACCGCGCCCGCAACGATCTCCCGCCCGTCAGTCGTTAAGATTCCGGTAACCATGTTTTCGGCGACGATCAGGTCGTCCACCGCCGCCTCGATCACTTCGAGGTTCGCCGTCCGCTTGATCGCGGCTTGCATGGCGTCGCGATAGAGCTTGCGGTCGGCCTGGGCGCGGGGGCCTTGCACGGCTGGGCCCTTGCTTTTGTTGAGCACGCGAAACTGGATGCCCGCAGCGTCGGCCACCCGGCCCATAAGGCCATCCAAAGCGTCGATCTCGCGCACAAGATGGCCCTTGCCCAGCCCGCCGATGGCCGGATTGCAGGACATCTCGCCAATGGTGTCGAAGCGGTGGGTCACGAGCGCTGTTCTGGCGCCTAAGCGCGCGGACGCAGCTGCCGCCTCACACCCTGCGTGGCCGCCGCCAATGACGATCACGTCGAAGCTCTTGGTCGAATTCATGACCCGTAGGTAGTGGGTCCGGGCTGGCGCGTCAAAGTCCCGAGGCTCCAATGTTTCACGTGAATCAGCCGAAATCAGTCAAGGCGCGACTGTTGGCTCCACTGTTTCACGTGAATCAAATTGGGGGCCGCCTACTTGCCGATGCAGAACTCCGAGAAGATGGCGCCGAGCACCTCCTCCACGTCGATCAAGCCGGTGAGGCGGCCGAGATGGCGCGCGGCGATGCGCAATTCCTCGGCTTTCAGCTCAGGCGCCAAATTATGGTTAACAAAACGTTTCAAAGCGTCCCGCGATGACACAAGTTCCACCCGATGGCGCGTCCTGGTGATGGCAGCGTCGCCAGGAGGGGCGATTTCGGATCTGGCGATCTCCTCTAAGCGGCTGATCAACGCCTCCAGCCCCTCACCGGTCTTGGCCGAAATGGGCACAACATCGCCGCTTTGCGCGGGCCTGCGAACTTGGGGCGAAATATCGGATTTATTGAGCGTATTTACGCGTCTCTTTGCGTCTAAGGGCGCAGGGGGCGTCCACACCGGATTCGTCCCGTCGATCACCCACAGAACGAGATCGGCGTCTTCCGCCCGGGCCAACGCGCGCCTGACACCCTCGCCTTCGACGGCGCCTACACCCTCCCTTATCCCCGCGGTATCCGCGAGGATGACGGGCAGGCCGCCGAGATCGAGATGCACCTCGATGACGTCGCGCGTGGTGCCGGCTTCCTCCGACACGATGGCGACGTCGCGCTTGGCCAGGGCATTCATCAGGCTCGACTTGCCGGCATTCGGCGGCCCGGCGATGACGATGCGCAAGCCGTCGCGCAGGCGCTCACCGCTCCGGTCGTTGAGGTGGCGGGAGATGGACTGAAGCAGCGGCACGACGATGGCCTTGGTCTTGTCGCTCACGTCCGCCGCCACGTCGGCTTCGTCGGCGAAGTCGAGACCCGCCTCGGTCAACGCTTGCGCGGTCACCAGCTCCGCCCGCCAGCCTTCATAGAGCCGCCGCAACGACCCTTCCGACTGCGCTAGAGCTTGGCGGCGTTGGGCTTCGGTCTCGGCATTGATGAGATCGGCGAGACCCTCCACCTCGGTGAGGTCGAGCTTGCCGTTCTCAAACGCACGCCGGGCAAACTCGCCAGCTTCCGCCAGCCGCGTACCGCCCAAGCCAAGCACCGCCTCGATGATGGCCTGGACCACGGCCCGGCTGCCATGCACTTGCAGCTCCGCCATGTCTTCGCCGGTGAAGCTGGCCGGCCCGGGAAACCACAGGACAAGACCGCGATCCAAAGGCTGTTGGCCAATGCCTGGCCGGCCGATGTCGCGCAACGCCGCATGACGCGCCGCCGGCACACCGCCGCATAACGCCTTAAGCACGCCACGCGTACCGGGTCCCGACACGCGAATGACGGCGACGGCGGCCGGGCCTGCACCGGAGGCTGGCGCGACGATGGTCTCGTACCCATCTCCGGGATCAACGATCTTACGTTCCATGGGTTATCCTAGGACGCAGCAAGAGGTCATCGGAAGAGACATGCAGGGTCCCGACGAAAACCAACTCGGCCGCGAGAGCAGCCCCTATCTTCTCCAGCACAAGAACAACCCCGTCCATTGGCGCCCCTGGGGCCAGGCGGCGCTGGACGAAGCCAAGGCCGCGAACAAGCCCATCCTGCTTTCGGTCGGCTATGCCGCCTGCCATTGGTGCCACGTCATGGCCCATGAGAGCTTCGAGGACGAGGCGACCGCCGCGGTGATGAACGAGCTGTTCGTCAACATCAAGGTCGATCGCGAGGAGCGCCCCGACGTGGACGCCATCTACATGGCGGCGTTGCATCAGCTCGGCGAGCAGGGCGGCTGGCCCCTCACCATGTTTCTTACGCCTGACGCGGAGCCCTATTGGGGCGGCACCTATTTCCCTCCGCAAGAGCGCTACGGTCGCCCTACCTTTGTCCGTGTACTGACTGCTATGGCCAAAGCCTTTCACGAGCAGCCCGACAAGGTCCGCACCAACGCCGACGCCATCACCGCACGGCTCGCTCCGTCGCAAACGAAAAGCACAGGTGTTCAGCTCAACGACGCGACGCTGTCGGATTTCGCGCGCCGCTTTCTCGGTGCGGTCGATCCGGCGAATGGCGGCTTACGCGGCGCACCCAAATTTCCGCAAACGCAATTCTTCGACTTTCTGTGGCGCGCCGGTCTGCGTTACGGTTTGCCAAATCTCGGTGAGGCCGTGGACATCACGCTCACCCACATCTGCCAAGGCGGCATCTACGATCATGTGGGCGGAGGCTTCTCGCGCTACAGCGTCGACGAGCGCTGGCTGGTTCCCCATTTCGAGAAGATGCTCTACGACAACGCGCTCCTCGTGGACCTGATGACGGAGTCCTGGCGCGAAACGAAATCGCCGCTCTACGCACAACGCATCGAAGAGACCATCGACTGGCTGTTGCGCGAAATGCAAATAGACGATGGAACGTTCGCCGCGTCGCTCGATGCGGACAGTGAAGGCGTGGAGGGCAAATTCTATGTGTGGTCTTATCCCGAGATTACCGATGTGCTTGGTGAGACCGACGCGCAGTTTCTCGCCGAGATTTACGATGTAACCGCGAAGGGCAACTTCGAAGACGCCAATATCTTGAATCGACTCAACAGCTTAGAGCTGCGCGACGAGGCAGGCGAGAAACGTCTCGATGAGATGCGCGCGAAACTTCTTGAGCGCCGCTCCAAACGCGTGCGACCTGGCTTCGACGATAAGATCCTCGCCGACTGGAACGGGCTGATGATCGCCGCGCTCGCCAATGCCGCGCAAGCTTTCGACCGGGCCGACTGGCTCGACGCCGCGCAAGCTGCATTCGCTTTCGTCTGTACCCGGATGACAAAGGACGGGCGACTGTTCCACAGTCATCGTGCCGGCGAGGCCAAAGCCCCGGCCACGGCGAACGACTACGCCAACATGATCCGCTCCGCGCTGACCCTCGCCAATGTTACGGGCAAGCGTGACCTCATCGACCAGGCTCTAGCGTGGACGGCAATTCTCGATAAGCATTATTGGTCCGACGATCTCGGCGGCTATCACTTGGCGGCCGACGATACGAACGACATCATTGTGCGTCCGTTCAGCGGTCTCGATGACGCGACGCCGAATGCCAACGCGGTGATGGTGTCGAACCTCGTCGCCCTTTCCATGTGGACCGGCGATCCGGCTTACGCCAAACGCGCCGAGGTGATCTTGCGGAGCTTCGGCGGCGCCATGACCGAAACTCCGGTGGGCCATGCCGGGCTGTTGGCTGCCGCACTCGACGGTCTGGCGCCATCGCTGATCGTTCTGATTGTGCCGCTGGATGGAGATGCTTCGGAGCTTCGTGCCGCCTTGCGCGACGTGTCCTTGCCCAACGCCGTGGTGCAGGAAATCCGCCAAGGCGTGGCGCTGCCGGCGTCATCCTCGGCCTTCGGCAAGACGGCCATCGACGGCAAGCCCACCGCCTATGTGTGCCTCGGCCCACAATGCTCCCCGCCGGTGACCGACCCCACCAAGCTGGTGGAGACGATCAAAGCAGCGCGGATGGTGACGGTTGCCTAGCGCCAAAACGAACATGGCCGGGACAAAGCTAAAAGCCCTCGACCGAGAACTGAGTCCTTTCAGCAACGGTGGCAATAAATCTGTCGAAACAGAACAAAATGGGCACGTGATTCGTTGCCTTGAGCCGCGAATACAGGCACCGTTCAAGGGTCAAAAAAAGGCCCCGCCGAAGAAGCGGGGCCAGGTAACTCTATCACTTTAACGCGTCGGGTAGCCCCGACAATGTTCTCGGACGAATTCGAGTCGTCCGTTTCTGACGCGCACGTAATGGATTACGTGAACGCCCTTCGGCCAGGCACATGAAATCATGTTGCCCTCCATCAAGCCGGGATCGCCCCCGGTGGCTCGACGCTCAGTTGCGTCCTCCCCGTAGTGGACGCGTTCTGAGCTTCAGCCGATGGAGTTGGCCGACTCGAAAATACCAGATTCGTTTGCCGGTTCAGAGTCCTGCGGTGCTTTCTCCACCGCCTATGTGTGCCTCAGGCCCCAATGCTCCCCGCCCGTGACTGACCCGGCCAAACGCGTGGAGACCATCACAGCGGCACCGCAGGCGAAGGTGGCCTAGCGCCGAAACGAACATGGCCGGGACAAAGCCCGGCCATGACGCGTCGATCTGTGATTTTGGAGTGTCGCTCCAGGACCCCGCCGCGAAGCGGGGCGAGCACCCTTAGGTGTTCATGGAGTCGAAGAACTCGGCGTTGTTCTTGGTCTGCTTCAGCTTGTCGTTGAGGAACTCGATCGCATCCATGGTGCCCATGGGGTTCAGGATGCGGCGGAGCACATACATCTTTTTGAGCTGATCGGGCGGAACCAGAAGCTCCTCCTTGCGGGTGCCGGACCGGGAAATGTCGATGGCCGGGAACACGCGTTTGTCGGCGACCTTGCGGTCGAGCACGAGCTCGGAGTTACCGGTGCCCTTGAACTCTTCGAAGATGACCTCGTCCATGCGGCTGCCGGTATCGATCAGCGCCGTGGCGATGATGGTCAGCGATCCGCCTTCCTCGATATTGCGGGCGGCGCCGAAGAAACGCTTCGGCCGCTGCAACGCGTTGGCGTCCACACCACCGGTCAGCACCTTGCCCGAAGACGGCACCACGGTGTTGTAAGCGCGGCCAAGGCGCGTGATGGAATCCAGCAAGATCACCACGTCGCGGCCATGCTCGACC
>PVMS01053370.1_pt1 | contig 31190 bp, 30 predicted proteins | sample 1853461 | NCBI WGS metagenome assembly PVMS01 (sample SAMN08582032, study PRJNA380276) | Marine sediment metagenome, whole genome shotgun sequencing project. | isolation source: ocean sediment barecode stripped | collected 2017
ACAGGTAACATATATGGGCCCCAATGAACGATTTGCCAAATAACAAACCCGAAGTAAGCAAATAATGAAACTAACATTAAAGAAGCATTTAGTCGATTATCGGAATCCGAGATCTCTTCTTCCTTTTTATTTCTAACCTTGCTGGATAATTGGTAAATACGCATTAATTGCGCCAAAGCAATAACAGCAAGGGCCACAATTAGCACCACAAAAATGCGAGTCATAATTTAATGTTTCTAAGTTTTGCTCAAACTGAACTTGTAATAGTCAATAAAAGTCGTTCATTCTCTTATTGATTGCAATATATATAAAGTGTTCTAATCTCCAAAAATTAAATTTCGTGATGTACGCTTTCATCCTTATAAGGATGGTGTACCGGTGTAAGTGGGGCTTTAGACAAAGTATTTAATACTACATAAATAAAAGCTCCCAAAAAGCCCAACATGGTTCCAAAATGCACCCAGCTTAAATGTCCGTGTTCAAATAATACTCCAGGGATAAACAACAAGTATGCATCAAGCCAGTGACCCAGGAATATAATTACTGCCATTATTGCAAGATATTTTCTGTTTCTTTTACTGTCGCGTGACATTAAAATCAACATCGGTGCAATAAAATTAACGGCCATGGTAAAGAAGAACAAGAATTGATAATTTTCTATCCTGTTTACAAAATAAACAACTTCTTCGGCCATATTAGCGTACCAGATCAACATGAATTGTGAAAACCACAGGTATGTCCAAAGAAAGCTTAAAGCAAACATCCATTTACCCAAATCCTGTAAATGGTTTTTGTTTACCAATGGAAGATGCCCTTTGCTTTTAAGATAAAGCACCACTAGAATAGTTGTAGTTATCGCCATTAACCACATGCCGCTTAACACATACCATCCAAATAATGAGGAGAACCAATGAGTGTCGATCGACATGATCCAATCCCAGGAAAGTGTGGAAGAAAAAACAGCAAATAAAACAAGAAATATACCCGATTGCTTATAATTCTTATAATGGATTTTTAAGTCTTCTTGTTTATCTTCGGCTAGTGATCTTTTGCGGTACAGCATTGCAAAACCAATAAATACTGCCAAATAAACAAGGGTTCTACCCCAAAAGAAAGGAATATTAAGATAGGCTTCTTTAGCTGCAATGATCGGATCATAATGTTCACCGCCTTCGATGAACAATTCAGGATTCATCCATGGGTAAATTGAATGAAGATGAAATGAGCCGGCAGCAAAAACAATAACCAATGCCAAGGCCCCCCAGGGTAAAAAACTTATAATTGCTTCGAAAACTCTTTTAACCATGACGGTCCAGGCGGTTTCGGTTGCATATTGTAATACCATAAAAAACAGCGTACCAAGCGCTATTGAAAAGAAAAAGAATGCATTAAACAAAATGTTCGACCAAAACATATTGTGATGATGTGAATGATCGGTAAAATAATTTACACCAAGTGAAATTACCCCAACAGCTATTAGTGTCAGACTTAATGTTTTGGCTTTTTTAGAAAACGTAAATTCCATTTTCGATATATTTTTCTTTTCTATATTAAATAGTTCTATTGTTCGGTTTGTTCTTCAGTCGGCTTCGTCATACTTCCACCATTTTGTAAATACTTTACATACTGAATAACCAACCACCTTTCTTTTGGGTTTAACTGCGATGCATGTGAACCCATCATTCCTTTTCCGAAAGTAAGGGTATGATACATCTTACCTTCGGATAAGCTTTTCAACGCATTTCCATTATAAGCAGGAGGAGGGGGATAATCTGCTTTTGTAGGTATCGCCCCATCTCCTTGTCCTGTTTTACCATGACAATGGACGCAAAAATTTTGATATATTTTTTTTCCTTCCGCAACCGTTTCTTCTGTAAAGGGAATTAGACTAACAAGACCTGCTCCAGCTAGCTCATATCCTTCAAAAGAATTTTCATAAGCATAAGGGTAGTTATACATTTCTTCATCTGCATTTTCTGTAAATACGATAGTTCCTTCAACCGGAAGTCTTGCACTCATTTTATCCGGGTTTTCATAATCTACATAAACTTCTATAGAAGGCGAACGATACATATCGGGCATATATTCAACCCCTGGACTATTGCTATCGGACACACCACAAGATGCCAACGCAAGCAAAGCAAGTGAAACCAATCCCAAACGAATATTTATTTTGCTGTACTTCATCATTTAAATATCTTTTTGATTGAGTTCAACAATACTAGTGTCTTTTAATAATTCTTCAACCCTATCAGCCGTTAATTCCGGATTTTCAGATTTCAGAATTTTTATAGCAAAATGATCATCGGTTGTTCGGGGATCGGGATTTTCTGCTGGCATACCGGGTAATGTTTTATTCCTTATTAAGTAGGTCAATGACATTCCATGTGCAGCAAATAATACGGTGAATTCGAAAGTTATAGGAATAAAAGCAGGTAAATTAAATAGCAGATTTTGATTCGGTTTTCCACCAATATTCATTGGCCAGTCACCAATCATAAAATACTGAAATCCTACCAATGCTAAAATTAATCCAACTATCCCAAATATAAAAGCAACAATGCCCAATCGGGTTTGCTTTACACCTATAATCGAATCCAATCCATGCACCGGAAAAGGAGAAAACACATCGTTTACTTTTATGCCTTCTTCAACTAATTTTCTTGCCGCCCCTTTCAGGTCGTCATCATCGTTGTAGAGTGCGTAATATACCTTATCAGTCATTTCTTAATTCTTTTTCTTCAGCAATTATTTTTTAACATACTTTTCTCCGTTCGACTTTAAGATCGACTTCAATTCATTTAATGCCAATACCGGGAAATACCTGGCAAATAGCAAAAAGAGGAAGGCGAAAATTCCAAGTGTTCCAATAAAAACCCCCAGATCAGTCCAGGTTGGGTAAAACATCGACCAACTTGAAGGTAAATAATCCCTATGAACTGAAGTAACAATAATAACAAAGCGTTCAAACCACATTCCGGTATTTATAACAAGCGCTAATATGAAAGTAAATATGAGGTTTGTTCTTAATTTTTTAATCCAGAATAACTGTGGTGAAATAACATTTGCCGTCATCATAATGGTATATGCCCACCAATACTTACCTGTTGCACGATTTAGGAAAGCATATGATTCGTACTCCACACCCGAATACCACGAAACAAATAATTCGGTAATGTAAGCGATCCCAACAATTGAGCCGGTTACAATAATCACAATATTCATGTATTCGATATGCTTTATGGTGATATAATCTTCGAGGTGCATCACCTTCCGCATTATTAGTAGTAGAGTAAGTACCATAGCAAAGCCGGAAAACACAGCACCAGAAACAAAATAAGGTGGGAAAATCGTAGTGTGCCAACCCGGAACTATCGAAGTTGCAAAGTCAAATGACACAATAGAGTGTACCGAAAACACAAGAGGTGTAGCTAAGCCGGCCAGAACTAAAGAAACTTCTTCGAAACGATTCCAATGTTTTGCTTTTCCTGACCATCCAAAACTTAAAACTCCATAAGCCTTTTTCATCACCGGGCTTTTGACTTTATCACGAATGGTCGCAAAATCAGGAATAAGCCCTACGTACCAGAATATAAGTGATACCGAAAAATATGTTGAAATAGCAAATACATCCCAAAGTAAAGGGGAGTTAAAATTCACCCATAAAGAACCGAACTGGTTAGGTAATGGAAATACATAGTACGCTAGCCAAATACGACCCATATGAATACCCGGAAATAAAGCTGCCATCATTACAGCAAATATGGTCATCGCTTCTGCTGAGCGGTTAATCGCCATACGCCATCGCTGTCGGAAGAGTAGAAGTACGGCCGAAATCAAAGTACCTGCATGACCGATACCAACCCACCATACAAAGTTGGTGATATCCCATGCCCAGCCAACTGTTTTATTCAAACCCCAGGTTCCGATACCCACACCAATTAAGTATAAAATATTTCCAATACCCCATAAGGCTACGAGCCCGGAAATTCCTATAAGTATATACCAGCCTTTCGGTGCTTTGTTCTCTATTGGAGTTACTATATCATTGGTGATATCTCCATAGGACTTTTCACCTAAAATGAGTGGTTGTCTTATTTCTGATAGTTTATGCATCCTTATGGACTATTAAGCGTTTTGTTCGTTATTACCTTCAATATTTCGCACTTTGGTCATATAGTAAACATTAGGTTGTATACCAATTTCTTCAAGTGCCAAATAAGCACGATCGTCATTTGCATTTTTACGAATAACGGTGTTCTTATCATTTAAATCACCAAATGTGATTGCATTGGTCGGACAAGCTTCGGCACATGCAGTTTCAATGGCTCCATCTTGTACAGGTGTACCGGCATTTTTAGCTTCTAATTTACCTGCTTGGATACGCTGTACACACATCGAGCATTTTTCCATTACTCCACGGCTTCGAACTACAACATCTGGATTTAATACCATTCTCGAGAAGCTGTCTTGCGCAGGATTTACTTCAGCAAATTTGCTGTATCCATTATAGTTAAACCAATTGAATCTTCTTACTTTATAAGGGCAGTTATTCGCACAATAACGAGTTCCGATACAACGGTTATAAGTCATTTGATTGAGCCCTTCGGAACTATGTGTGGTTGCTGCAACCGGGCAAACTGTCTCACATGGAGCATGGTTACAATGCTGACACATCATAGGCATGTGAACCGTTTTAGGACTGTTCGAAGGAACTTCCATTTGGGCATACATTTCTACCTGACCCAATCCTTTTTCTTCCCCTTTTTTCTTTGTCATGTCAGAAGTAAAGTAACGGTCGATACGCAACCAGTGCATATCCCGAGCTCTTCTTACTTCATCTTTACCAACAACAGGCACATTATTTTCGGAATGACAAGCTGTAACACATATCGAGCAACCTGTACAGGTACTCAAATCAATACTCATTCCCCAACGATGACCTACCCCTTCAACCGGATGGTCATCCCATAAGTCAATCTCGCGAACCGGTTTTTGAACAGATTTTCCACCCTCATGAACCGTAATTGTATGAGGTGGATTGTAAGCATCCTTATCGCCTGATTTATAAACCCCCAAACTCGTTTCCCGCAATATCGAGTCACGATCCATAATGGTATGTTGCGTTTGGGTTAATGCAATTGGATATGTTGCATCAAGCGCATTAAAATTAACGTTATAATTTACAAATTGTAACCCATTATCAAAGGTCACAAATGGAAATGCATTTTGGCCAACCGGTTGGGGATTTCCATCAACCATTATATGTCGACCATCGCCATCGGTTTGAAAAGCTGCTTTACCAACCTTTTCTCCATTAGCTCCCCGGCCATAACCAATTGCAATACCAACAGTTCCTGATTTTTGGCCAGGAACCGGAATTACAGGTAAACTAACTTCATAACCTTCAATTGCTACGTTAGCCATAGAAGCTGGGTCTTTCTCTCCCAGATAAATATTTAAATTCATCCTTTGCGCATCAGCAAGTGATACAGTAATATAATTGTCCCAGGTAACTTTAGTAATAGGATCGGGTAATTCCTGAAGCCATGGATTGTTAGCTGAACTACCATCACCGACTCCTGTTTTTTTGTAGAGAACCAATTCCCAATCCCCGGCTGAACTAGCTAATTTACTTATCCGATCAGTTATACCCGAAAGGTTATTTGTAAATTCTGCAGGTGATCCAGGATCGTGAGAGCTAAAATAACCTCCTCTTAATAAAGCTTTATTCCATATGTCGGTAAACAAGCCAGCTTCTTCGGGAATATAATAATCCCAGGTTTGACGAATGTAATCGTAATACCCATTATCATTTGCATTCCATTTTAAGAATGATTCTTGTGCTTGACGTGTATTGAAAAGTGGAGAAATGGTCGGTTGAACCAAAGCATAATACCCTGTAGCCGGATTAAGATCGTTCCAGGATTCAAGGTAATGATTATCAGGTAATACATAATCACATTTAACTCCGGTTTCATCGTTATAAAGCCCGAAATAAACTGTTGTATTTACCTTTTCAAGTCCTTCGATAAAATGTTGAGGATGAGGTAATGTGTAAGCCGGATTTGCGCCATAAATTAATAATACATCGACTTTGCCCGATTTCATTTCGGCTACAAGTTCCCTTGTTGCCTGCTCATCGCCCATAAATAAATTTATAGGGTTGTCAAGATCAATAGTAGATCCATAATTATCGAGCATGTAATTAATCCCATTAACAATATTCTGAATCGCAACTTCGTTTGATCCTGCTACAAGTAACGATTTACCTCTGTTATTTAACAAATCAGTGGCAGCGCTTGCGGTATGTTCATCTACTGCTGAAGTATCAATATTTAGAGAAGCCACGCCCAATTTTTTTGCAATTCTATTATAGATCGATGCAGCAACCAATCCTTCTTCTGATGGTTTTATCGCAATACGGTAATCAGCATTTGAACCGGTTAACGATAACAACGTTTCAAATTGGTAATGCCTTGCCATCCAATCTCCTTTAGGATTGCGGGATTTTCCATATTGCACCAAGTAATCCGTCGACATTAACCAACCATCCAGAAAATCGGCCGCAATGCTAACAATGGTATGAGCTTTATCTAAATGATAAGAAGGAATCACTTTTTTACCAAAATTTTCTTCATTGGCTTTTCTAATCCCTGAATAGGAAACTGAGTCGTAAATAACTTGTTTTGCATTTGAACCCTCATCTCCATTTATTCCACTAAGTAATTCCGAAATTGCTAACTGACTGCTAGGCGATATAATCGTATTTGTTAAAATTCTGACTTGTTTTCCACCATCTTTGGCGGCATTTAAAGCATCAATCAATTCAGAATCAGCCTGATCCCAGGAAATTTCCTCGTTCCCTTTGATGGGGTGCTGTAATCTTTCAGAGTCGTATAATGATAATACAGAAGCATTAATTCGAGGATTTATACCTCCATCATACCAACCGTATTTTTTATTCCCTTTTATAAATATGGGTCTCCCTTCCCGAGTTTTTACAAGAATATTTGCAAAATCATGTCCATCATAAAATGAAGATGCGTACCAAGTAGGCATCCCAGGGGTAATTTCTTCAGGCTTATTAAGATAAGGAATAGATTTTATAACTGGAGTTTCGCAGGCAGAAAGCGAAGCAGCTGCAACGCTAAACCCTAAAAACTTTAAAAAGTCTCTCCGTCCGGTGGTTGAGGTACTTAATCCACTATCCGCCAAAAATTCTTCAGTAGGAATTTCTTCGTTGAATTCCTTTTTCTGACTTTCTAAAAACCCGGGCTTCTCGTGAAGTTCTTCTAATCCGGCCCAATATTTTTTAGTCGTTCCCATAGGACTACTTAAGTTATTCTTTAATTAGTAATGACATTTAGAACATTCATACCCTCCCAATTCACGAACTGTGATCTTTCCATCTTCTAAATATTTTTTCAATTCTTCTTCACCATGATCAACCAATCGTTGGTGTACTTCTTCGTAATATGCGTTTTTATTCAAATCAACTTGAGTTGTGTTATGACAGTCAAGACACCAACCCATGGTTAATGGTTCTTTTTGTAAGGCAACACCCACTTCCGCCATTTCACCATGACACTCGATACAGTCAATATCACCAACCACAAAGTGTTGTTGATGTGAAAAATAAACATGGTCTGGAAGATTATGAACTTTCACCCATTTTATAGGTTCGGTTTCACCAGTATAGGCACTTCCATCCCATCCAAGGGCATCATATATTTTTTGTATTTCTTTTGTTCCGGTTGTTTTACCGGTGGTTACTGCTTTATGGCAATTCATACATACATTCGCTGAAGGGATACCAGCTGTACGACTTTTTAAGGCACCGCTATGACAATAAACACATTCTATTTCCATATCGCCCGCATGTACTTTATGCGAATAGTCAATTGGTTGCTCAGGTTGATAACCAGTATAAACCCCAATTTCAAACGCAGAATCCCAACCGCTAATTATGAGCATTACGCCAATAAACATTACAAAGAAAACGGTAGCGGCTTTGTTTTTTCCAATCCAATGATTTATTGTATCACCAAGTGGTTCTTGTACTAATTCTTCATCACCTTTCTGTACTTGAACCGCATTTTTTAATATGAAAATGGTATTTCTTAATAAGAGGGTAGCTACAAGTAATAAAATAGAAAGTATGACGATCCACATTCCAGAATCCTGATGTTGAACATGAGTGATTTTGGCTTCACCAGCAGCAACGGGTTCTTCGGGTTTGTAATTTTCAACATAATCGAGAATAGCCGCAATTTCCTCATCATTAACTGCCTGAGGAGTCATAGGTCCTGCTTTTGGGTACCATTCGTCCCACATAGCTTTTACCTGTGGGTCTCCGGTATCCAACGCTTTTTGTGGATTTTTGATCCACAAATAAAGCATAGCTTCGTTGCCTTCCCAACGCTCGGTAACACCTTGTAGAGCTGGTCCAACAAGATCTTTGTCGGGTTTATGACATGCAGCACAGTTGGCTTTAAATAATTTCGCACCGTCTGGTTGGGCAAAGATAGATTGCGTTGAAATAAGTAGTGCAATTATGAAAAATAAGGAGTAAGGTTTCAACATTTGCCTTGCGTAATGTTTTCTCATGCAAATCCGTTTTAAAGCGAATAGGATTATTAGCCAGCAAATTTAACAGAAACTCTCAATTTTAAATGATAAATGTCATAAAAAAATAATAGTGGGGCTCTTTAAAATAATTCAAAGTGAAAATTAAGATGGGATTTTCTTTTCATTTTGAACTATTATTAAGATGAAGAATTATACTTTTTAAATTCTGAAATAGAAAATAAATAAATCGCATAATCGGGTATCTTTGCAAAAAACAATAAATGAAAATTGTCTTTACATTGTTATTGTCGCTGATCGTTGCTGGTTCTTACAGCCAGGAAAAGGATTGGAGATTGTATAATTCTAATCAGCAGGAAAAGCCCCTTTATAATGATACAAATTCTGTTATAACACCTATTAATAGAAATGGTGAAATAACGATAATAGCAAATAATAAGTTGGATACTTTACTCGAAGTATTACAAAACAAACCTCCTGAGTTAAAAGGATTCCGCGTATTAATTTACATTGGTAATTCAAGAAAAACTACGGATGATATAAGAAGCGTCTATTTAAAAAGGAATTTTCAATGGCCCTATTATTTAACATATAGAGATCCGAATTTTATTGTGGAAATTGGCGATTTTATGACTCGTTTACAAGCGGAAAAAGTAAAAGAACAACTTTCCTCAGCTTTTTCTAATCCTTATATTGTTCTTACAGCAATAAAGCTTCCAATGTACACTTCTGAACTTCCTGATTAAAATTAAGAACAGTTTGATCCCTTTTTAATTTTTACCACTGATTCTAGTTGATCTCAATTTGTAAATTAGTTGAGATATCTTCGAATTATAGATATTATTTCTTCCTATGTTTTTTGTTACTTTTGAAGAGGAACAAAGCAATACTTTCTTATTTTGGAGATTACTAAATCAAAGATCGAAGCGATATTTAAAAGCTTCGAAATCAAAGACATTGATCAGATCATGAATCAATTCGCTGATGCGGCAGTATTGATCGATCCACACTATCCAATTCCGGAAATGAAGGGTAAAAATGATTAAAAAGGGTCTATCCTGGGAGTTATAATCATTAATAAATGCAAGTTTTACGACAGATAAATTCTGGGTGAGTGGATATGAGGGAGCAATTAAGTTAAAAACAAAACATGTATTAAAAGGGGGAAACAAACTTGACATTTTACAAGTTTTTTATTCACTGTAAATGAAAATAAAAAAATTACCTACTTACAATGTTTTGTCCCTTAGAGACCTTCTGGTTTAAGTGGATTGATACCAAAGATAATCAGGTTGTTTTGGAAAACTAAATAAAAAAAGAAACCCTGGCTTTCGTCAGGGTTTTAATCAATTCAATATTTTATAGGTTAGAGCTTCTGTTTTACTTCAACTTCTTCGAACGATTCGATAATATCTCCAACTTTAATGTCATTGAATTTATCTATATTTAATCCGCATTCATAACCATGTGTTACTTCTTTTACATCATCCTTAAATCGTCTTAAAGATCCGAGGTCACCCTGATAAATTACAATTCCATCGCGTATTAACCTTACTTTATTATTGCGTTTTATTTTTCCATCTAATACAAAACATCCCGCAACCGTTCCTGATTTAGACACCTTAAATGTTTCCCGAACTTCGGCAGAACCGTTGATTTCTTCTTCAATTTTGGCACTTAACATGCCTTCCATTGCATCCTTAATATCTTCAATTGCAGAATAGATCACCGAATAAAGTTTGATTTGGATTTCTTCATTCTCGGCCACTCTGCGGGCATCAACCGATGGTCTTACCTGGAAGCCAATGATAACTGCATCAGAAGCGCTGGCAAGCATAACATCTGATTCCGAAATTTGACCAACACCTTTATGAATAATATTAACTTGAACTTTATCCGTAGATAATTTCAATAATGAATCTGAAAGCGCTTCAATTGAACCATCAACATCACCTTTCACAATAATATTTAGCTCATTAAATTCTCCAATAGCAATTCGTCGACCAATCTCATCAAGTGTAATATGTTTTTGTGTTCTAATACCCTGTTCGCGGATCAATTTTTCTCGCTTATTGGCCATTGATTTCCCTTCGCGTTCATCGGTCATAATATTAAATCGATCTCCAGCGTTTGGCGCACCACTAAGCCCTAATATCGAGACAGGTATAGAAGGTCCTGCCTCTTCAATTACTTGACCTCGTTCATTAAACATAGCCTTTACCTTTCCAAAGTATTGGCCGGCAAGCATAGGGTCACCAACTTTCATCGTACCAGATTCTACAAGTACTGTAGTTACATAACCCCTACCTTTATCAAGCGCAGATTCAATTACTGTACCAACAGCTCTTTTATTAGGATTTGCTTTCAGTTCAAGCAACTCGGCTTCGAGCAATACTTTTTCCAAAAGATCATCAACCCCTTCTCCGGTTTTGGCCGAAATGTCATGACTTTGAAATTTACCTCCCCAATCTTCAACCAAAATATTCATACTACTCAGCTCTTGCTTAATACGCTCAACATTTGCTTCAGGGCGGTCTATTTTATTAATTGCAAACACCATTGGTACATCTGCAGCTTGTGCATGATTAATCGCTTCTTTTGTTTGTGGCATCACATTATCATCTGCAGCAACAATAATTATTGCTATATCAGTAACCTGAGCACCCCGTGCTCTCATAGCTGTAAATGCTTCGTGACCAGGCGTATCAAGAAAAGTTATTTTTTCTATCGTTTTCGAGGGTAACATTGTAAGCGCCAATATGCTGGGTAATTCCTCCAGCCTCACCACCGATCACATTTTCATTTCTGATGAAATCCAATAAAGATGTTTTCCCGTGGTCGACATGGCCCATAACTGTAACAATTGGAGACCGGTGAACCAAATCACTCTCTTTATCTTCCTCCTCTTCAATCATCTCTGAAACTTCAGAGGTTGTAAACTCTACCTGGTAACCAAACTCATCTGCAATAATAGTCATAGTTTCAGCGTCGAGTCTCTGATTAATAGATGCAAATATTCCCAAACTCATCAAAGCTGCAATTATTTCAGTTGGGCTTTTGTCCATTAATGATGCTAAGTCAGAAACCGTTACAAATTCGGTTACTTTAAGTATACTCTTTTCCGCATCTATCTGAAGTTGTTCTTCTTCAGCTTGTAGTTCACGATCCTGCCGTTTTTGTCGTCTTATTTTTGCTCCTTTCGATTTTCTTGATGTTGATAATCGGGCAAGTGTTTCTTTAATTTCTTTTTGTATTTCCTCTTCGGTAAGTTCGGGTTTTCGCGTTGCAGCTTTTCTCTTTTGTTTACGTGCTCCAGGGCCGCCCGTTCGAGCTACTTTATTTACATCAACCGCTTTAGTTGTAATCCGTCTCCTTTTTTGCTTTACATCATTTGATTTTTTATCAGAAGAGCTAGCAGCCGGTTTCGGCTTTTTAGGTAACTCAATTTTTCCGATAACCGCGGGAGCCTTTAAAATTTTTGCTTTAGCCTTAATTGTTTCAGATTTTTCCGGCTGTTTAATTTCTTCAGCTTTTGGCTTTTCAACTTTAGGTTCTTCAACTTTAGGTTCATCTTCTTTAACTGGTGGATCGACTTTTTCAGCTTTCACCTCTTCAGGAACACTTTTTTCCTGTGCTACTTCTTCTTCGGGCTTTGCTTTCTTTTTAGATTTTGTCTTCTCAAGATCTATTTTTCCAACAATTGTAGGGCCGGTTTTTTCTTCTTTTATTTTTTGATCCTCAACCTCAGTTTGGGGTTCTATTTCGGGTTCAACTATAGTTGATTCTACTTCGGGTTTTTCTACTGCCGGTGCTTCACTCTCTTTTTCCTCAGCTGTATCAATCGCCAGGCTTTTTCTTTCTTTTCTTACATGAATTACCTTACTCGATTTATCTTTAAGGTCTTTGTCAGATGAAAATTCTTCCATTATAAGTTCGTACCATTCTGGTAAAACCTTAGTGTTCGGATTAAAATCATCCTCAATACCTTGTCCGTGTAAGAACTCAATAATCCTTTCTACCGAAATATTTACTTCGGTTGCTAATTTTTTAAGTCTTATGGTTTTGACTCTTGTCATATAAATTATTTACCTGCTATTGCTTATTAATAATACAATTCCGCTAAAACTAAGAAAAAATACAACTATTCTAATTCTTCTTTTAAAATTTTCTTAACCTCTTTAACGGTCTCTTCTTCAAGGTCGGTACGGGTAACCAGTTCACTTTCTTCTAGTTCAAGTACTGCCCGAGCCGTATCCAATCCTATTTTTTTAAATTCATCGATTATCCATCCATCAATTTCATCTGCAAATTCTTCTAAATCAACATCTTCATTATCTTCTTCAGTATCTCGATATACATCAATTTCGAATCCGGTTAATCGACTTGCCAATTTAATATTAAAACCTCCTTTACCAATAGCCAAAGAAACCTGGTCTGGTTTCAAATAAACATCAGCTCTTTTTTCATCATCGTTAATAACGATCGAAGTTATTTTAGCAGGGCTAAGTGCACGGGTTATATACAACTGAACATTTTCGGTAAAGTTGATTACATCAATATTCTCATTTTTTAATTCTCGAACAATACTGTGAATTCTCGAACCTTTCATTCCAACACAAGCTCCAACCGGGTCTATACGATCATCATAAGATTCAACAGCAACTTTTGCACGCTCACCAGGTTCACGAACTATCATTTTAATGGTTATTAATCCATCAAATACCTCCGGTACTTCCTGCTCGAATAAGCGCTCTAGAAACTCAGGAACTGTTCGTGAAAGTATAATAACAGGATTATTAGATCGCATTTCTACCTTAGCTACTACCGCACGAACAGAATCTCCTTTTTTAAAATAATCGTATTTTATTTGTTCTGATTTGGGAAGAAGCAATTCATTACCTTCGTCATCTAATACAAGGATTTCCTTTTTCCATACCTGATAAACTTCACCGGTAATGATCAATCCTAATTGTTCTTTATATTTTTGATAAATATTATCTTTTTCAAGATCCATGATTCTCGAAACTAAATTTTGTCGAAGCGCAAGTATATTTCTTCGGCCAAAATGCTCGAAGGTAATGGCTTCCGATACTTCCTCTCCAATTTCAAAATCGGGCTCCATTTTAATTGCATCGGTATAAGCGATCTCTTTATTTTCATCTTCAACTTCCCCATCATCAACAATCAATTGATTACGCCAAATTTCAAGGTCACCTTTGTCGATATTGATAATGATATCGAAATTCGAATCGGTCCCGTGTTTTTTAATGATCATACTACGAAAAACATCTTCAAGGATGCTCATCATTGTTAAACGATCAATGTTTTTAAATTCTTTGAATTCCGAAAACGATTCAATTAATCCTAATGTGTTCATTTTTATTTATTTAAACGAAATTATCACTTTTGTTTCTTTTATCTCACTGAATATTAAAACCTGTTCGGTTTCAACCCACTTTTTTGCTTTTCTACCTTCAATTCTTTCTTTCTTTCTCGATACAACTACAATCTGATCATCTTCAACCAACTTTAGCAAGCCTTCTATGACTTTATCGTTAATCAATTTTATTTTTACCTCCCTCCCTACATTTTTTTTGTATTGCCTAAAATGTTTAAATGGTTGATCGAGTCCTGCAGAAGATACTTCGAGTGAGAAATCCTCAACTTCCCTGTCGAGATTATGCTCAACATTGCGACTAACCGAAATACAATCGCTAACTGTAATTGAAGTATCAGAATCGATCACCAATTTAATATGATTATTCGAACTTATTTTTAAGTCAACAATAAACCCATCGAATTCATCCAATCTGCTTTGGGCCAACTCCCTAACTATTTTTTCTCCAATCATACGTTACAAAAAAGAGGGGATTAACCCCTCCTCTTAAATTCTGTTCCAAAAAGATGGCGCAAATTTACTTCTTTTAAATTAATTTACAATAGTGCTCAATGAGATAATATATTAATCGCTCATCAACAATCAGTTCCGGATCATAGTAAAAAATAAATATTTCCTTTCTGATAAGAAATATATGCCGAGTTAGAAATTACTAAATTTAAATATGTTGATCAATAATTGATTGCAATTGATCGGCATTTAAAACACCTGATTGACGCCAGACAGGCGCTCCATTTTTAAATAAGATTAGTGTTGGCACTCCCTGAATTTGATATTTTCTGGCTACTTTGGGGTTCTTATCTACATCTATTTTTAATATTCTGATGCGATCTCCCAATAATCCGGCTAGCTCTTTCAGGATTGGAGGCATCATTTTGCAAGGGCCGCACCATTCTGCCGAAAAGTCAATCAACACAGGCTTATCGTCATTTATTAACTCACTTAATTTTGCCATATTACAAATATTCTCCTAGGAGTAATTTTAATTCATCTTCATTAAATAGTCCAGACCCGCTCCATACAGGTTTTCCTTTTTTAAACAATGTGAAATGAGGCAATGATTTCACATCAAATAGTTCAAAAACTTCAGGATGCATTTTCTGATCAATCGTAAAAATCTCACATTTATTTTCAATCTGATCCTGAACTTTATTCAAAACTTCGGTCATCAGCAGACATGGTGGACAATCAGCTGAAAAGAAGTCGATAAATACAGGTTTCTCCGATTGTAGAACTTCTTTGAGTGTCATTAATTAAAACTAATGCTCCATATTCCTCTCAAATCCCCTGAATTAAAATTTATGGCTTTATCATACGGGTATTTCTCCTTAATAAATGCATAATCGGCCTCAGATAAATGATTACCGGGAGTTCCATGACATGATAAACATAATTCTTTGGTTATAATTGGTGCAAAAAATTTATTAGTTGAACCATTGGAATAGACCAAAGGATTTACTTCCATTTTGTTATCAATAGCATGCTGATAGTTATTTATAACAACCGTTTCGAGCGAATCGGGCTGGTTGGCAGGGTTGCGGTATTTTAAAGAAACCCTTTTTATCGTAGCATTATTTGCTTTTGAAATTGAATCGACAAGAGAAAAGGCACTTATATTACAATAAGATATTGCTTCATGAACGCCACCTTCTTTCATTTTGCTCTTTAATACCGAACTGAGTTCATCGAATGTTATTGCTGTTAATTTACTTCCCTTTTCTAATGTTTCTTTATCGTTGGTTAATTCGATCGAATCCTGCTTAACTGTTGCATCTTGCTGATTGCAAGCAAAAGCCATTATTAGAATAATTATTGATACTAAATTTTTCATTTTGTAGACTTTTTGGATTGTTGAAATTACAATTTATTTCAGTTCTCTGATCGACTCTTTCGAATCAAATTTTACAGAGTCCGATATTTTCGTATTAGCAATTCCACAACTATCTTTTTTAAACCCACAACCCCAATCCATGATTCCTTGTGTAAATATAAACGCACCGATTAATGATACCCCCCATTTTTTTTCACCTATTCCCATGAAAAAGAAAAAGAGTCCAATTCCCATTCTAATCCACCGTATATTATTTATTGATTTTAGTTTAGCTATCATCCTATTTAGTGCTTGTCCATAATGTCCGATTTCTTCGTTATGCTCGTCTTTAAAACAGTCACTTACAAAGGTAAGCTTCTTGGTTTTAAAGACTTCACAGGCCTCGAACTCGAACATTCTGAACGAAGCACTGTCTTTAAGGACGGATTCTATTTAGTTATTTTAAACCCTTCTTTTTGCCATCCTATAATGCCATTATTCAGCTCATAGATTTGGGTATATCCATTTTCATTTAAAACTCTCATCGCTTCTTTGCTTCTGTTACCTAAGCGGCAATATATACAGAGGTCTATTCTTATCTGCTTGAATTTTGTTGACCTGGGCAATAAAGTCCTGATCAAAAAGATTTACGAAATCAGCACGATCGATGTATCCATCAGCCCACTCATCAGGCGTTCTAACGTCTATAATTGTTCCGGGTTTCCTGAAGTTTGGTTTTCCACTCTTTTTCATTTAACGAAACCAGGGTGGATTGTTGAACTATTTCGTTTATCGAATTACCTTTATAAATATCATTACAACCAACCGGTTTAACATTATAGGTAATCCAAAAAGAAAGAACGAATAACCTGATATAAAGTCTAAATCTACTCAACGTAATCAACTGTATTTGTAATCACAACAACCTTTGATTATTCATAATATTCAAATGATGGAATATAAACGTTTAATGGGGTAATTTATTCTGAATAGCCCCATAAGCAAGCGTTCCAATAAGGGCGCTGATAATCGCAACAATAAAAACAGATTCTCCTGTACCTACTAATACATAAAGCGGGCCCGGACAAGCACCGGTCAGAGCCCATCCTAATCCAAAGATGATACCTCCAATCAGATATTGACGAAATCCACTATAAAATTTAGGAATATCAATGGGTGATCCATCTATGTCGTTCAATTTGGATCGTTTTATCCATTGATTAAAAATTAAGCTAACAAAAACCGCACTTCCAATTATACCATACATATGAAAAGATTCGAATCGAAACATTTCGAAAATTCTGAACCATGATATAACTTCTCCTTTGGTTAATATAAAACCAAAAGCTATTCCTATAATTATCAATCTCATATTCTTCATTTTTTCAGCTTTAAAGTTCCATTAAATAATCCATCAACAGGAAATTAACAATTAACCCACCGATAAAAAAACCAATCACGGCTACCAAGGATGATAATTCTAAATTTGCGAGTCCACTAATGGCATGTCCAGATGTGCACCCATCGGCATAACGAGAGCCGAAGCCAACTAAAAAACCTCCAATTACGATAAAAACAAATCCTTTAAGTGTGAAAAGGTTATCCCAGGAAAAAATTTCGCTCGGAACTAAACCTTCACCAAGTGAGTTTAATCCGTATGATTCGAGCACTTGAATTGTAGACTCGGCCAAATCCACGGGAACAGCATTAGGAAAAATAATTCCCCCAAGAACACCGCCGATAGCCATTCCAATAACAAACATAAAATTCCAATTTTCTTCTTTCCAATTGAAATTAAAATATTTTATTTTTTTACCTGCCCCTAACATTGAACAGCCTGCTTTCATGGTTCCGGATACCCCAAACCTTTTACCTACATAATAAAGTGCGAAGTAAATCAGACCAATTGCGGGTCCAGTTATATACCAAGGCCAAGGCCCATAAAGAAAATCGTTTAGCATAATTATTCCTGTTTTAAATATTAATGTGGAAATATAAATGATTTTTATTATACCAATGTGACAATCTTGCCATTCCACTCGAAAATACCACCGTAAAGATTGGAAAGATCTTTAAAGCCCATGTGAGCCATCATAGAGCAGGCATGCGCACTACGCGCGCCAGAACGGCAGTAAACTAAATATTTTTTATTTTTATCAAGGCTTTGAATTTTATGTTGGAAATCCGGAGAAAACATATTCATTAGAATGGCTTCGGGAATATGACCATTTCTGAATTCTCCTTCTGTTCGCACATCGATCAACACAATTGAATCATCTTGTTCCAATTCTTGTTTAAAATCGTTTCCTATTAAGTTGTTATACATATAATTTATCTTTCCCCAATGTTATGACGGGGTTTATGTTTTAATTTATAATGTTGATGGACAAACATATTCCGTAACCAGTACATCCGTATTCCTAATATCGTCAAATCCACCATTAATATTTACAAGGTTTTTATACCCTTTTGTTTTCAAAATTGAAATTGCACTCATTGATCGATATCCACCTGCACAATGTAAATAGTAGGTTTTATCTTTATCTAAACTCTCGAGGTTATCAAAAATATAATCGACAGGGAAAAGAGTAGCATTTACAACATGTTCGGCATCAAACTCCGATGGTTTTCTTACATCAAGTGTAATGATCTCTTTTTCACGATGAAATTCAGCATACATTTCTGCCGATATTTGCCTTTCAGTATCTATTGACTCCCCATATTCGAACCAAGCTTTAAATCCACCTTTTAAAAATCCTCTTGTATTGTCATAACCCACTCTTGATAACCGCGTTAGGGCTTCAATCTCTCTTCCTTCAGGCGCAATAAGGATTATTTTTTGTTTTAAGTCTTCAATTAATGTTCCAACCCACATGGCAAAATTACCGTCGAGCCCTATAAACCGAGAGCCCGGTACATGCCCTTTTCCGTACTCCATCTCGTGACGACAATCCAGGATCATATAATCACCTTCAGCATAAAACTTTTTAAACTCGTCAACATTTAATGCAATGTTTCCTCTCGTTATAACCTCATCATAACTTTCATATCCATTCTTATTCATCATGGCATTAAATGGAAAATACTTAGGTGGAGGTAAAATTCCTGTCAAGACCTCATCAACAAATTCTTCTTTGGTCATGTCGGAACGCAATGCATAATTTGATTTGCGTTGGTTACCCAAGGTGTCAACAGTTTCTTTACTCATGTTTTTACCACACGACGAACCTGCTCCGTGCCCGGGATAAACTATTAAACCATCCGGCAAAGGCATGATTTTAGTTCGAAGAGAATCGAATAAATAACCTGCGAGGTCTTCTCTTGTTAAATCAGATTTGATCGCAAGATCTGGTCTTCCAACGTCTCCAAGAAATAGGGTATCTCCAGTAAATATTGCATGTTCATTACCATTTTTATCGTACAATAAAAAGGTTGTGCTTTCCATGGTATGCCCGGGAGTATGTAATACTTTTATCTTGATTTCGCCGATTTCAAAAATCTGCTCATCTTTTGCAACTATAACATCGTATCCTGGATTAGCAGTAGGTCCAAAAACAATATCAGCACCTGTTTTGCGCGCTAGATCAATATGCCCTGACACAAAATCTGCATGGAAATGTGTTTCAAATACATACTTGATCTTCGCATTATCTTCTGCTGCCAGATCTAAGTATGGTTGTGATTCTCTTAACGGATCGATAATAGCAGCTTCGCCTCTTGACTCAATATAATAAGCCGCTTCGGCTATACAGCCTGTGTAAATTTGTTCAATTTTCATAATTAAATCCTCCTTGTTTCAAATGAAGATGCAAAACTAATTGCTTCATCGTTACAATAATGTAACAATGGTTACAACACAAATTTACAATAATGATTCAATTCGTTCTGCGATAATGTAAATTCCCATAAAAAGTACAAACCAGCCAAATCCCTTTTTTAATTTCTCGCCCGATATAAATTTACTTAAATAGGTTCCTATAAATATACCAACAAGAGCAATCAAGGTAAAAGAGCCTAAAAATACCCAGTCGATTCCATTCCCTTGCCCGATCTGTGGATTTCCCAGGTCTCCTAAAAATCCAACGAGAGATTTTACTGCGATAATGAGCAAGGAAGTTCCAACAGCCATTTTCATGGGCAGTTTGGCCAATATAACCAAAGCGGGTATAATCAAAAATCCACCCCCGGCTCCAACAATACCTGTAACTAAACCAACAACAATTCCTTCTATTAAGATCATAGGGTAGTTGTACTCTATTTCGTTATTATTTTCAATCGGGTCTGTTCTCCCCCGAATCATAGAAATAGAAGCTAAAAGCATGATCATTGCGAAAAAGAGCATGATGCCAACATCACCTGATACTTCAAATCCACCAATAGAAAACAGATGCTCAGGAATGCGGGGGACAATGTATGCCCGGGTAAAATAAACAGAAATCAAAGCCGGAACCGCAAAAATTACAAGGGTGCGATATTCAACTAAACCTTGTTTTGCCATTTTAACCCCACCAACCAAAGCTGCCATTCCAACAATAAATAAGGAGTAAGCGGTTCCTGTTTTAGCATCTATATGAAATATATAAGTAAGTATCGGAAGAGTAAGAATCGAACCACCCCCTCCTATTAAACCCAGAGAAATTCCAATTAATAATGCAGCGAGATAGCCAAAAGATACAATCAAATCCATTCTTGAGTTATTTCGGCAAATATAAAATTGTAATCAAGGCAAATTTGTAACTTAGGTTACGGTAAATGAGAATAAAAAAAAGAGAGACACTGACCATGCCCCCCCTTTTTTTTAACCAACTAACCAAATTAAATCTACAAACTATCGAGTATCTCTTTAACTACACTGGGACTTACTTTTATACCTTGGTCGAAACCAGTGATAAATGCATCGTTATATCCCATGTTTTTTATTTTCATTAATTCTGATTCTGCGTTATCAATAGAAGGAAACTCACCATAAAAACAATAGTATTTTCCATTGATTACCTTTTCTTGTACTTCCATTTGAAATTTATGTTTCGAAGTTTTGGAAAAAACGCCAATTTGTATGGTGTAAAACGATGTATTTACTTCATTTTCAATAATTTTAGTCCTATCTTCTATTTCTTCAGATGGATTATCTGTATTAGATTCTATCTCGCTTTTTTCTTTTTTAATTGAATCACTCATTACTCTGCCAGGCCATACTCGGGTTGATGTTCCGGAAAGCATGGTTGTTTCTTCTGTAGCGTTCATATTTTTACTCAGAATTCTTGCTTCTTCAAGATTTATAGAACGTGATCTGAAAAACGCTAACATATTGGTTATTACTCCAACACTGGCTAATCTTTTTTGTGCAACTTCCGCTTCATTGAGTTTTTTGAACTTTCCAATAAACGTACCACCAGATTTATCTTCAATAACTTCAAAACCCAGAGTATTTTTACGAAATTCAATACCCTCCTGTGGTTTTAGCGTAAATATCAAGTTGTTAGGCCACGCCTGACCACTAAGCTGGAAAAAGATTAAAAACATGAATATTGAGACTACTTTTTTCATCATCAATTTGAGGTTTTATGAGTATATTTTACGCCTCTCTATTTAAAAAGGTTTATTTGACCATACAGAATTTCCTAATTTTTAGATGATTAAATCAATTTTACCCATAAATCTAATTAAATGTAGGATTAAACTTACATTGATTCAATTACAGTATAGAATCAACAGACATAGTTATATAATACTTAGCGTGTCAGTAGTTTATTCTGCTAATTATCGATTTTCAAGAATGACCTAATGTGAAATCCAAACCGAAGGGTTCTGCTTTACAAATGCACCTTTATTGTTAATGTACAGAATTTCGAAATGAGCTTCGGTTTTGCCTGTTTGCTTATTAGTAAGCACATTACCAATCAGTTGTTTAGTGTCAATTAATTGTCCTTGTTCAACAAAAACATCATTCAGATTAGAATAAACAGTTCGATATGCCCCGTGATTTATGATTACCGCTTTCCCCATATGTTGAAAATCAAGAACAGCTGAAATGGTACCGGTAAACACTGCACGCACGCCTGAGCCTTTTTCTGTAGTAATGTCAATTCCATTGTTTTCTATTTTTATTCCAGGCAAAACAGGATGATTATGTACTCCAAATGTTCCTGTTATTATGCCTTTTTCAGTGGGCCATGGTAATTTTCCTTTATTTTTTGAAAACTTATTTGACAATTCTTTGGCTTCAGGCGTCAATTCAAAATTCCCCGAACTGTTTTCCTTTGATTTTCTAATCTCTTCGGCAATTATCCGGTCGATTGCTTTATTGAGTTTTTGGCGTTGTTTTAATTGTTGTTTTAATTGTTTTTTTAATTCCTTTTCGTTTTGTTGTAAACCTGCAAGTATTATTTTACTACTGGTAATGTTTTCATCTAGCTTATTTTTCTCTTGCTTCTTATCCTTAGCCAAAATTTGCTTTTGCTGTTTTTTAGCTTCAAGTGATTCATTTAAGTTAACAAGATCATTAGACATCAATTTAATTACTTCAGCTTGTTTTTGACGGTAACTCGTATACTGTTGTACAAATTTTACCCTTTTATATGCCTGGTTAAAACTACTAGCCGAAAAGACGAACATAAGTTTATCGTAACTATCCCTGTTTTTATAGGCCTGCTGAATTAAATGCGCATACTCTGCTTTAAGTTCATCTAATTCGTTTTGGAGTGATTCTATTTCTTGATTGTTAGTCTTAATGTTTCTATCTAGTTCCCTGATTTCCTGGTTAAAGGATTTTATCAATTGATCGCGATAGGAAGCTTGTTTATTAAGTAACACTAAAGATTGCTCAGAATTTTTTTGCTGGCTTTCAGATTCTTCGATAAGTTGATTTGTTAAAGATATTTTGTCTGAGAGCTCATTGCGCTGATTTTGCATTTGAGCTTTGTCTTGACCAAAAACCTTAGAAGTCAAGATGATAAATACAATTAGAATTAAACTATTTTTTCTTAAAAGGAACATATTTTTTACTGATCTTAAAAGGAAAATCTAATTGCTCATTTATTTTAATCGAAGTGTATTTAATGTCGAATCGACTTGATTTATCTTTCGAAACAATTCTTATAATTTGGTTAAAAGCAAAGGTGTAAACTTCATCTAATATTTCGTAATTATCATAAGAAATTTCGATGGCTTGTTGATGTGCAATTAAATTAACCGACTGCTTGGCCAAAAGAAATGATTTTGGAAAAAGATAATAATTTTTTAATATAAGCTCATCTTCAGGAACTTTAGAAACAGCTTTTTCATATTTCTTATCTTTCATTTCTAGGGTTAGTAAGCTATCCTCACCCATCATTTGGGTTGCTTTACGAACTTTTGATTTTGCTTTCGATGATAATAAATAGAGATAATTATCATTCGATGATTTGTATTTTTCATCAGGATCAAAATCAAAAGGTTTACCTATAAGAAGATCCTCTATTATTTTATATTCTACATTAACCCCACTAAAATCTTCAAGATCGCTTAATTTTCCTTTATAATATTCTTTATCCCATTTATTAATAAACTTTATCGAATCATGAGTTAAAACCATCCGAACTAATTCTACACCACCAAGTTTTGTAAACGAAAGCCATATTATAGAATCTGATTTGATCCGAATAGAACCTTTAAAATTTAATTTTCTATCATCAAAATTTGATCGTGCAGTAAATTTTGCAAATAAATAATCGAAATTTTGTTCTTGTTCACTAAGCTTTTTAACAAGGTATTTTGGACTTTTGTTCTGAAGCCTTGCTGGCTTAGCAATTTCTCTCTTTTTTGCACAAGAACTTAGGGCAATTGCCAATACAAGAACAGTAATATTTAAACCAAATTTCATCAATTAATATCCGGAATCTTTTGTTCCTTAATCTTTACTTCAATCAATTCTGAGGCATCACCAACCGAAGATGCCATTTTCCATACTTCCACTGCCTTTCCGGTATTGCCCGTCATATACAATGCATCACCATAATGTTCTAATATTTCTCCATTTATCGAACCGCCATTATCAACAGCTTTTTCAAGCCAATAAGCAGCTTCCTGATATTCAGAATTTTGAAATAATACCCATCCATAGGTGTCTTGATAATTGTACTGAGTTGGCTCCAGATCAACAGCCCGTTTAGCCATTTTCTTAGCCTTTTCCATATTTTCTTTTCGCAACGAAAGATAGTAACTGTAATTATTTAAAACGTAGGCATTATCAGGTTGGACTTTTAAAACCTTATCATAATTTTCAGCTGATTTTTTATATTGCCCCGCACTATTATAAACATCTCCTAAAATGGTTTGAAAGTCGACCAATCCATTTTCATTTTTGAAAATCATCATTTTTCCAGTCTCTAAAATTTCAATCGCATTGTCGTAATCTTCAATCTGAGAATAGGCTATACCTAAAAAATAATAAAACGCTGGATTCGAAGGGAAAAGTTCAAGCGCGGCATTGCCATCTTTTACCATAGAACTCCAATCTTGTAATTCGGAATCCATAATGATCAGTTGATTCCATACTTGAAACCTATCTTTTTGCAATTCGAGGGATTTATAGGTATAAGTTCTGGCTTTTTCAGTTTCTCCCTGACTATAATAAAAATCACTTATCATGGCATGTGTTCTGGCATCATTAGGATTTGAAGCTTCAAACGCTATCAATAATTTATTTATATACTGCCACTCAGAAGGGTCGTCAGCTAATACGTCGGTATAATGGATTAATACATTCAACTTGGTTTCAATTTCCAGATCTTTTGCTTCAAATGCCAATAGCATTTCGATGTTTGATTTTTCAATATCACCATTTTGCTGGTAATAGTTCGCCAATGAAAAATGTGCCAATCCATTATCAGGATCTATTTCCAACAGATCTTCAAAGGCTTTAAGGGCATTTTCCTGATCGTTGTTAAGTAAATGCAATTCTGCAAGGAGTCCGTAATAATTAGGTTCCTCCGGAAAACTTTTAATCAGGATATTACATTCTTCAATAGCCAAATTAATTTGCCCGTTTTGAACGTAAAAATTTTGTTTTCTGATATTTATTTCGGGATTGATACCATGCAAATCTTCAAAATCATTTAGAAGAACTATTGCTTCTTTAAATTTACCTTGTTGAGCATAAAGCTCAGATAGTTCGAGCTGATATTCTGGCTTATAAGGATCTAAAAGAATTGCTTTTTCGAAAGTTAAAGTAGCGTTATTCAAATCTCCAAGAGCTATATAATTATGAGATAATAGCAAGTAATACCACTTGTTTCCGGGATCAATTGCAATTGCTTTCTTTATCAGATTTGTAGATCCATTATAATTACCCCGCAGGTTATATACCGTAGCTAATTTGTAAAAGCAAACCGAGTTTTCAGGATCTATATTAATACATTCCTGGTAATAGCTTGCCGCTTTTACAGGATTTTCAAGAAGCTCCTGTCTCTCGCCTTCGAATATCAAATGTAAAACCCTATTCAGATCAACCTCTTCAACCTTTGTTTTATCCTTTTTATCCTTTTTCTTTTTTTGCGAATAAACAGGACTAGCAACAATAAGTAGTAAAACCAATATGGCTAATGTTTGTTTCATTCTTTAATTTCATTAAAATCGCCTACACTTAATATTTCCTTTTTTTCCTTCAATCATCGTATTATTTCCTACCATTGAAGATGATAAAACCTTATTCGCTATTTTGGTGTTTTTGCCTATAATTGTGTTTTCGATTACAGCGTTTTCAATTTTATTATTTCCTCCAAGTGTCACATACGGACCAACAACCGAATTTACAATCTCAACATCAGGTCCAATAAAACAAGGATTAATGATTACCGCATTATCAAGATTTAACGAATCATCGATTAATTTTTCATCTTTCTTATAAGCCAACCATTGTTTATTAGTATGAACCGTTGCATTGTAATTACCACAATCGAGCCATTCTTTTACAGTACCCGGTGTGAAAGTCGCACCTTTTTCTACCATTGCCCTCAAAGCGTCAGGTAATTGATATTCGCCTCCTTTAATAATATCATTATCTATAAGATATTGCATTTCGGCTTTTAATAATTCACTTTGTTTAAAATAGTAGATCCCAATCATTGCAAGATCAGAAACAATATCCTTCGGTTTTTCTACAAAGGAAACAATTTGACCTTTATCATTTGTTTCTACCACTCCGAAAGCACTTGGATCCTCCACTTTTTCAACCCATAGTACCCCATCTACCTGTTTGTCTAATTTAAAGTCTGCTCTGAATAAAGTATCAGCAAATGCAACAATTGCAGGGCCATTTAAAAGACTTTCGGCACACAAAATTGCATGCGCTGTTCCCAATGCCTCATCCTGATAAAAAATATGACCTTCAGCACCGGCATTTTCAGCAATTTTTAAAAGTTTAGCTTCGATTTCTTTTCCAAATCTGCCAATTATAAATCCAATATTTTTAACCGGTTCGGGGCTTTGCGAAATAATTTCAATCACCAGGTGTTCTACAATAGGTTTTCCGGCTACTTCTATGAGCGGTTTAGGAGTAGTTAATGTATGTGGACGGAGGCGTTTGCCTATTCCCGCCATGGGTATAATTATGTTCATTGTTAAAATTCTTCTGGCTTTTAGCCACTCGTATTAAATGTTCGACTTTTCACCATTCATTATTCACTTTCACCTCTTTCCTGTGCTTCCGAAACCGCCTTCACCTCTTTCCGTTTCATTAAGTACCTCAACCTGATCCCATTCAGCTTGTTCATGTTGGGCAATTACCATTTGAGCTATTCGCTCAGCTGGTTTAACAGTATAAGCTTCGTTCGAAATATTTACCATCAGTATTTTGATCTCTCCCCGATAATCAGCGTCTATTGTGCCTGGAGAATTAAGGACGGTAAGCCCATGTTTATATGCCATTCCACTACGAGGTCGAATTTGTGCTTCGTAACCAGGTTGCAATGCAATGTACAAACCAGTACCAATGAGCTTGCGCTCAAGGGGCTGTAATGTTACTTCATCTTCAATATCAGCTCTCAGATCAACACCTGCACTTTGAGGGGTTTCATATTGGGGCAAATCGTTTATCGAGCGATTTATAATTTCAACTTTTATCATTTTTCAATTTAAATATTAAACTTAATACTATTCAATTCGTAGTGGGTCCTTTTTAAATTCGAGGTAATAAACAACGCCAGAATAGGCCAGCAAAATTAAAGAATGAAACGCATATTTAATAATGTTGTTTTCTATGCTTAAATAATTTACCCCAAGAAAGATCAAAACAGGTACAATAATGAAACTTAATATCCTGACAATATTGTATGGTATTCGATAATAATATTGACCCATTGTAAACGAGATGATCACCATTGATATATAGGCGATAAGAGTAGTATATGCAGAAGCCATATATTCATATGTGGGAATAAAAAGAAAATTTAATACAATCGTAATAACGGCTCCTGCAATGGCAATATACATGCCTTTTCGGGTATTGTCAGATAGCTTAAACCATATTCCAAGATTATAAAGAATTCCAAGAAAAATATTTGCGAGAAGTAGAATGGGAACCACTTTCAGACCTGGCCAATACTCTGCATTCGGAATAATAATATATTTAAATACATCTATATACAACATTACCACCAAAAACAAAATGCCGACCACTCCTGCAAAAACATTCATAATATATGCATAGGTCTTTTTACTGTCTTTTTGTTTTTCGTGTGCAAATAAAAATGGCTCAAATGCATAACGAAACGCTTGTATAAAAATGGTGATAAGCATGGCGAGCTTATAATTTGCACCATAAATTCCCACTTGAGTTTGTGCATATTCATCACCCTTTAGTCCTGATAACAACCGTCTTAATAAGATTCTGTCAAAAGTTTCGTTTACAACCCCCGCCAAGCCAAAAAACATCAAGGGTAAAGCATAAATCAGCATGGTTTTTAACAGTATCTTGTCGAATACACCCTCTTTCTTTAAAATAGTAGGAAGCAGCATTATAAATTTGGAGGTGCTACCAATTAAATTTGCAATAAAAATATATCCCACTCCAATGTCAGGGTTGTATAATAGGTCTGTAATGGCATTGCCACTGCCTTTATCAAAAAGGGTTTTGCAATAAATTAGGAAAAAGAGATTTAAAAGAATGGTTATTCCTATGCTGACCAGGTTAATAGTTGCAAAATTAACAGGCTTATTATCAGCTCTGAGTTTAGCCATAGGCAATGCCGATAATGCATCGAGCCCTATTATTACAGCGAACCAAAGTACATATTCAGGGTTGTTTGAGTATAAGATCCAATCTGCGATTGGCTGTTGAAAAAAAACGGCTATTAACCAAAACAACATTGTTGAAAACAACAAAGAAGAAAAAGCTGTTCTAAATGCATTTTTAGATTGTATGTCAGTGCGGTTCAGATACCTGAAATAGGAAGTTTCCATTCCATAAGTTAGTATCACTACCAAAAAAGCTACATAAGCATATAACTCGGTAACTACCCCATAAGCCGAAGGTTGAAAAATGGCTACATGTAAGGGTACCAATAAATAATTCAGGAAACGACCTAATACACTGCTTAGTCCGTAAACAGCGGTTTGACCCGCTAATTGTTTTATTGGATTTTTCAAATGCTGTTAAAAAGAGCAAGAAAAGGAATTTTTACTCACAAAATACCTCAAGCGCATTAATTTTTGTTAACTGAAAATTGTTCCGATTTATATATTACAAGTTAAGAGCTAAATCTTTCTTCCTAATAGTTTGTACTTTCAAATTAATTTATAATTCAAAAATCATCATTTATAATTCCCTAAAATTCGCTTTTCTTTTCTCCAAAAATGCCGTTGTGCCCTCAACAAATTCAGGTGTCCCAAAACACTTACCGAATTCATCAATCTCTACATTAAAACCATTAACTCCGTCCTTAAAACCGGAATTTACAGAGCGAATTGCAGCAGCCATTGCCATAGGTGAGTTGCGCATCATTTTACCCGCCATTTTTCGACAAGTATCCATAAGCTCATCTTGTGGTACTACCGTATTTACCAATCCAATACGATGGGCTTCAGTAGCGTCCACCATTCCTGCGGTTAATATCATTTCCATAGCTTTTCCTTTGCCAGCTAAATGACTTAATCTTTGAGTTCCTCCATATCCCGGGATAACGCCTAGTGAAACTTCAGGTAATCCCATTCGGGCATTATCCGAAGCAACACGCACATGGCATGACATTGCTAATTCGAGCCCTCCACCAAGTGCAAATCCGTTAACCGCCGCGATTACCGGTTTGTTTAGATTTGCAACAATATCAAACATTATATTTTGTCCTTCAGCAGCCAGTTTATTCCCATCTTCAATATTAAAATGAGCAAATTCTGAAATATCGGCCCCTGCAACAAATGCTTTATCGCCTGATCCGGTTATAATAATTACAACCACATCGGGATTGGCTTCCGCCTTCACCATCGCATCTCCAATTTCTTTTATAGTTATTTTATTAATAGCATTTAATTTATCCGGTCGGTTAATGGTTATTTCCAGGATGCCCTCTTTGTGTTCGGTTAAAATGTTGGTGTAACTCATTTTTTATGATTTTAGTTGGAAGGGCAAGTTAGTAAAGAAAATAAATTGCTGTCCTTTTTTACACCCCTTTTCCATTGTAAAATTCATATGACTAATTGTTTTTCTGCTAATAATTTATTTTAATTTCACCTCTCAATGTCACAGCCCGAAAAAATACTGGAGGTTAAAAATCTAAGTGTTCGCTTTTTACACGAAGGCACTTGGTTTAATGCAGTAAATGATCTGAACTTTTCGTTATTTAAAGGCGAAACATTAGGGTTGGTTGGAGAGTCGGGTTCGGGAAAATCGGTGACTTCAATGGTTTTGATGCGATTGATTGAACCATCACCCACTGTTGATATAAAGGGAGAGGCATATTTTTACTTCGAGAACGGAACCATTGATCTCCTAAATTGCGATATAAGCGAATTGCAAAACCTGAGGGGAAATCGAATGGCGATGATATTTCAGGAACCTATGACCGCGTTAAACCCGGTAAAAACCTGTGGATCTCAGGTAGCAGAAGCATTGCTTATTCATCAGAAAATAACTCGAAAGGAGGCTCAAAAACAAACCATTGAGCTGTTTGAGCAGGTGGAATTGCCTGAACCGGACCACATGTTTAATCGTTACCCACATCAACTTTCGGGCGGGCAAAAACAAAGGGTTATGATCGCAATGGCGATGAGTTGCAAACCTTTGTTTTTAATTGCCGATGAACCTACTACGGCACTTGATGTTACAGTTCAAAAGAAAATATTGAAGTTGCTTAACGACTTGCAGCAAAGCTATAATATGGGATTGTTGTTCATTACACATGATCTTGGAGTTATAGCTGAAATTGCTGATAGAGTTTTGGTATTATTTAATGGCGACCTGGTTGAAGAAGGCCCTGTAGATGATATATTCAACAATCCAAAAAACCCCTATACAAAAGGATTATTGGCTTGCAGACCGTCATTAGATAAATTCGCTTTACAATTGCCAACTGTTGAAGATTTTTTATCGGGCAACGAAGTTGAAGTTGGCGAAAGAATACCGCTTATTAAATCTGATAAAGATGATAAGTTAATTTCGGTAAAAGGATTGAAAACCTGGTTTGCTTCCAAAAAAAACATATTGGGTAAAACCCTTGATTATTATAAGGCTGTAGATGATGTAACCCTTGATGTTTATAAAGGTGAAACGCTGGGGTTAGTTGGCGAATCCGGTTGTGGTAAAACAACCCTTGGACGAACGATTTTACGCTTGGTTGACCCAAAGGATGGAGAGATAATTTACGATGGGCATGATCTGTTAAATAAAAATGATCTGCAATTAAAACCTTTAAGAAAAAAAATGCAAATCATTTTTCAGGACCCCACCTCATCACTTAATCCGCGGATGCGGATCGGGAAAGCAATAGAGGAAGTTATGCTGGTACAAAAAATTGCTGCAAATAAGTTTGATGCCCGTAAAAGAACCCTGGCATTATTAAATAGAGTAAGTCTTGATAAAAGCTTTTATAACCGATATCCCCACGAACTATCCGGAGGCCAGAAACAACGTGTTTGTATAGCACGCACCCTTGCGGTAGAGCCAGAATTTATTGTTTGTGATGAATCGGTTTCGGCGTTGGATGTATCGGTTCAGGCTCAGGTGTTAAATCTGTTAAACGAATTAAAAAAAGAATTTGGTTTTACATATATATTTATTTCACACGATCTTTCTGTGGTAAGGCATATGTCGGATCGAATAGTGGTAATGAAGGAGGGTAAAATTGTAGAATCCGGAGATCCAAAAACCATATTTAATAATCCAAAAACCAATTATACTAAAAATCTTATTGATTCTATTCC
>PVMS01171623.1_pt1 | contig 31128 bp, 27 predicted proteins | sample 1853461 | NCBI WGS metagenome assembly PVMS01 (sample SAMN08582032, study PRJNA380276) | Marine sediment metagenome, whole genome shotgun sequencing project. | isolation source: ocean sediment barecode stripped | collected 2017
CCGCCCGGTCCTGGGGGCCGCGACCCCGAATGGGGGAGACTCGGGGTCGCGGACGGTGGGGCGCCCGACGTGGGCCCCGGAAGCGCCTCACGGCTCTCCCGGGGTCGCGTTGGGGGCGCGGGCGCCGAATCGGTCTCACCACCCTTCATCCGCAGCCGTCTGGAAGGCGGACATGACGGTTGGCCGCCACCGCGTCGGCGGTCAGGGTCGAACCGTCCGGGAGGTCGACGACGATATCGACGCTCTGGACATCGCCGAGGCCGAGGTGGGCGATGGCCTCGATGCCGGCGGTGTAGCCACGGGACACGGTGATGTCCGCGCTCCCGAGGAGGTGTTCGGGGTCGTTGCCGGCTCCGGCCTCGTACGCGAACACGCGGGCCCCCACGCCCGCGCCGAGGGCGGGATCGACGGACACCGAAAGCCAGTTACCGGAGGCGGTCTCGTTGCGCAGGAGGTACGAGGGGAGGGACGGTTCGAACTCGAGGAGGAACGGGTCGAGTCGTCCGTCGTGATCCACATCCGCCGTCGGACCGGTCACCCAGTATTGCGGATCGCCCAGCCCTGCGGGTGGCTCGAAGCGGGGCATGCCATCGTCGAGGCCGAGGCTGCGGAAGACGGCCGGCCGTGTACCCGATTCGGCGGACGCCGTTGTGAGTACGTCGGGCCAGCCATCGTTGTCGAAGTCGACGATCTCGACGTGCGGTGCCTTCGTCGGAAGAGGGATGAGGCCCGATGTTTCGCCCGCTTCCTCGAACTCCACCGGTCCTCCCGGCTCGGTCCGATTCATGAACAGCCGCACGGGCGCTGGTGTCCCGTGATCCACGGTGCTGTTGAAGTGCTGACCCACGATGAGATCGGGGCGTCCGTCGCGGTCGACATCTCCGAAGGCAGCACCCGCGGTGTCGTCCTCGTTCCCGACCGGCGGCCAGGCGAAGACACCGGACGGCGCCTCGGTGAACGTGTCGCCGTCGTCGAGGAAGAGGAGGTTGTCACCGGCCACGAACAGGTCGACGTCGCCGTCCGCGTCGACGTCGGACGTGGCCACGCCGAGACCGGCGAGAGACGACGGCAGCCCGGCGGACGCGGTCACGTCCTCGAAGCGGAGACCACCGAGGTTGCGATACAGCCGGCTCGACCCGCCGCGGTAGTGATCCTCGACGAGGAACAGGTCGAGGAGCCCGTCACCGTCGTAATCGAGCACCCCTACCGACCGGCCTCCGAGGTTCGGATCGATCCCGCCGGCGACGGCCGTGAACGATCCGCCGGCGTTCTCATAGATCTCCGTCGGAGCCATGTCGGGCTGGTCCTTCTTCACGTTGCGGGACAGCACGAGATCCAGGTCCTCGTCGCCATCTAGGTCGACGAGGACGGACCCCGAGGTTCGCCCGTAGGTTTCCGGGAACCGTTCGTCGATGCTGAAGGGCTCGCCACCGTGGAGGAGGAGTCGGTCGGGAGACGCCTCCGGCGCTCCCCGATGGCGGTAACGCTCGGGCGAGCGGTCGGCGAACGTGCCGACCACGAGGTCTGGAGCGAGGTCGGCGTCGACGTCGCCCCAGGCAGCAGCATGGCCGAACATGCCGGTGAGGGGCTCGACCAGGCCGGTGTCGTCGGTTGCGTCGCTGAAAGAGATCGTCGCGGACCCGGAAGCAGGCGGAGCAGCCCAACACGTGATCCGAGCAGACTCGCCGCCCGAGGAAGTGGTCGTCTGCGGAGTGCTTCCGGTCGTGGCGGGTGTGGTCGTTGCGCCGGCGGGGATGGTGGAGGTGGTCGATGTCTCCGTCGTCGCGGGGGCCGCTGCGGCCGTGCTCTCGCTCCGGGGGCCCGGGTCGCCGCTCGTGCATCCCGCGAACAGCACCAGGCCCGCAAGGAGGAGTGCCCCCGTTTTCACGGCAGCGTCACGATCAGCAGCACGACCTCGCCGAATCCCTCTTCAGGTTCGTCCACGGGGCCGGCGTTCATGCCGATGTAGATCGTCTTGCCCGAACGGTCGACGGCCACGTTGTAGGTACCTCCGAGACGAAGGTCGAGCCCGGCCTGTACGAGGTCCGCCAGCTCGACGATCACCTGCTGTTCTCCGGTGTCCGTGTCGACGGCGACCAGCGGTGCGCCCGCTCTCCACGCGCCGCCGTGGGCATCGGGGACCGAATAGATGCGGGCTCCGTCGGGTGACAGGGCGAGCGACGTCGTGTAGGCGCGTGCGGGGCTGAGGGTGCGCACGCTGCCCGCGGGGTCGAGAGCGAAGAACACCTCGGGATCGCGAGAGACGCCGTAGACGATCCCGTCGGGCCCGGGTGGTGTTGCCGCCCGCAGGAAGTCGCCGGGGATCTCGGCGGCGAAAGCCGACGTCGTGTTGGTCGCGGGGTCGTACACCGCGAGCTCGCCGCCTCCCTGCGAGTAGTAAGCCCGGCCGTCGGCATCCACGGCGATGGCGCGGAACCCCGTGTGAGCGTCGGAATCGTCCATGTACACGATCTCGCCTGCGGCGGTGTCGTACACCAGGAACGGTCCGGGACTCTCCCGGATCGGATCGACCGCTTCGGCGTACAGGAGACCGCCGTCGGGGGAGCCGGCCATGGAGGGCACGCCGTGTTGCTCGTACAGGACGCCGAGGTTGCGGATGGTGCGCCGCTCCGGATCGATCGCGAACAGGACATCGCCGCGGTACCCCTCCGTATACCGGATGTCGCGCCGCGTCCCCCAGTAGGTCGACATCAAGACCTCGCCACAGGCCCCCGTCACCATCTGGGCGTGGATCTTCCCGTATCCCCAGTCACCGTCTCGATGCTCCACGAGCGAAAGGACGTCGGCGATGGGAGTGAGGGCTCCCGCAGCCGGGTCGTACTCGAACACGAAGGAATTGCCGTCCTCGCCGTGGTGGTCACCGATCGCCGACAGGTACCGTCCGTCGTCGAGCACGAGCCCTTGACCCCATTGCGACCACGGCTTCCCTTCGTAGCCGGGGTGCGGGTACACGACGGCCTCGACCCGCGGCTGGTTCGCATCGCCTTCCTGAAGGACTTCCGCACTGATCGATGATCCCGTCTGCCATGGAGTGCCTTCGGGCAACTCGGGACACGCTTCGACGCGGCCCGGGCTTGCCGTGGTTGTCGTTGTGGCCCCCGTGGTTGACGATGCCGCCGGTATCGTCAACGAGGCCGTTGTCGACGTGGCGGCAGTCGGGGGAGCGCTGCCGGACACCGACGCGGAGTCCGCATCGTCGGACGTGGTGACACACGCCGTTGCCAGGAGCGCGAGCGTCGCGACGACGGCCCCGAGGCGCATGCGTGATCTCGTGTTCGCGATCATGACCACCTGAAGGTAGCCGAGTGCCCGAGTTGGGGGTGCGCTCTCCTCGATGCCACGGCCCAAGCAGGGGTGAACGTCATTCCGCGCGCGTCACCTCCACCATCCCGACGCGAACGGGTGTTGCCGAGAGCACGCTGATCCGGACCCCATCGATGTCCAGCTGATCCCCGGGGGAAGGAATCCGGCCCGTCGTGCCGGTGACGAGCCCGCCGACCGTGTGCCAGTCGCCGGTCGGCAGTTCCACCCCGATCTCCGTCGCAAGATCGTCGACGGAGGCAGACGCCGCAACGAGCCACCGATCCGGACCGGTTCGCCGGATGGCCGGAGCGCGTGGTTCCCCCTCGTCGGCCACTTCACCGACGAGTTCGGCGACGACGTCCTCGATCGTCACGATCCCGGAGGTTCCCCCGTGCTCGTCGACGACCACCGCCAGGTAGGCGCCACCCTGCTGCATCTCGCGGAGCAACTCGATGACCCGCTTGGTCTCCGGGACGACGAGCACCGGACGAGCGAGATCGCCGACGAGGCGGAACGGGTCCTCGGTGACGGCGGCGGCCAGGTCTCTGAGGCGAACGAAGCCCGTGATCTCGTCCAGGGTTCCCTCGTGCACCGGGAGACGCCGATGACCGTGCAGAAGCGCCGTGTCCAGAGCGGTGGTGACCGGACTCGAGGCGGGGACCGCGACCACATCCGTGCGCGGCACCTGGATCTCGTCGACCGCGAGGTCCCCGAGTTCGAAGGCGCGCTCCATGAGATCCATGTCCGAGTCGTCGATCCGGCCCTGCGCTGCTGCCTCGGCGGCGAGACGGCGGAGTTCTTCTTCGGAGAGGCTCGTCTGCGTCGTGATCCCCGAACCCGGCGTCTGGAGGTCGGCGAACTTCACGAGCACGCTGACTACGGGCCTGAGCACCACCGCGAGCAGCCTCACGATCGGGGCGACGAAGCGGCCCACGCGCATCGGGTGCTGCACGGCGTACGTCTTCGGGATCGCTTCGGCGTAGACGAACAACACGAGCGTGAGCAGCACCGAGGCGATCGTGACCCCGAGGTTGCCGAAGTTGCGTTCGGCGAGGATTCCGGTCACCGACGCCGCGGCGATCTGCACGAGCAGCACCACCAGGAGAACCGAGTTCATCACCCGGGGCAGATCGTCGATGAGCGTCAGAAGGAGCGAGGCACGACGGTCTCCGGTGTCGGCCTGGACCTGAACCCGAACCCGGGGCACCCGGAGCAGAGCCGCCTCGGCCGCACCGAGCACCATGGCGATCCCGACCAGAGCGGTCAGGATGAGCAGGAACGGGAAATCGCGTTCGAGGTTCACCGGCGTGGGACTGAGTCTATCGGCGGCCGGAGGTCGAGGTCGGCGTGAACGGGCATCTCAGGGGAGGCCCACATGCCTTTCGGCCATGCCGTTGAGCATCTCGAGCACCGTGCGGTTCGCGAGGTGTGCAGTGATCTCACCGGGGCCGTCGTACGGTGGGCTCACCTCGACGAGGTCGGCTCCGACCACGGGTACGTCACGGCACACCCGACGCACGGTGTCCAGGAGTTGGCGAGGTTGGATCCCGCCCGGTTCGGGTGTGCCCGTTCCGGGCGCACCGCCCGGGTCGACGACGTCGATATCGACCGACAGGAATACGGCGGCGTTGTCCCGGGACGCGTGATCGATCGCCTCGTCCACAACCGTGTCGAGTCCCCGTTCGACGATGTCGGCCATCAGGTACGACACCATGCCCTGCCGTTTCATCCACTCCACGGTCTCCGGGGGAGGCCAGTAGCCGCGGAGACCGATCTGAACGAAGCGGTACCCGGGGACGGCGCCACTCTCGATCAAACGTCGCATCGGAGTGCCGTGCCCGTAGAGGTGGCCGTAGTGCGACTCCCCGGTGTCGGCGTGGGCGTCGAAATGGACGAGCGCGATCTCACCGTGGCCGTGGACGTTCGCTACTGCGGTCGCGTCCGGGTAGGTGATCGAATGGTCGCCGCCGAGGACGAGAGGAAACGCACCGGTCGCGCTGATCGACTCGACCGCTCGACGAACGAGTTCCAGGCTCTCTTCCAGATAGCCGGGCGGCAGGACGAGATCGCCGACGTCGACCACGTCGAGCACCTCCAGCGGGTCGATCCCGGTGGGCAGGTGGGGCCGCTTCCCATCGAGTTCCAGGTAGTCGGCGCGGCGTATGGCGCCGGGCCCGAAACGGGTGCCGGGCCGGTAGGTCGTGCCCCAATCGACGGGCGCACCGATGATGACGACATCGTGTTGACCGAGGTCGGCGAGTCGCGCCTCGGGGACCCCGGCGAACGTGGGGTGGTTGCCGAGTTCGTGGCTGGTCGTGGCGATCGGGTCGGTTATTGAGCGCACCTCGTGGCTGGCGAGGAATCGTAGCGGTGGCCGCTCGGTTGACCATGAGCATGCATTGTCGACCGATGGTTTCGGAATCGACCGACCCTTCCCAGCAGATCTACGACGGATCGTTCGGCGCCTGGTGGGACGAGGATGGTTTTCTCCAGGGCATGCGGACGCTGCTGAATCCGGTGCGCGTTCCGTACATCGCCACCGCCATCACCTCCGAGCTCGGCAGCAGCGAGCCCGCGGTCCTCGATGTGGGCAGCGGAGGCGGGTTCCTCGCCGAGGCCCTGACGGCCGGTGGGTTTCGCCTGGTAGGTGTCGACAGATCCATCCCCTCCGCACAAGAAGCGCGACAACACGGTCTGTCGGTCGGCGCCGACATCCGCTACGTGGGCGGAGTCGGCGAGCGGCTACCGTTCGCCGACGGGGCCTTCGATGCGGTCGTGTGCGCCGAGGTGCTCGAGCATGTGCATGATCCTGAGCAGGTGATCCGCGAATGTGCCCGGGTGCTGCGGGCGGGTGGGACGTTCGTCTACGCCGGACCGAATCGCACCGTCCGAAGCCGATGGGCGTTGATCCACGCGGCGCAAGGGTGGCTGCGACTGCTCCCGGCCGATACCCACCGATGGGATCGGTTCATAACGCCGCGTGAGATGGATGCCTACATGCGTTCTACCGGTCTTCGACCGATCCACCGAATCGGGGTTCGGCTGCGACTGCGCGATGTGCCTGCCGCCGTCCGAGGTGTGGTCGGCCTCCTGACCCGAAGACTCTCGTACGCCGAGGCGGGCCGTCGGATCCACTTCACCGCAGGCTCGGACCCCGCGGTCGCCTACCAGGGCTACGCCCGAAAGCCGTAGCGAGCCTGCCTCGTTGCGCTCGGAGTATTACGTGGTCCCCATTACGTATTACGAGCCGGAAGGGCGCCCAGACCCCCTCCGTCTCCAGCCCCAGGCTTCTGCCTCTTGACTCGCGACTCGCGACCCTTACCCGTGGAGCTCGATCATGTCTCCGTCGCTGACTTGATGTTCGGGGCCGACTTGTTGGCCGTCGAAGGTTTCGCTGCCCCATATCCGGGCGTATTTCAGGTTCGCCGCGATGTCGCGGTGCACGAGGCGTGCGACGTCATGCACGGTCTGCCCTTCCCGCACGGTGAACGGTTTGCCTTTGTCCGCATGCTGACCGGGGACCTTCGTGTAGACCCGCACGATCCGGAGGTTCCGGGACAGCCATGGGCCGATCTCGTCGATGCCTTCCCCCGTTGCTGCTGAGACGGTGAGGAATGGGTACCGACAGTCGGTGAGTTCGCGGAAGACGTCGAGTTCCTCCTCGATGTTCGGGGTCTGATCGATCTTGTTGACGATCAGCAAGGTCGGGAGGTGGATGGTGAAGAGATCGAACTCGTCACCGTCCCGGGGGATGGCGTTCGGGTCCCATGCTCCGGTCGGCAGAACTCGACGTGCTGCCAGCATCTCGTGGAGGTCGACGACCTCCTCCATGCAGCCCGGGTGGCTGAGGTCGACGACGAGCATGCACCCGTCGGCCGGTTGGAGTGCGTTGGCGATCCAGGGCACGGGATGTTCGGGCGAGATCGGAGGCAGGTCGATGAGTTGGATCGACGCCTCGTTGTGTTCGAGCATCCCCGGTTCCGGGAACTGCGTCGTGAACGGGTAGGGACCGATATGGGTGTGGGATCCGGTGAGGCGTGCGTGCAGTGTGGACTTGCCCGAGTTGGCCGGGCCGATGAGGGCGATCTGAGCGGCGCCCTCGGGATGGATGACGGTCACCGGTCCACCGCGCGCGCCGGTCTGCGTCGGGCCGGAGATCGTCTCGGTGAGTTCCTTGATCTTGGTCTTGATCTCGGCGCGAAGATGCTCGGTTCCCTTGTGTTTCGGGATCGTGCGCATCATCGTGCGGAGACATTCGAGGCGTTCATCGGGATCGCGCGCCTGTCGATAAGCGGCTTCGGCGCTCTTGTACGCGGGTGTCAGGTTGGCAGGCATGGCCCCATTCTGGTCGTTCGTCACGGGCCTCGACACGGGAGAACGGCCCCTGACCAGTTGGGGCATGTTGGCCGTAGTCGGGTGTCGCGGTGCGGCGTACCTTGAACGTACCAGCAGCTCATCGAAGGAGAGAAGATGGATCGTTCGTTCCTCGTGCTCGGTGGCGCCGGCCTCGTCGGCTTCCAGGTCGCTCGACGAATCGCCGAAGTGCTGGACCCCGAGCGGATCATCCTCGTATCGCGCACCGAGGCCAGTGTTGCCCGAGCCACGGAACGGCTCCACAAGCTGGCGCCCGGCGTCGATGTCGTGGGCGAGTGGGGTGATGTGTTCCTCCGCGAGGCGTACTGTCGGCGCAGCCGATCCGAACTGCTCGCGGATGCCGAGTGCCGGGAGGGGATCTTCGCCGATCTTCTCGGGCCCATCGCTGATGCTCTTGGTCGTTCCCGGCTTGCGGCCTTGATCACGGCGTACCGCCCGGATGTCATCGTCGATTCGATCAATACGGCGACCGCCATCAGCTACCAGGACGTCTACGCAGCCTCGGTGGTGGCCAAACGCAGTATCGAGGCGGAGCCGGACGAACCGTCGGCCGACCGGTGGAGTAGCGTTGAAAGCGACGTCGAAGCCTTGATCCTCTCCCAGTCCGAGCCGCAACTGATCCGTCACGTGCTGATCCTGGACCACGCGATGAGAACGGCCGGCAGCCGCCTCTACCTCAAGGTGGGCACCACCGGGACCGGGGGCATGGGGCTCAACATCCCGTACACGCACAGCGAAGATCGGCCCTCGGCGAAGTTGATGACGAAGACGGCGGTGGCATTCGCGCACACCGGGTTGCTGTTCCTCATGGCGCGGACCGAAGGTGGTCCGCTCGTCAAGGAGGTGAAGCCGGGGGCGCTGATCGGATACGCCAGGATCGCCCACCAACCCATCCGTGAGCACGGCGAGCCGGTGGCCCGCTACCGCGCCCAGCCCGTGGCCCTCGAGGGTCGCCTGGAACTACGGATGGACCCGAACCGGTACGAGCATCTCGGCGAGGTGGCGCTGCCGATCATCGACACCGGCGAGAACGGCGTTTTCACCCGCGGCGAGTTCGAGGCCATCACCGCTATCGGCCAGATGGAGTTCGTCACCCCCGAAGAGATCGCCGACATCTGCGTGCGCGAGATCCGGGGAGGGAACACCGGACGTGACGTGATCGCGGCGCTCGATGCCTCGATCCTGGGGCCGTCGTATCGAGCCGGTGTGCTCCGACACGAGGCCATCGAGGTCCTCGCGAACCTCGAGGTGCAGACGGGCTCGCACAGCGTCGCACTCGGGCAGCTGGGGCCGCCCGAGCTCTCGAAACTGCTGTGGGAGGCGGAGTTGCTTCGGCTCGAGTTCGGCACGCTGGCAGCCGCAGGGGCGGTCGACGCCGACACGATGAGCCGTCGGGTTGCCGAGCGGCTCGCGGTCCTTCCCAACGTGCGCGACACCATGACCTCCCTCGGGCTCGGGATCCTCACCGCCGACGGCACCCACCTGGTGCGAGGACCGTTCCTCCGGATCCCCGAGATCCCGGGAGAAAGCCACGTCAAGGTCACACCCGTCGACATCGATGCCTGGGCCGAGAAGGGTTGGATCGACCTGCGACCCACAAACTTCGCCCGCTGGCAGAAGCGTTTCGAGGCGATGCATGCGGCCGGGGCTCCGGATCCCGCCTCAGGGTCCGACGACGTCAGCCTCGAGTCGTTCCCGTTCGAGGACATCCGCATCGGCGCTGTCGCGGCATGGGTTCTCGCCAATGAGCACGAAGGTTTTCGCATCAAGTAGACCGACCGGCATCGCGGCGGTCACCAGGACTCGGGCAGGACGTCCGGACGGGTTCCGTGTCGATCGACGACGCGATGGGCGGGGAGAGCGAAGGACACGGCAAGGCCGAGCACTCCGAACGCGGTCGCTGCGACGAAGGCGGCTTGCAGGGCATCGACGCGAGCTTGCTCGTTGACCCGAACGAGGGTTTCCTTCAGGGCGACCGAGAGCCCGCTTCCGTCGACGCGGGAGCGCATCTCCGCGTTCGACATGAAGTCGAGTTCGGTACTCGCGGCGCGTTCGAGGTCGGCGACCAGCTCTTCGTCGGACGCGATGGCCGGGATGTCGTTGATCCGGTCGACGAACGAGGCCGTGAGCCCGACGATGAGGATCGAGCCGAGGATGCCGGTTCCCACGGCCGACCCGAGGTAACGTGAGGTCCCCTTGAGCGCGGAGGCTTCACCGCGGATCCGCACGTTCGCTGCGGGCAGGATCATCCCTCCGAGTTGCGTGACGCTGAGCCCGACACCCATTCCGATGAGCGCGAGCGCGATCGCGAGGTCGCCGTCGCGGAGCACCTCGTCGATCCGCCAGGCGAGCAAGCTCGTGCCGAAGATCATCAACAGCATGCCGAGTTCGACCCGGCGTTTCGGAGAGAAGCGCTCGGGGATCAGCAGCGAGACGACCGCGGTCGCGAGGACGAGGATGGTCAGCGGGAGCAACGCGATCGCGATCTGAAAGGGATTCTCACCGAGGACGACTGCCAGGTACAGGGGGATGGTGAACAGAACGCCGGCGAGGATGAGGCTCACGATGAGCTGTGCCGCGGCGCCGGACATGATCGGCTTGCTGTGGAACAGAACGGGATCGATGAGGGGGCGTTCTCCCCGCCGCACCCGCCGGTTGGACCACCACCAGAACACCAGCCAGAGCGTCGCCCCGGCCCCAAGGAACAGCAACGTCGGCGGCAACCCGAGGAGTTGGATGGCGGTATCTCCGACCGCGACCTCCTGCCTCGGCTGCAGCCAACCCCACCGGCTTCCGTTGATGACCGCAACAACGATCAGGCTCAGCGCGGAGATCGACAGCAGGGCGCCCGCGATGTCGAAGTTCCGTTTCCGAGCGGTGCGCGGCGGGCTCACCAGCAGTCGGACCGAGAAGATCAACGGGATCGCGATCGCTGTCTCGACACCGAACGCGACTCGCCAGGACAGGAACGTTGCGGCGGCGCCGCCGAGGAGGGGTCCCATCGCGACCGCGGCGGCGGCCGTCGAGCCGATGACGGCGAATGCGATGCGGCGATCGCGTCCCCGGTAGGTCGCGGCGGTGAGCGCCAGCACCGCCGGAAGCACGAACGCCGCACCGATCCCTTCGAGGCCGGACCATCCGACGTACAGCATCGAGATGTTCGTGCTCACGGCCGCCAGTGCCGACCCGGCCGCATAGAACGCCAATCCGGCGGCGAGCACCCGCCTGAGTTTCAGCGTCTCGGCGGCTCGACCCCCCGTCAGCAGCAGGGTCGCGGTGACGAGGGCGTACGAGGCGATGGCGGCCTGGATCGAGGTGACCGACGTATTGAATTCCTCGACGAGCACACCGATCGAGACGTTGAGGATCGTGGTGTCGATCACCACGATGAACTGAGCCGTCGCGAGGATCAGCAGAGGGATCCACTTGCGCACGTTCACTCCGGTCGCCGGTCGCGATGACCCTACCGCGGCAGCGGCATCGACCCACCGGCGATCGGAGCGCGGCGCTGCTGCGGTAGGTTCCTGGGTGCACCGGGCCTCGGTGAAGCGGCACCGTTCCGGGGCGATGGAGAATCGCAGCCAAGCGCGATCCGACGACGAAGGAGATCCAAATGGGAACGGTCCGATGGGGCATTCTGAGCACGGCGGACATCGGCATGACGAAGGTGACCCCGGCCATCCAGCGAGCCGAGAACTCCGAGGTCGTCGCCATCGCTTCGCGCGACCAGGACCGAGCCGTCGCGGCGGCCGCGCAGTTGGGGATTCCGGCTGCATACGGCTCATACGAGGATCTTCTGGCATCCGACGATGTCGATGCCGTCTACATCCCACTCCCCAACGACCTTCACGCGGAGTGGACCATGAAGGCCGCCGCCGCAGGCAAGCACGTGCTCTGTGAGAAGCCGTTGGCACTCAGTGCCTCCCAGGCCGCGGAGATGGCCCGCGCCTGTGAAGACGCCGGTGTGAAGCTCGCGGAGGCCTTCATGTACCGGCACCACCCGACGTGGGTGGAAGCGGTCCGGCTGGTGCGTGACGGCACGATCGGCGAGCTCCAGGGCGTGCAGAGCTGGTTCAGCTACTACAACGACGATCCGACGAACATCAGGAACCGCATGGAGAACGGTGGCGGGGCGATCATGGACATCGGCTGCTACAACATCAACGCCTCCCGGATGTTGTTCGCCGCGGAGCCGGTACGGATCGAGGCTTCGGTTCGTCGCGACCCGGTCATGGGGATCGACGTCGTGAGCTCGGCGGTGCTCGAGTTCGCGGGAGGGGGCCAGGCAACGTTCACCTGTTCGACGAGAGCGGAGGACTACCAGCGGGTACACGTCGTCGGCAGCGCGGGCCGGATCGAGATCGAGGTGCCGTTCAACATTCCCCCAGATCGCGACACCAGGATCTTCGTGACGGCGGGAGGTGAGCCACCGGTCGCACCGGTTACCGACACGCTCGTGTTCCCGGCCGCCGATCAGTACACGATCCAGGCCGGCCTTTTCGCCCAGGCCGTTCTCGATGACAATCCCGTTCCGGTGCCGCCGGCGGATGCGATCGCCAACATGCAGGTGATCGAGGCCATCCTGGCAACGCCCTGACCAACCACCGGCCGTTCAGCCGTGGAGGTCCTCGAGTTCCGTTACGGTCACCTCGTCGGGGAGCTTGCCGATGATGATCATGGCGAGAACCTCGTCCATGGTCACGTCGTCCTTGTTGACCGTGCCGACGAGCTCTCCCTGGAGCATCACGCTGATCCGGTCGGCCAGGTCGAAGACGTCGTGGATGTCGTGGCTGATCAGGAAAATGCCGATTCCCTCGGACTTCAGCTGCTTGATCAAGTCTGCCACCTGCGTGGTCTCGGCGGGCCCGAGTGCCGCCGTCGGCTCGTCCATGATGATGATCCTGGCGTTGTAGTAGACCGACTTGGCGATGGCCACGGATTGCCGCTGACCACCCGAAAGAGAACTCACCGGCACCTTGAAGTTCAGGAACTTGGGGTTCAGCCGGGCCATGACCTTGCGGGTTGCATCCTCCATGGCGGAGTCGTCGAGCGTTCCCCAGCGAGTCCGTAACTCTCGGCCGAGGAACATGTTCCCGGGGGCATCGATGTTCTCGGCGAGGGCGAGCGTCTGGTAGATCGTCTCGATCCCGAGCGCCTTCGCATCTCGGGGGTTGTCGATGGTCACTCGCTCACCGTCGATTCGGATCTCTCCCGAGTCCGCCCGATGGGCCCCGGAAAGCGTTTTGATGAGTGTTGTCTTCCCGGCGCCGTTGCCACCGACGAGGGCGACGACCTCACCCGCATGTACGTCGATCGTGACGTCGTCGACCGCGTGGACGCCGCCGAAAGCCACGCGGATGTTCCGCAACTCGACCAACGGGGTCTCTTGGAGAGTCTCCTGCGTCATGTGGTCACGTCGCCTTCCGCCGATAGAAGCTGTCCAACGCAACCGCAGCGACCAGCACGACGCCGACGACGATGTCTTGTTGTGGCGCGTCGATACCCATGAGGACCATCCCCGATACCAGCGACTGCATCACCAGTGCGCCGAGGACCGCGCCGGGAACGGTGCCGACGCCGCCGGTGAGCGAGGTTCCCCCGATGACGGCTGCGGCGATCACGTAGAGCTCGGTCAGTTGACCCATCCCACTCGTGGCCGCGTTGAGTCGTGCGATCTGAACGGCGGCTGCGATCGCGACGAGGACACCCATCAGCATGAACGTCTTGACGACGGTCCAGCGGGTCTTCACTCCGGCGAGGTTGGCCGCCTCCGGGTTTCCACCGATGGCGTAGACGTAGCGGCCGTAGCGGGTACGGGTCGCGACGAACTGCATCACGAGGGCCACGACGATGGTGATCACCACGGGTGTGGCGAGACCGAGGGGGATGATCAGCCCACCCTCGGGCCAGGCGATGCCGTTCTCCTCGGCGTACTTCATGGCGAGGCGCTCAGGCATGGGGTAGCTGTTGATGACCGCGGTGGCTCCCAACACCGCGGCGCAGGCGACGACGCCGATCCCGATCTCTGCCCACATGGGCCGGGGCTCGAAGCCAAATTTCTTCCGTTGGCGACGCCGGATCGCGAGGAGGGCGACGATACCGACACACGCCGCGATCCCGATGATCCAGGTCCAGGTACCTCCGATGGTGCCGCGCGCGCCACCGCCGAAGATCTGGAACGTCCGATCCATGGGGGCGATCGTTCGTCCGCTCGCCATCCACCAGGCGACGCCGCGCCAGACCAGGAGGCCACCGAGCGTGACGATGAACGACGGCACGCCGACGTAGGCGATGACCGCACCCTGGAGTCCTCCGATGGCCGCGCCCATTGCCACCCCTGCCGCCAGCGAGATGATCCAAATGGCGGGGTGGCCGATCCCGAAGATGTCGGGGAGGATCTCCGTTTGGAGCAGGGCCATCGCCATGCCGACGGCAGCGAGCATCGACCCGACCGACAGGTCGATGTTGCGGGTGACGATGACCAGCACCATCCCCGTCGCCATGATGGCAACGACAGAGGTCTGTACCGTCAGGTTCCAGAGGTTGCGCGCCGTCAGGAACGTTCCTCCGGACATGATGTTGAAGCCAATCCAGATCACCGCCAGCGCAACGATCATGCCGAGCAAGCGAGTGTCGATCTCTGCGGAGCGGATGATCGAACCGATGGAGCGCGACTCGCTTGTCGCGGACGGCTCGGACGTGGTCGAGTCCGAGCCACTACCGGGTGCGTCGGGTGGGTCCCGTCGGTCGGTGTCGGGCGAGTCGGTCAAAGCGGGCCGTACTCTAAACGGTTCACTATGGGGTGTCAGAAAAGGGAGAACCGCGCCCACTTGGTCGGTGGACGCGGCTCTCCTCGCTCAATCGGTTGTCAGTCGTTGTCGATCACGGGCAGACGGGCACACTTCCCGCCTCGACGTCCTTGCACAGATCATCCACGGTGATCCAACCCGCTGTGACCACGAGGTCGAGGTTGTCGGCGGTGATGGGCTGCGGCGAAAGAAGGATCGAGAACATCTCGTTGCCTTCCGGAGTGGTGAACTTCACCATCGAAGGCACATCCTCCAATGCCGTACCCGCCGCCAGCAGAGCGGCAACTTCGCCGGCCGTCTTGCCGAGCAAGCGGGCGTCCTTCCAGACCGACACAGCCTGCGTGCCGAGGGCGACTCGGTTCAAGGCGGCGCCGTCGCCGTCCTGACCGGATACCGGCACGACACCGTCGAGGCCCTGCGCCGCGAGGGCGGCGACAACGCCGCCGGCCGTACCGTCGTTGGAGGCGACGACCGCGTCGACCTCGTTGTTCACGTTCGTGAGGATCTGCTCCATGTTGGTTTGCGCAACCTCAGGGGCCCAGTTGTCCGTGTACTCCTCACCGACGTTGACGATCGCACACGTCTCGTCGAGTTCCGCACAACCCGTTGCCGCGAGCAGGACCTCTTCCTGACCTCCGCGCAGGAAGTCGGCGTTGGCGTCGGCCGCGTTGCCCTTGATGAAGACGTAATTGCCTTCGGGGACGAGGTCGTAGATCGCCTGCGCCTGCATCCGCCCCACCTCGACGTTGTCGAACGTGATGTAGAAGGCACCGGGGTCCTCGATGAGGCGGTCATACGAGATGACCGGAATCCCCTGGTCGATGGCGCTCTGCACCGCCGGCTTGATGGCCGTGCCGTCCTGGGCGAGGATGATCAGGGCGTCGGCACCCTGCGAGATCAGGTTCTCGACATCTGCGATCTGCTGTTCGGCAGACGAACCGGCATCGCTTGAGATGTAGGTCGCGCCGGCCGCGTCGAGCGCAGCCTGGATGTCGGGCTCATCCCACTTCGCCCAACGCTCTTCGTTGTAGTTGTTCCAGGAGACGCCGACGATGAGTTCGTCGTCGGCCGCTGCTGCGGTGGTTTCCGTGGCCGCTGCTGCGGTGGTTTCCGTGGCCGCTGCGGTGGTCTCCGTGCTGGCTGCTGCGGTGGTCTCAGTGCTGGCCGCGGCAGTTGTCGTCGTATCCCCGGAGTCGTCGCTGCTGCACGCAGCCACGATCAACGCGAACACAGCGAGCAGCACCAGAAGCCTGATGCTTCGCTTCATGTTTCCTCCATTTGTTTTCCGGCGATCGCGATCGGGTGATCGCGATCAGGGAACAGTATGGACCCTCTCCTGGCGTATCCCAATCTCAGGGAGCGGTCGGTGCACCGCCGCGCAGGGACGATCCGCCGGTTCGGTTCTCGAGACACAGGGCTACGCTCCGCTGGGACCACGAGCGCCGACGCGTCGTCGTGACCGGTTCGGCGTCGCGGAGCCTTTCGGACCTGCAAGCGAGGTCGTTCGGGAAACCTCAGGAGCGACGAACCGATGTCGAACAGCCGAGCGAAGCGGTGGGTGACGGCGGCGGCCGCCTTCCTGGGTGTGGCCCTCGTCCTCGCCGGGGGAATCGCCCTGACGCGATCCGGATCGAACGACCCGGTTTGTTCCCCGGTGGCGGACCATCCGGATTGGTCCGTGGCTCGCCGCTGGAACGAGTTGCTCCTGGACGCCATCCGGCGCGATGTCCCGGCCCCTACGGTTCACGCCCGGAACCTGTTCCACACGTCGGCTGCCATGTGGGACGCTTGGGCGGCCTATGACCCGGACGCCGTCGGCGTTTTTGTCGACGCGAAAGTCGGCGTGTCGAACGTGGACGCGGCTCGCGCCGAGGCGATCAGCTACGCCGCGTTTCGAGTGCTGGAGGCTCGGTACCTCGACTCGATCGGTGCCGTTGACACCATCCCCGCGCTCGACCAACTCATGGAAGACCTCTGCTACCCGATCGACGTCACCACGGCGGAGGGTGACACCCCGGCGGCGCTCGGGAACCGGATCGCGCGGACGGTGCTCGATGCGGGGATGGTCGATGGTTCCAACGAGGCCGAGGGCTTCGTCGCTCCCGACTACTCGCCGGTGAACCCGCCGCTCGTGGTGGACGCTTCCGGCGCGGCTCTGGCCGATCCGAACCGCTGGCAGCCCCTTCAGATCGAGCAGATGATCTCGCAGAACGGCATCCCGGTGGAGAACGGCGTTCAGGAGTTCATCGACCCCCACTGGGGTTACGTGGCCGGGTTCGCCCTCCCCGACGCGGGGGCGTTGGGGGTGCCCATCGATCCGGGTGACCCTCCCTATGTTGGGGATCCCGAGACCGACCGGGAGTACAAGGACGCCGCCGTCGAGGTGGTCGCCTACAGCAGTCTGCTGGACCCCTCGGCCGGCGCCATGATCGATATCTCCCCGGGCACCGTCGGAGCCAACCCGCTCGGGACGAACGCCGGCACCGGGTATCCGTCCAATCCGGCGACCGGGGCTCCCTATGCACCGAACGTCGTCAACGAGGCCGACTTCAGCAGGACCATCGCCGAGTTCTGGGCCGACGGCCCCGATTCCGAGACGCCTCCGGGTCACTGGAACACCATGGCGAACGCGGTTTCGGACGACCTCGGCGAACGGCTCACGATCGGGGGAACGGGTCCGCAGGTCGATCGCCTGGAGTGGGACGTCAAACTCTATCTCGCACTCAACGCGGCGAACCACGATGCGGCTGTTGCAGCCTGGGGGACCAAGGGGCACTACGACTACATCCGGCCGATCTCGATGATCCGCTGGATGGGTGGGCTCGGTCAATCGAGCGATCCCAACGATCCTTCCTACCACCCGGACGGTCTGCCACTCGCCTCTGATCTCGTCGAGGTGATCACCGCCGAGTCCACCGCAGCCGGCCAACGGCACGCGGCCCTCATCGGGCACGAGGGAGAGATCGCGGTGTACGCCTACGCGGGGAACCCAATCGACCCGGAAACAGAGATCGGCGGGGTGGACTGGATTCTCGCCGTCGACTGGGTTCCGTATCAATCACCGACGTTCGTGACGCCGTCTTTCGCCGGCTACGTGTCCGGGCACAGCGCATTCAGCCGGGCCTCCGCCGAGGTCCTCACCGCGATCACGGGCACGGAGTTCTTTCCGAACGGGCTCGGCGAGTGGCGGATTGCGGCCGATGCCCTCGAGCTCGAGGCGGGGACCGATGAGGCGGTCACGCTCCAGTGGGCCACCTATCGTGATGCCTCCGATCAGGCAGGCATCTCGCGTCTCTACGGCGGCATCCACGTGCGCGCAGACGACCTCGCCGGCCGGGTGATGGGAGCCGAGATCGGCCGAGCCGCCTGGGAGAAGGCGCAGGACTACTACGGGGATCCGACCAGCGACGGAGCCTGAGCGACGAAGGACGATTGGCGTGATCAAGAAAGCATGGCTCTTCGGAGGTGTGGCGGTTGTGGGCGCGGCGGGTGTTGGCGTCATCCTGGCGTTCACGTCCGCCGGACCGACCACCCCCACGACGGCGATGGATCCGCCGAAGTTCGTCGAGGAGACGGAAAGCGCCGGTATCGACCACGTCTACGACGGAGATTGGACGTTCTTCGTCGGCGGGGGCGTCGCCGCCTTCGACTGCAACGACGATCGGAAGCCGGATCTCTTTCTTGCCGGCGGCGTCAATCCGGCCGCGCTCTATCGCAACGAGAGCCCGATCGCGGGCCCCCTGCGGTTCACCGACGTCTCCGCGCCGGGCACCGATCTCACCGAGGTCACCGGGGCCTACCCGGTGGACATCGACTCCGACGGGCACACGGACCTGGCCGTGCTGCGACTCGGCGAGAACCTGCTCCTTCGAGGCCTCGGTGACTGCCGCTTCGAACGCGCCAACGAAGCGCTGGCGTTCGACGGCGGTTCGGACTGGACGGCAGGGTTCAGCGCCAAGTGGGAGGGATCGACCGCGCTACCGACGTTGGCCTTCGGCAACTATGTCGCCCTCGACGACACGGGCGGACAGACCAGTAGCTGTTCCGACAACCTCCTGATCAGGCCGAACGGGGCGGGTTACGCCGCGCCCACGGCGCTGACTCCCGGCTGGTGCACATTGTCCGTTCTGTTCAGCGATTGGGATCGGTCGGGCCGCGGCGACCTGAGGATCGCGAACGACAAGCACTACTACCGCGATGGCGAGGAGCAGCTCTGGCGGGTCGAGGAGGGGGAGGCACCGCGGCTCTACACGCGCGCTGATGGCTGGAACAAGATGCAAATCTGGGGCATGGGGATCGCGTCCCACGATGTCACCGGTGATGGCCTTCCCGAGGTGTTCCTGACCAGTCAGGGTGATAACAAGCTCCAAGCGCTCACCGACGGGGCGGCCCAACCGAGCTACAGCGACATCGCGATCCGGCGTGGGGTCACGGCGCATCGCCCGTTCGCGGGCGACGACCCGCTGCCCTCTACCAGCTGGCACCCCGAGTTCCAGGACGTCAACAACGACGGCTTCACCGATCTGTTCATCACCAAGGGCAACGTCGAGGCCATGCCGGACTTCGCGGCGAAGGATCCCAACAACCTCTTGCTGGGGCAGCCGGATGGGACGTTCACCGAGAGTGCCGGCGATGCCGGGATCGTTCACTTCGCGAAGACCCGTGGAGCCGCTCTCGCCGACTTCAACCTCGACGGGATGCTCGACCTCGTTGAGGTGAACCGGAATGAGAAGGTGAAGCTCTGGCGGAACGTCGGATGGGGCGATGGTGCTACTCCGGTCCCGATGGGTAACTGGGTCGCCGTCCGGCTCGAACAGCCGGGTCCCAACCTCGACGCGATCGGTTCCTGGCTCGAGGTGCGGATCGGCGATCACGCGATCGAACGCGAGGTAACGATCGGTGGTGGCCATGCTGGTGGCCAGGTCGGGTGGATCCACTTCGGCCTGGGGCCGGCCGGCGGAGCCGAGATCCGCGTGATCTGGCCCGACGGCGAAACGGGACCGTGGCTGAAGGTCGGCGCGAACCAGCTTGTCACGATCTCCCGTGGAGCACAGGAGGCAGAAGTCTGGAATCCACCCGAGGGTTGAAGCCCGGGGAGGAGGAGTCGATGACGAGAGTGCTGCCGGCTGACTGGGCCGCGTGGTCTCCGATTGTGCGCTCCTTCGCGACTATCGCGAGTGCGACACTCGATGAACGCTCGTCGCTCGGCCGGAGGTTCGTGGTGAGATGAACCACACTTGGGGGCGTTCGGCGAAGCGCATCGCATGGCTCGGCGTGATCCTCTCGATCGTGGCCGTGGTCGCGGTCGCCGCAGCCGCGATCGTCGGGCCACTTCGACAACGGCCGATTCCGACGGCGACACCGGTTGTGCCGGTGGATCCCGATTCCGTCTACGACCCGGTGAAGGCGGGGGAAGACCTGCCCGAGGGGTACCGTCAGGGTCTGGAACGGGATCAGATCGTTCCGGTGTACGCCCCGGTGTTCACGGCAGCGAGCGAAGTCGACTGGCCTTCCGACATGCTGGTCATCGGAGTTGCCGGGACGAACAGCGCGAAGGCTTACCCGGTCACCCATCTGAATCAGCGCGAAATGGTGGTCGACTCTCTCGAGGGGATCCCGATCCTCGTCACGTGGTGACCGCGGTGCGGCACGGCGATGGTCCATCGCCGCGAAATCGACGGCAGTGCGATCGTGCTCGGCAATCAGGGAGCCCTCTGGGGTGATGCCATGACGTGGTGGGATCACGAAACCGGATCGATATGGAGCCAACCACTCGGTGAGGCGATCCTCGGCCCGCTCAAGGGCGCGACCATCGAGCTGTTCCCGTCGACGCTGACCACCTGGGACGCCTGGCGGGACACGCATCCCGCAACTCTCGCACTCGACGTTCACGGGTGGAGGACCGGATTCCATCTGGCGGACATGGCCGTTGTGGTCGATCTCGGAACCGAGGCTGTGGCCTATGGCATTCCCGCCCTCCGCGAGGTTGGCATCGTCAACGACGTCGTCGCCGGGATCGAGATCGCGGTGGTGATCGACCCGGCGGATCCAGAGCGATGGGCCGTTTTCAGCAGGCGACTCGACGCATCGGTGGTCGAGCTCGAACTCACGGATGCCGGTCTGGTCGACACCGGCACGGGAACGGTGTTCGATCCCTTCCTCGGGATCGGGCTGTCGGGCCGGCTCGCCGATCAGAGCCTCAGCAAACTGCCCGGATTCACGGCGTTCCCGTCCGACTACGTCACGTTCTTCCCTGAGGGAAGACAGTGGCCCGAGTAACGGAAGGGGACCCGGAGAACCGCACAGGTTCTGTCTCGCGGGCTGGACAGCCGCGGGAGACCCCTCAGCGCAGAGAGCCCCCACCGAGCCAGCGGAGGAACCTCTCGTTGTGGCGAACGGCAGTGGAGGTATCCGCTTCGCCCATGTCGGTCCGAACCTGCTCGTACTCTGCGAGCGCGGCTTCGAGCTGTTCCATGGACCAGGGTCCCGATCGTCGCCCGCCGCCTTCGAGGCGTTCGACCGCTTCTTCGACGGTGAAGCGACCGGAAGTGACCTCGCGTCCGACGACCACGCCGGAGAGCCTGCGATCGCCCGCCTCGATGTCCATCAGGGTGGCGATGTCGTCGAGGTTGCGGACGCCGCCGGCGGCGATGACTTCCTCGTCGACGATCGTGAGTGCCATCTTCAGCGCATCGAAGTTCGGGGGCTCTTCGAGTGCGTCGCGACCCACCTCCGAGATCATGAAGGCGGCCGCGCCTGCGGACGACAGGTCGATCAGCGTCTCTTCGAGGTAACGCCCGCTTCCGTGGGTCCACCCTTGCGTGACGAGTTCGAGGTTGGGACGGACGTCGAGGCTGACGACGACGCGCCCGGGATGTTTCCGACAGATCTCCCAGAACAGGACCTGGTCGATGATGGCGACCGTGCCCATGCCGATCCGCCAGGCGCCGGCGTCGAGGAGGCGATCGACCTCGCGAGCCGATCGAACCCCGCCGCCGACGAGCACCGGCACACCTGCCGCTTGAATGATCTGGCCGATGAGCGGCCGGTTGCGGTAGTCGCCGCTGACCGCTGCGTCCAGGTCGATGATGAGAAGGCGATCTGCACCTTTGGCAACCCATCCGTGAGCGCGTTCGACGGGGTCTGCGTCGAGGAAGATGGCGTCGTCGATGTTCCCGCGGGGGCGTCGACCGGCCTTGCCGTCGAGGATGCTGACCCGCGCGTAGAGATCCATGACCGCAACGCTACCTGTTTCTCAACACCCAGCAGCCGTCACAACGAGAAAACGGACCGTCCGCGTGATGCGAACGGTCCGTTCTCGAATCGGTAGATGGGATGTCCTAGCGGCGAGGGCGAGCCTCGTTGACGGTGAGGGCCCGACCGCCCATGTCCGTGCCGTTGAGCTCTTCGATGGCCTTGCGTGCTTCGTCAGAGCTGGTCATCTCGACGAACCCGAAACCGCGGGAGCGGCCGGTTTCGCGATCGGTGATGACAGCCGCCGAGTCGACCGTTCCATATTCGCCGAAGAGGCGTTCGAGGTCTGCATTCGCTGTGTTGAACGGCAGGTTCCCGACGTAGATGTTCACTTGCATGATCCTTTCGGATGTCGATCTGTCCGCGCCGCACGAGCGGTCGCGCACCCCGCTGGTCACGGCTCGGGGTCCCGGCTCCCTCTTCCGGCACATCCCGAGATGATGGGGTGACGTCGTGAAGCGGGGCCGAACTCTAGTCCGGTGCGGATCTTGTCGCATCCCGAACCCCAGAAAGGCGTTCGCAGCGTGCTATCGGCCGGTGACCGGCAGGCCGCTCGGGACCGAGGCGGGTATCAGGTGACCGAGATCCGTTGCCCCCGGATCGGTCAGCGCGTTCAGGAATGCGATGAGGTCGTCGATCTGTGAATCCGTCAGCGAAGGTACCGCGGCGAGCTCGGGGCTGACGCTCGTCAGGAGCCATTCGACGTGACGCTGTCCATCTAGGAAAGGCAGATCCGGGCCCACGGTCACGCCGACGTCGTACGAGGCGAGCGACGTCTCCGGATCCACGTGGTGTCGGATGACGGCTTCGAGGCTGTTGAATGCCCCGTCGTGCAGCCACGGCCCGGTCACCGCGACGTTGTGGAGCGGCGGGGTCCGGAAGTTGTATCGATCGTCGGCGTTGCGGGTCACGCCACCTCTGCCCCAGTCTTCGGGTGCCTCGTCACCTTTCCCGGGGCCAACCTGGGGAGCGGCGATGGAGTGCTGCTCCTGGTCGGTGAGAAGCGTTCCGAGGTGGCAGCTCGAACATCCTGCTTCGCCGAAGAAGAGCAGCGCTCCTCGTTTCGCGGTTTCGCTCATCTGGTCGTCGCCTCGCAGGTATCGGTTCCACGGACTGTTCTCGAACGCGAAGGCCTTGGCCTCGAAAGCGGCGATGGCGTTGGCGGCGTGCTCGAAACCGATGTCTTCGATGGGGACGTTCGGATACGCGGCCGCGAACAGCTCGATGTATCCGGGGATGACCGTGAGACGATCGGCGATCGCCTGCCAGATGCCGGAGAAGTCGTCTACCGAGTGCATCGCCAACTCATTGGGGACGCCGAGGATGTCGATGTCCCCCGGCGATCCGAGCATCTCGGCGGGTGAGGTGACGGGGAACATCGCCTGGGCCGCGAGCACGTTGTCGATCCCGTCCGGGAATCGATCTCCGGCGGGGGTGGCGAAACCCTCCACGCGGTTGCCCGATACCCGGCCGTCCCAGAACATCTTGGTCCATCCGGAGGCACCCCGGTTGTACACGTCGGGTGCGTTGCGCGGGATCAGTTCTCCGTCGGCGAGCACCCGCGTGGCGCCGAGACCGACGCCGCCTTGGCCGATGGATATCGACAATCCGTCGCCGGACGCGAAATCGGGGTGGTGGCAGGTCGCGCACGAGATGTCCCGGTTCCCCGATAGTTCGGGGTCGAAGTACAACGCTCGTCCCAGTTCGAAGATGCTGTCATCGACGACGACCTGAGCGTCGAGCGGCGTGAGATCCTGGGCCGCGACGAGCGAGGAAAGGTCCTCATCGAGCGACGAGCCGCAGCCGGCAGCCGCGAACGTGCCGATCCCGATCGCGACCGCGGCGATCCATCTTTCCATCGGCGCAACTCTAGGAGCGGGGATGCCGTCGCCGGTTCTTGCTCAGCGGGGAACATCGTCCCCGACGGGAAACGGCTCGCCGTGGCCGGGAACGATCAGGGTCGCGAGGGAGAGGATCCGCTCCCGGTTCCTGTGGAGCAGCGACGCGTCCCATGCGAGCGGATCGTCGACAGATCCGCGCGACCACCAGAGGTGGGTGAGAGCGGCCGTGCCGTCGGACAGTTCGACGAGCGTGGTGATGTCCTGTGGGGTGTGGCCGGGAGTCTCCGCGAGAACGATTCCGGGCGCCACCTCGAACCCTTCGGCGGGGCGGGACGTCCACACGTCGCGCTCGTAGATCGCCCAGTGATCGTGGACCCGCGCGGCAGGGAACAGGGCGATGTTCATGGTGTGGTCCGGATGGTGATGGGACAGGATCACATCGGACACCTGGGATGGCTCGATGCCGAGGCCGTGAAGGGGTTCGAGGATCACGGTCCGGTCGGGGACCATCCCCGGGTCGACGACGATCACCGAGTCATCGCTCCGGATGAGGCTGACGGTGCCGGCGACGCGTTCTCCCACATATCCCGAGAACAGGATGTCGAGCTTGGCAGGCATGGGGCTGGCCTCCGGTCGTGGGGGACTGATCCCTGCGATCCTATCGATGCAGGGATACGTCATTCGACCCCGAGGCGAAAGCCGAGCAGGAAAAGACCGGGCTCGGGCTCCCAGTCCAGCATCGGATCACGCAGGAATCCGAGGGCCTCGTACAGCGGCTGGGCTCCGGTCATCCACCGGGTCGTGTGCAGATAGACGGTGGTGCGGCCCGCCCGGGATGCCTCCGCGAGGCAGGCCCGGCTGAGGGCATCACCGACCCCACCGCGCCGGACATCGGGATCGACGGCGAGCATCCGGATCCCGGCCCCCGCCGGATCCTCGAACTCGGCAGCCCGTGATCTCTCGTCGGGGACGTAGGTGATCGTGCCCACGATGCGGTCGGCGGTGATGGCGACGAGGACCAGCGAATCTCTCGCCCGACTCTCCACGTCGCGGAGCTCCTCGGCAAGGGCGTCGTCGACGGTGAATCCTGCGATCGCGCCGTACGACGCGACGAGAAGATCACCGATGGCGGCGTATTCGGAGGGGTCGGCCGCTCTGATCTCCATGTCTGCGCTCAGGGGCCGCTCACGAGCCGCTGCGCGGCTCGGTTGTGGCGCTCGACGAGCGGCTCGACCTCGATCGTGACCGGATGTCCCTCGGCGACGATGGCACGACCGTGCACGTAGGTGTGATCGGCCGTGACCGGCGCGCAGAACAAGGCGGCTGCAACCGGATCGTGGAGCGCTCCGGCGTATCCCACCGAATCCAGGCGCACGGTGAAGAAGTCGGCGGCCCGGCCGGGTTCGAGCGCTCCGATGTCGTCGCGACCGAGCACGGCGGCGCCGCCGATCGTGGCGATCTCGAGCGCTTCGCGGGCAGGGAGCAACGGTCCGGGTTCCCTTCCGAGCCCGGGAGCCACCGCCAGGCGTGCCAGCAGCATCGCCTGGCGTGCTTCGCCGAGGAGATGGCTCCCGTCGTTGGACGCGGAACCGTCGACGCCGAGACCGACCGGGACTCCGGCAGACCGGTACGCGGCCACAGGGGCGATCCCCGACGCCAGGCGCATGTTCGACGATGGGCAGTGGGCGACACCGGTGCCGGTGGCAGCCATCCGGTCGATGCCGTCTTGGTCGACGTGGACGCCGTGAGCGAACCAAACGTCGTCGCCCATCCACCCAACGCTCTCGGCGTAGTCGAGCGGTCGCAATCCGAACATGTCGAGGCAGAACTGTTCTTCGTCTGCGGTCTCCATGAGGTGGGTGTGCAGATGCACTCCATACTCCCGCGCCAGTTCCGCAGAACGTCGCATTCCGTCGGTCGTGACCGAGAACGGGGAGCATGGTGCCACGACGATCCGGGTCATCGCGCCGGGCTCGGGGTCGTGGTAGGCCTCGATCAACCGGGCGGTGTCGTCGAGGATCGCGGTTTCGTCCTCCACGACGGAATCGGGCGGGAGGCCGCCGGCGCTTTCTCCGAGGCTCATCGATCCTCGGGATGCGTGAAGGCGGAGGCCGACTTCCCGGGCCGCCTCGATCTCATCGTCGAGCCGCGCGTCGTTGGGGAACAGGTACAGGTGGTCGGACGCGGTCGTGCACCCGGAGAGGGCCAGTTCCGTGAGCCCGAGGGTGGTCGAGATCGCGACATCGTCCGCGGTGAGGCGCGCCCAGATCGGGTAGAGGGTCCGCAACCAGTCGAAAAGGCCCGCGTCCTGGGCGGCCGGTACCGCCCGGGTGAGGGTCTGGTACAGATGGTGGTGGGTGTTGACCAGCCCCGGGAACACGACATGGTCTTGGAGGTCGAGCACCTCGTCCGCGGTCGCGGGGAGATCCACCGTCGGCCCGACGGCCTCGATCCAGCCATCCCGCGCGAAGAGCCCACCTTCGGGGACCTCACGCCGGCTCCGGTCCATGGTCACGAGCACGGTGGCGTTCTTGATGAGCAGTGTTGCCATGGACGTCACGCTACCCGGTTGCAGGCGTCGAGTCGGCAATCGAACGCCGGGCCCCGTGTCAGGCGTGTTTGCGGGCCCGCCAGACCTCTTCCGATGGCCACCGTCGGGCCCAGTCGATGTCGACGAAATCGTAGGTCGTGGTTGCGTCTTCGGCGGGCCGAAGCTCGATCAGATCGAGGATCTCGAAGCCGCAGTCGCGTAGGAGCCGGATCCAGTCGCCGTGTCCGAGATGGAACTCGACCTCGTCGCCGTCGGGCCACTCGAACCGGTGCATGCCGAAGTGGTCCCGTTGCAACGTCCGGTCCGCGGATGTCCCCTCGTAGTCGGGAACACACATCATCAGCAGCGTCGAGTTCCCGAGGAAGACCAGTTCCCCGCCCGGCCGCAGGACGCGGGAGGCCTCGGGTACCCACCGGTACGGATCCGACCAGATCGCCGCCCCGTACTCGGAGATCACGACGTCGAAGCTCCCATCTGCGAACGGCAGGCGCTCGGCGATCGTGTGGACCAAGGGGAAATCGAGATCGTGCTCGATCTGAAAGCGCCGCGCCGTCGCCAGCTGCGCCGGAGAGTTGTCGATGCCGATCGGCCTGCCGCCGGAACGGGCGATCCACGCCGAGACGTACGCCGTGCCGCATCCGTCTTCGAGGACGTCCTTCCCCGCGACCCCGGTGAGCATGCCGACCTCCGACTCGGGGAGCCCCCACACCCCCCAGCTGGGCTCGCCGGCCCAGTTCCGTCTGCCGGACTCGGCGTAGACGGAGGCCAGTTGGTTCCAGACGTCCCGGTTCCGGATGACGTAGTCGTGCACTTCCACTTCGCCAGGCTATCGCTCGTCCCTTCCCGGTATCCACCCGAATCCCGAAGATCGGGACGAGTCCGGGCCGTTGTTCCCTAACCGGATGTCGCCTCGGCCTGCACCATGGAGGTGGAGGTACCCATGCGAACACTCATCAAGAACGGCACCGTCGTGACCGCGACCGATGTGACCGAGGCCGATGTCGTCATCGAGGGCGAGCGGATCATCGGGATCGCAGCACGAGGTCTTCACGACGAGGCTCCCAACGTGGACCGCGCGTTCGATGCGACGGGCATGTACGTCATTCCCGGCGGCGTCGACATGCACACCCACATGGAACTCCCGGTGTCGGGCACGGTGTCCGCCGACACCTACGGGACCGGCACTCGAGCGGCGGCGTGGGGCGGCACCACGACGATCGTCGACTACGCCGGCCAGTCCGAGAACGGTTCCATGCTGGACGGACTGGAGCGATGGAAAGCCCGGGCCGACGGCAACGCGTACATCGACTACGGCTTCCACATGATGTTCACCGACGTCTCTTCCGAGAGCCTCGAAGAGATGGCCGAAGTGGTGAAGGCAGGAGTCACGACGTTCAAGCTGTTCACCGCTTATCCGGGCACCAACTACTCCGACGACGGGCAGATCCTGCTTGCCATGCAACGCGCCGCTGAGCTCGGCGCTACGGTCATGATGCATGCCGAGAACGGCATCGCCATCGACGTGTTGCGAGCCGAAGCGATCGGCCGTGGTGATACCGATCCGATCTTCCACCTCCTCACCCGACCGGCGTCGTTCGAAGCAGAGGCAGTGCATCGGGTCGTGCTCCTTGCTGAGGTGGCGGGGTGCCCGCTCGTCATCGTGCACATCTCGTCGGTCGACGCACTCGACGAGGTGATCCACGCCCGCGATCTGGGTCTCTCGGTGTTCGCCGAAACCTGCCCCCAGTACCTCTGGCTCGGTATCGAGGACGTACCCGAGGGGTTCGATGGCGCCAAGTTCGTGTGCTCCCCACCGCTGCGATGGCAGGCCGAAGGCCATCAGGACGCGTTGTGGGCCGGCATCGCCACCGGCCGGGTAGACGCCGTCGCCACCGACCACTGCCCCTTCACCTGGGAACAGAAGGAAGCCGGCAGGGGTGACTTCACGAAGATCCCGAACGGAGTGGGGTCGGTCGAACACCGCCTCGATCTCGTCTTCGAAGGTGTGGCCGACGGTCGCATCTCCCTGAACCGGTGGGTCCAGGTGTGCGCTACCGACCCGGCTCGGATCACCGGCCTCTCTCCGAAGAAGGGCACGATCGCTCCGGGTTCCGACGCCGACATCGTGATCTACGACCCCGAGGCCCGTCATACGCTCGGCGCCGCCACCCACCACATGAACATCGACTTCTCGGTCTTCGAGGGGATCGAGCTCGACGGCGGCGTGGACACCGTGTTCCTGCGGGGCGAGGTGATCCTCGAGGGCGGGGAGTTCCTGGGAGAGCCCGGCGCCGGGCGCTACGTCCCGCGTGGGCCGAACTCGCTGATGCCGGTGCCCGACGTCTGATCGGCGCCGATCGGGCGCGCACCTGAGGCGCTACCGTTGGCCTATGCGTTACGGAGCTTTCATACCCCAGGGCTGGCGTCTCGACCTCGTCGGGATCGATCGGCAGGAACAATGGCCAACGATGCTCGGGGTCGCTCGCACCCTGGAGGCATCCGGGTTCGAGTCGACCTGGGTGTTCGATCATTTCCACACCGTGCCCGTCCCGACCCAGGAATCGAGTTACGAAGCGTGGACGTTGATGGCCGCGTTGGCTGCGACCACGGACACGATCCGTCTTGGGCAGATGTGCACCTCGAACTCGTACCGAATGCCGTCGTATCTCGCGAAGGTAGCAGCGGATATCGACGTCATCTCGAACGGTCGCCTCGAGATGGGGATCGGCGCCGGATGGTACGAACACGAGTATCTCGGCTACGGATACGAGTTCCCCAAGGCATCGGTGCGGATCGGTCAACTCGACGAGGGTGTCCAGATCATGCGGAAGATGTGGACGGAAGACGAGGTCCATTTCGACGGCCGCTTCTACCACCTCCAGGGTGCGATCTCGCGACCCAAGCCCATCCAGGAGCCGATGATCCCCATCTGGATCGCCGGCGGCGGTGAGAAACTCACCCTGCGGGTCGCGGCGAAGTACGCCGACTACACGAACTTCGGGTGGACCTTCGAGGAGTTCAACCGCAAGAGCGAGATCCTTGCCGAACACTGCCGTGAAGTCGGTCGGGACTTCGATGAGATCGTGAGATCCACGAACTTCGGGTTCGTCGTTGCCGAGACGGAGACCGAGGTCGAGGAACGGCTGGACGAATACCAAGCTCGCATGGAGCCGCTCGTCGGACCGGACAAGGCCGCAAAGATGCGCGCGGAATACCTGCCGAGTGGTGAGGGCTTCGCCGGAACGCCCGAGCAGATCGTCGCGCGACTGCGACCCTGGGCCGATGCCGGGATGGGCTACGTCATCGGCTACTTCCCCGATGCAGCCTACGACCGGAGTGGTTTGGAGCTCTTCGGGCGCGAGGTGATCCCGGCACTCGGGTGACCTGACCGCGGGAATGATGGATCGAGCCGCTAGGGTGCCCGCCGACACGACTCTCAGGTGGAAGACATGACAGACGAGCAGCAACAGACTGAGCCTTCCGAGGAGAGCGATTCCGACTATTCGGGGGGACTCGCGCCGCTCATCATCGCGGCCGTGATCGTGGTCGTGACCGCGCTCGGCGTCTTCGCGTTGATCAACATCGATGACGATGACGTGACCGCGACGGAGACGACGGCGGCCGCCACGACGGAGACGACGGCGGCGGATGGCTCGAGCGAGACGACCGCTGCTCCCGGAGATGGTGGTGGAGGGGCCGGGGATCCGGTCGCCGGCGAAGCCACCTATCAGGGAACGTGTTCTGCCTGCCATGCACCGGACGCCACCGGCATCACGGGGCTTGGACTGCCGCTCGCGAACAGCGAGTTCGTGCAGTCCATGACCGATGAGGAGCTGGTCGCGTTCGTCGCGGTGGGTCGGGACGCGGGCGATCCCGACAACACGACGGGTGTTGGCATGCCTCCGAATGGCGGGAACCCCAGCCTCACCGATGAGGATCTGCTCAACGTCGTAGCCTGGTTGCGAACCCTTCAGTAGGCGCCTCTCCGAATCTGCCCTTCTTCGAGGCGTCGCGTCATCGACCCTGTCGGAGTCCCCTACGCTTGGCCCGGAGGCGAGACGATGGAGGGATGGGCCCACGATGAGGAGCGACGACAACACCGGCGAGCCCGCGACGCTTGCCGAACTGCATTGCGAGGCACAGGACCTCGCCCTCAGCTACATCCAACAGATCGGTGACGACCAATGGGGAGCGAGCACACCGTGTTCGGAGTGGAACGTGCGGAGTCTGGTCAACCACATCACGGCGGGCAACCTGTGGGTCGTTGCGCTCGCCGAGGGAAGAACGGCCGACGATGTCGGGACCTCTCTCGATGGCGACCTGCTCGGCGACGACCCGGTCGGCTCGTTTCGCGCGTCGATGGAAACGGCGTGCCGCGCGTTCGACGATCCGGGTGCCATGGAACGGATGTTCCCGCTCTCGTTCGGTGATGTTCCCGGGTCGCTCTACGCCTCACAGCGCTTCGTCGATGTTCTGATCCACGCCTGGGACGTCGCCGAAGCCACCGGACAGACGACGGCCCTCGACAACGAGCTCGTTCACCGCTGCTACGAAGTGGTCGAACCGTGGCGAGACACCATCCGCGAAAGCGACGCATTCGGCGCCGAGATCCCGGTCGAAGACGACGCCGCGACCCAGGTGCAGCTCCTCGCGCTCCTCGGCCGCCGCACCTAGCAACCTCCTGCCTCGCTGCGCTCGGGGTTTCACGTATCACGTACTGGACTGGGGAACTACGTACTACGCGGACGCGCGGATAGGTGAGTGCCGGTGATCGCGGGTCGCGAATCGAAAGCGTGGGTGTCATTTCCTCCCAACACTCGCTTCGCTCGCGGGGGAGGAGACGGGGCATCCTCTTCTTCTTGCTCGCGACTCGCGACTCGCGACCGCGACCCTCTCACCGCAGACAGCGGTGAGAGGGTCGCGAGTCGCGAGCAAGAAGACGAGGATGCCCCGTCTCCTCCCCCGCGAGCGAAGC